>Ga0209067_10001149_pt1 | contig 16592 bp, 13 predicted proteins | sample ColStrG_CSR_2013_FD_187199 | JGI IMG/M metagenome (GOLD analysis project Ga0209067, IMG submission 187199) | Freshwater sediment microbial communities in response to fracking from Pennsylvania, USA - Cold Stream Run_MetaG_CSR_2013 (SPAdes)... | ecosystem: Environmental > Aquatic > Freshwater >...
CGTTCTGCCGGATGAGGCGCGCCTTGAGAACCGGCGGCTTCTTGGCGGCGAGGTCGACATCGATGGTCCAGTATTCCTGTTTCTGGAAGGCGCGGATTTCGCGCTCACGCTCCACGATGACGCGCAGGGCCACGGTCTGTACGCGCCCGGCCGAGAGGCCGCGGCGCACCTTGTCCCAGAGCAGCGGCGAAATCTTGTAGCCCACCAGCCGGTCGAGCACGCGGCGCGCCTGCTGCGCGTCCACCAGGTTGACGTTCACCTGTCCCGGATGCTCGAAGGCCTTCTCGATGGCCTTCTTGGTGATCTCGTTGAACATCACCCGATAGATCTTCGGACCTTTGTCTGCCTTGCCTTTGAGTTCTTCCTGCAGGTGATAGCAGATGGCTTCGCCCTCTCGGTCGGGGTCGGCTGCGAGGTAGACCGACTCGACATTCTTGGCGGCCTGTTTCAGCTCGGCGATGAGCTTCTTCTTTCCTTCGATGACTTCATAGTGTGGTTCGAAACCGTTTTCGACATCCACCGACAGATCTTTTTTCGGAAGATCCTTGACATGACCCAGCGAAGCTTTGACGACAAACTGCTTACCCAGGTATTTGTTGATGGTATTCGCCTTCGTAGGCGACTCTACGATTACCAGAGCCTTTGGCATATGAAATATTCAGACTGCGGCACCCTCAGCCGCGTGGCAAATGAAACCTGATTGACCCAGTTAGACGTTACCACACTTTAACAAAGTTCTTGCCCGGAAGCTGTTTCACCAGGCCCAGCATCTCCAGTTCGAAGAGCCCGGCAATGAGCTCGGAAGGCGACGTATCTTCAATCTTTTCCAGAAGATCGTCCAAATGGATGGCAGCATCCACCTGGAGCGCGTCGAGCAACCGGCGGGTGATGGCGCCCAGTTCCGGAGGTTGGCTATTTAATAGTGATGCTTGCCCGGTTTCTCCGGTTGCACCGGCATCGCCACCTCCTTCCGCCAGGATCTTCTGCCGCCCCCGTTCAATTAGATGCCGGCGGGATTCAGGCGGCAGTTCGGCGATGACGTCGTTCCAGTCCTGAACGATCTTGGCGCCCTGTTTGATCAACAGGTTAGGACCCCAACTGAGCTTGGAAGTGATGTTGCCGGGCACGGCAAACACTTCGCGGCCCTGGTCGATGGCAAGTTTGGCGGTGATGGCCGATCCGCTATATTGGGCGCCCTCCACAACCAGAACCCCGACGCTGATGCCGCTGATGATGCGGTTGCGGATGGGGAAATTCTGCGGAAACGCCGTGGCGCCCATGGCGAATTCGGAGACGATCAACCCTTTCGCGGCGATTTCGGCCAGGAGTTTGCGATTCTCCGAAGGATACACCACGTCGACGCCGCAGCCGAGCACAGCTACCGTATGGCCGCCGGCAGCCAGCGCACCCTTGTGAGACGCGGTGTCGATGCCGCGCGCAGCCCCGCTGGCGATAGTCAGGCCCGCGTGCGCCAGATCGGCCGACAGCCGTTCCGCCACGGCCAGTCCATACGGCGTGGGCCGCCGCGTGCCGACTACACCGAGTGTGAGCGATTGCAGCAGCTCCACCCGGCCGCGCGCGAAGAGCAGCGTGGGCGGGTCGAAAATGTCGCGCAAGGCCTGGGGATAGCGGGGGTCTCCGATGGTGACCACGACCGCGCCGGCCTGGACCATTTTCTCCTGCTGCGCCGCGGCATCGTCAAAGGTGCATCCGCTGGCGATGGATTGCGCGACGGTGCCACTTAGGCCAGCGGCCTCCAGTTCGGTTCGCGAGGCGCGAAAAATAGCTTGCGGTGTGCGGAAGCGATCCAGCAGCTTTCCCGAAGTCCTGGTACCCAGACCTGGGATCAGTTTCAGAGCCAGCCAGTAGATTTCCTCTTCCCGGCTGAGAACAGGCGGAGTCATGAAGTGGTGTTGCCGAACTCGACAATAACACAAAGTGGCGTAGGCGTCCTCGCCTGCGCGGATCCGTTCTTTGCGATACTGCGGAGAGGGGCAGGTATCGTGGCGGTAAAGGCGAATCTCAAAGCGATCATCGATGCGCTGGAGGCGCAAACGGACGAATCTCGAGCATTCTTCGATCCTGACACCGGTGAGGTGTACCAGGTGTCGCTCGAAATGATCGGCGCCGCCGAGGATGGAGAAGAAGACCCGGACATCCCCGAATGGCAGGAACCCGAATGGGAACTGGCAAAGCGGATTGTGGCGAGCGACCGCATTTTGCCGCTGCCAACAAAGTTCGACGTCGACGAGTGGGAAATCATGAACGAGTTCTCGGCATCGGTGGAGAAGATCGCTGTTCGCAACGATCTGTTGGACGCCATCCACGGTCCAGGCGCTTTCCGGAGCTTCAAAAGCGCGATTCGCCGCCACCGCATCGAGCAGGACTGGCATGATTTCCGCGACCAGGCGCTCCGCGACATTGCGGCCGAGTGGTGCAAGGAAAACGACATTCCCACAGAGTGAGGCGCGCCAGCCCTTGGGGACCGTGAAATAATCACACTTCACGGCTGGCTTTTGCCTCTCGACTTCAAATCATTCGTGCTATGGTGTGACTAGAGCGCACAATGTCACATGATTGTCTCCTTTTCGGTATCGAATTATCGCTCCTTTTCCTCTGAAGAGAGCTTTTCGTTGGTCGCCAGCCAACGGCTGGGGACGACACACGAGGAGCATTCTGTTCCCATCCCTGACTCGAAGGAAAAAGTGCTCCGAACCGCAGTTCTCTACGGGGCCAATGGGGCCGGCAAATCGAACCTCTTCAAAGCTGTTCGATATCTAAGATCGGTAGCCTTGGAAACCCGGGATAGGAACAGCGTGACCGGGCGGGAAGCCTTTAGGTTCGGCGAGTTGTCGGAAGAACCATCGAGTTTTGATCTGCAATTCATCGCGGACAACAAGCTCTATCGCTTCTGTATGAAGGTCGATGACCGCCGTATTGTGGAGGAGTCTCTTGCGCATGTGTTGGGGGGACGGGAAAAAACGCTTTACGAGCGCATCACGGACGGTGGCGGGAAGGTGACCGTTGATGCCCCAGGACTCAGATCTTTAGAGAAGCTTCACGCCCTTGCTACTGTCGGCGGGCCGCAAAACCAATCGTTCCTGGCCACGATCGGGGCGACGCTGGATACGTCGGACATCGGGGACGAACTGCGTGGAATTCTCGATTGGTTTAAGCGGGGCCTTGCCTTGGTAGGACCGGGTCAGCCTCTGCGCGGACTCGGCCGCCGGCTGACCGAAGACTCCGAACTGCTGGAGTTTGCAAGTGAGTTCTTAAGATCTTCGTCCACTGGAGTGGACCATCTGGAGATTGTGCAAACGGAGATCTCCCATGATGAGGTGGGCCGATTGATACGAAGTGCCTCAAATGTGCTGGAGGACGTCAGCGAATATGAAGACCCTGTGGCAAGGTTTCTCCTGGACGATGGCAATGAATTGCTGATCGATCATGGGGAGAGCTTCTATCAGACCAAAATGCAGGCCGCTCATAAGGACCAAGCGGATAAGATGGTCCCACTGGATCTGACCGAGGAGTCCGACGGTACCCAGCGGCTGCTCCACCTCATCCCCGCGCTCCACCAACTGCGAACCGGCAGCGGCGTCTTTTTAATCGACGAGATAGACCGTAGCCTGCATCCGATGTTGGTGTGGAAGTTCTTGGAGTTTTTCCTGAAGTCGTGTCCTGGAGATCAGCGCCAGATCATCGTGACGACGCATGAATCGAATCTGCTGGACCTGGATCTTCTGCGTCGCGATGAGATCTGGTTCGCGGAGAAGGACCAGGCAGGAGCCACACGGTTGTACTCGATGGCGGATTTCAAAGTTCGCAAAGATCACGAAATCCGCAAACACTACCTCCAGGGCCGCTTCGGAGCTGTGCCGTTCCTGGGTAGTCTCGACCGTCTGCTAGAGGAGAAGGGCCACGCAGGATGAGTCTGGTTCAGCGCAAGCTCCGGCCGCTGACCCGAGACACTGCCAGCCTGCGGGACGATCGCCTGTTCATCGTGGCATGCGACGATACCTACGCTCCAAAGCAGTACTTTGATTTCTTCCGGATCACACGTGTCAAGGTCCATGTGGTTGCAACCGAAGACGGGACTTCCGCCGCACCGCACGTGCTGCAACGGTTGCTGGGGTTCGAGCATGAGCAGGACGTCGAACTTTGGATGTTGCTGGACACCGATCATTACACGCGCGGAAGCCATCTTCAAAGCTTCATTGCCGCACTCAGTGAAGCCAGGCGGCAGGGCGTCAACGTTGCGTTGAGCAAGCCCTGCTTTGAGCTCTGGTTGCTATTGCACCATGTGGCGGAATCTGAAATCGGTTCGCTATGGAGCGCCAAGGACGTTGAAGATGCCCTGCGCGCCCAGTTGGGGCAATACAACAAGACCAATCTCAAAGCGAAGGACTACCCTCTCGCATCCGCCTCCGATGCCAGCATCAGAGCCGAGCGGTTGGATGCGAAGGTTGCGGGCGGCGATGTTCCCAGCAGTAACACCAGCCGGGTCTACCTACTCTGGAAAGCCATCGCTGCGAAGGCGGCTCCTTCGCAACTTCCTCCCGAACTTAGACGCCTGTTGCCGTAGCGGACGTCCCAGCGTGCGTCACGTTACTTTTTCACGCTAACGGACTGGTCTCCGTCGATGTAGGCCAGGTACTCGGCGCCGGCGGGCGCAAGTATGTCCTTGCGCCGGTGGCCGTGGGGTTCGATGGCCTGGTCGTCTCTGCCGCGGGAGTGGCGGCCCGGCCGAGCGGTGACCTTGAGTTTGGTGCCGTCGGCGGCGTCGGCTTGGGTCAACCGGAACGTCGGCTTGCTGCCTCGCGTGTCGGCCACTTCGCCAGTCACGGCCGCGCCTTTGGCGATGACCAGCGAGCCCGAGAGCTTGAAATCCCGGGATGCCTGGAAGCGCAGCACGCGGCCGGGCTCCGCATCGAGGGGAACGTCTTCCACCAGCGTGATCGGGAACGGCAAGCCGCCGATAACCCAAACCGAGGCTTGCTTGCCCGCAACCGAGGCGTCTGGAACCGGGGAGTTTGAGGGCGCCGCGTTGCGCATCGCTTCGAGCACCTGCTCAGGCACTCCCACCTTGGTGAGCCGGATTAGTTCCGACGTGGAGAGATTGAAGCTGGTCTTCGACAAATGAATCTGGCTGACGATAAGGGAGGGCGCTACTTTCGCCTTCACCATGCGGACCACGCCCTCATTGGTGAGGATCTCGTCCGCGGAGGCCGGCGTGGAAGCCTCGCGTGCGGCGGCCGGCGGTGGAGCGCCCGGCTCCGCTGGCGTCTTCGGGGGCGATAGTTGAAGCTCCGTTTCCGGCGTCCGGATGGTGATCGAAACTGGCCGCGACGGTCGCGAACCGCGATTTGTAAACAGCCACCTTGCCGCCAGCAGGATGATCACGACGGCTACTACTCGCCGAAGACGGCCCGGCTTTTTCGCTCTTGCCGGCGGCAGAGGCGCCGGTGGGGTCACAGCCGAGGCCATGGACACGCCCGAAGCTATGGACACGCCGGAAGCCAACGACACGCCGGAATCGAACCGCTGCTTCAATTCGGCCAACGCAGCGTGCATGTAGTCGATCTTTTGCCAGCGCTCGCCGGGGTCTTTGCGCAGCGCCCGGTAGACGATCTGCTCCAGCTCGGCGGGAACGCCCGGCACGATCTGGTTGAGCGGCTTAGGTTCGTCGCGGAGGATCGCCGAAAGCGTGGACACCGCCGAATCGGAGGAGAATGCCTTGGCGCCACAGATCATCTCGTAAAGCACCAGTCCAAACGAAAAGACGTCCGACCGTGGGTCGACACGCTTGCCCTGAGCCTGCTCGGGCGACATGTAACTGACGGTGCCGATGATGGAGCCTTCCACGGTGAGCGGGGCCGCGCCGATGGTCTGGGTTTCATCGGTGAGGTTGGTGTGGAGGGTCATCTTGGCCAGGCCGAAGTCCAGGACTTTGACCAGGCCCGAGCCGGTTACCATGATGTTGGCCGGCTTCAGGTCACGATGCACGATGCCGGCGGCGTGGGCGGCCGCGAGCGCGCTGGCGGCCTGAACGGCGATCTGCAGTGTTTTGGCGGTGCTGAGCCCGCCTCTTGGGATCATGTCGTCGAGGGTCTTCCCGGCGACGAATTCCATCACCATGAACTCGGTGTCATCCTGCGACACGATGTCGTAGATCGTGATGATGTTGGGGTGGTTTAAGGCGGAAGCGGCCTGGGCCTCCTGGATAAAGCGGCGGCGGCGTTCCGGATCGCCGGCGCTGGCCGGGGAGAGCGCCTTGATCGCCACGAAGCGGTTGAGACGGCGGTCCTGGGCCTTGTAAATGTCGCCCATGCCGCCGGCGCCCAGTTTCTCCACCACTTCGTAATGCGAAATCGTCTTGCCCAGCATAAGTTCGAGTTTACGCCTTCAGCACCTCGCCTTTCCTGTCGACGGCTTTGGGCCACCAGGAGCCGGGCACGAAAAAGTCTTGCCAGACCAGCCGGCATTCCCGCACCATGCTCAAACCATACTCGCACCGGCCCAGGTCCGCGGGGCCGGTATTGTTGGTCCCGAAGGTAAACTTGCAGCCGGCCGCCTTCGCCATTTTGATCAAGGCCGGGCTGGGCAGCTTGTAGCGGTTGTTGATCTCGATCGCCACCTGATTGCGGGCCGCGGTCTCGACCACCTTCTTGGCTCGCTCCTCGGTCCAGAGCTTGTCGTAGTCTTGGGCAATGATGTCGGGCAGGAAGGTGGGGTTGACATAGATGTCGATGGGTTCGTGCTCGAGAATCCCGAGGGTGCGGGCAACCAGCGTTTCCATGAAGGCCTGCGGGTCGGGGATAGCGCCCACCTCTTCGGGGATCCAGAGCCGCATGCGCTTGCCGCGATCGTCGGTCCACGTCATGGAGTCGGTGAAGATGTAATCGAATAGGCCTGCCGCCTTGCGGCTGATCACCTGCATCCACTCGCGTCCCTCGGCCTGCATGGCGATGAAGCACGGCTGGCCTGTCATGCTTTCGTAGAACGCGATCACCCCGGCGTCGTCTTCGATGGGGAAGCCTTTGCCGCAGTTGACGGCGATGCCGTAACCGATGCCATCGCGGCGGGATTTGGCCAGTGCCTGCTCCAGCGTGAGCCCGAGCTTCAGATGGACGTGGTAGTCCACCATCGGGCAGTTGTTCCGGCCGATGGCGATGATCTGGCGAAAAGTTTCGTCCGCTTCCGGGGCAGGCCCGCCGGGCGTGGGCACATCGTCGGCCAGTGGCCGCACACGCACGCTTCGGAAAAAGGCGCGGGAACCCTGATTGTGGCACTGCAGCGCGAAGGTGCCGCGGTCGAGAAAGCGCTCGCGCTCCTCGGCCACGGGGATCACGGGCGGGGTGGGCTCGATATAGTCCACCACCAGAGTGTCGTTGAGCCGGATCTGCACGTTCTTGCCACGCACCGCGAGGCGGATCTTAAACCACTGGTCATCCGGAATGAGCTGTTTATAGATGTTGCGCAGGCCGTAAAGCGAGCCGGTCTTCTTGCGCTCGCGGTAAGTGCCTTCGCCGGTGGCCGTGTTGTTGATCTGTACTTCGAAGCCCTTGATGGGGAATCCGGTTTCCTGGAAGCGGGTGTGGAAGTAGACCCCCGAGTTGCAGCCAGGCCGTGCCAGGGCGTCCACCTCCAACTCGAAGTTCTTGAAGTTGGCGCCGTGAACCGGACCGTTGTAGAAGAGGTGCGAGCGGGCGCCATCGGCAGCGATTTGCCCGTCGACAACCTTCCAGGCGTCTTTGTGTTCGCTGGGCTGCCACCCATCGAGGCTGTGGCCGTTAAACAACGGCACCCAGCCATCATCGGCCCCCAGCAGCGGCGCGGCCGCAGCGGAGGCGAGGAACGTTCGGCGTGTGAGATTCATGGAGGGAACTCCGTGGGCACCGAAAAACACAGCCAAGAATGGCTGTGCTACGCCAGCAGCCGGGCCGCCGGCTTCGCAAAGTACGTGAGGATAATGCCAGCGCCGGCGCGGGTGATCGAGGTCAGGCTTTCGATCATGGCGCGGTCGTAGTCGAGCCAGCCGTTGCGGGCTGCGGCGACGATCATCGAAAATTCGCCGCTCACCTGGTAGGCGGCGATGGGGACATCGAAACGCTGGCGCGCTTGCGAGATCAGGTCGAGATACGGCATGGCCGGCTTGATCATGATCATGTCGGCGCCTTCTTCCAGGTCCAGTTCGATCTCGCGCATAGCTTCGCGGCCGTTGGCCGGGTCCATCTGGTAGCTGCGGCGGTCGCCAAACTGGGGCGCCGATTCGGCGGCCTCGCGGAACGGACCGTAAAACACCGAGGCGAACTTGGCGGCGTAGGAGAGGATCGGCGTCTTGTCGAAACCGTTGGCGTCGAGGGCTTGGCGGATGGCCCAGACCCGGCCATCCATCATGTCGGACGGCGCCACAATGTCGGCGCCGGCGCGGGCGTGAGACAAGGAGGCTTTGGCCAGCCACTGCAGCGTGGTGTCGTTATCCACGTCGCCGTCTTTGACGTAGCCGCAGTGGCCGTGGCTGGTGTATTCGCAGTTACAGACGTCGGTCACGATGAGCAGTTTGCGGGTTTCCCGGCGGATGGCTCGGATCGCGCGCTGCACGATGCCGTTCTCGTCGTAGGCGCCGGACGCCATGTCGTCCTTGGTTTCCGGCAGGCCGAAGAGGATGATTCCGCCGATGCCCAGAGATTCGACCTCGTCGCACTCCCGCACCAGTTCGTCAATCGACATCTGGTAATTTCCCGGCATGGAGCCGATCTCCCGCTTCACACCCTCACCGGGGCAGACGAACAGCGGCAGGATGAACTGGGCCGGGTGGAGCCTGGTTTCCCGCACCAGGTTGCGCAAGGATTCGGTGGCACGCAGACGGCGGAGGCGGTGGGTTGGAAACGGCATACACCCGGATTGTAACGCGTGTGATCCGTCACCCACGGGAGGGGGGCTTGACAAGGGCCAGAGTACGGTTAGAATAAACTTCATCTAAGCGATGTTATGCAACCCGCTTGTGAGCACACCCGCACCCAGATTCTTGCCAGGAGAGACGGCGTCGACTATGTGGAATGTCTGGACTGCCGGCAGATCTTCGAGGCCGAAGATCTTGAACCCGTGAAAGTCGAGGAAGAAGAGGAATAACGCCGGGCGGCAGCCTGCCGGTCCGGTTCCCCTTCCGCTCAAGGCCTTCGAACCATGCGCTAGCATGGAGGGGAATGCACGACCTCTCTTTCTTCCGGAGCAACTTCGACCAGATTGCGGAACGCCTGGCGACGCGAGGCAACGCCCCGGCGCTGGACCGCTTCCGCGACCTCGACCAGAAGCGGCGGGGAGCCATCCGCCAAGCCGAGGAGCTGAAATCCCGGCGCAATGCGGAGACCGCCGAAATCGGGAAACTGAGGCGCGAAGGCGCCGACACCACCGAGCGGCAGAGGGAAATGCGCGCGATCGGCGAGCAGATCGCGGCGCTGGACGAGCAGGTCAAGGCGGTCGATCAGGAGTTCCAGGAGCTGCTTTCGGGAATCCCGAACACCCCGCACGAGTCCGTGCCAGTGGGCCTTTCGGCCGAGGATAACGTAGAGGTCCGCCGGGTGGGCGAACCCCGGCCGTTCGATTTCGCACCAAAGGCCCATTGGGACCTGGGCCCGGAGTTGGGGATTCTGGACCTGGACCGCGCGGCCAAAATCACTGGGGCGCGATTCGCCCTGTACTGGGGTCTGGGCGCGCGCCTGGAGCGGGCGCTGGTGAATTTCTTCCTGGACGTCCACACGCGCGAGCATGGATACACCGAGGTGCTGCCACCGTTCCTGGTGAATTCCAAGAGCCTTTACGGGACCGGGCAGTTGCCCAAATTCGCCGAAGACCTCTTCAAGTGCGAGAACACGGACTTCTGGCTGATACCCACGGCCGAGGTGCCGGTGACCAATATCTACCGCGACGAAACGCTGGAAGGGGATGCGTTGCCCATCCAACTCTGCGCCTACACGCCGTGCTTCCGCAGCGAAGCCGGTTCGTACGGGCGCGACGTGCGTGGGATTATCCGGCAGCACCAGTTTCAGAAGGTGGAACTGGTGAAGTTCACCCGGCCCGAACAGAGCTACGAGGAGTTGGAGAAGCTAACCGCCGACGCCGAAGACATTCTGCGCCGCCTGGGGCTACCCTTCCGCACGGTGGTGCTATCGACCGGCGATTTGGGCTTTTCGGCGGCCAAGACTTACGATATCGAAGTCTGGCTGCCGGGACAAAACGGCTACAAGGAAATCTCGTCCTGCTCGAACTTCGAAGCCTTCCAGGCGCGCCGCGCCGGGATCCGATTCAAGAGCGGAAAGAAATCGGAGTACGCCCACACGCTGAATGGCAGCGGCCTGGCAGTAGGGCGGACGTGGGTCGCCATCGTGGAGAACTACCAGCAGAAGGACGGCAGCGTGGTGGTGCCGGAAGCGTTGCGGCCGTATGTAGGCGAAGAAGTCATCCGCCCACGTTCAAATACGCGGTAAACTTCCTCAGAGGGATCTGTGATGCCGTCTGAATGCCGAGTGAGGTTTACGCTTGCGATGCCTGTGGTCGCGGCGATCGCGATATCGGGGGTGCGGGTGTGGGCGCAGGTCGATGCGCCGCCCAATTCGCAACCCAATCCCTATCGCACTGTCGAAAACTGGTTCAAGCTCCCCGCGCCGCGAACGTGGGGATCGTTGAGCGCGGTCGATATCGATCGCGACGGAAACGTCTGGGTGGCCGAGCGGTGCGGCATGAACTCCTGCGCCGGCCGGCCGGATCCCCCTGTCCTCAAGTTCGATGCCGGGGGCAACCTGGTGAGGAGCTTCGGCGCGGGGCTGTTGGTGTTTCCGCACTTCCTCCGGGTTGATCCTGACGGCAACGTCTGGGTGGTGGACGGGCTTCCACCAGGCGGCGGTTCGGCGGCGGGCACTGAGGGCAAGGGCCACCGGGCCATCAAATTCAGTCCGGATGGAAAGGTGTTGATGACGCTCGGTAAAGCCGGTGTACCCGGTGATGGACCCGACACCTTCAATCAACCTTCTGCCGTGGCGATTGCGCCGAACGGCGACATCTTCATCGCGGACGGCCACGGCGGCAATACCAATGCCCGCATCGTCAAGTTCACCAGGGACGGCAAGTTTATCAAGACCTGGGGCAAGAAGGGTACGGCTCACGGCGAGTTCGACACGCCGCACGCGTTGGCCTTCGATTCCCAGGGCCGCCTCTTCGTGGCCGACCGCGCCAACGACCGCATTCAGATTTTCGACCAGGAGGGCAAGTTCCTGGACGAGTGGAAGCAGTTCAGCCGGCCGAGCGGTCTGTACATCGACCGGAACGACGTCCTCTACGTTTCCGACTCCGAGTCCCGAGAGCGCGATGGCTACGGCCACCATCCCGGTTGGAAGCGCGGCATTCGCGTGGGCAGCGCCAAGGACGGAACGGTGACCGCCTTCATCCCGGATACGTTCGCAACACCGGAACAGGCATCGACCAGCGGCCCCGAGGGCGTGGCCGCGGATTCGTCCGGAGCCGTGTACGGGGCTGAAGTCGGTCAAAAGGACCTGAAGAAGTACGTCAGGAAGTAGCCGGGAGGGGTGACGCTGGGAAGGCGTGCACCGCTCGGCCTGTTCACTTTAGAGTCTTGGCAGCAACCGGATGTTGTCAGGTCTTGTTGCTATCTTCCAAACTGATTACCACCTTTCCCCGAGCGTGTTTTTCTGCCAGATACCGGATAGCCTGAGGGGCTTCCCTCAGGCTGTAACGCTTGTCTATGACCGGTTTTACTTTTCCGGCCTTCATCAGTTCGTGCATGATGGTCAGGTCCTCTTTGTTCGGTCTCGCCAGAAACGTGACCAGCTTCTGGTTCCCGAAGCGTGATAACACAAGCGCTGCCATCAAACGGGCCAAAATACCGATCATGCCCCGGCCGCTCAACTCTCCGGCCATGACGCATATCCCCTTAGGATTTAAGACACGCCTGCAATCCGATAAGGAATGGTTCCCAACACAGTCGAAAATCAGGTCATAACGTCGCCCACGTTTGGTAAAATCCTCCTGGGTGTAATCCATGACGTGATCTGCGCCGATCGATCGGACCATGTCCACATTCCTCGTACTGCATACACCGGTGACTTCTGCGCCGAACGACTTGGCGATTTGCACAGCAAACGTACCCACGCCTCCCGCCGCACCATTAATCAAGACCTTCTGTCCCGGCTGAATATGTCCCTTGTCGCGAAGACCTTGCAATGCGGTGAATGCCGCCACCGGTACGGACGCTGCTTGCTCGAACGTGACGTTATCCGGCTTCTTGACTAATGTCGATTCGGGAGCACAAACATACTCCGCAAAAGACCCCTGGTGATGGACCCAGACTTTGGCGCCAGACGCCCGCGGGTAACTGACGCACACGCCGAACACCTTGTCGCCTGGTTTGAACTGCGTTACGCTGCTTCCAACCGCTTCAACCTGGCCGGCCACATCGACACCTGGCCGGCCCGGCTGCGTGACCGTCGGTTTGCGCAGTCCGAACACGATGTGAAAGATGTAGGGCACTCCTTTCAGGGAGCCGCAGTCAAGCGGGTTGATGGAAGCCGCGCGAACTTTGATCAAGACTTCATTGTCCGAAGGGGCCGGCTTTTCAATTTCTTCGTATTGAAGAACATCGGGTGACCCGTAATGGTAATAAACGATGGCTTTCATGAGTTGCTCCCAAGTCGGTGCCGGGAGAGGACTGGACACCACCCTCCGGCTTGTTCATTCGCCAAGCTGGTTGCGTCGGCCGGAACGCACGATCCAATCGGCCGCCATGGCGGTGTAGCCGCAGGCCTCGGGATCGCGCCGCAGCTCCTCCACGGTGAATCGCATTTTCCGGCCCCAGTTCGGGTACTGCCAGGTGCTGCCGGGCAGATTCTGCTGGTGCAGTTCCTTGGTGAGATCTTCGTGATTGATCGCCAGAAGTTGGGACGGGGTCTCGGCCAGGAAGCCGATGACGGCATGATGCAAGTCGCCGGTGAGTTCGGGGTAATCGGCGGCGCGCCGGGGCAGTTCGGGCTTCAGGTATGCCTCCTCGAACAGCACGTCCAGGATCTTCTGCTTCTCTTGCGCGCGGTTCTCGAATTGCGCCGTGTAGGCCGCCTCGTCGATCAGGCCCGCACTACGCCTGGCTTCGATATCGACCCCCACCCAGAAGCCGGCCAGGGTCGGCAGGTCGTGTGTGGTGGAAGAAACCAGCGCGTGGGGCGGGTACTCATCGTTACGCCGGAACAAGCCATTGCCGTTTTTTTCAAAATAGAACAGGCGGTAGCTGAGAATGCCGAGGCGCGCCAACGTCTCGCGCACCGAAGGTTCCACTGTGCCGAGGTCTTCGCCGACGATCAGGACCCGGTTGCGTACACTCTCGAGCGCCAGAATGCGCACCAGGTCCTCGTTGTTTTCGTGTACGTAGGCGCCGTGCGCGGCGTCGGAGCCATCGGGAATCCAGAACAGGCGGAACAAGCGCATCACGTGGTCGATGCGCAGCGCCCCGCCGTGGCGTCAGTTCTTGCGGATGGATTCGGCGAACAGCCGGTAGCCGTCCTCACGATGCCGCATCGCATTCGGAGGCGGAAATGCCCAATCCTGGCCATTGGGCGAAAAGTCGTCGGGCGGAGACCCCACCCGGCACCCCGCCACGTAGAACGGGCGATACGCCCAGAGGTCTGAGCCAAAACGGTCGGTGGCCAAAGCCAGGTCGTGATAGAGGCCGATCGAAAGGCGCCGGCCGCGCGCCCACTCTTGGGCGCGGCTCAACTGCAAGTCGATCTGCCACTGCAGATACTCGTAAAACAGGACTCGCCGCCAATGCTTTTGGCGAAAGGCAAGGGTTTCGGCCGACTTCGGGTCCTGGAAGGGGTCCGGCCACTGGGACCACATCCAGACGTTGGCGTCGCGGGCGTGCATCCACTCATCGAGCGCGCAATAGGTGGCGAAGTGTTCCAGCAGGGCGCCCTCGCGGTCCTGAAAAGCGCGGAACTGGCGGGCGCGCTCGGAATCCGTGCGCCACTCGCGCAGAAACTGGACGAACAACATTTTCAGGAAGCGCAGCTTGAGCGCGCTGACGCGTTCGTATTCCACGAAGGAAGTGGCGCGCAGGGCCTCGATCTCGGCCACGACTTCCGGCGAAGTCCGCAGTTGCTGCGCGCGGCGGCAGCGCGGGTAGTCCTCCATGCCCTCAACATCCAGGTAGAGGAAGTTCTGATAAAAAATGCTGTTCGGCAGATACGGGCTGGTGTTGAACGGCCGACGGTTGTGAATGGCGTGCAGCGGATTGAGGGCCACGAAACTCGCGCCCACGTCGTCGGCCACCCAATCCACCAGGTCCAAGACGTCGCGGAAGTCTCCGCAGCCCCAATTGCGTCCGGAGCGCACGCCGTAGAGGCTGACGGCGATGCCGGCGGCGCGGCCTAACGGCGGTGGAGTCCAAGCCTGGGCGGGCGTCACGATATAGCGGGTGGTGGCGGCTGCCGCGCCCACGTGGACGGAGATCTCGTGATACCCCAGCGGAAGTTGGAGCGGCAGCCGGACCGGCAGGCGAACCCACGTCCGCCCCTCGATCTCGATCGAGCCAGCTTGCGGCAGGTCCCCGAGATTCAGGTCTAACTCCGAGGCCTGGCCTGCCTCCGGCCGGACGGTGAAATGTGCGCGGTTCCCGAGCCCGTCGGCCGGAACGTTCAGCGAGAGTTCTACCGCCGCCGGTTCTTCCACGACGATCGCCGGCGGCAACAACCTTTCCCAATTTAGGCGGTCGAGCGCAACCAGCGATCGCTGCAGTTCCTCGGCCGAATCCACGGCCACTCCCAGCGTCCGCAGAATGGCCTGCTTGGCCTCTACGGTGGTGAAATGCTGGCCTCCCCAAATGTCATGGTAGGCGGCGCCGATCCCGAACAGGGATGCGGCGCGGTCGAGTAGCTGCTCGAAGCTTTCGGCTGGCATGAGGAAGGGTTAACTTTGATTCTACAGGACTGACGGGTCCCATGCGAAAATAGGGGCATGGACAAGCCCTTTGCCGCCGCCGGTCCCCCGGAACTGTTCTCTCGGGTTGACGACTACTCCGTGGCTAACGCAGCCGCAGCCGCTTCCGAAGGCATCATCATGACCACGCTCGACACGGCGGTCAACTGGGCGCGCAAAAACTCCATCTGGCCGATGACCTTTGGGCTCGCCTGCTGCGCCATCGAAATGATGTCGATGTCGGCCTCGCGTTTCGATATCGCGCGGTTCGGCGCCGAAGTGTTTCGCGGTTCGCCGCGCCAATCGGACCTGATGATCATCGCCGGCCGCGTCTCCAATAAGATGGCGCCGGTGATCCGGCACCTCTATCAGCAGATGCCGGAGCCGAAGTGGGCCATCTCCATGGGGGCGTGCGCCACTTCGACAGGCGTGTTCCACAACTACGCGCTGATTCCGGTGAACCAGGTTATCCCGATTGACGTTTTCGTGCCCGGCTGCCCCCCACGGCCCGAACAACTCATCTACGCGCTGATGATGCTGCAGAAGAAGATCCAGGACCAGAGCGGCACCGTCATGCAGGTGTTGAATCTGGCGTAAGACCACCCCTGAGCGGCTTCACCATACGCGGCATGACGGATAGTGCACCATCGGCTGGTCCGCTTTACAGCCGAACGCGTGCTGAAACTCGGGCATGTTGGAAAGCGGCCGGTTCACGCGAAACTGCGGCAGTGAATGCGGATTGGTCACGACCTGGTTTCGAGCCGCTTCCGGGCGCATATCCGCACACCAACTGAATGCATAGCTGAAGAAGAACCTTTGCCGCGCGGTGAGCCCGCCGGACTCCGGAGTATCCAGCGACTTGCCCTGTGACTGGTAAAGCTTCTCGAGCGCCAGCATGGCCAGATGAACGCCGCCGTTGTCGGCGGTATCTTCGCCAGCGGTCAACTCCCCCTTCTGCTTCACGCCGTACTCCGGAATCTCCTGGGAGTACTGCTCCACGATGCACTTGTCTTTCTCGTCATAGCGCTTCGCATCTTCCGGAGTCCACCAGTCGCGAAGGTTGCCCTTCTCGTCGAACTTCCGTCCCTGATCGTCGAATCCATGGATCGCCTCGTGACCGATGACCGCGCCGGCCGCTCCGAAGTTAGCAGAATCCTCCTGCTTTCCGCCAAAAAATGGAAGCTGGAGAATGCCGGCAGGGAAGTTGATGGTGTTCATCTGCGTGTCTTCGTACGCATCGATGGTGGGAGGCGTCATCTGCCATTCGGTCCGGTCGACAGGTTTGCCGATTTTGTTCAACTGCCGATGCAGTTCGAAGGCAGTGGCGGCGTTCATGTTGGCCAGGTAGTTGGCCGGCCCAATCTTCACCGTGCTGTAGTCGCGCCATTTGTCGGGATAGCCGATCTTCTGCAAGGTCGAGTCCTGTTTGATGAGCGCCTGCGTCTTGGTCTGATCGGCCATCCAGTCCAACTGTTTGATCTCCCCGGCAAGAGCCTGGCGGATTCTGGTCACCAGTTCGTTGGCCCGCTGTTTGCTCTCGGGCGGGAAGGCGATGTTCACGTACGCCTGGCCCAGCGCCTCGCCGAGCAGTTGATCCGCCGCAGTCACGC
>Ga0209067_10001150_pt1 | contig 16589 bp, 14 predicted proteins | sample ColStrG_CSR_2013_FD_187199 | JGI IMG/M metagenome (GOLD analysis project Ga0209067, IMG submission 187199) | Freshwater sediment microbial communities in response to fracking from Pennsylvania, USA - Cold Stream Run_MetaG_CSR_2013 (SPAdes)... | ecosystem: Environmental > Aquatic > Freshwater >...
GGCCGAGTGCTTTTGCGGTTTCGTTGATACTGAGGTGCTGCACGTCCCGCAGGATCAGCACAGTGCGGTATTTCTCGGGAAGAGATTCGAGGGCTTTGGTGAGTGCCTCACGAAGCTCGCGCTGCTCCAGCGCCTCGGATGGGATTTCCCGCCAATCCGCGAAATCTTTCGGGATGTAGTCGCCCTCGTCGTTTTGCTTCCCCTCATCCATGGATTCATATAAGTGGTGCCGGTTCTTGCGCGACTTCATCCTGGCTTCATTGATGGTGATCTGGATCAGCCACGTGCTGAACTTTGATTCCTGGCGAAAGCGGGATAGGCCTTTGAACGCCTTCAGAACGGCTTCTTGCGCCACCTCCTCTGCATCCGCGTCGTTCTTGACGATCGAGAGGGCAGCCAGAAACACAGCGCGCTCGTACGGGCGAACCAGTTCATAAAATGCCTCGGCGTTGCCATCGCTGACACTCCGGATCAGATGGGATTCGTCCGCGTTGCACCGAAACTCCGGCGTAGAAGAAGATCCGTTGAGTGTCTTCTGGTTCTGAGATAACAACTCTGTTCCGCTGATCATGGCCATCATTGCGCGGCCTCCTTCAGTTGCTGGCTTACGAATGGAGAGCAATTGACGTGGGACACTTGTCTTCGCGCGAGTTCACGCAGGAGGGTGACTCCGCGCGGATCGACGAACCTTACTTTCTTGAGATCGAGGCTCACAGCTTTCTGGTGGGAGAGGGCTTCGTCGCTGAGCCTCTGTAGCTCTTCGACCCAAGGGCCCGCGAGGTTACCTTCCAATTGAAACTGGATCGCTTGATCCGAATCGCCGATGATTGAAATCTTGAGCACTGCTGGCTTTCCTCCGAAGACGCCTGTGCTTATGCAGGAGCAGGACCATCCGGAAGAGATAGAGAGGAAAAGCTATGCTGTTGATTTTGAGGGTCTTAGAGAGTTATTGAAGGGAGCGCGTTGGGAAGAAGCCACGAACTTTCGTGGATCAGTTCGTTATGGCTTCGTGGCCACGAGATTTGGTGGCTGGCCGATCAGGGTTCAGGGACGAACGCTTGATCTCGAGTTTCTTCATACGGCTTCGCAGAGTGTTGGGATGCAGATCGAGAATTCTCGCCGCCCCACCTTCACCCTCGATCACCCAGTCCGTCTTTTGAAGAACGCTCAGGATGTGACGCCTTTCAACCTGCTCCAGTGACGAAGCATCGTTGATAGCCCCTTCCGACTTGAGACGGCCCAAATCCAAGCAGGGAACATCAGCAGCAGATGTCCCGCCCGCGCTCGTCGCGGGAAGCAGGTTGGTGCCTAGCTTTAAGACTGGACCTCGCGACAGGACTACAGCGCGCTCGATTACGTTCTGCAGTTCGCGAATGTTTCCTGGCCAATCATACTGGGAGAGAAGGTCCATCGTGTCCTGCGCGATGCCGGTGACTTGTTTGCCGAACTGCCTGGCGAACCGCTCCACAAAGAAAACGGCGAGGATTGGAATATCGGACCGGCGCTGGCGCAAGGGTGGCAGCACGATGGGGAGAACGTTGAGACGATAATAGAGATCCGCGCGGAACCGGCCTTCCTGCACTGCTTTTTCGAGGTCACGATTGCTGGCCGCGATGATTCGGACGTTTACACGGACCGTGCGGCTGCTGCCCAGCGGCTCAAACTCATGCTCCTGGAGAACCCGCAGCAGCTTCACTTGAGTATCGGGCGGAAGCTCGCTAACTTCATCCAGGAACAGAGTCCCACCGTCCGCGAGTTCAAACCTGCCAGTTCTTCGTTCCAGAGCGCCGGTGAATGCGCCTTTCATGTGCCCAAACAGTTCGCTCTCGACCAGCCCCGTTGGGATCGCGCCACAATTCAACTTCACCAACGGACGATGTTTGCGCAAGCTATGGCTATGGATCGCGCGAGCAATCAACTCCTTACCACATCCGGTTTCTCCCGTGATCAGTACTGTGGAATCTGTTGGCGCCACCGTCTCCACTCGTTCCAACACCTCCAAGATTGCACGGCTGTTCCCCACAATCTCTTCGAAGTTGTGCTCCCGGCTGATCTCCTCCTGCAGATAGACGTTCTCAGCTTCGAGTTTCTTTTGCAGCGCACGGACTTGCTCAAGAGCCGCATGCAATTCTGTCTCGGCTTGCTGGCGTTTCAGTTCAGCCGCCGCTCTGCTGGCAAAGATTTTGACCACGTCGATGGCCTTCTGGTCCAGTTCCATCGGCTTGACATCAAAAATTGCAATGTGCCCGAGAACTTTGCCGCTGAGATCCAGCATAGGCACACCTAGATAGCTATGGGCATTGATTGCAGCCAGGAAGGTCTCGTGCGGGAAGAGTTCCTGGAGTCCGTCGCGGTAGTGACACACCTCGCCCTGAGTCACTTTCATGCATGGTGTGTCGGTCACGTCAAATTCCCAGTATGGCCCGAACTTCTCTCCATCCCAGAAAGCCAATCCTTTGGCATGCTTCGCGTCTTCACACGCGGTGGCGTAGGCGTAACGCGCCTGCAGCCCTGCCGCCAGAGTCCGAACCAGATTCGGGAAGAAATCCGCGCCCGTTGAGGTCGCGGTACCCACTACGATCGCACGAAACGTTTCCTCTGCTATATGGCGCTCGGTAACGTCGCGCACCAGGCCAACAACGCCAATCACATTCTCTTGGGCGTCGCGATGGGGAGCAAACGTGCAGGACTCCCACAGGTCCGCGCCATCCGCAGAATGTTTCGGTATCAAAACATCCTCCATGTGGACAGTTTCCCCGTGCAACGCGCGCTTCAAAGCGGCTTCTATCCCGCTCGGGACCAATCTGGGGAATACCTCGGTCGCCACCCTGCCGAGCACTTCCTGCGAGCGCTTGCCAGTCAGGCGCTCCATGACGGGATTAAAGAGCCGGTAGCGCAGCTCGGTGTCATAGACGATGATGCCTTCCGCGGCGTCCTCGATGATCTCTCGATTGAATTGAATGGCCTCACGCAAGGCGATTTCGTTTTTCCTGTGTTCAGTAACGTCGCGTGAGAGTGCCAGCAGCCGTTCCGGCTTACCGTTCGCGTCCAGGATGGGGCTTACCGCGACATCCCACCATCTCGGTTGCCGCGAGATGCGCGTTTCGAAATAACCGACGAAGCGGCCAGTGCCGCCGTCTCTTGCCACTTGTAGTGCAGCCCGAGCGGCCTCGCGATCTGCGCCTTCCCAAAAATCAAGCCAGAAACCATCCACGAAGGGGCCAAGATCGCAGATCTCCAGTACCTGCATGCCACCCTCGTTCATGAACAAGAGGCGGCCCTCGAGATCGAGAATCTTGATGCAGTCCCGGCTACAGGCGATCAGCCGGCCTTTAAGCTCTTCGCTGGCGCGCAGCTCGAGCTCAAGCGCTTCCAGGCGTTCCCGATCGTGATCAGAGACAGTCACTCGACTCATCCTGAACAAGACATACTCAGGCCTGCGAGATGCGGGGAATTCATCCGTCAATCGGCTTTCTGCAGCCCCAGGTGCCCTTGGTCGGATATTATCTCACTCCCGCTCACGGACGAATACCCGGAATCTTCAACCGAATCCGATAGAGACTGGTTTGCGCACAAAGATAAAGTGCCTTGCCGTCATCGTCGCCCCAAGCGAAGTTATGGGGATGTTCCGGGCCGGCGATCGTGCCGAGATGTTTGCCGTCTGGCGAGATGATCCACACTCCTCCGGGACCCGATACGTAGAGATTACCCTTCTGGTCGACCTTCATGCCGTCGAGGGCGTCCTCGCCCTCAGCCGAAGTCATATCGAAGAAAACTTTGCCGTTCGAAAGCGTTCCATCCAGGTTCACTTCGTACCGCAGGATGATCTTCCTGTTGTCCTCCCAGTTATCCACGTAGAAGTATTTCTCGTCGGGCGAGAATGCGAGCCCGTTCGGACCGCTAAGCTCCTTGGTCACCAACTGAATGGTTTTCCCGTCCGGAGCCACGCGAAAGACTCCGCTATACGGCAGCTCTTTCCGCGGGTCATCGAAAAACTTCGGCAGTCCAAATGGAGGATCGGTGAAATACAACGCTCCGTCCGACTTATAGACGAGATCGTTGGGACTGTTGAGCCGCTTTCCTTCGTAGCGGTCAGCCAGTACCGTAATCTGCCCGTTCTTCTCCAGGCGAACTACCCGGCGGTTTCCGTGCTGGTTGATGGTCAGCCGCCCCTGCTTGTCGAGCGTGAGCCCGTTCGAGCCGGGCTGAGAGTATTCACCAATGTCCATGCCGCGATAGCCGGACTTGGTCATAAAGATCGACAACTGCCCATCCTGGGTCCAGCGGTAAATGAGGTTATTGTTGGGATCGCTGAAGAGAAGGTAGCCGTCGGTTTCTTCCGAACGCGGCACCCAGATGGGGCCCTCGGTGAACAGAAATCCCCCCGCTAGTTTTTCGATCTTTGCACCAGCAGGAACGATCTCATCCAGCGCCGGATCCTTCCTGGTGACTTGTGCCGGAGTCTCGCTGATAGCAACTTTCGGCGACTTGTAAAAGTCCAGGGTCGCCGATTTGGCCCAGATGAAATTCTCGGGGCTGTAGGAAATTGGTCCGTTGATGCCGAACACGGCAATCTGAATGTGCTGGTCGGGTCGAGCGTTCCGCGTGAGGATCACTCGATTGGGGGCATTGAATCCTTTAATCACGGGCCCGCCGGGCTGTCCTAAGACGCGCGGCAGTTTCCCATCAACCCAGACCTCAGCATAATCGTCGATCACGATTTCAAAAGCCACGGTCGAGCCTGCGGTGTTGAAGTTGCCGACTTTTTCAGGAATCGTGACGTCGATGCGGTACCAGCTGAAGCAAACCTTGGCTGTGGAGCGCCGTTGGTCAAGAGTAGTGGCATCGATTGCTTCCCATTGAGAATCATCGAAGTCAGCGGGTCCCGCATGAGGACTGTAGTCGTACGTCCTGATCGGCGCGCCGCTGGGCTTCAGGTCTGGCCCTACAGCACGCGAATCGGCGTCCACGATCTTCACGTCGTGGTAGCGCCACTGGCCTTTCACTACTTGCACTCCCTCGCGGGAAGCGAGGTCGACGATTGCGTCCGGCCGACCGAAAGGAGGATCCTGTACGCTCTGCGCTTCCGCCCTGAAATGCGCGAGGGACAGAAGCGTACCGAACAGCGCCGCAAAGCCCCATGTTTGCCGTCTGCTTGTCATATCGCTCTCGCTTAACGAACCTTCACAACGAAGTAAAGAAATGGATCAGTGACTTCCAGAAACTGGTGCGGCACACCGTGGGGCACGATGATGACGTCGCCTTTGGCGATCTTCCGCGTTTCACCGCCCTTGATCCCGCTGCCTCGCAGTTCATTCGGTTCAGTCGTCTTGGCGTCAATCGCTTCACCACCGGTAATGAAAGTTGCCGATCCCTGCAGCACATAGATGACGTCGGCGTCCTTCGTATGAATCTCGGCCTGCCCGGGTTTCTCCCGGCGGCTGGCATGGACCATGTAGTTGCGGCCATCGCTTCCGTCGAACAGCACCGCGCCCTTGGAGAAGGCTTCGTCCACTTTGCTTTTCTCCCAGTAGGACACTGCAGGAGCAGCGTCGCTCATGGTGCCAGATTCGAATGCTTTCGAGCCGGCGATGGCCAACTTCTCATCCTGATCCGCGGTGGCTGCTCCGCTCACGCCGACACCGCCTACGATCTGACCGTCGACAACAATAGGGATGCCGCCGATCAAGGGTGTGAAATTTTCCAGAGCCGTCATCACCGTGCGGCCTTTCCCGCTGGAATTGATCAGCTCTTCAAAAAAGCGCGTCGGCTTCTTGAACATCACGGCAGTCTTTGCTTTGCCGATGGAGATGTTGGCGCCCGCCGAAAAGGTGCCATCCAATCGCTCCACTGCTATAAGGTTTCCGCCGTCATCGACCACGGCGATCACTCCGCCTGGCGCCTGCAACGCTTGCGCTTCGGCCTTCGCGGCTGCGATGACTTGTTCCGCTCCTTGCAGCGTGAGCGTTCTCTTCTCGACCGTTTGCGCCAGCGCAAAACTCGCAAGTAAGAGAACCGCGGCCATCAGGCTCGTACTTCGAATCGATGTGCTCTGAATATTCATGGCTCTTTGCCTCTCGTATGCTTTTGAAGGGCGCGACAGTCCAGGTTCGGATCTGCCCGCGCCCCTCGGTTGTTGTTTGTTACTGCACTGGCGAGCTAAAGCTGGCCTCGCCCAGATTCGCTTCCGCCCAAGCGCACCAGATCACGACTTTGGAAACGTTCTTCACATAGCTGGGAAGAACAATCTCTTTCTGGTACTTGTCGCCGATGAAGGCTTTCTTCTTCAACTTGTCGAGCAGGTAGACCTGGCCGTCGGAATCCACGACTTGCCAGTGCGGATCCGGAGTATCGGGAACAACGAAGTCGTCCGACAGTGTAAGCACGCTCTTGCCGTCGCGCGTGCTGTGGGTAACGTGTCCCTTATTGGCTTTCGGCCCCTGGAACTGGCCGGTGGTGTGTGCGTCTTGGGCAAACGCCGAGACGGCGAACAGCATGGTCGTCATCAGCAGGCCCCGGAGGAGAAACTGCATTGCCTTGTTCATGTTCATCCTTTACCTCGTCCTTGAGAATTGATTTGTGTGCCTGCTCACGCACTGAGCGGTGAATCGTTAACGATTCGCGAACCCGATCTGATGTGGGCTCATATGCCGTGCCGAGCTGCTCACGTGGCAGTAGGATTCGGATGTGTTGCGAAGGTTTCAAGCAGGCAGTTGGCTGCGGGATCTTCCGGACGTTGTCACTTCTGAACGTGTGCGGCATCTCACCTATGGGACCTGATTGTGCGACCAGTGACTGAGCTATTTGAGATCGACTGCCAACAAGTGTGGAGGGAGTTGGTCAACTACACGGAGGGCGACCTCACGCCTGAAATGCGAGACCGAATCACGCGCCATCTCCAGAGCTGCCCTCATTGCAGGGCTGTCTACGACGGCTCGCGGAATATCGTCCGATTGCTGGGCGACAAGAACGTATTCGAATTGCCGCAGGGCTTTAGTGGGCGTTTATATCGGCGTTTTATGTCCCGCGTGCGATGATCGGATTACAGATCCTCAGCAAGAACTCCTGATGTGACGCACCTGCACCTGTCTGTTTCCGTTAGAGGCGCCGGTCTCAGGCCTCAAGTACCGACTTCTCGCTGACATTCATGGGCGGCCTCAAGCACACGCTTGTTGAACTCCATTCCTTTCAGGACCGCATTGCGGATTGTCAGTAGGTCCTCGCGGAGAACGGCCGGCAGCTTTTCGCTAAGAATCTGTGCTTGGCCATGGATGACAGTAAGTTGGTCTGTGAGCTTATGACATGACTGCTCGATCAGCTTCGCGCGGGCCGCACGAATGGCAATGGGATCGCGAGTGGATGGCTGAGACCCTGTAGAGTATTCAAGACAGGCTTCTGCGCGGGCTTCTCCCGCGGCGTTTCCCAACTGCTTTTTGTCCACAATATCTCCGCTGAATAGAACGGTGCAATTGCACGTCCAAAGTTGTTCATAGGATTAAGAATTTCAGCAAAGGTTACAACCGTGAGCTGCTCTCCGCATCTGTCACTTTCAATCGAGGTTTGAATCACATCGCCAAGATTCCATGAACGGCACCGAGCAAAACCCGGCGACGGATGCGTTGAACCTGGCGCTAGAGCTTGTGCCGCCGGTCGTGGCGTCGCCGCAGCCGCCCAAACCGGGCGCGTTGGCGTCTTTGAGGGTCCACTGGCCCGAGTATCTGATGGAAGCGGCGCTGCTCGGCGCGTTCATGGTGTCGGCGTGCGTCTTTGGAGCGCTGTATGAATTTCCCCAGTCCCCCGTTCATCAGGCGATCATCTCTGGCTTCCTGCGGCGTCTTCTGATGGGCGTGACCATGGGATTAACAGCGATTGCAATCATCTATTCCCCGTGGGGCAAACAGTCCGGGGCCCACATTAATCCGTCAGTGACCTTGACCTTCTTTCGATTGGGGAAAATTAAGTTCTGGGACGCTCTCTTCTATATTGCGGCTCAGTTCACTGGCGCAGTGCTGGGTGTTTTCCTGGTGGCTCAGTTCCTCGGCCGCGAAGTCTCTGACCCCGCCGTGCGCTATGTCGTCACAACGCCCGGATCTCGAGGATCAGGGGTGGCGCTCGTGGCCGAATTCATCATCGCCGCCATATTGATGTCGGCCGTCTTATCTTTCTCGAATCATCACCGATTGGCTGGTTACACGGGTCTCGTCGCCGGGCTGCTGGTGGCTACCTATATCACACTGGAAGCACCGTTCTCTGGAATGAGCATGAATCCAGCCCGGACGTTCGGCTCGGCCTTGCCTCCGATGATTTGGGATGGACTCTGGGTCTATTTGACCGCGCCCCCGCTGGGCATGCTGTTTGCTGCCGAGCTCTATCTGTGGCGGAACGGACAACATGCAGTGATGTGCTGCAAGCTCCACCACAACAACGTCAAACGTTGCATCTTCTGCGGAGCCAATGGAGGATTCGCATCATGAGTGACAATCACTACGACGTGATCATCATCGGAACCGGCGCGGGCGGCGGAACGCTGGCCTATCACCTGGCGCCATCCGGAAAGCGAATTCTGATTCTCGAGCGCGGCGACTACGTTCCCCGCGAGAAGGCGAACTGGGATCCTCAAGTCGTCAACGTTGATGCCCACTACAACGCCAAAGAGTCGTGGCTCGACAAGGATGGTAAAGAACTCCATCCGCATACCAATTACTACGTCGGAGGCAACACCAAGTTCTACGGTGCCGCTCTGTTCCGGCTACGCAAGGAGGATTTCGGCGAACTGCGTCATCACGGCGGCATCTCGCCGGCATGGCCGATCAGCTATGACGATCTGGAGCCGTACTATACCCAAGCCGAGAACCTCTATCAGGTGCACGGAAACCGCGGAGAAGACCCGACCGAACCACCGGCGCACTCCCCCTATCCCTGGCCTGCGGTCAGTCATGAGCCGCGCATTCAGCAGCTGTCCGACGACTTCGCACGTTCGGGTCTGAAGCCCTTCCACGTGCCGGTCGGGGTCATGCTCGACGAGAAGAACCCGCACAAGAGCCGCTGCATCCGCTGCAATACGTGCGACGGCTTTGCCTGCCTGGTGGGCGCGAAGTCCGACGCACAAGTCGTGTGCATCGATGAGGCGATCAAACATTCCAACGTAACGCTATTGACGAACTCGCTGGTGAAGCGGTTGGAAACAGATGCATCGGGTCGTGAGGTGAAGAGTGTAGTTGTGGAGCGCAACGGCGTCGTGGAGAGCTATTCCGCCGGTGTAGTGGTTGTTTCTTGCGGCGCGATCAACTCCGCCGCGCTACTGCTGCGCTCCGCCAATGAGAAGCACCCACGTGGACTCGCTAACAGTTCGGATGTTGTGGGTCGCCACTACATGGGGCATACCAATTCGGTGATGATGGCTATCTCAAAATGTCCCAACCCCACGATTTTTCAAAAGACTCTAGGAGTCAACGACTTCTACTTCGGCTCGAAAGACTTCGAGTACCCCATGGGGCATATCTCGTTTGTCGGCAAACTGGACGCCATCACTCTGAAGGCCGGCGCACCGGCGATTGCTCCGAATTTCACTCTTGAACTGATGGCAAAGCATTCGCTCGATTTCTGGCTTACGTCAGAAGACCTGCCTGATCCAAGCAATCGCGTCACCATCGGCCGGGACGGCAAGATCGTTCTCACTTATACGCCCAACAACCTGGAGGCGCACGAACGCTTGAAAGACAAGCTGAAGCAAGCCATGAAGCAGACAAACTGCACGATGCATGGTCACGAGTGCCATCAGGGACTGTTTGGGCGACACCTCTACGTGGGACAGCAGATTCCCCTTGCTGGCGTCGCCCACCAGAACGGCACCATTCGCTTTGGACACGATCCGAAGACCTCAGTTCTGGACCCAAACTGTAAGGCGCACGATGTCGACAACCTCTACGTTGTGGACGGGAGTTTCTTCCCGTCGAGCGCGGCCGTCAATCCGGCGCTGACTATCATGGCCAACGCACTTCGAGTGGGCGACCACCTAATGAAGCAGTTGGGCGTTTCTAGCAAGGACTATGAGCAAAACCTACGACAGGACCGGGAACTCGCTGTAAGCAGGTAGACAAGACATGAAGCAACTCTTTCGACCACAGCGCCTGCGCCAGAGCGTCCTAGCTGTCTGGGTACTGTCGCTGGTTGTGGCGCTTCCTCGCCTGTCGGCCCAACATCAACCCGCGCTGGTTGACGGCGTAGACGCGATCGGGATCACCGTCTCCGATATGGATCGCGCGGTTGATTTCTATTCCAAGGTACTCACGTTCGAGAAGGTGTCGGACAGCGAAGTCGCTGGCGAGAACTATGAGCATCTCGAAGGCGTATTCGGAGTGCGAATGCGCATTGTACGACTGAGACTCGGCGACGAGTTCATCGAACTGACGGAGTATCTCGCACCGAAAGGTCGCCCGATTCCGGTTGATTCGCGCAGCAACGATCGTTGGTTTCAGCACATTGCGATCATCGTCAGCGACATGGACAAGGCTTACGCGTGGTTAAGGCAGAACAAGGTCGAACACGCTTCGTCAGGACCACAGCGGCTTCCGGACTGGAACAAGAACGCAGCGGGCATTTCGGCGTTCTACTTCAAGGATCCAGACGAGCACCCGGTAGAGGTGTTGCAATTTCCTCCGGACAAGGGCCTGGGGAAGTGGCACCGCCCTACGGGCAAGCTGTTTCTCGGTATCGACCATACCGCAATCGTGGTGTGGGACACCGACGCCAGCGTCAAGTTCTATGGGGACCTGCTCGGAATGCACGTGGCCGGAGAGAGTGAAAACTACGGAACCGAGCAGGAGCATCTGAACAACGTGTTTGGCGCCCGTTTGCGAATCACCGCGCTGCGCGGCGCAAGCGGGCCTGGGATTGAATTGCTGGAGTATCTGACGCCCCGCGATGGGCGGCCCTTCCCAGCGGACGAACAGGCAAGCGACGTGGTTCACCGACAGACGGTCCTGTTCACCCGAGATGCCGAAGCAGCGGCCCAACGATTGCAGACTAGCAAGGTGAACTTTGTCTCTTCTGGCGTGGTTGCGAATCAAACTGGAGAGTTGGGATTCAGCAAAGCGTTTGTAGTACGCGATCCCGATGGCCACGCAATCGAAATTGAGGAGAAGTAGGAGGAGTTTGTGAGCGCAAGTAACGTCCAACACGCAGTGTCTACGCCGGACTGGCCCTTGGGTCTTCCCTACGATGAGCCCTCAAGTCTGTCGGTGGCCGACTCAGGCATCGACGATCCGGTGAACGATACGGGACGCGGCCCTCTGCGCGGCGATTTGCAACTTCCAGATGAATTCGCTCGTCTACTGAGCATGATTTGTGAACGAAGCGGGGACTTCTCATGACGCAGGAAGAGATCCGGCTGGCAGAGTCCGGAACGCGCAAGAAGCACTGGAAGCGCTGGGGTCCATACCTCAGCGAACGTGCCTGGGGCACGGTGCGCGAAGACTACAGTTCCGGCGGCACCGCTTGGGAGTATCTGTCTCACGACCACGCCCGTTCGCGCGCCTACCGCTGGAACGAAGATGGGCTGGCGGGCATCAGCGACCGCAAACAGACGATGTGTTTTGCCGTGGCTTTGTGGAACGAGCGCGATCCCATCCTGAAAGAACGGATTTTCGGTTTGACGGGCAACGAAGGCAATCACGGCGAGGACGTGAAGGAATACTACTTCTACCTCGACTCAACCCCCACTCACTCCTACATGAAGTACCTCTACAAGTACCCGCAGGTGGAATTCCCCTACGGTCAGCTTGTGGAGGAAAACCGGCGGCGCGGCAAGAACCAGCCTGAATTCGAGTTACTCGACACCGGAGTGTTCAATGACAACCGCTACTTCGATGTGTTCGTCGAATATGCCAAGGCCGATACTGAAGACATCCTGATCAAGATTACCGTCGCGAACCGTGGGCCGGAAGCGGCGAAACTTAGCCTGCTGCCGACGGTGTGGTTCCGGAACACGTGGTCGTGGGGAAACTCAAATCGTCGGCCGGAGTTGCATCACGCGCGTCCTGCACCCAACCCGGTGATCGAACTGAATCACGACCGGCCGGGTAATCGCTGGCTGCACTGCGAAGGCTCTCCAGAACTCCTCTTCACGGAGAACGAGACCAATACGCAGCGGCTGTTTGGCGCGGAGAACCGCACTCCTTACGTGAAAGACGGCATCAACGACTACGTCGTGCATGGCGCAACGGACGCGGTGAATCCCGAGCATACCGGCACGAAGGCCGCAGCCCACTACAAGCTGACAGTTGGCGCGGGAGAGACGGTCGTCGTCCGCTTGCGCCTGGCCGACTCCGACTTCAAAGGGGAGAACGCCTTTGCCAGCTTCGACAAGACGTTTGACCTCCGCCAGCGCGAAGCCGACGAGTTTTATGCCACGGTTATCCCGCAAGATCTATCTGAAGATGCGCAGAACGTGATGCGCCAGGGTTTTGCCGGCATGTTGTGGTCCAAACAGTTCTATCACTATGTAATAAAGGACTGGCTTGAAGGCGACCGCGGAAACCCTCCCCCACCCCCCGAACGCAAGACAGGCCGCAACCACGAGTGGACTCACTTGTACAACGCAGACGTGATTTCCATGCCGGACAAGTGGGAGTACCCGTGGTATGCGGCCTGGGACCTGGCGTTTCACTGCATCCCGCTCGCGCTTGTCGATTCTGACTTCGCGAAGGAACAGCTCACGCTGATGCTGCGCGAGTGGTACATGCACCCCAACGGACAGATTCCCGCCTATGAGTGGGCCTTCGGCGACGTGAATCCTCCGGTGCACGCCTGGGCCGCGTGGCGCGTCTACAAGATCGACAAGAAGCGCAAGGGCAAAGGCGATCGCGCATTCCTGCAGCGTGTCTTCCACAAGCTGATGTTGAACTTCACCTGGTGGGTGAACCGCAAGGATGCAGAGGGCATGAACATCTTCCAGGGTGGCTTTCTGGGTCTCGACAACATTGGCGTGTTCGATCGCAGCGCCCCCTTGCCTACCGGCGGATACATCGAACAATCTGACGGAACCAGTTGGATGGCCATGTACACGTTGAACTTGTTAGCCATAGCCATGGAGCTGGCAACAGAAGAGCCTTGTTATGAAGACGTGGCCAGCAAATTTTGGGAGCACTTCGTTTACATCGCTCACGCGATGGGCCATCGCGGGCACGACGGCATGGGATTGTGGAACGAGGAGGACGGCTTCTTCTACGACGTGCTCAAGCTGCCCGACGGCTCGCATTTTCCCATGAAGATTCGATCTATGGTGGGATTGATCCCGCTGTTTGCCGTAGAAACCTTGGAACCGGAAGTTCTCGACAAGTTGCCCGATTTCAAGAAACGTCTTGATTGGTTCATTGACAACCGTCCCGACCTCACAGCGAACCTGGCTTGCATGCGCACAGAGGGACTGGGTGAGCGCAGGCTGCTGTCTATCGCCAGCCAGGACCAGCTGCGAAGCATTTTGAAGTTCATGTTGGACGAGCGCGAATTCCTCTCGCCATACGGCGTCCGTGCCTTGTCGCAGTTCCATCGCGGCAACCCCTATCTCCTTCATGTGGACGGAATGGAGCACCGCGTGGACTACGAGCCCGGCGAGTCGTCGACAGGGCTGTTTGGCGGAAATTCCAACTGGCGCGGCCCCATTTGGTTTCCCGTGAACTACCTGCTGGTCGAGTCGCTCCAGAAGTTTCATCACTACCTGGGTGACGACTTTCAGGTTGAGTTCCCCACCGGATCGGGAAGGATGATGACCCTGTGGGAAGTCGCGGGAGAATTGTCGCGCCGCATGACGAACATTTTTCTTCGCAATGAAGATGGCCGCCGGCCGGTGTTCGGCAATCTCGAAAGGTTCCAGACCGATCCTCACTGGCGCGACTTGGTCCTGTTTCATGAGTACTTCCACGGCGATTCGGGAGCAGGAGTTGGAGCGAGCCACCAGACTGGATGGACCGGTGTGGTAACGAAGTTGATGCAGCAAAGCGGAGAGTCCAGCAAGCGCAAGCAAAGAGAATCGACGGCCACCGCAGCTGCAGACTGAATTCAAAGGGAGAGATGGAAATGAAAGCGATCAGTGTATTCCCAGGAAAACCCAACAGTGTTCACGTGGCGGACTTGCCGAAGCCCTCCTTGGATCAGGTCCCAAACGGGCGCGGTGTGCTGGTCAAAGTTCTGCGCGTTGGCGTGGATGGAACCGACAAAGAGATCAACGCCGCTGAATACGGCGCGGCCCCTCCCGGATACGATTTTCTGGTCATCGGTCATGAAGGCTTCGGCCAGGTGGAAGCCGTCGGCCCGAATGTCACCGAGTTGAAGCCGGGCGACTATGTCGTAGCTACGGTGCGACGGCCGGGCAAGAGCATCTATGACCTGATCGGTACAAACGACATGACCACCGACGATACCTACTACGAGCGGGGCATCAACCTGCGCCACGGCTACTTGACGGAATACTACGTGGACGACGCCGAATTCATCGTCAAGATACCGAAGGGCCTTAAGCACATCGGAGTGCTGCTGGAGCCCACTACTGTCGTCGAGAAAGGGATCCACCAGGCTTACGAGATCCAGCGCCGGCTCAAAGTGTGGCGCCCGCGCAAGGCTGCAGTCATGGGGGCAGGGACGATCGGCCTCCTGGCCACTCTTGTTCTGCGCTTAAAAGGTCTGGACGTGACCACATTCGGCCGTAGCCCCAAACCTTATCTGAACTCGACTCTGATCGAAGAACTCGGGGCACGATATCTCTCGACTAAAGACGTACCGATAACCGACGCGGCCAAGGAATACGGCCCGTTCGATCTGATCTTTGAGGGCACCGGCAACTCTTCCGTGGTATTCGACAGCATGCAGGCGCTGGGCAAGAACGGCGTCTTGGTGCTCGCAAGCGTCACGGGCGGAGACAAGATGATCCAGATCCCTGCGGACCGGATCAATCTCGAATTTGTTCTCGGCAACAAAGTCATGGTCGGCACCGTAAACGCCAATCGCGAATACTTCGAAATGGGTGTCGGCGACATGGCCCAGGCGGAGGCGGAGTATCCGGGATGGCTCAGCAAGCTTCTCACCGACCCAGTGAAGGGCCTGGAGAACTACACCGAGTTGTTCCAGAAACTCACTTCGCCGAATGGCGCGATCAAGGTGTTTTGCGAGGTTGTGTAGTGAATCAAGAAAAGAAGGACTTGCTTTGCTTCGCACTGGTGGTCGTCCTTGCCACCACGCTGATTGTTGCCTGTTTTCCGCTGTTTAACGTTACTAGCAATTGGGCCGCAAACGTGTTGATGTTTGTCCCAGGATTGGTAGCAGCGGCCATACTGCTTCGCCGCCGAGAAGGCTTTCGAGCAATCGGCTGGGGGGTTGGCCCGGGGCGCTATTGGATTGCGGCAACTCTATTGCCCACCGTCGTCATCCTCATTGCGGTCGCGGTTTCGCTACGTTTGGGCTATGCCGCACCTGCACCCCTTTCTACGCCCGCCGGGAGCCTCATCGTGCACCCTGTCAAGCTGCTCAAGAATATGCTCATTTACCTGATGGTTTCACTGCCTTTGGCCTTCGGAGAAGAGTTCGCGTGGCGAGGTTATGCACAGCCACGGCTGATACGGCAGTTCGGATTGATGGCTGGTCTGCTCGCACTTGGCATTATCTGGGGTGTGTGGCACACGCCAATCTACTACGTTATCCACGTGTATCCGGATCATCCTTTCCTCGGCCCTTTCATAATGACCCCGATCGATAACATCCTCGTGGTTGTCCCGATGGCGTGGCTCTACCTCAAGTCCAGGAGTATCTGGGTTGCAACCTTCACGCACGCCTTTGCAGATATCTTGTGGGGATTCTCCGGATTGATGTTCCCCGCAACTCACGAAATCCAGAGCTGGGCAGTGCTGCAGGTCATCCAGGCGATTATTTCCGCGGTATTGTTAATGGATTTGCTGTCTATGCGACAGAACAGCGACCAGTCCAAGCTTGAAGAGTTGTCCGTGTCTGCCTGATCGACCGGCGTCCATTCTCGGCTGATGTGCATGTTCACCGCGCGGGCACTTAGCGCGACGCATGCTGCTTCCTCTTCACGGCGGCAATCCAGGCGTAAAGGAGAACGGTCGCGCGAAAGCCAGGGCATGCTAGAGCATGCGCGATCGTGGTCGGGCTCGTGACTTAAGTGGCGGGGTTGAAACCCACTGGCAAACTAGAACACCAATGACAGAAAAACAGATCGACCGTTTTGTCCAACACATCGCGGACGCCATGCGAGCGGGCCCATTAGATGCCATGATACAGCGCATCGACCACCTACTCGACACCGTCAACAACGACGCTTTGGCATCCCCGTGGACAAGCGCTTTCTTTTTGTCACTTTCGGGCCCGAACTGCGTCTTACCGAAGGAAGGAAAATTCAAGGACGGCGATTCATGATTCAGTTTGGCAAAGAAACATGCGGCGACCTCGACTCCGCACTCCGCCGGGAGTGGCTTGAAACCAACGGACTCGGCGGCTTTGCTTCGTCGACCATCATCGGGCTGAACACCCGCCGTTACCACGGATTGCTGGTGGCCGCCACGAAGCCGCCGGTCGGCCGT
>Ga0209067_10001152_pt1 | contig 16581 bp, 17 predicted proteins | sample ColStrG_CSR_2013_FD_187199 | JGI IMG/M metagenome (GOLD analysis project Ga0209067, IMG submission 187199) | Freshwater sediment microbial communities in response to fracking from Pennsylvania, USA - Cold Stream Run_MetaG_CSR_2013 (SPAdes)... | ecosystem: Environmental > Aquatic > Freshwater >...
TTTCGAGCGCTGCGCCAACTCGCGCAGTGCCCGAGCGTCCGCCTCAGTGAGCGAACACCGCAGCGCCCGCGACGCCTGGGCCAGATTCACACCCGACCCGCACTCCTCGTCACGACACCACCACAGTCCCCGCCCGGTACCTCGTCCGAGGTACCAGACCCCGCCCGGTGAGCGACCGGCCCGCTGCAGGTCTCCCTGATCACGACGCCGACGACAGACCACGCAGGTCCGGACCGGGCCTATGCCTGGTCCTCCGCGACATCGACTTCGAGTACCTCGATCTCGGCGCCGTTCTCGTCCATGACGACCTCGTCGACGATGCGCACCTCGTGACCCTCGTCATCGACGACCACGTTGACCGTCTCCTCGATGACGATGACCCCGTCGGTGAATACCTCGCTCACGGGGTCGTGATCGTGGGCGTGCTCATCGTGGACCAGGGTGACGACCTCATCGACGACGACGCCCTCCTCGGTCCATACCTCCTCGACGACCTCGTCCTCACCCTCGTTCTCGGAGCGGATGTCGATGCGCCACCCGGTCAGGCGAGCAGCGAGGCGGGCGTTCTGACCCTCCTTGCCGATCGCCAGCGAGAGCTGTTGGTCGTGCACGATGACCGTGGCGATACCCTCTTCCTCGTTCAACTGGACCTCACGCACGCGTGCGGGGGCGAGGGCGGCCTGGATGAACTGGATGGGGTCGTCGCTGTAGGGCACCACGTCGATGCGCTCGGAACGAAGTTCGTTGGTGATGTTGCGCACCCGTGATCCGCGCGCGCCGACGCAGGCACCCACGGGATCGACCATGTTGTCGTTCGATGCCACGGCGATCTTGGAACGGTGACCGGGCTCGCGCGCCAGCGCCTTGATCTCGACGATGCCGTTGGCGATCTCGGGAACCTCGATCTCGAACAGTTTGGCCACCAACGCGGGGTGCGTGCGGCTCACGACGATCTGGGGACCCTTGTTGGTCTTGCGCACTTCGACGATGTACACCTTGACGCGCGCGCCGTGCTCGTAACGTTCGAAGGCGATCTGCTCAGCCTGGGGCAAGAGCGCCTCGACGCGTCCGAGGTCCAACAGCGTGTAGCGATTGTCGTTCTGCTGGACGGTGCCCGAGACGATGTCGCCTTCGCGGTTGGCGAACTCCTCGTACATCTGTCGACGCTGAATGTCGCGGATGAGCTGCATCAACACCTGCTTGGCGGTCTGGGCCGCGATACGACCGAAGTCCTCGGGTGTCGCGTCCCACTCGCGCGTCACGTTTCCCTCGAGGTCCAGCTCGAGGCCCCACACCTTGATCTCGCCCGTCTCGGGGTTGATCTCCACTTCAGCGTCCTCGGCCGAATCGGGGCGGCGCTTGTAGGCGGCCAACAACGCATTGGCCAGAGCGATCAGGAGCTCCCCCTCATCGATGTTCTGGTCACGCGCAATCTGTCCGAGGGCTTCTAAAAACTCGAAGTTCGCCATGTCTTAGCCTTTCTTGCTCGTCGTTGTCGATGATTTGCCCCGTGAGGGTGAGGGTTTGGCCTCGCCGCCCCACTGAAAGACCGTGCGGGCCCGTTCGACGGCGCCGATGGCGACCTGCACCTCACCCGCGTTCTTGTCCACCAGCGTCACCGTGTCGTCATTCACCGCGGTCAGCGGTCCCTCGAGGCGACGAGTGGGCTGTCCCTCGCGCTGCTCGCGCAAGGTCACGACTTCGCCCACGGCCGAGGCGAAGTGCTCCGCCGTGCGAAGACGTCGCTCCAGGCCGGGACTCGAGACGTCGAGCGTGAAGCGTCCCTCGATGGGGTCGTTCAGGTCGAGCCACTCCGAGATCGCCCTATTCGCCTTGGTCAACGACTCCAAATCAACGCCACCCGCCTTGTTGACGGTCACGTTGAGCGTGCCCTTGACGAACTCGAGGTCGTAGAGTTCGAGGTCCAAACTTGATAAGAGTGAGCGCAATGGGGTCTCTAGTTCCATGCCTCTCCTCTCTATGCCACCAGCGTTCGGACAAAGAAAAAGCGCGGGCCCGAGGCCCGCGCTTAAACGAGTCCAAACGTCCTGAGCGGACTGTCGGCTTCAATTGTAGCAGTTGGACCCTATTGTGACAACAAAGCGACCATCCGACGACGCACGCTCATCCCCAGGTTCTGACGAGGAGAAATCCTCAATACGACTTGGCAATGATGGCCACCAACCCAGCCTCGGTCTCGTCGGCGGGAATCGACCCATCGCGACGTTGCAGACAGCGCACCGTCATCGCCTCGGCCTTGAGCCGCGCTTCGCCCTCGTCGCCCACCTGATCCCAGTCCAGCCGTGCGAAACCGCTCTGCGCGGCCACCACTGCCTCGTCGAGGGTGGCCACGTCCACGGTGCGTGCGTCGCGGAATTCACGCGCACCCCGGAACATGTCGTCTTGCACGGTGGCGCGCAGCACCCGTACGAGGGCGCGTACCTCACCGAGGGCCACGGCGAACTTCTCGCCACTGTCGCGGCGCACCACGGTCACGACACCCTGGGCCAGGTCACGAGGACCGACCTCGACGCGCAAGGGCACCCCCTTCATCTCCCAGTCGGTGACGCGCCGGCCGAAGCTTCCCCGACGCCCGTCATCCACCTTGGAGCGCACGCCGTCGAGTGTGAACTCCGCGTGCAGGGTCTGACAGGCGCGCAGCACCTCGTCGTCCTCGCGCACCGCGACGACGACCACTTCGATGGGTGCCACCTCCGGCGGCAGCACGAGGCCGTTGTCGTCGCCGTGGGCCATGATCAGCCCTCCGACCAATCGGGTCGAGGCACCCCAGGACGTCGTGAAGCACAACTGCGCCTGACCCTCTTCACTCTGGTAGAAGATGTCGAACGCCCGCGCGAAGTTCTGACCAAGCTCGTGCGAGGTGGCCATCTGCAGGGCCTTGCCGTCGCGCATCATTCCTTCGCAGGTCATCGTGTTGGTGGCTCCGGCGAAACGCTCGCTGGGCGGCTTGATGCCAAGGAACGTCGGTACTGCCAGGACCTTCTCCAAGAAGTCGTTGTAGACCTCGAGGTGGATCTTGGTGGCGAACTGTGACGCATCGAGCGCGCTGGCGTGCGCGGTGTGCCCCTCCTGCCACAGGAACTCCGATGAGCGCAAGAAGAGGCGGGGGCGTAGCTCCCAGCGCACCACGTTGGCCCACTGGTTCAAAAGGAGCGGCAGGTCACGGTAGCTCTGGATCCACTTGGCCATGAACTCGCCGATCACGGTCTCCGAAGTCGGACGCACCACGATCGGCTCAGCGAGCTCCTCTCCCCCCGCGTGGGTCACGACCGCCAGTTCCGGGCTGAATCCCTCGACGTGTTCGGCCTCCTTGGACAGATAGCTCTCGGGGATGAAGAGGGGGAAGTACGCGTTCTCGGCCCCGGCCAGCTTGATGCGCCCGTCGATCGCGGACTGGATGCGTTCCCAGATCGCGTAGCCGTAGGGCCGGATCACCATCGTGCCGCGAACGGGGCCGTTGTCGGCCATCTCGGCCTTGGCCACCACGTCCTGGTACCACTTGGGGAAGTCTTCGTTCTGGGGGGTCAAGACACTCGGGCCGGCCACGGTTCTCCTCTTCGACGTGGACCGAGCCTAGTGAATCGCCACGAAACGTCCGTACTAGTGCTCCTCGCGACGCCGGATCCTCTCGATGACCCGTGTCGCGTTGTTGGCGTCGAGGCCCTTGGCGTCGAGCAGTTCGGCGCGGTCAGCCGCCGCCTCGGCCTCGGCCGATTCGTCGCGCGCGGCCAGGCGCGCCTCGATGCCCTCCTTGGCGATCTTCTGGGCCTCCTCGACCAGAGCATCCACCATCTCGTCCTCGGGCACCACGCGGATGATCTGGCCGCGGATGAAGAGGTGGCCACGGCGCTTTCCCGCGGCGATGCCCAGGTCGGCGTGGCGGGCCTCACCGGGACCGTTGACGACGCAGCCCATGACGGCGACCTGGATGGGGATGTCGAGTGCCGACAGGGCGCTCTGCGCCTCCGTCGCCACCTTGATCACGTCGACCTCGGCGCGCCCGCAACTAGGACAGGCGATGAGGTCGAGACCCGTACGCTCTCGAAGCCCCAGGACCTCGAGCAACTGGCGACCGGCCTTGGCCTCCTCCACCGGGTCAGCGGTCAGCGAGTAGCGCAGCGTGTCGCCGATCCCTTCAGCGAGCAGCGTGGCGATGCCCGCGGTCCCCTTCAACAGACCCCCGGGAAGTGGACCGGCTTCAGTCACACCGAGGTGCAGGGGATGGTCGAAGGTCTCGGAGGCCAGACGGTACGCGGCGATCATGGTGGCCACCGACGACGCCTTCACCGAGATCTTGACGTCGTCGAACCCGACCTCTTGGAAGTAGGCGAGCTCGAGCCGGGCGGATTCCACCAGCGCCTCGGGAGTCGCCCCACCGAAGCGTTCGTAGATGTCGGGATGGAGGCTGCCGGCATTGACGCCGATGCGAATCGGGACCCCGCGGTCCTTGGCCTCGCTGGCGACGAGCTTGATCTCCTCGGGCTTGCGCAGGTTGCCGGGATTGAGGCGCAGACCTTGCACGCCGGCCTCGAGGGCGGCCAGGGCCATCTCCACGTGGAAATGGATGTCGGCGACGATGGGCACGGGCGAGCGCGGCACGATCTGGGCCAAGCCCTCGGCGGCGGCGCGTTCGTTGCAGGTGCAGCGCACGATGTCCGCGCCGGCGCCGGCGAGGGCGTAGATCTGCGACAGGGTGGCTTCGACGTCGGCGGTCTTGGTGGTGGTCATCGACTGGACCGAGATCGGCGCGTCACCCCCCACTTTGACCGAGCCGACCGAGATCTGGCGCGTAGGGCGACGAGGGGTGAGGGAACGAGAGGTGACATCCACCCCACCATTCTGCCGTGCCCGAGGGCGCGACGTCGCGCTAGTGGAAGGGATTGGCGATGGGGTAGGCGATGTCGAGGTAGAGGGTGAAGGCGAAGAGGACCGCCAGCACGCCCACGAAGGCGAACACCACGGGCGTCAACTTGTTGACATCCGCCTGGTAGGGGGCGCTACGGCGACCCCGCTGGCGGATCCGCTCGTAGGTGGCGATGGCCACGTACCCACCGTCGAGGGGAAGCATCGGCAGCATGTTCATGACCCCGACGAAGACGTTGAGCGTGATCAAGATGTAGAGGAACACCTGGAGGTTGGACTGGGCCGCTTGGTCGGCCAGGCGCACGACACCCACGATGGAGACCGGTCGAGTGGTCTGCGACGCCGTCGACTTGGCGGCCGCCGGGGTGGTGACCTGGTGGAAGAGCGTCGAGAACTCGCCGGGCGAGAACACGTGCACCAGTGCGTGCGCCGCCTGGTTGATCGTGCTCGTCACCGTGGTCACCGAGTCAGGTAGGGCCGCGAGGAAGCCCGTGCGCACCGTCGGATTGGCGAGGTGGATCCCGAGAAGGCCGACCGGTTGCTTGCCCGTGACCTCGGGCTGGCCATTGACCTTCACCGTGCGACCGTCGACCGGCGTCGCGTGCAGGACCAGCACCTGTCGCGCGCGACGCACCGTCAAGGTCAGTGGATGGTTGGCGTTGGCGTGGATGGTCGCGTCGAGGATGCCCATCCCGTTGACGACATGGCCGTCGATGGAGAGGATCTGATCGCCGATCTTGAGTCCCGCCGCCTGCCCCGCACTCTGGGCGTGGCCCTGCCACTGGGTGAAACCGTTGATGGTGACCTGCTGGGTGTCGGGGTGGCCGACGAACACCAGGGCGCCGTAGGCGATCAACAACGCCATCACCATGTGCATTAGAGAACCTGCGGAGGCGAAGATGACTTTTCGCGGGTACGACGCGGAGCGGTAGGTGCGCTTCTCGATCGTGGGGTCGATCTTGTCGTACCAGGTCATCCCGGGCACCTTGACGTAGCCGCCGAGCAACAGGGCACGGATGCCGTAGCGGGTCTCGCCGCGCGTGGTGGACCACAACACCGGTCCGAAGCCGACGAAGAAATCGGTGACCTGCATCCCGGAGCGCTTCGCCGTGATGAAGTGGCCGAACTCGTGACCCATGACCATGGCGATCACTAGGAAGAGGACCAGCGGAAGGGACCAACCCCAGAGCCAACTCAGCGCGCAGACCACCAGCGCCGAGGCCACGAGCAAGGTGACGACCGATCGCCGCGGCGATGAGGTCGCGAGGCCTGCCGAGGCGGGGTCCGGCATCGAGGCGGGTTCCATCATCGTGGCAGATTACCGTGCGTGATTCGTCGCGCCAACGCGTCGTTGGCGACCACCGCGTCGAGGCTCTCAAGGGGATCGTCGACGTACTGCTCCATCGTGCGCGCCACCAGCGGGATGATCTCTGACCAGCGGATTCGATCCGCAAGGAAGGCCTCGACGCCGACCTCGTTCGCGGCCGAGAGCCAGGCGGGGGCGGCGCCGCCACGGCGGGCGGCGGCGTAGGCCAGATCGAGTGCCGGGAACGCCACGCGATCGGGCGCGAGGAAGTCGAGGCTGAAGGACGCGGTGAAGTCCAGGCGGCCCCAGTGGTGCGCCAGTCGCGATGGTGCGCCGAGGCAGTACGCGATGGGTAGGCGCATGTCGGGTTGCGACAGCTGGGCGAGCACCGAGCCGTCGACGTACTCGACCATTGAGTGCACGATGGATTGGGGATGAACGACCACGTCGATCCGGTCCACTTCGATGTCGAAGAGTGCCGACGCCTCGAGGACCTCGAGGCCCTTGTTCATCAACGTGGATGAATCGACGGTGATCTTGGGACCCATCGACCACGTCGGGTGAGCGAGCGCGTCGGCCTTGGTCGCGTGCTCGAGCCGTTCCTTGGTCCAGCCGCGAAAGGGCCCGCCCGACGCCGTCAAGAGCAAGCGAGCCACGTCGGGGTGACCGGGCTCGTTGGACCCTACGAGACACTGATGAATGGCGCAGTGCTCTGAGTCGACCGGCAGGATCTGCGCGCCGGGCGTCGCGCGCGCCCTGGCCACCAGCGGTGCCGCCGCGATGAGTGACTCCTTATTGGCCAGGGCCAGGCGCGCACCCGCCTCGAGGGTGGCCAGGGTGACCGGCAGACCTGCGAATCCCATCACGGCGTTGACGACGACGTCAGCGCCGCTCGCGAGTTCCCGCAGTCCCACCTCGCCCACCACGATGTCGACGTCACCATCCACCATCGTGGCCAGACGCCCACGTTCACTCTCGTCACTGACGCCCACGCGGCGCACCGCGAACTCGTGCACCAGGGCAGCAAGCTCCTCGACGCGTCGCCCCGCGGACAGCGCCACCAGTTCGAACCCGTCGGGTTCGCGCCGCAACACGTCCACCGTCTGGGAGCCGATGGAGCCGGTCGCCCCCATCAGCGCCACGCGAGTGCGCGGAGCAGACATCGTCAGCTCAGTGACAACAAGTGAGTCATGAGATACATCGTCGGCAGGGCGAAGAGCAGACCATCCACCCGGTCGAGCATGCCGCCGTGACCCGGCAGGAGGTGTCCCAAGTCCTTCACGCCGAGCGTGCGCTTGAACATCGACTCGAAGAGGTCGCCCATGGGCACCACCACCGCCAGGGCGAGCGCGCACTCGACACCGTGCGTCATCGTCCACGGGTGGATCCTCGGAAGGACGACCGCTCCGACCAACAGGGTCAGCACGGTTCCACCGATCGTGCCCTCGATCGTCTTATTGGGAGACAGTCGCGCATTCAACGGTCGCTTGCCGAGCCAGCGCCCGATGAACAAAGCCCCGGAATCATTGGCGACCGTTAGGAGGATCGCACCCATCACGTAGGCCAGTCCGTGCTTGTGGCCGACGTTGTGTGGCGACACCATGAAGAGGGCGAAGGACCCGAGGACGCCCACCCACGCAACGACGAAGATCGTGGCGCCCACCCCGTCGACGACGTCGATCATCGTCTCGGCGTTGAGATACCACACGAAGGAGAACATCACCAGCAACGCGGTGACGATGCCCACTGAACCGAGCCCCTTTTCGTACACCGCCACCGACAAGGTGACGACGGCGGCGAGCCCCAGGATCGTGGCCGGGTGAGCCCCCACGGAGCGGAACCCGGCGAACGCCTCGCCCGCGGCGAGCGTGAGCGACGCGGTGATCAGCACCGCCGCGGGCAGCGCACCCAGATAGAAGATGCCCAGTACCACCGCGGCCATGAGCACGCCGGTGAACGTCGCAACCGACACGCTGCGTGAGGGCCCTTGTCGCACCGCGCGACCCGAGAGGTGATCCTCGCGGTGCGTGCGGCGAGTGCGGTGCGCACGCGTGGGTTCGGGGCGCGGCGATTCGTCGAGCACCTCTTCGTTCTCGATCAACGGCTCGGGACTGAATTCCCAGGGCCGCAAGTCCTCTTCGGCCTTCTCGACCGCGAGCAGCGACGCGTCGAACTGCTCCTCGTGCGCCACCCAGTCGGCCTCGCCCTCGCGCCACGCCGGCGCCGGGATGGCGGCCCACGGGTCCACGGCGTCGGCGGACTCGCGCGCGACGACGATGGGAACCTGTCCGGTCGGGGCGTCGGTCCAGTGGGGCAGCAGGGTGTCGGGGTCGACCTGGGGGGCGTCGTCGAGGACGAATCCCGCAACGTCAGCTCCGGTGATCGTCACGCGAGGGTCGCTGACGCTGACCACCGGGACTTCGCTGGTCGGCGCGTCGAGCAGTTCGTCGTCGTCAGACCTCAAGTAGCTCCTGCTCCTTATGCGAGAGGAGGACGTCAATGGTCGCCACCTCGTCTTGGGTCATCTTGTCGAGCACCTTCTCGAGTCGTTCGATCTCGTCCTTGGACAGACCCTGCTCCTTCTCGAGGTTCTCGAGCTCCTGGCGGGCATGACGACGCACCCCACGCAGCGCTACCTTGCCGTCCTCGGCCTTGGTCTTGACGATCTTCACGAAGGACTTGCGCCGCTCCTCGGTGAGGGCCGGGAACGCGAGGCGGATCACCACACCGTCGTTGGACGGATTGAGTCCAAGGTCGGCGTTGGAGATGGCCTTCTCGATCGACGCCATCGCGCCCTTGTCGAAGGGCGAGACCACGAGAAGGCGGGGCTCGGGCACTGAGAAGTTCGCCAACTGCTTGAGCGGGGTCTCAGCGCCGTAGTAGTCGACCAGGAGGTTCTCGACCAGTGCCGACGACGCACGACCGGTCCGCACGTTGGCGAACTCCACCTTCACGTGCTCGATGGCCTTCGCCATCCGTTCGCGGGTGTCATCCATCACCAGGTCGATCAGTTCATTGTCCATTAGTTCACCAGCGTACCTACCGCGTCGCCGGTGAGGGCGCGCTCGAGATTTCCCTCGGCCATGAGGTCGAAGATCCGCAGCGGGATGCCGTTGTCCTTGCAGAAGGTGATGGCGGTCATGTCCATGACCCGCAGGTTGCGCGCGATCACGTCGTCAAAGACGATCGACTCGTAGCGGGTGGCCGCCGCGTTATGTCGAGGATCTTCGCTGTACACGCCGTCCACTCCCCCGTGAGTCCCTTTCAAGACCATATCGGCCTCGATCTCGGCGGCGCGTTGGACCGCGGCGGTGTCGGTGGTGAAGTAGGGGTTGCCCATTCCCGCGGCGAAGATGACCACGCGACCCTTCTCGAGGTGTCGCACCGCGCGCCGGCGGATGTAGGGCTCGGCGACCTGGTCCATTCCGATCGCCGACATCACGCGCGTCGCGCGTCCGTGGCTCTCGATGGCGTCCTGCAACGCCAAGGCGTTGATGACGGTTCCCAACATCCCCATGATGTCGGAGTTGGCACGGTTCATCCCGGCCATCGCGCCGGTCGCGCCGCGCCAGATGTTGCCGCCGCCCACCACCACCGCTAACTCGAGGGCGTCGCGCGTCATCACGTCGGCGATGACCGTGGCGAGGAAGTCGACGGTACTCGCGTCGATGGTCTCGTCGCTGGCCGACGAGGCCAGGGCCTCACCCGACAGCTTCAGGACCACGCGGCGCACGCGCTATCCCCCGATGACCACTTGTGCGTACGCCGTGATGGTCGCGTCGCCGAGGAACTGCGCGATGCTCATCTTCTCGTCCTTGGCGTAGGCCTGCTCAAGCAGCACGCGCTCCTTGAACCAGCCGTTGAGGCGGCCCTCGATGATCTTGGGCAGGGCGGCCGCGGGCTTGCCCTCATTGAGCGAGATCTCCTCAATGGTCTTGCGTTCGGCGTCGATCTCCTGTGCGGGAACGTCCTCGCGCGCGAGGTACTGAGGCTTGGCGAAAGCGATGTGCACCGCCACCTCGTGGGCCAACTCCTCGTTGCCCCCCTTGACGACGACGATCACCACGTTGCGACCCTTGTTCTGGTGGTTGTAGGTATCGACGACCTCGCCCTCACCGGCCGCCACGCGGTACACGCGACCGACCGAGATGTTCTCCTTGAGGGTGGTCAGCATCTTCTCGATGTCGTCTTGGAACTGGGCGACCGCACCCTCACCCTCGGCGCAGACGCGTGCGGCCATCTCGTCCACCAACGACGTGAAGTCGTCGGACTTGGCGGCGAAGTCGGTCTCACAGCGCAACTCGACCAGTGCCGCGACGTTCCCGTCACGCACCACGGCGACCGCGCCCTCGCCGGCCTCGCGGCCCGCGCGCTTGGCGGCCGACGCCAGGCCCTGGACGCGCAGCCACTGGGTGGCGGCCTCCATGTTGCCGTCGTTGGCCTCGAGGGCCTTCTTCGCGTCCATCATTCCCACGCCAGTCGCCTGGCGCAGCGTCATTACGTCCTTCGCGGTGATTGACACCTTGACATCTCCTCTTGTGTTCGGGTTGCTACTTACGCGGTGGCACTCACGACGGCCGACTCGTCCGCGGCCGGTGCACTCGCAGCCACGGGCGTGGCCTCGTCGACGGGGGCGGCGACGACCGGTGCCGCTGCCGCCGCGGCGGCGGCCTTGACGGCGGCCGGGCGGTTGGCGCGGATGAAGCGGCCCTCGGTGACGGCATCGGCGATCAGACGGCACAGCAGCGCGCCGGAGCGGATCGCGTCGTCGTTGCCGGGGATCACGTAGTCGATGACGTCCGGGTCACAGTTGGTGTCGACCACCGCGACGACCGGCAGTCCGAGCTTGCGCGCTTCGGTCACGGCGATGTGCTCCTTCTTCGTGTCGATCACGAAGATGGCGTCGGGAACGCGGTCAAGATTGGCGATACCCGAGAGGTTGCGGTCGAGCTTCTCGAGCTCGCGGCTGTGGCGCAGCGCCTCGCGCTTGGGCATGCCCTCGAAGTCGCCCGCTCGCTGCATCGCGCGCAGTTCGATCATGCGCTTGACGCGGCCGGCCACGGTGGTGAAGTTGGTGAGCATGCCGCCCAGCCAGCGCTGGTTCACGAAGGGCATGCCGCAGGCATTGGCGTAATCCGCGATGGGACCCTGGGTCTGCTTCTTGGTGCCCACGAAGAGGATGATGCCGCCCTCGGCGACCAGGTCACGCACGTAGGCGTAGCTCTGCTCGATGCCCGCGAGGGTCTTGCGCAGGTCGATCAGGTAGATGCCGTTGCGCTCACCGAGGATGAAGCGACGCATCTTGGGATTCCAACGACGGGTCTGGTGCCCGAAGTGGACGCCGGAGTCGAGGAGTTCTTGCAAAGTGACGAGGGCCACGTGGATTTCCTTCCGTTCGGTTGATCAACCACGTGGTGCACCCCTGGAGGCGACCGTACGAAACCACGCGGTGTGTCTGCACCCTCCCACTCTGGGAGGGCCAAACCAGTGTAGTCGACCTCGTCACGCCAGCAACTACTGCGAGTTCCGTGGTCCGCTCGCCCTAGCCCCGGGGATGGGTCTGGCGATGAATGTTCTGCAGGCGCGACTTCGAGACGTGGGTGTAGAGCTGGGTCGTGGTCAGGCTCTCGTGACCCAGTAGCTCTTGGACCACTCGCAAATCGGCTCCCCCCTCGAGCAGGTGAGTGGCGTAGGTGTGACGCAGCGCGTGCGGGTGCACGTGGCCCAGGACCAACCGTCGGTCGAGGATGCGTCGGACGTCACGCGGCCCCAGTCGCGACCCGCGTCGGTTGACGAAGAGGGCCTCGCGCGGGGACTGCGCCGTCTGCACCGTCGCGCGCACCTCGCGCCATCGCTCGATCGCCTCGAACCCCGCCCGGTGCAGGGGGACGATGCGCTCCTTGCGACCCTTGCCCAACACTCGCAACAGTCCTTGACGTTCGTCGAGGCTGTCGCGGTCGAGTCCACAGAGTTCGCTCACGCGAACGCCGGCTCCGTAAAGGATTTCGCACACCGCGCGGTCGCGTCGCGCCCAGACGTCGTCACCCCAGTCGGCGTCGAGCAGGACGTCGAGTTGATCGCGGCCGACGATCTCGGGCAATTGGGAATGAGGACGTGGTGCCGAGATCCTCGCCGCCGGGTCGACCTCGACGACTCCGCGCTCCAGGGCCCACGCGAAGTAGCGCCGCAGGGAGGCACGCCGGCGCGAGATCGAGGTTCGCTCGTCACCGTCGAGATTCATACTCGCCAGGTACTCGCGCAGCGTGCGCTTGGTCACCTCGCGGGGAGCGTCCACGCCACGCGCGCTGGCCCACCCAGCGAAGCGCGCGACGTCACCGTAGTACGCCGCCACGGTGGCCGGGGAACGGTCGTGGGCGCGCAGCGACACCGTGAAGTCGTCGAGTCCCCACAGTCCGGACTCGTCGGCGAAGAGGGCATTTCGGCGCACGTGGACAAGGCTAGTGAGGTCGGTCCCCGAAATCGTGGTCTCTCACTAGTCTGGGGTGAAGGCCAAAGGAGTCCCATGTCGCGGATCTTGATCGTGGAAGACGATGAACACATCCGTACCGCCCTGCGCCTGATGTTCCGTGGCGAGGGCTACGACGTCGACGACGCCTCCAACGGCGAGGACGGCGTGACGCTCTTCGAGAAGCGCAACGCGGACGTCGCCATCGTCGACATCATGCTGCCCGGGATGTCGGGCTTCGACACGTGCGTCGCCCTGCGATCGCGATCGGACATCCCCATCGTCATCGTCTCGGCGCGCGACGAGACCTCCGACGTGGTCAAGGGCCTCGAATCCGGCGCCGACGACTACGTGACCAAGCCCTTCGTCCCGCTCGAGCTTCTGGCGAGGGTGCGTGCCCACTTGCGACGTCGCCCCGACTCCGCCGCGCGGGCGTTCCACATCGGCGAGTTGCACGTGATCCCCGACGAGGGGGTCGTGCGCCACGCCGACGGCACCGAATTGCACCTGACCTCGACCGAGTTCCGCCTGCTGGTCGATCTGGCCAAGGTCAACGGCAAGGTGCTCTCGCGCGAGGACCTCCTCGAGCGGGTGTGGGGCTACGACTACTTCGGCGACAGTCGACTGGTCGACGTGCACGTGCGGCGCTTGCGCATGAAGATCGAGCCCGACCCCGCTGTTCCGGTGCACCTGTTGACGGTGCGGGGCGCGGGGTACAAGTTGGTGCTCTAGTGCGCAGTCGTAGTCTGCGACTGCGACTGGTACTGATCTTCGGACTGGGGACGTTGTTGCTGAGTTCGCTCCTGGGCACCCTCACCTTCTTCGGGGTCCGCGACGTCCTGATCTCCCAGCAACAAAAGACCGACCTGCAGCAGAGCTACGTCAACGCCGCCCTCATTCGCAACACGCTCTACACCGCCCCCCTGCAGTTGAACAACGAGGTGAACTCCATCGAGCAATCGGCCAATTCGATTCTCATCCTCAAGATCAACGGCCAATGGCAGACCTTGAGCCAGTTGGTGCCCAGCGTGAACATCTCGAGTGCCGCCATGCGCGCGGCCAATGATGGTCACGTGACGACCGAGACGAGGATGGTGCTGTCCCAACTCGACTACGTGGTCGGGATCCCGATGCCGTCGGTGCAGGTTCAAGTATTCGAAGTCTGGCAACTCGACGGGCTCGAACAGAACATGCGCATCCTGCTCCTGGTCATCGGATCGGCCGCCCTGTTCACCACCATCTTGGGAGCCTCGGGCGGGATCTGGGTGTCGCGACGCACCCTGAAGCCTCTGGTGGTGGTCTCCGACGCCGCCGCGCGCATCGCGGGCGGCGATTTCGAGACGCGCCTTCCCACGACCCACGCCGGCTCCGAGGTGGAGCAACTCACCGAGTCCTTCAACGAGATGGTCAACCAACTCGTCACCAAGCTCGAGCGCGACGCGCGCTTCGCCAGTGACGTGAGCCACGAACTACGCTCGCCCCTGACCGCGCTCGCGATGTCGGCCTCAATCTTGGAACAGCACCGCGACGAACTCGCGCCGGCGGCCCAGCAGAGCCTCACCCTGTTGAGCGCGGAGATCCTGGTGTTCCAGGGATTGATCGAGGACCTCATCGAACTCTCGCGCTCCGACGCGGGAGCCAATTCACTCAGTCTCGAGGTGATGCCTATCGCCGAGCTCACTCGACAGGCGGTGCGCTCGGTCACCCGACGCCTCGGTGGCGTCGAGCCGCCGGTCGAGGTCGACGCCGAGGTCGAATCGGTCCGCGTCCTCGTCGACCGTCGACGCTTCGAGCGCATCGTGGCCAACCTCGTGGACAACGCGCAGCGCTACGCCGGCGGGGTGGTCGCCGTACGACTGTCGCTGGCGGGCACGCGAGTCGAGATCGATGTCGACGACGCGGGACCGGGAATCTCCGCGAGCGACCAGGACCACGTCTTCGAACGCTTCTACCGTGGTCGCGCGGCCCACGACCGCAGCACCGTGCGTGGCACCGGACTCGGCCTGGCCCTGGTGCGCGAACACGTCAAGTCCCTCGACGGCGAGATCCGTGCGGTGCAGAGCCCCGAGGGCGGCGCGAGGTTCCAGATCGAACTGCCCCAGGTGGAGTTCCCCTCATGATGCGCCTGCGCCGACTGGCCGTCATGGGACTCAGCGCGTTGTGTCTCAGCGGTTGCACCTTGGTGTCGACGTCCTCGTCACCCTCTCTGATCAATCCCAACAACGTGCCCCTGGGACTGTTGAACCCGACCATCCCCTTCACCGACTACGCGCAGGTGCGATGGGTGACCCGCGACATCTTCCTGCTCGACCACGACAATCAGGTCGTGCCCGTGCCGCGTTCAATGACGGCGCCTCCCACCTTGGCGGCGGTCTTCTACTACGAGACCCAGGGGCCCACACCGATCGAGATCGCCAATGGTCTCACCTCACAAGTGGGAACGCTGGTGGTCACCCAGGCCAACATCGAAGACGGGGTCGCCCTGGTCTACGTCAACAAGGCGCTCAATCAGCTCTCACCGGCCCAGCAGCGCCTCGCGGCGGGTCAATTGTTGTACACCGCCGACGCCATGGGCGCCACCAGGGGCATCGAGATCTTCATCGACCAGACCCCCTTCACCCTCGCGTTGAGGAACGGTGAGAAGGTCCAGTTGGTGACGCCGTCGGACCTGGCGTACTTGAAGAAGGCCTAGCGCTGGTGCGCCGGACGGAACGCCGGCGCCGCGCTCCAGAGGTGCTCCAGGTCGTAGTAGTCGCGCGTCTCGAGGTCGAAGACGTGCACGATGACGTCGCCGTAGTCGAGCGCGATCCACTGCGCCGAGGTCCATCCCTCTACCCGCGTGGGCTTAAGACCGAGGGCGAGGTCGACGAGTCGCTCCACCTCTTCGGCGATGGCCCGCACCTGGCGATCGTTGCGGCCGGCCGTGACGATGAGCGCGTCGAAGGAATCTACGAACTCGCGCAGATCCAAGACCACCGTGTCGACGCCGAGCTTCTCCTCGGCACCTTCGACGGCGGCGTCGATCAGCGTGGAGACGAACTGTGCTTGTGGGCCGCGGACCGAGCCGCCGCTGGTCACGATCTCGCTCAGTGGCCCGCTCCCAGAACGACGAGGGCGACCGCGAAGGGCACCGTCAACGCGATGACGCCGGCGACCGCGTGACGCTGTCGGCTGCGTCGGCGGTCAACGCGGGTTCGCGGTGTGCGCTCAAGGACCGACACCGATGCTGTGGACACGTCTGAGATGTCGAACGCACGAACGGCCATTGCGCCCCACACTACTCCGTGGCGCCCTGATAAATGGCAATTACGTCCTCGGCCATGAACAATTTTAGGTCGTCATGGTCGAGCGGCGTCTCGCGCAAGTAGGTGCTCGAGAGGTCCACGGGTGGCATCGAGATTTCGTAGCAAGTCCAACCCGGCGGCGTCACCAGGATGGTGCCCGGACGCGGGACGATGGCGACCTGCACCAACTGACTCAGTTCCTGGGCCCGGTGCCACGTGGGCAGCTGTGCGGCCAGGTCGGCACCGATCACGACGTCGACCCGGTCGAATTCCTCGAGAAGTTCCTCGACGGTGTCAATCGTGTAGGAGGGACCGGGCCGCGCGATCTCGCGGTCACTCACCCTCACCAGGTCCAGGTCGTCGAAGGCCGCCATCGCCATGGCGAAGCGGGTCGCTGACGAGTGCACCGGCCCGATGGCGCTCTTGCGGTACGGGTCGCCGGCCACCGTGACCTCGATCACGTCGAATCGCCCGGTTGCGGCGGCGGCGCGCAACGCCGCGACGTGCCCATTGTGAGGTGGATCGAACGTACCCCCAAAGAGGCCGAGACGATGGAGGGGCACCCCCTCAGCCTACCGGGGCAATTGCTGACCCTCCAACTAAACCTCTAGCCTTGAGTCATGGCCCGTACTACGTCTTGG
>Ga0209067_10001156_pt1 | contig 16561 bp, 14 predicted proteins | sample ColStrG_CSR_2013_FD_187199 | JGI IMG/M metagenome (GOLD analysis project Ga0209067, IMG submission 187199) | Freshwater sediment microbial communities in response to fracking from Pennsylvania, USA - Cold Stream Run_MetaG_CSR_2013 (SPAdes)... | ecosystem: Environmental > Aquatic > Freshwater >...
ATATTGACTTCTGGTGTAAGCGTGATGGAAAATTTTTCTCGGACAGAGGCAATAATTTTCATCGCTAGCTGAAAAATTTCTTCTCCTTTTGCGTCACCAAAATTTACAAGCACCAAGGCTTGCATGGCGTGAACGCCAACGTGATTTATTTTTTTTCCTTTCCATCCGCACTGTTCAATGAGCCATCCTGCAGGCACTTTAACTCGTTGATTTGCAGCAGGATAGTGAGGTATAGCGGAGAAATTGTTTTTCAATTGTTGGAAGTGTTGTTCGGTGATTTCCGGGTTCTTAAAAAAACTTCCAGCATTACCCATCACCTTGAAGTCGGGCAATTTTTCTTTTCTGATTTTGATCACCGCATCGCTAACGGATTGAATCGATGGCTGTGTAATATTCATCCGTTGTAGTGTGTCACGAATGGCGCCATAACTGGTGTTGATGCGATGATTTTTTTTACTCAACCTTAAAGTAACACTTGAAATAAAAATTTTTTCGTTCAGGACACTTTTGAATACACTTTCACGATATCCGAACCGACATTCCTCTTTTGTGAACGACCTTATCATGGTGTTAGCAAGGTCAATCGTTTCTACTTTTTCTATTACTTCGCTGACCTCAACACCATATGCGCCGATGTTTTGGATTGGTGCGGCGCCTACTGTTCCGGGTATTAAGGACAAATTTTCCACGCCTCCCCAATGGTGTTGCACACAATGAAGAACAAATTGATGCCATTTTTCGCCCGAGCGTACGCAAAGCACAATACTTTCATCGGTCTCATCACGTTTTTCAATTCCTTGCATGACATTATGAATGACTAAACCCTCAAAATCTTTTTTGAATAGAACATTGCTACCTCCGCCAAGAATCAAGTGTCTTTCATTCTTGAACAAATCCATTTGTATCAGTTCACCAAGTTGTTCTTCTGATTGGATAGAGCAGAAATATTTTGCTGCAGCATCAATGCCGAAGGTGTTGAAGGGTTTAAGACTAGTATTTTCTTTGATGACAATCATAAATTGATGGGCAAGGAATAAAAAAGGATGAAATAAATGAAATTTTATACCGGTTAAGGTGTCATCTATGATGAAGTAATTACTTTTATGAAGGAAATGCCCGGGGTGCAAGAGGATGAGCGAAAGCGCTTTAGCGCATCGGCGTTCCAGGTGGTATTTAAAAGAAGAATAAGAAGGAGATGAAACTGATCGAATGCCCTCGCGACGCCATGCAGGGGATGGTTGAATTTATTCCGACCGAAACGAAGGCAGTTTACCTCAATGCACTGTTGAAAGTTGGTTTCGACACGATTGATTTCGGAAGTTTTGTTTCGGCCAAGGCCATCCCTCAATTGCGGGATACGGCAGCGGTACTTGAAAAATTAAATTTATCAGCAACTCGTTCAAAGCTTTTATCAATTGTGGCCAACACACGGGGTGCCCAACAAGCTGTTCAATGGAGCGAAATCACCTATCTGGGGTTTCCCCTTTCTCTTTCGGAGACATTCCAGCGGCGAAATACAAATAAATCCATTGCAGAAGCATTAAAGGCGGTGGAAGAGATTCAAGCCGTTTGCAGGCGCCGGGATAAAATCCTGGTGATCTACCTGTCCATGGGTTTTGGAAATCCTTATGGTGATCCTTACGAACTGGCTATTGTGGAGCAGTTCACGGATATTCTTTCCCGCTTGGAAATTAAAATCATTTCATTGGCCGACACCATTGGTGTTTCGAAACCAGATCAGATCCAATACCTTTTTGAAATGCTGGTACCAAAATTTCCAATGATTGAATTCGGAGCTCACCTCCATTCCTCCCCCGCGATGGCAATGGAAAAGATTGAAGCCGCTTACCTCTCGGGATGTCAGCGATTCGATAGCGCGATTCATGGGTTTGGGGGATGCCCCATGGCGGAAGATGAGTTAGTCGGCAACCTTGCCACCGAAACGATTCTGACTTATTTAGAAAGTAAGAATGATGTGCCCGATCTGGACGAGCGGGAATTTGCTAAATCATTATTGTTGGCCGATTCCATTTTTCTGAAGCATTAAGTCTACTTTGGTCGTAAGGGAAAATGGTCGGCCACCTGGCCACTTATCACTGCTTCCGATTCAAATGTGACTAGCCGGCCAGCAAGCTTGGCGAAAGAACAAATTGGCAGGTAAGGTCATCCCTCATCGGGGGGGCTTTTTCTCTTTTTACGGCGTCTATTGCAGTTTATCTCTCACCTCCACCAGGAATTGGCGTATTTTTTTAAGGGAATCGTAAATTTCCATTTTATCTTTTACCGCTGAAGTATCATTGCGCAACATCTCCTTTGCGCCTTGAAGTGTAAACCCTTTTTGTTTTACCAAATGGTAAATGGTGCGAACGTTTTCAATGTCTTCTTTGGTGAATTGCCGGTTGCCTTTGCGGTTTTTCTTAGGTTGGATGAGTTCAAATTCGGATTCCCAAAAGCGAATAAGAGAGGGGGCTACATTAAACTGCTCGGCTACTTCACCGATGGAGTAATATATTTTTTCTATCTCTTTTTCTTTGTAAGCCATGCAGGGATTGCCAAACCTTCTATAGGAACTTCATGCAAAATAACAATTCTTTACACGCGGTACAATGAGAGCAAAAAAAAATAATCGACAAGCTATGAACATCTCATTGTGCGTAATTAACCCTCAAAAAAAGATTCTAGTAAGGAATGGAAACAGTATTCAACATGAAGCATGATCAATCCAACGGGCGATCATCTTTTCTTCCAAGTGCAATTAACTTCTCGTACTCACCATTATTCAAGTCTCGCTGAAAAAATCCGATCGGATTTACAAATTTTCCATGATACAATATTTCATAATGTAAATGATTGCCTCCGGAAAGGCCTGTATTCCCTACATAACCTAGTATCTGACCTCGTTTTATAATTTGGCCCACCGATACGATGAACTGCGACATGTGGCCGTAGCGTGTTTCAAATCCATAACCATGATTGATAAACACCACATTGCCGTACGTCGTGCCGCCATCGGCATAGGTCACTACACCGTCACCGGTGGCATAGATTGGGCTTCTCTCGGGAGCGGCAAAATCCAATCCGTTATGAGGTCGGGTATAGCCCAATAAGGGATGAAGTCGTTCACCGAAAACTAAGTAAAGGTGAATCAACTGCTTGTTGTTGATGGGCTGAATGGCAGGGCGGGCAGCCCATTGCTTTTGTTTTGATGCCAGCGCCGATTTCAACTCGTTTATGGATTGGACCTCGACGGTCAATCGATTTTTTATTTTTTCAGATAAGTCGATCGCTGTGCGAATAATCGGATAGGTTATTTCCGCACTCGCTTTCTCTCTACCACCCACACCGGCTTCACGTTGTGATGACGAAAGAGGATCCATGTCCAGAATCACCCTAAAATTGTGATCATCGTTACTTTCCAGGGCAGTAAGTTGCTTGGAAATTTTCTGGAGTTGCGCGTGGATGGCCAGCCATTCGGTTTTAAGTTTGGCATTCTCCTGTATTCCTTGAACTTCATCAAGCAACGGGTATTGGGAATTATAATAGATCAGGCCACCCAGTCCGAGCAGGAAAGAAATACCCAGGAACCGAACGATATTTTTAATAAATAGCCGAAGGGAAACGACCATTGGCTCGTAACGACAAGTTTCCGCATTGTAATGGTAACGCAATCCCATCAGTCGAGAGATTGATTTTGAACTTTACTCTTTGAGGCCAGCTGCTGATGCTGTTCAGGGGTGATGCCCTCCACCATATAAGTAAGCGGATCTTGACTTTTTCCTTTTTTAATCACTTCATAGTGCAGGTGCGGTGCAACCGATCCCCCCGAAGATCCGGACCAACCGATGACCTGCCCTTGTGTGATCCTTTGACCCCAGGAGACTGAAATTTTCTCTAGATGCGAGTAACGCGTGATCACGCCATTGCCGTGGTCGATCTCTACGTAATTTCCAAAACCAGCCTCCAGGTTACTGTTACTAAAATAGGATACTCTTCCATGGCCAGCAGCCAGCACTTCGGTGCCTTTTGGCAAGGCAATGTCAATTCCATCGTGGTGGTAATTTCCTTTATGGAAGGGATTGATTCGTACGCCAAAACCGGAGACCAGATTTTCTTCCTTTAAATTTTTTACCGGCGTGATCGACGGGAGAGTGATTAAACCAGGTATATCCGTCTTGTTGACATGCAACCGGTCGCCAAAGAATTGATTGTATTTTTTTGCTTTCGCATTCAGCGTATTCAGATGCTCATCAAGGGTTGAAATCAGTTCATCAAAAGGCTCATCTCCGGAGGAGACCAAATGGTTTACGTTCTTCGTTTCGACATCGGTTACCTCCGTCGGGACTTCAAAAAGTTTTTCGTTTAGTTGAGCCTCTTCCGTTTTGAGCTCCCCTAACAGTATATTCGACGAGGCAAGTTGAGAGGCCAGCACCGCTTTGTATTCTCTCATGGCCTGGTTCTCCTTGCCTAGCGATTTCTCAAGCTTTGTTTCAATGAATAAATTTTGAAACCAGTTAAGGGCAATAAAAAATAACAATCCGAAGGCACCGTATGAGCAGGTAGTGATAAGCGTGCGCCAAAAGGAGAACCGCACGCGCTCATAGCGTAAAGATTTGGGGTTAAAGCGAAATTGCGGATTGACCATACTTAAAGTAAACTCTCCATTTTCTTTTATTATGCCTCCAGGAAGGCTAATTTTGACTCTTTATTGGAGTTCAATCTTGCAAGATATAAAATTTTTAAAAGTATAAAAGAGTGGAATCGATGGATAGCGCGACAGTCCGGAAGAAATTTTTGGATTTTTTTGAAAGTAAGGGCCATAAGATAGTGCCTTCAGCCCCTCTGGTATTAAAAAATGACCCAACACTGCTCTTTACCAACTCGGGAATGGTGCAGTTCAAAGACAATTTCTTGGGCAACGCCACAGCGGCGTATAATCGAGTTGCCGATACGCAAAAATGCCTGCGGGTTAGCGGGAAGCATAATGACCTGGAAGATGTGGGACTGGATACGTATCACCATACCATGTTTGAAATGCTCGGAAATTGGAGCTTTGGCGATTACTTTAAAAAGGATGCGATCGCCTGGGCGTGGGAATTGCTCACCGAAGTTTACCAACTGCCCAAAGACCGATTGTATGTTACCGTATTTGGCGGGGATAAAAATGATAATCTGCCCTTCGATTCAGACGCCGAAGGTTTATGGAGGCAACACATCGCTTTTGATCGGATTGTTCATGGAAATAAGAAAGATAACTTTTGGGAGATGGGCGAGCAAGGGCCGTGCGGGCCGTGTTCGGAGATTCATATCGATCTGCGTTCGGCCGAAGAGGTAAAACAGAAAGCAGGAAAGGAATTAGTGAACAAAGATCATCCACAGGTAGTTGAAATATGGAACCTGGTGTTCATGGAATTCAACCGAAAGGCCGATGGCTCTCTTGAAAAACTTCCGGCTCAACATGTCGACACGGGCATGGGCTTCGAGCGGTTGTGCATGGCTATCCAACAGAAGACTTCTAATTATGACACCGATGTTTTCCGTCCGCTGATGGATTTTATTTCGCTTCATGCGGATAATTATAAGTATGGATCGGAAACTAAAAAAGACATTGCTGTTCGCGTCATGGCCGACCATGTCCGGGCGGTCAGTTTTGCCATCTGCGATGGACAGTTACCCAGCAACACAGGCGCCGGTTATGTGATCCGGAGAATTTTGAGGAGAGCTGTCCGTTACGGTTTTTCATACTTGAATTTCAAGGAGCCATTCCTGTATCGGTTAGTGCCCTTGCTGGCGCTACAGTTGAAGGATGTCTTTCCGGAGTTGCATAAACAGGAGGCTTACGTTGCTCGTGTAGTTCATGAGGAAGAGATTTCTTTTTTAAGGACGCTGGAGAAAGGCTTGAAGCGAATTGAAAATATTGAGAAAACCATTTCGGGTGAAGCGGCTTTTGAACTTTACGACACCTTTGGATTTCCTTTTGATCTAACCTCCTTGATTGCCCGGGAGAAAGGATTTTCGGTCGATGAGTTAGGGTTCACCCAAGAAATGCAGAAGCAGAAAGATCGATCCAAAGCAGATGCAACAAAGGAAACCGGCGACTGGATTCTAACGGGTGAAGACAAGAAGACAGAGTTTATCGGCTACGAACGATTAGAAAGTGAAATCAGGATTGTAAAGTATCGTAAGATCAAACAAAAGAATAAAGAGCTCTTCCAATTTGTATTTGACAAGACGCCGTTTTATGCCGAAAGCGGTGGTCAGGTGGGGGATACGGGAGTAATTGAGTCGGTGAACGAAAGGATCTTCATCACCGACACAAAAAGGGAAAATGAACTGATCGTTCATCTGGCTGAAAAACTGCCGGAGAGTTTCAATTCTCCTTTTGTGGCGCGCGTGGATGGGCACAAACGGGAGTTAACCAAAGACAACCACTCCGCCACGCACCTCCTTCACGCTGCCTTACGTCAAGTGTTGGGACGGCACGTGGAGCAGAAAGGATCTTTGGTGAATGAAAAAATCCTTCGCTTCGACTTTTCTCATTTTTCGGCCATGACGGCCGAAGAAATTGAAAAAGTAGAAACCATCGTGAATGAAAAAATCCGGGCGAACATTCCTTTGCATGAGCAACGCGATGTTCCCATTGAAAAGGCAAAGTCGCAGGGGGCCATGGCGCTCTTCGGTGAAAAATATGGTGACCTGGTCCGCGTAATCACATTTGATCCCCAGTTTTCGGTCGAACTTTGCGGTGGTACGCATGTATCGGCAACCGGCAATATTGGTTTATTTAAAATCGTTTCCGAGAGTTCAGTCGCAGCCGGGGTACGAAGAATTGAAGCGGTGACCGCAGAAGGCGCCCTGGCGTTAGTCAACGGATCGTTGGCCTTGTTGAATGAACTGAAAACATTGTTAAAACATCCGAAAGACATTTCCTCTTCGTTGCAAAATCTGATTGAAGAAAAACATGGGCTCGAGAAGAAATTGGAAGTACTTCATCAGCTACAAGCTAATTTGCTGAAAGATCAACTGGCCCGGAAAGCGGTGAAGTCAAACGGACACACGCTGATCGCCGAGAAAGTGAGTGTGCCCAATGCCGACACATTGAAAAATATCGCCTATGCCTTACGTAACGAGTTCGATGATTTGTTGCTGGTCTTAGCCGCCGAAGTGGAGAATAAGCCTCACGTGGCCGTCATGCTTGGAGAGAAGTTGGCCGCTACCCATCAATTCCATGCGGGCAACATGATCAAGGAACTCGCCAAAGAGATTGATGGAGGAGGGGGAGGGCAACCCTTCTTTGCCACCGCCGGCGGTAAAAATTTGAATGGCCTTGATGCCGTTTTAATCAAAGCGAAGAGTTTGATTTGATGCCATGGATAGCACCACCAGAAATAAATACACGCTAGTCATCGGGTTGGAGGTGCATGCTCAGCTTCTCACGAAAACCAAAATCTTCAGTTCTGATTCAGCCGCATACGGTGGCGCACCTAATACCCATGTTGGCGTCATCACCTTGGCCCATCCAGGTGCCTTACCACGATTAAACAAACTCGCCGTTGAGCATGCTATAAAAATGGGCTTGGCTTGTCATTGTGAAATTTCAAGGGTTCAGGGTTTTGACCGCAAAAATTATTTTTATCCTGATCTTCCGAAAGGATATCAGATCACCCAAGACAGGACGCCAATTTGCAAAGGCGGGTTCATTTCAATTAAAACAAGAGACGGTCAGAATCATCGCATCAAGTTGAACCGAATCCACCTGGAGGAGGATGCGGGCAAGTCCATACACTTGGATGGCGAAACCGACACACTGGTCGATTTTAATCGGGCCGGCGTTGCCCTAATTGAGATCGTGACAGAGCCTGTAATTAAAAGCGCGGAAGAAGCGGCCACCTTGCTTTCAGAGATCAGAAAAATGGTTCGTTATCTGGACATCTGTGATGGGAATATGGAAGAGGGTTCACTTCGTTGTGATGCCAATGTTTCAGTGATGTTGAAGGGGGCCATGGAGTTGGGAAAGAAAGTAGAGGTAAAAAATATGAATTCGTTTCGCCATGTACAGCGTGCCATTGAGTTTGAGACGGAACGACAAATCGCTTTGTTGGAGAGCGGAGAGCCGGTCATTTCTGAAACACGCACCTTCCATGTCACCGACGGAAAAACCTATGGCATGCGCACCAAGGAAGAGTTGAATGACTACCGTTATTTTCCAGACCCGGATTTAAGTCCATTGATCATTTCGAATGCGTGGCTTGAAGAGATAAGATTGCAAATGCCATCCTTGCCTGAAGAACTTTACCACAAGTTCATCACCCACTATGGATTACCGACATACGATGCCCAGGTGTTAACGGAAACAAAGGAGCTGGCCGCTTATTTTGAAGAGCTATGTTCGGTCAATGGACTCAAAAAGGAAAATTCAAATTGGTTGATGGGACCCGTGAAATCATTTTTGAACGAGAACACCCTTTCTATCGAGGATTTCACTTTGCCTTCTCAAAAATTAGCCCAATTGATTGGACTAGTCAATGAAAAGCATTTTAGCTACACCACGGCGGTACAGGAATTATTTCCTCGATTGGTGCAATCACCCCATTTGGATATTCTCCAGTTGGCAAAGGACTTAAATCTCATTCAATCGAGTGATGAAGAATTTATCGGTAAAATAATTGAAGCGGTGCTCAAGGAGTTTCCATTAAAGGTGGAGGAATATCAGCATGGAAAAAAAGGCATTGTGAGTATGTTTATGGGTGAAGTCATGAAACGAAGCGCAGGAAAAGCCAATCCCAAAACGGCCAATGAATTATTACTCAGGAAACTTACGGCATTGGTTAATCGTTAATAAGGGGTCTCTAGTTATACAGGGTGCTGTGCCCCTGGAAGATCGATATCATAAATCCAAATTCGTAATTTTAAAAAAATCGTAATTAAAATGAGAGTATTTATCAACTTCCTTTTCCTGCTTACATCGATCAGTTGTAATTCAGAAAAAAAATCAGGTGACAACGGGTGGGATGTGATCATTAAGGGCAAGGTCAACTTTCCGCAGACGGGGACGATTCAAATCCAGGAGTTAAAGAATGGAGGCGGTGGCACGGTGGAGTTAATTCCATTGAACAAAGACAAGACCTTTTCAAAAGTCCTCCATCTTAAGGAGCCCGGAATTTACGGTGTCAATTTCTTTGGAAAGCAGGCCGTTAACCTCATGGTGGATCATAGTACCATTGAATTGAATGTGGATGGGAACAACCAGCAAGGCCTGACCGAGATTAAAGGATCTCCGGATCATGATCTGTATCAGCGAGTGCAAACGATGTATCGTGGACTTCAGGATACCCCTGGCATAAGGGCAATCGAAGCTGAATTTCAAAAAGCCGCCGCCGCCAATGATGAAAAGAAAATTAGTGAATTGAGGGCGGCTTATGCGAAGGAGTTAGAAAACGGACAACAAAAGATTGTTGAACTACTCAAACAACAGTCGCCTTCCTTAGCCTTGTTTCACTTGTTACAAGATCCAAACCTGGTTGACAAAGACAAGCACATTGATTTGTTTCTTTCCGCAGTTGAAAAGTTCAAAAAGAGCTGGCCGAATTATCACTATACCCAAGAGTTAGCCCAGGCGGTTGACAAACTAAAAGTGACGGCCATTGGACAAGTCGCACCCGAAATTGCCTTGGCTAATCCGGATGGACAAATCGTAAAACTCTCCTCGCTTCGGGGCAAATATGTGCTTATCGATTTCTGGGCAAAATGGTGTGGTCCCTGCCGAAACGAAAACCCGCACGTGGTGAAGGCTTACCATAAATTCAAATCAAAAGGCTTTGAAGTGTATTCTGTTTCCCTTGACCGGAATAAAGCGGACTGGTTGCAGGCCATCAAAGAGGACGGATTAACCTGGACCCACGTTTCCGATTTGAAATATTTTGAATGCCAGGCGGCTCGTGATTACAATATCAATGCCATTCCTTTTTCGATTTTATTGGACAAGAATGGGGTCATCCTGGCCAAGAACCTTCGCGGCGCTGCCTTGGAACAAAAATTAGAAGAGGTATTGGGAAAAGTGACCCAGTAAATCAATTGCAGGTAAAGCAAAACGAAATCAGGTTAGCACCCATTTTCAAGGCGTCTTGTCGTTTTGTTTCTGGATCATTGTAGATGCGTTGATCCTCCCAGCCGTTTCCAAGATCGCATTCATAAGAATAGAAAAGAACCAATCGGCCTTCATAAAAAAGGCCGAAGCCCTGGGCGGGTTTGCCATCGTGTTCATGAATTTTTGGAAGGCCTTTTGGAAAATCAAATTTTTGGTGATAGATGGGATGGGTGAAGGGAACTTCCACTAATTCCAATTCCGGAAAAACTTTTTTTAATTCCAACCGGAAGAATTTGTCAAGGCCGTAATTATCATCGACGTGCAAAAAGCCGCCGCCGATTAGGTAGTTGCGCAGATTGGCGGCATCTTCTGAAGAAAAAACCACATTGCCGTGTCCGGTCATGTACAGATACGGATAATCAAACAGGGCCGGGCTGCTCACTTCCACGACATCATCTTCTTCTTGCAAAGCAGTCCCCAGTTCTTGATTACAAAATTTGATGAGGTTGGGCAACGCCGTTTTGTTAGCATACCAATCGCCACCGCCACTATATTTAAGCTTGGCTATTTTTAACTGGGCATGGGTTGGGGTGGTTACTAAAATGGCCAGCAGCCCTATTAAGGCCACAAGATTCAATGGAAAGCAGGATTTAATCCTCATTTTAAAACTATTTTGTGTTTTATGTTAAACCTTTTTTGACCCTTTAGCTCCAAGCACCAAAACAAACGAAAAACATCGATGGAAACCAAGAAAAGTGTAGTGAGTTTGAAGAATTTGTCCGCCGTGATGGTGATGATGTTTCTCTTTTTGGCCTCTTGCCAGAAAGACAATAGCATTTTGAATTCGACCGATACGCAGAATGTCAATGCGGAATCCGCGTCGGCCTCCTATTTAAGTGAAGGAACAGATGTGTCAGCCAGTGCAGTGGGTGGTGTTTCAGCTACCCAATATTCAGGGGCAAGACAAGACGGGGAAATTGTAAGTGGATTAGTTGATCACGATGACCGGTTGAAATGTGCAACCGTTACCATCACCCGCACGGGCACAAAGGCAAATCCATCAGGGACTATCACCATTACCTTTGATCCCACTTGTTCGGATAAGCGTGGTGTTAAACGCTCTGGAACTATTGTCATTAATTACAAAGGAAGAAGGTGGATGCCAGGCTCCTATTTTAGTGCGCACGCCGATTTTCACCGCAATGATGTCCATGTTCAGGGAGTGGATTCGGTGATCACCAACATCAGCGCCGACTCCACGCATTTGCAGTTTCATTCTCTATTATCTGGTGGTCAAGTAACCTTTGGTGACGGCAAGACGATCACCCGTGAACATAATGTTACCCGGGAGTGGTTTCGCGCCGCTCTTCCAGGCAATGATGAATGGCATACCCTAAAGGGCGGCGAAGCGGCTGGTAAATGCAAAAATGGAAATACCTACCAGATGCAAATCACCAAGGATTTAATTCACAAAATTTCCTGCCTTGCCGACAAAGTATTTATTCCGGTGAGCGGCACTAAAGTTTTTACCGTGACCACTTCCACCTCGACTGAACAATATACCGTTGATTACGGAGACGGCACATGCGACAATGACATCACCGTTACCATAAATGGAAAAGTAAAAACGATCACCGTAAACTCAGAAGGCAATTAACATAGAACGTCCTGGCTTTTTTTAACCGCCAGGCGTTTTTTATTTTGAATAGTAAACCAATTTGTAATTAAATTATCAAAGCACGTACCAATTAATAACATCTATGAAAATGAAAAATTTGATCTCCCTGAAAAGTTTATCAACGGCCCTGGTGGCGGCACTGATATTGGCCTCCTGTAGCAAAAGCACGGATAATCCTCTTAGTTCTACCGATACACAGAATGTAAATTCTGAATCGGTGGCCGATAACTCCATAAATGAAACCTCCGATATGACCAATTCAGTGGCCGCCAGCGTTAATAATACACAATATGCTTCGGGTCGTGTTGACGGCAATATTACCACCTTGGCGGTGAAACGCGATGGACGACTTGCCGGGGCAACCATAACCATCGCGCCCGGCGCGAATAGTACAAAAGATAGTCCCAATGGAATAATCACGATTGATTTTGGGGCAGCTCCAGGGATTACTACGAACGGGGTGACAAGAATTGGAAAGATTATCGTTACTTACTCAGGCAAAAAAGGGGTGGCCCAATCGTATCGGTCGATTGGTTATTCAGGTTATTCACGCAATGGGGTAAAGTTTGATGATGCGATGACTTTTACCAACACCAATGTTACGGATTCAACTGTTTTCCATCACGTGCTTGCCAATGGCAAATTGACTTTTCCTGATAACAGCATGATGAGTAGAGCGGCTGATCATTATGCAACGATCGACTATGCTAACTTAACCCTTTCATTAAGTGCCACGCCGAACACGACGGTAAGTGCGAGCGGAACCACCCGCGGAGGCAAATCCTATTCTATGTTAATTACCAAACCGCTTCTTTATAAAGTTGCTTGTTTAGCTACCAAAGTTATTATTCCAGTTAGTGGGACCAAGACCATTACCGTAGACAGTAAAAATACCTACACGGTTGATTATGGCGATGGTACCTGCGATAACACGGTTACGATCAGCTTTAACGGTAAGACCGTTACGGTTACGGCTACCGCTGACGGTCATTAAGATTTTTGTGGGGTGGACAGGTGTGAGAAGCCTCCGCGAAATGCGGAGGCTTTTTTTTAAGATTCCCTCCAAATTCTTTTTTTAAAATCTATTCTGCTATTGGCATGCTGCCGGTAGTGCATTTTTGTTTAAAATTGGACATGAAAGTCAGCGATGGGAAAATGAAGGCAATATCGGTCACCTTGATGGCCGCTATTTTACTACTGGCATCTTGCACGAAAAATAATGATATCCTCACTTCCACCGATGTTGAAAATGTAAATTCCGAATCCGTTTCGGATTCGTATATCAGTGAGGCCTCCGATCTGGGTAATTCCGTGATCTCGACCATATCAGCAACAACGTACGCGACGGGCCGAGTATCGACTGACATCACGGGAACGTTAGCAAGCGTGGATGGTCGTCTGTCCGGCGCTGCCATTTCCATCGATCATAGTGGATGTGCCAACAGCATCTTGAATAACCCTTGTGGAAAGATCACCATTGATTTTAAAACTGGTGTGACGACAAATGGCGTAACCCGCAAGGGTAAAATAGTAATTTCCTACAGTGGAAGAAAGGACAGTGGACAATCGACCAGGGCTTTGCACTTTCATGGGTATACAAGAAACGGGATTGTGTTTGACAGCTTAATGGTTTTCACCCTCACCAATACCGCTGCCGCGGGAGTGAAAGACTCTCTTCATTTTCACTATGTACTGGATAGTGGAAAATTAACCTTCCCTGACTATACAACCATGACGCGCGTTTCTAATTTTTATGTAACATTGGACTACGTCGCCAGAACAGTGACACTGAGTGCAGCGCCATTCTCCACAGCGCATAATGCCAGCGGAACCACGCGCGCCGGAAAAGCCTATACCATGGATATCAAGACCCCTTTAGTGTATAGTGCAAACTGCCTGGCAGCGAAGGCCTTTATCCCCGTTGGCGGAGAGAAATTCATTACGGCAGCCTCGGCAACGTACACTATAAATTATGGTGATGGTGCAACGTGTGACAACATCGTTACCATTGTCGCAGGAGGCAAAAATGTGACCATTACAGTCAATGGAGACGGTAACTGATTAAAATAAAAGGCGGTGGTGACAGGCTGGGTCAAGGCGCGGGGCTTTTTTGTTTGCGTTGAGTTCCCGTATTTGCATAAAATTAGTTTGCATGCGCCAGTACCTTGATTTAATGCAGGATATCTTAGACCATGGTTCTTCTAAAACTGACCGAACCGGTACGGGAACCAAGTCTGTCTTTGGCAGGCAATTACGTTTTGATTTATCAAAGGGCTTTCCCTTGGTGACCACCAAGAAACTTCATCTTCGCTCCATTATTTATGAGTTGCTTTGGTTTTTAAAAGGTGAAACCAATATTCAATATTTGAGGGATAATAAGGTTACTATTTGGGATGAATGGGCCGACGAAAACGGCGACCTGGGACCTGTTTATGGAAGTCAGTGGAGAAGTTGGCCTGCCCCCGGCGGAAAAAAGATCGATCAGATTGCCCACGTCATCGAGCAAATCAAAACCAAACCGGACTCACGAAGACATATTGTTTCTGCCTGGAATCCGGCCGAAGTTGACAGCATGGCGCTTCCTCCTTGTCATGCGTTGTTTCAATTTTACGTGGCTGATGGAAAACTTTCCTGTCAGTTATATCAGCGAAGTGCAGATTATTTTTTGGGGGTTCCCTTTAACATTGCCAGCTATGCGTTGCTTTTGGAAATGTTTGCGCAGCAATGCGATTTGATTCCCGGTGAATTTGTGTGGACTGGTGGGGATGTGCATTTGTATTCGAATCATTTTGAACAAGCGCGACTTCAGCTTTCCCGCGAACCTTTCCCACTACCCAGGTTGGTAATCAAAAGAAGACCACGTTCCATTTTTGAGTATCGGTTTGAAGATTTTGAAATAGTAAATTATCAATCGCACCCTTCGATCAAGGCACCCATTGCGGTTTGATGAATTTTTTTTGACCTTAAACTTGTTCTATGGTGAATTATAATCCGAAGGTTTGGCTGGATCTGATTTTTCATTCCTACGGCAAACAAGTGATGAAAACCCTCTTGCCAGCGTTGCTTTTTATGGGAGCGTTTTCTTCGGTTATCTGTTATATTTTTCTGGAGCATATTGAACCCAACAATTTCCCTTCCTCTACCTCCGCCCATTCGTTACTGGGTATAGTATTGGGTTTGTTCCTGGTCTTCAGAACCAACTCGGCCTATGACCGTTGGTGGGAGGGAAGAAGACTTTGGGGTGGCCTGGTGAACAGTACAAGAAACTTTGCGTTGAAGTTGAGTGCAGTCCTTCCCAAAGAGTCGGACGATCGCCGCTGGTTTGCGCAAATGATCGGGAATGTGCCCTTTGCTACCAAAGAGCACTTACGAAACAATTCTGATTATTCCCAGATTGAATTCCCCGATGCCGAGTTTTCAACCCAATTTAAAAGTGCCAGCCATAAACCAAATTGTATTGCATCGGTTTTATACAAGCGGACAGATGACCTATTAAAAGCCAATACCATAACGGGCTTTCACTTCCTTAACCTTGATAAAGAGCTGAAAGATTTTGTTGACCTCGTCGGTGCCTGCGAGCGGATTAAAAAGACACCGATCCCTTATTCGTATACCATGTATATCAAGAAATTTATTTTCATTTACATTATCACCTTACCTTTTGGCTTCATCGGCACATTTGGCTATTTCACCATTCCTACTGTTATTTTGATCTCCTATATATTACTTAGCGTTGAATTGATCGCCGAAGAAATTGAAGATCCGTTTGGAAAAGATATCAATGACTTGCCCACCGACGAATTGGCTGAAACGATAAGGGCCAATGTTCGGGAGATTTTAAGATAATCCCGCAACCTAGTTCTGTTTTTCAAAATCGGAATCCAGTATTTTGTCCCACAAAACGGAACTCACGCCGTATCCTTTATCTGGTTCGTGATAATGATGACGCATGTGATGTTGTTTCAGTTTTTTCAATAGCGGATTTTGAAACGTGAGATGATGAAAAGCATAATGAGACATGTCATAGATAAGGTACCCAATTAAAAAGGCAGCAAAGAAAGAAGGCAACCAGGCCGTTGGCAGAACGGCCCTAAACAAAAAATAGAATCCGAGCGCCAGGGGAACACTCGCCGAGGGAGGCATGACCAAACGCAAGCGATCACTGGGGTAATCGTGGTGGACACCGTGAAATATATAATGCAGACGCTGACCCCACTTGGAATCGGGCACGTAATGAAATACAAAGCGGTGCAGCGAATATTCGGTAGCTGTCCAGAAAAACAATCCACAGCCAAAACTTAACAAGAAGGTCAAAACGCTGAAATTCTCCAGCGTGATTCCCAACCATAAAAAATAAATGATAACGGGGATATAAATAACGAGTGGAACACTATAGTGAACTTTGGAAACCGACTCCAGCAAATTGCTTTTAAACATGCGGGTAGATTCTTTCGATTCGGAAACGGAGTTTTTCATAGTGCAAATGTAATTTGAAACTTTTAAAAACGTTAAAATTGTATATTCGCAGAGTTAATAAATCCTTAAAAATATGAAAGCCCAGTGGTTAATTGCAATAGCGGTTTTGGCGGGTTGTCAGAAGAATGAAGTGGTTTCCGAGTTTACCGGAAACCAGGCCACCTACGGTTTGGTGCAAGCATCCCAGTACGCGGTGAGCGGAACGGTCACATTTAAGGAACGAAAAGATGGTGCCACCACGATAGCAGTCCAATTAAAAGGGACCGATGGTACAGCGCAGCTTCCGGTTCACTTGCATCTGGGTGATGTGACCACCAATGGGG
>Ga0209067_10001157_pt1 | contig 16550 bp, 9 predicted proteins | sample ColStrG_CSR_2013_FD_187199 | JGI IMG/M metagenome (GOLD analysis project Ga0209067, IMG submission 187199) | Freshwater sediment microbial communities in response to fracking from Pennsylvania, USA - Cold Stream Run_MetaG_CSR_2013 (SPAdes)... | ecosystem: Environmental > Aquatic > Freshwater >...
TCTCACAACAGGGAACATTGAGTGCCGAGGCTAGTGCCGAACTCGGCCTGACGCGTGAAACGATTGTCAGTTACCGTGCCGGCGACCAACCCAACAACGCCTTTGCGCTCGGCGCGCTAGCGCCCGGCGATGTTGCGGCCAATGCAGGCACTTCGGGCGTCATCTACGCCGTCACGGACCTTCCGGTGGCGGATCCACAATCGCGTGTCAACACATTTTTGCACGTAAACCACCAACCCGCGCAACCGAGAAACGGCGTCTTACTGTGCGTGAATGGCGCAGGGATCTTGAATAGCTGGCTTCGAAAAAATACGAGTGCCACCGACTATCCGGCGATGAATACACAGGCTGCGCAAGTTGAAATTGGCAGTGACGGCCTGTCCTTTCTCCCGTTTGGCAACGGTGCAGAACGCATGCTGGGAAATAAAAGCCCACAAGCCTCACTGCACGGTCTGGATCTGAACCGGCACGGATCATCGCACCTGTATCGGGCGGCGCAAGAAGGTATTGCCTTTGCCTTTCGCTACGGCCTCGACGTTCTCACAACACTGGGCCTTCGTCCGCGCATCATCAAAGCGGGCGAGACCAATCTCTTCCTCAGTCCTGTCTTTCGCGAAGCGTTTGTCCACGCCACCGGCGTGAAGTTGGAATTGTATGACACCAATGGCTCCATCGGTGCGGCACGCGGCGCCGGCGTGGGGGCCGGCATTTACTCTCTGGCCGAGGCGCAGGCCGGCCTTCATAAGAAAATGGAAATAACACCGGATCCCAAAATGTCAGCGCATTATGAAAAGGCTTATGCCCATTGGAAGGAACTACTTAATGCATTTCACCCCGACAAATAATATCACTAAACCCAAAGATCATGAACATTATCAAGGGCCGTCAATCGTTTTTCAAAAGCGTAAGAAAAATACGTTACGAGGGCAAGGAATCCGACAATCCGCTGGCCTTCAAATATTATGATGCCAAACGCAAAGTGGGAGGTAAGACCATGGAGAATCACTTGCGCTTTGCGGTGGCCTATTGGCACACCTTTGGCGGCACCGGCGCCGATCCGTTTGGTATGCCGACTAAAAATTTCCCCTGGCTATCATCCGCCGATCCGCTTCAGCGGGCATTCGATAAAATGGACGCGGCATTTGAGTTCATCACCAAAATCGGAATTCCGTTTTATTGTTTCCATGACTACGACCTCGTAGAAGAAGCCACGACGCTGAAAGAATCTGAAAAACGATTGTTTAAGCTGGTGGCCTACGCCGAAAGCAAACAGCGTGAATCGGGTGTTAAATTGTTGTGGGGCACCGCCAATCTCTTCTCGCACCCGCGCTATATGAATGGCGCTGCCACGAATCCGGACTTTCAAGTAGTGTGTTATGCGGCCAGCCAGGTAAAAAATGCCATCGACGCTACGGTTGCGCTGGGAGGCGCCAACTACGTATTTTGGGGCGGCCGCGAAGGATACCTGAGTTTGCTCAACACCAACATGAAGCGCGAGCAAGAACACCTCGCTCAATTCCTCCACATGGCGCGCGACTATGGACGGCGCAATGGATTCAAGGGCACCTTCCTGATTGAGCCCAAGCCAATGGAGCCCACCAAGCACCAATATGATTATGATGCCGCGACCGTGATTTCATTCCTGCGTCAACACAACTTGCTGGAAGATTTCAAATTAAACATCGAAGTCAATCACGCCACCTTGGCACAGCACACGTTTCAGCACGAACTGCAGGTCGCTGCCGACCAGGGCCTACTGGGCAGCATGGACGCAAACCGAGGCGACTATCAAAACGGATGGGATACGGATCAGTTTCCCAACAACGTGTATGAATTGACAGAAGCAATGCTGGTGGTGCTCAAAGCTGGCGGCTTGCGCACGGGCGGAATAAATTTCGACGCAAAGACCCGCCGGAACTCGACCGACCTGGAAGACCTCTTTCACGCCCACATCGGTGGAATGGATGCCTTCGCCCGGGCGTTGCTCGCCGCCCACGCCATTCTCGACGACGGCACTTATCTACAGCTATTGAAAACGCGGTATGCCGCCTTCGACAATGGCAAAGGCAAACAATTTGCGCAGGGCAAACTCGCGCTCAAAGACCTACATGCGATGGCGCTGAAAAACGGCGAGCCCGCGCAGCGGAGCGCCCAACAGGAATATTTCGAAAATTTGATTTCGCGGTTCGTTTGATGAATGGGCTCACTTGGCGTAAATCTCTTTGCCCGACTTGTCCCATTCCTTGCGAATGAATGGCGGGTTGTCCTTGTCGAACGGCTGCTTGGGATAGGCAATGATGCGTTTGCGTTTTCCGTTGGGATAGTTTTCGATCCAGTCGCCGATCTTCTCATTCCATTGGTATTCACCCTGCACGGCGATGACGCCATTTTCGTGCAGCATGTAATAATAGCCATCTTTTTCGTTGTACTCGATCGGCGTCACCTCTTTCAGGTGCTTGCGTTCGTTGGGGTCGTAGTAGGTAACGTATGAATCCTTCGGCCAGCCTTTGTAAAATTTCGACTTGTCCTCGACCAGGTCCTGCTTGTTGTAGCGCATCCAGCGCCCATGCTTAGCGCCTTTATAAAATATCCCTTCTTCCAACACCACGCCACCACTCAATTTTCGGTACGGGCCATGAAGCAAAACGCCCTTTGTCGGATCAAAGGTGCTTGTCTTTCGGATTTCGCGGCGGGTGTAGTCGTACCAATAAATGTCGCGTGCAAAGCCCGTAAATTTTTCCTTCCGGTTTTTTAGCACGTAAAAGAGTTCCCATACGGCATTGCTCCCAAAGCCCTTTCGGGCAAATCGCTTTTTGGTTTTGATGCCATAGAATGTCTTTCGGCGAGGCTTCTTTTTTTTGGTAGCTATCGGCTCGTTGATTTTTTCATCCAGTGTCAGCAATTTGAAGGGCTTGTCGGTGTCGAACGTGAACTGGCCTTCCTGCACGCGCGGTTCATTCCCCTGTTGCGCAAACCCAGCACGGGAATAAAAAAAAGGAAAGCCAATTTTTTCATAGCAGACGGGTAACGAAAATACTCAAAAAGTATTTTGTCCGATGTAAAAAAAATTATCTCGACAACCTCACATCGCCGGCCATCGAAAAATCGACGGGCGCGCTGAGGATCATTTTTTGACGACCCGCGGCCTGGTATCGCATCAACAGCAAACCGGTGGGCCGATCTTCAAATTCCATCAGCAACGACCGTGACGTGGCAAACATGAGATTATTTTCTTCGAAGGTGGCTTCGATTTTACGGATTTGCGTAGCCTGGCCGTGATAGTAGATTTTTACAAACCGCACCGGCGACGGCGTCGTGGCCATATAGGTACGTACTTTCAAATTGCTGTGCACATCATCCACATCCTCCACGCGATAGGTTCCTTTGTACAAGGGTCGGTTGATCACATCCAGTTGTTGGAAAGGTGCCAGCTCATGTTTCCATTGCGCGGCATCGGGATGAATGGTCACGGTATCGGCTCGCGTATTCATCGCCGTTTTTTTCCACACCGACACACGAGCAGCAGACAGCTGAGCGATTTGAGCGCTCACCAGGCTATCGAAATCAAAGTAGGGCTTGTCGTATGTCAGATTCTCCTGCTTGCACGATCCCAACGCTGCCAAAAGCAGTCCCGCGAAAAAATAAGATTTTAAACTCATTGCTCAACCAATACCGTACCGGTCATTTCTTTTGGGATGGGAATACCCATCAATGTGAGGATGGTGGGAGCCAGATCGCCTAGTTTTCCGTCTTTGATGCGACCTTTAAAATCATCGTCCACCAAAATACACGGCACCAGATTGGTGGTATGCGCTGTATTGGGGGTGCCGTCGGCGTTGATCATAAAATCGGCATTGCCATGGTCGGCGATGATGATGGTGGCATATCCGTTTCGGCGCGCCGTCTCGGTCACAGCCTCGTTGCATTTGTCGACCGTTTCGCAAGCAGTCACCACGGCTGAAAATACGCCGGTGTGTCCCACCATGTCGGGATTGGCAAAATTGAGACAAATGAAATCCGCCTCTTTCTTTTCCAGCTCGGGTATAATCTTGTCGCGGATATCGGCGGCGCTCATTTCGGGTTTCAAATCATAGGTTGCCACTTTAGGCGACGGACACATGATGCGCGACTCGCCGGCGAACGCCTCCTCACGGCCGCCCGAAAAGAAGAACGTCACGTGTGGATATTTTTCTGTCTCCGCGATGCGGATCTGACGTTTGCCTGCCTGGGCGATCACTTCTCCCAATGTGTTGTTCAGGTTGTCCTTGTCAAATATCAATTTGACGTTCTGAAACGAATCATCATAATTCGTTAGCGTCACATAGTACAGATTCAATTTCTTCATTCCCTGTTCGGGAAAATCCTGCTGCGTCAGTGCCATCGTGATCTCGCGACCGCGGTCGGTACGAAAATTAAAGCAAATGACCACGTCGCCCTCGGCAATATGTGTCAGCGGCTTCCCGGACGGGTCGGTGATCACTACAGGTTTGATAAACTCGTCGGTAATGCCAGCGTCATAGGAATGCTGAATGGCCGCCGGCGGATCAGATGATTTTTCACCTACTCCATTGACCATCACATCGTAAGCCAACTTCACGCGTTCCCATCGCTTGTCGCGGTCCATCGCATAGTAGCGACCAACAATAGATGCCACCCGCCCTGCCGAAGTTGCCAGATGTGTCTGCAAGTCGCGGATGAAGCCCAAGCCACTTTTCGGATCGGTATCGCGCCCATCGGTAAAGGCGTGAATAAATAATTTTTCGACGTGGTTATTTTTTGCGATGGTGCAAAGTCCTTTCAGGTGATTGATGTGGGCGTGGACGCCTCCGTCCGACACCAACCCGATGAGGTGAACTGATTTTCCGTTGGCTTTTGCATAAGCAAAGGCATCCAGCAGCGTGCTGTTGTGATCGAGTTCTTTCTCTTCTACTGCCTTGTTGATGCGCACGAGATCCTGGTACACCACGCGCCCTGCGCCGATGTTCATGTGGCCCACTTCGCTGTTGCCCATTTGGCCTTCGGGCAAACCGACCGCCAGCCCCGAAGCCTGCAAGGTGCTGTGCGGATACTTTTGGTACAACGAATGAATATACGGGGTCTTGGCTGCGTCGATGGCCGAAACCTTGGGGTCTTTGGGTATGCCCCAGCCATCCAGGATCATTAACAATACTTTCTTGTTCATGTGGTGTATAACTTGATTATTTGATAATACGTTCAAAATCCATCGTCCTCTTTTTTGTCATCCTTCTTCTTGTCTTTCTTTTTGGCGGCAGCCGTGCCAGCCGTCAAATCGTAGGGCGCTTCAAGACCGTAATAGGTGAGTCGAAATTTGTTAATCCAGGCCAATGTCTCCTCATCGCTGCCGGGAATAAAGACCATGTCCCCAACTTTTGCCTTGCCGGCATTGGTTTTTTTGGCAATGAGGTCATTGGCAGCGGCCACGGAAGTCTGCACCATCAGCCGGTTGTCTTCATATCCGAAGTAATACCATGCCTCTGGCGAGGCTTTGAAGAACACATGAAACACCGGAGCGCCGTCTTCGCTTTTTCCGATCTCCATGAATCCGTCAAATCCACCATTGATGTCGTTGCGGCCAATGTTGCTAATGCCAATCGCTCCTTCATTATAAAAGGTCTTCTTGGCCTGCGACCACTTCAGATTGACATTTGAAAAAACAATGGATGAGCCCAATTGAGGGATGGTTGCCAGCGACGTGTACGCCTGTTGCGATTTTTGTTCGTAGTCCTTCACAATCTTTTCGCCAACAATATTGCCGATTTTGTAAAGCAGTTCCGTTTGGTCGCCAAGGCCTTCATTGGCGCCCTCGTTTTTGATTACCTCCTGCAGATTTTGGGCCATCGTTTGATAAAACGCCAGGGGCAAGTTCATGTCTGCCATCACCAGCGCGTTCATTTTGATTTCGTTTGTTTCAAGGTTGCCCGACCCGATGGCACTGGCCGTCAGTTTAAAATCGTTGGAGCCTTTGAAAAAATTCACTTGCCCCTCAAAATGCACCTCTTGCTTGTCTTCATTGTAGCTAAAGACTTTGCCTGACAGTTTTTCGCCCGCCGCTTTCTGGCGGTCTTCGATTTTAAATTCGCTACTCTCCTTGTCAAAATAAAGCGACCCGCTCGGCAGGAAAAAGTCTTCGTCACTTTCATCCTTCTTGTCAGACACAAAAGAGATGTACAAACTGTTGTCGCTGGCATAATGCAAACCTGCTTCCACACGCCGGCCGGATTCTGTCATCGAATTATCGAAGTCCAGGTAAATTTCTTTTTCGTCGCCACTCTGATCATAGGCGATCCACGTGTCGTAGTTTTTTATCTTCCGCAAGTCCAGCTTCACAAAACCCTTCAACTGCAACGCCGGACGGGTGGCATACATCACCATGTCGCCTTTATAGTAAATACGCGGCGCGACCAAAATTTTGTCTTTGTCAATCACCTGCCCATCTGCCACGGTTTGTAAGGCGGCCGTCCCTTTGCTCTTTTTCCGTTTCGTGTCGTCCGTGAGCGGCTCAAGGTGGAAATTGGTCATCTTGATGGCAAAGGTGTCGTTGGCTGCGTTCACATATTGATACGTGGCATAGCCGGAAAATTCCTTTCTGGATTGGATGTCGACCACGCCGTGGGTAAGCCGGTGGTATGCATTCAGCGTGTCCAGCACGATGACCGTATTTTTGAGTTGACCGATCTTGGCGTTTTCCAAAATCAACACCTCGTTGTTTTCGGGCGTGATTCGCGCGTCTGCCACGGTGATAAAAGGGATGCCGCTCACCTTCAGTTGTTGCTGACGAATATCGTATTCAGCCTTTTCGGCATTGAAGCTTAGCGAGTCGAGTTCTTTGCGCGTCGTGTAGAAATATGAATTTTCGAGTGGCACGTCCGGCGCTTTGGTCATCACAATCTTCTGCGTATTCAGGTCCCAGCGGGCTTGCGGAATCGAGGTCTTGAATTGTGCATAGGGAAAATCGATGGCTGCCGTCCCCTCCACTTCCGGGCTGATAGTGGCGAAGTTCTGCTCAAGGTTGAACTTCACCCGCACATCATTACCAGCCAGCGCTGGTTTATCGGGGTTTCCGGTCTTCACGTCGAAGAGCGCATGCCGGGCACCAAAATCTTTGGTGGAGAAATTAAATTCGCGCGACACCACTTCCGAGCCACGGGTATTCACCCGCCCGCTCCCGGTGACGCCGGTCTTTGACACGGCAATGTTTCCGTTCAGTGTGGCAGTCTTTTGATATAATTCGAAAGGCTCTTTCAGGTTTCGGATTTTAAATTTGTCCTGCTTCGGATACCATTTCATCTGGTAGTCTGAAAAGCTCATTTGCGGAAAGTTCACCGCCCCGATTTGTTTTTCTTTTAATTCCCCCACCGTCCCCTTGGCCAACACCGAGTCGGGATACATCACAAAATCATTTGACTCCACACTGGCCGCCAGGTAGGTGATCCTGCCCGACGCGCGAATCCCTTCGTTGTCGAGGTTGATGCCGCCGTACAACTTGCCTTCGCCCAGATACAATTGATATCCAGACGGCGGAATGGCATGAGTAAATCCCAACGACTTGTCATGCATGGTATGCAATTTCTCTTTAAAACTGGGGAACATGCCACTTGAAATGAACGTGCCGTCAAAATTGATCGACCCGGGGTCGGCATCGTTGAGGCTGTCGAGTTTGAATGGCGGCACCACAAAAAATACCGAGCGGTTGTAAACGCCGTTCAGCACTTCTTTTCGGTCGAAGTAAATGACCCCGCCGGCGCTGGCATCCAGTCGAGGATAATTTGAATATTTTATTTTTCCCGACTTGTTATCCGGGCGATCTATGAACAGCGTACCGGAGGTCTGGTTGGCAGACGCTTGCAGGCCGCCCGCTGCAGCCGCAGTAGAGTCGGTGCCCACCATTGAGTTGTTGACGCGCCGGCGCACACCATTTTTCTCCGTGACATAGAACCGAATTGAATCGATGTGATTCAAGTTGATGAAGAAGCTGTCGTACTTCAGCATAAAGTCCTTACCCCTGATTTCAAAGTTACCGGCATTGATCGTGCCCTTGAATTTCAAGTCCCGATTTTGTAGGAAAGTGATGACGCTGCTGTCAGGCTTCACGACCACATTGAGGGAATCACTGATTTTGAATTCTTCGACACCACGAACCACCAATGTGTTTTTCTTCAGGTTGAGGGAAGCATTGGCAGCGGTATCAATCAACGAATGAATCTTGATATTGTCATAGTCGGCCTTGCCTTTGAAGGCCTCTAAGAAGTGCATCGCTTTGTCGCGTACATGAATCTTCCCGGTGCGGGCGTTGTAGTCGATCATTCCCTTTTGCGATAAGAAGTCGGCGGCCATTTTTGCCATGCCAGCCGTGCGGGTGCTTTCCGTCAACTCGTACACCGAAAAATCTTGTGTGTTGTGCTGTTGGGCATAACCCACCATCACGGCCAATGGATTGAAATCAAAATTCTGGTCGCGCAGGCGGCGGAAATCGTCGGGATCGTAAAAATCATGTGACTCGATGACCATGGGCGACACGTTCCCGCTTCCCTTCATCGACAGGCTCAGGCTGTCGGCCTTAAGATTCCACGACACCACGTCGGCATTAAAGTCAATGCCAAAATACGATGAGGAAAACGGTGCCCGTTGCAAGGCAGTGCCATCCTTTCGCAGCGTGAGCATTTGCTTTCCGTAGTCGTAACGCACCTGTACGGACGGATGAAAAAGCGAGTCGTTGCCTTGATAAATTGCCACGCTTGCGCTGTTGGCGAATATGACAGAATCCCGAAACGAAAATGACAGCGATACAAGCTTGAATTTTTTGTCTGACTCACCGGCCAGGGTCACTGTCGCGGGGCTTCCGCTCACCGAGTTACTGGAAATCATAGCTCCTTCCACCCCAAATCCGCCCACATACGTAAGCCGCGCCGGGCCCAACCCCTGCAACTGCACATTTTTTTCATAGGACTTGAATCGCGGAAAAGCCGAAAACTTTTTGCCTGCATGCTTGATGCTTCTGAATTCAAAAACACCGGGCACCTTGCCGGCCACGCGCCCCACGTAGGTCAATTTTCCCTGCGCTGCCGTGAGCACGGGCTGACTGGTTTTGAAATTGAATCCGGCAAAATCATAGTACACAGAATCATCGCTGAGACCTGCCGGTGACCAGCCAAACCGTCCGCCCTGACCCACAAAAATCCGATCGCGTAGCGAAAAGGTACCCTTTGTACCTTTCAAACTCACCGAATCGTAAGGCGTCGCAAAATTCAACGAAAGTGAATTGAAGACAATGGCCGGTCCAAGCACCGCGGGCTGCGCCATTGGCCGTTGCCAGCTCGGCAGTGTGGCCGCAATCGAGTCGGCTTTCGGGTCATTGACCACGCGAGCAGTGTCGGGCGGGGCAGGGTCCAACCACGCAAAAGTGTAGGTGTCATCAAAGGCCCGAAGGCGAAAATATTTTTCGTACTGGAGTGCGTGGTTGGTGAAAAAATCGCGCGCCTGCAACAGTGTCTGATTCACCTGACCGGCATTATTTTTTTGGATGGCTTGCTCCACCATTTGCAAGAAACTGCTCAGCCGTGACACGTCAATTTTTTCATTGTTTATGGCGGCCACCAGGGCGCCGTAATAATTCACGAAATGGGGTTGCAGGCGATAGCCTTTTTTTTTCATCGCTTTGGCCTGGGTGCGGATCATTCGTTGCTGTTCGGGTGCCAGCCCCATCCAGACGGGGCCGAAGGCATCGCCGATGGCAACAGCGTCAATGGCACGGGTGTTTTCAAGCGCAACCCGCACGCTGTCCTGAAAACTCAGTTTCACGGGAGCCGCCGTCTGAGCCCAGGAAGTGAGGTGCAGACCAAGAAAAATCAGAAAATGGAACCGGTTGTTTTTCACGCACTAAAGGCTTGAAAGTTCGGAAATAAATGGCGAAAGTTCTAACGGAAGCGGCGGCCCCGAAGGCAGGATAACGCAAAATTCCCTTATATATTTTTTCGAAGCAACAGGCAGGCCCACTGCTCGCGGGAATCGCGGGCCTGCTCATCAAAATGAAAATCGGCCGCCCGGTTTTTTAGGACTTCAATATCAGTCTCATAGAAACCACTGAGCAAAAGGAGCCCGCCTGGTTTTAGTTGATCCGCATAGTGCGGAATTTCGTCGAGCAAAATATTGCGGTTGATGTTGGCCAGAACGATATCTGATTTTTTCGAAAAGGTAAGGTCTGCAATTTTCCCCTGACGGATGGTGATGTTGTTACATCCGTTGATACTGGCATTTTCTTCGCCGTTCACCACGCTCCACTCGTCGATGTCGAAGGCTTCTATTTTTTGGGCACCAAGTTTACTGGCCATAATGGAAAGAATGGCGGTGCCACAGCCGGCATCCATCACCACCTTCCCGGCATGGTCGATGTCCATCTGGCTTTTCAGCATCAAATACGTGGTCTGGTGATGACCCGTGCCAAACGACATCTTAGGTGTGATGATGATTTCGTAGGGATATTTTTTTTCAATCTGGTGAAATTCAGCCCGGACCAAGCACCGGTCTTCCACAAAAATGGGCGACACATTTTTTTCCCACGTCTCGTTCCAATTTTGCTTTTCAATTTCGTCTTCCGCAAAATGCAAAGGCGACACATGCGCATATTTTTCCTTCACAAACGCCAATTGGTCGGCATCAATGTTTTCGCTTTCTGCAAAAGCTTCGAATCCCTGATCTGTTTCCATGAACGTATCCAATCCAGCCTCGGCGAGTTCGGCCATGAGTATTTCGGCAAAAGCCGGGTCGCAGGTGACTTGGAGACGGGTGTAGGCCATTTCTTTTTTTGGTCCGGCAAATGTGCGGATTGCAAGGGGATTTATCAAGCGAAGTGAATGCCATTCGGGCAAAACGCCTTACCTTTGCGGGATGCTTTCCATCCAGGTTTTTACTTTCAATGCATTCGCCGAAAACACTTACGTCGCCTTCGACGAAACCAATGCCGGCGTGATCATTGACCCGGGCTGCTACACGCGCGCCGAACAACAGGAACTCACCTCGTTTGTCGATGCCCAAGGCCTTCAAATCAAAGCCATACTCAACACCCATTGTCACATCGACCATGTATTGGGCAACGATTTTGCTAAAGACCGGTACCAGGCGCCGTTGCTCATTCATCGGTTGGAAGAAGCGCCCTTGAGGTCGGTCAAAAACTATGCGCCTGTTTATGGCTTCGAGGGCTATCGCGAGGCGCTGCCGGATCAGTATCTGGAGGAAGCAGCTGAATTCAGCTTTGGCAATACGACGCTGAAAATTCTTTTTCTTCCCGGACATGCCCCAGGCCACATTGGCTTTTACGACGAAGAAAACAAAATTGTATTTGGTGGCGATGTGCTGTTTGCCGGCAGCATTGGACGCACCGATTTGCCAGGCGGCGACTTTGATACACTGATCAAAAGCATTCACCAGAAACTCTTTGTGCTGCCCGACGATGTAGAAGTCTTTCCCGGCCATGGTTCCACCACCACCATCGGGCGGGAAAAAATCAGTAATCCGTATTGTGCATTAAGTTTGATAAAATGAATTTGACGCGGCACGTTCCGAATGCATTGACTTGCGCCAATTTACTTTGCGGCTGTCTTGGAATTATTTTCTGTTTGGAAAACAGTACTGTTCCCACCGCCTATTTCGTGTGGGCGGCTGGCGTTTTTGATTTTTTCGATGGCTTCGCGGCACGTTGGTTGAAAGTGGAGTCGCCCATTGGGAAGGAACTTGATTCATTGGCCGACATGGTAAGTTTTGGCGTGTTGCCCGCCGTGCTGATGTATCAAATGATCGACGCCGCGTCAGATATTACCTTGTTGGCGTATGCCGGGTTGTTGATTGCCGTGTGCGCGGCGCTTCGGTTGGCAGTCTTCAACATTGACGAGACGCAACACAATACGTTCAAAGGGCTGAACACGCCCGCCAATACAATTTTTATCACAGGTCTTCCCTTTCTCACCGGCCAGTTGGGCGCATTTGTTCAGCAGTCGTGGGTGTTGGTCGGTATTACCGTGATTTTTTCGATCTTGATGGTGTCACGAATCAACATTTTGGCTTTCAAGTTCAAAGACTTTTCGTGGAGACAAAATCAGGCAAGATTTACTTTTTTGGGAGCCGCCGTATTACTGGTATTGGTCTGGGGCAAAGCAGCCGTCTCCCCGATTATACTATTGTACATCGGTTTTTCGTTAGGATCGAATGCGTTAACTCAAAAAAGTAAGGTTTCATAAATTTCCGGTGCGCCAAAGAAACTTGTATATCATCCTGATGATAGCCCTGGCTGCACGCGCCTGGGGGCAGCCCTCTTCTGTATTAAGCGCGGGGCAATGGTACAAGTTTTCTGTTTCCAGCGATGGCGTATACAAGATCGACTACGCTACACTGCAAAAAGCCGGTATCAATCCCGCACAAATTAATCCAAAAAACCTGCGGCTGTACACCGGTCAGCCAGGCCAGTTGCCGCAGGCCAACGCGGTGCCGCGGGTCAACGATTTGCAGGAGCTGGCCATCTCAGTCGTGGGTGAAGCGGATGGTCAGTTCAATGCGGGCGATTACATCACCTTCTTTGCACAGGGACCCGACACCTACACCTTCGACCTGAAACGCAATTTTTTTAACTACCAGAACAACCCCTACACCGTCAAGAATTTTTACTTCCTCACGGTGGCGCAGACACCCGGTAAGCGCATTGCCCCAGTGTCTGTGCGAACGGGGAACTTCCCTGTCATTGCCCAATTTGACGATTTTGCCTATTACGAAAATACACTGACCAATCTGCTGCACTCCGGCCGCCAATGGTTTGGCGAGCAGTTTGACCAAAACCCCACGCTCACAGTTCAGTTTTCCGTTCCAGGCATCGTGCCACAATCGCCGATCAAGATTGCCAGTCACGTGATGGCACAGTCCGTGACCCAAACTTCCTTCAACGTTTCGTTCAATGGAAACGCCATTCTCACGCAGACCATCCCGCCCATTCCCAACACGCGCTATGGTATCACCGGTATCCTGGCCAGCGACACCGCGTCGGTAAGCGAGTCGTCGGTTAACGGAGCGGCGCAGACCACGCAGCAGGTAAAATATCAATTCAACAAAGGTGGTCCAGGCATTTCCGTCGGCTATCTGGATTATTTTCTATTCACCATGGAGCGCAAATTGTCGCTCTATGGCAATCAGACGATTTTCACTTCTGCCGCAAGCACGGCAAACCCTGTCTCCCTTTTTCAGGTTGGCGCCGTTGCGGCGACTCATCAGGTCTGGGATGTCACCAACCTTTTTGCAGCGAAAAACCAAATGCCGCAATTGGACGGAACCACTTTTTCGTTTGCCACAAATACCGACACCCTGAAGAAATTTGTCGTGTTTGATCCGGCGAAAATCCCAGCGCCGAAATTTGAATCGGCATTGGCCAATCAAAATCTGCACGCCATCGCCTCAGCCGATCTGCTCATCATTTCATATCCTGCCTTCTTGTCGCAGGCGTCGCGACTGGCTGCCTTCCGGCAAAGTCACAATCAACTCACTCCGGTCGTCGTCACCACCGATGCCATCTTCAACGAGTATGGCGGAGGCAAGCCCGACGTCACGTCCATTCGCGATTTCATTCGAGATGTGTATCAAAAGACCAACTCAAAATTAAAATTTGTGTTGCTCTTCGGCCGCGGATCCTACGACTATCAAAACAAGGTAGAAGCAAACACGAATTACGTTCCGATCTATGAGTCTTACGAGTCGCTCGATCCATTGGCGACGTATTCGTCTGACGACTATTTTGGGTTTTTGGAAGACAACGAAGGGAGCTGGCCCGAAAATCCGGCCGTGAATTATTCGATGGATGTGGGGATCGGAAGGATTCCGGCTAAAACGCAAGCGGAAGCCCAGGTGATTGTCGACAAGTTGATCGAATACGACACAGACCCTGGCCGGTTCGGTGCCTGGACTAATGACTTTCTCTTTGTCGGCGACGATGGCGATTTCAACATCCATCAGAGCCAGGCCGACACACTGGCCACCCGGGTTGAGCAAACCAATCCTTACTTTAATGCCAAAAAATTATTTGTTGATTCGTACCCACAGACCAGCAACGCCAACGGGCCATTGAGCCCGCAGGCATCGAAGGCACTAGACCTCGCGGTGCGCGCCGGAAAAGTGATCGTTAACTACACCGGTCACGGGTCGGAGTATGTCTGGACTCAACAACAAATCCTTGACCCCACATTGGTACAAAGCTGGAATAACGGGCCGCGCTATCCGTTGTTCGTCACTGCCACGTGCGAATTCGGCAGAAACGATGACCCGGGAATTATCTCATCGGCTGAATTGGCCATTCTGCAACCGCATGGAGGCGCTATCGGATTGGTCACCACAGCGCGGCCGGTAAATTCTGGTACGAACTTTCAACTGAACCAGGCCTTCTACAAGGCGCTGTTCACCAAAACAAACAACAATTTTCGTCCACTGGGAGCAATTGTGCGCGACACAAAAAATAACAGCGTAAGCGGTGTGTCGAACCGGAATTTTTCGCTGCTCGGCGACCCGTCCATGAACCTGGCCTTGCCTAACAACCAGGTCGTGGTCACGCAAATTAAAAATTCGTCTGGCACGGATACGCTCAAAGCGTTGTCGAGGGTCACCATCACGGGAGAAGTTCAGGCGCTCGGGTCGCAACTGAGCAATTTTAACGGCACCCTGGCGGTGTCAATTTACGATCAGATTCAACACTTTGTAACGCCCGGAAATCCCAGCAATACCTGGAACCCGCCAGCACCTCCCTATCCGTTCGCCGAGCGTGCCAACCTGCTGTTTCAAGGATCGACCACGGTGCACCAGGGTTCTTTTCAGTTCGACTTTGTCGTACCCGATAACCTGGTGACCGGATACGGGCCCGGAAAGTTTAGTGGGTATGCCTTTTCAGACGCAGGTATCACGGCCACTGGCGGCACTACACAATTTGTTGTGGGGGGAAAGGAAGCGTTGCCGCCCGCAGATGTAACGCCGCCCGCGATCAGGCTGTTTGTGAGCGACACGACGTTTTCAAATGGGGGAACAGTCAGCCCAAATACCCAACTGGTGGCCTTGCTCAGCGATGTAAGCGGCATCAACACCGCCACCGTCAACCCGCAGAATGCCATCGTCGCCCGATTAGACAACAAATGGGAATATGTGGTGAGCGACTATTTTTCTTGTGCTGACCAGTCCTTTAGTAATGGTACGGTGATTTACCCCTTGGACACGCTATCGAAAGGTGCGCATCAACTCACCTTGTCGGCATCCGACACGTACAATAACCGTTCGACGGCTACCGTGCGGTTTGCTGTGGGCGGCACCGGCATCACGATCAACGATTTTAGCAATTACCCGAACCCGTTTGACGCCAGTCAGCAATCCACGCATTTTCGTTTCACCCACTCCCGGGCAGGCGAAGACCTGGACGTCACCCTGACCATTTATGACCTAAACGGAAAGATCTTGACGACCTTGGGTTACACCCTACCCAGCAGCACCTATCAAGAGGAACTGGGTGCCTGGAACGGAAAAAGTGCCGATGGAATAAAATTTGACCCGGGTTTATACGTTGCCAGGCTCTTTGTACGTTCCCTTGCGGACGGGTCTCAAAATCAGCGCGCGACGAAACTAATTATTTTGAATTGATTACCTTTAAAGCCTCGAATTTGACCTATGATAAAATATCTGATTAGCTGTATGCTGACGCTCTGCATTGCCTTGGCGGGAAAGTCGCAAGGGACAAGCGGTTCCGTAGTGGGGCAAAACGCCTCCAACGGGGTCATCTTGACAGCTGTTCCGTTTCTGACGATTAGTCCCGATTCGCGTGCGGCCGGTATGGGCGATGTGGGCGTCGCCACTTCGGCCGATGCCAACTCCAGCTATTGGAATCCGGGAAAGTTGGTACGGATTGAAAAGGGCGGATTGGGCTTTTCCACATCCTATACTCCTTGGCTGGCCCGCATTATCAACGACATGAAATTAATTTACCTGACGGGGTTTTACCGAATCGATCGGAATTCGGTCGTGTCCAGTTCGTTGAAGTATTTCGACATGGGTAATATTCAGTTTAATCACGGACCCAGCGCCAGCCAGCAGGACGGGCGTTACAACCCGCGGGAATATGCTTTTGACGTGACTTACTCTCGGTTGTTGACGGAAAACTTTTCACTTGGTGGGTCGGTGCGGTACATTCGCTCGAACCTGACAGGCGCCAATCCAAACTTCGCCGATGCCAGACCGGGCAACTCAGTGGCGGTCGACATGGGTGTGCTTTACACCAAGCAATTGTCCAGCCACAACTCCACGTTGTCGCTGGGTAGCGCCATTACCAATCTGGGCTCGAAAATGACCTACACAAGTCCGGCCAACAAAGATTTTATTCCTACAAATCTGCGCCTTGGCGGCGCCTTCAAGACCGAATTGGACCCGATGAACAGCCTGACATTTGCACTTGATTTCAATAAATTGATGGTGCCAACCAAAGATTCAGCACGGCGCTCGCAGCCACTTCTAACCGGCGCGTTCGG
>Ga0209067_10001158_pt1 | contig 16548 bp, 14 predicted proteins | sample ColStrG_CSR_2013_FD_187199 | JGI IMG/M metagenome (GOLD analysis project Ga0209067, IMG submission 187199) | Freshwater sediment microbial communities in response to fracking from Pennsylvania, USA - Cold Stream Run_MetaG_CSR_2013 (SPAdes)... | ecosystem: Environmental > Aquatic > Freshwater >...
GCCTAATGACACGCCGCATCGTCCTCGAAGGTACCGCCGGCGAACATCTGTGCCAGGAATTGACCACAACGGATGATCTTCTGGGCGTCCTGATCATCCTTGAGCGGGTTTTCCGATGTCGACAGGTCGGCCGCGCTCAACGAATTCCGAGCTTCAACAAAGCTGTCAGCCCAGGCCTGCAGATTGTTGAACTCATTCCTGAGCAAGTCGAGTCCGCGGTGATCATCATCCGTCGATGCCGCGGCTGAGGCTAATGCGACGTTGTCGGCGGCCCTACCCTCGTACGCACGAATCGTGTTTCCAGCCATGGCCTTCCCCACGGGATACCCATTTTGAACGATCACCTGCAGCATCCCGCCCCATTCTCTTATCGAGGCCATCGCCTCTATCGCAGACCTCATGAACGCGGGTGAAAATCCAGCCTTCGCGGCGGTGTCGCGGGCCGGCTCCGAAGCGTCGCTCGGAGCGAGTGTCAGAATGATTCGGTCCTCCTCAAAGCTGAGAGATCCTTTTGTGATTCGCGCCAGGTCCTGCACGTCCACGAACACACGCCCATGGTTTCGAATGACTGTCGCCTGCCCTTGGTAGCCTTGCACCGAGAGCGTTTCTCTCTGGACCTGCGTTTGCGCCAGCGCCATGACCGCCGACACTACCATTGCCCCGACTATCACGGGCCGCTTCATGATGCTGAACATGACGATGCTGAACATCGAGTGCTCCCTGGATGAGATTCGCGGTCGAAGAGCAGCGTGCCTCATTCCTGAAGCGGTTCCGCCATGCTACTCTGCCCGGCGTACTTTGCCTGCGTGAGGGGAGGAAGCGAGGACTCGACTTGCATATCCATCATCAGGTCGACGCGACGCTCCAATTGAAAGAACTTTGTCACGGTAAGAGCCGGAAGCGCTTTGTTGAACTTCTTGTAATACTTCTTCTTCAACTCAGCCAGACGAAAGTCGCACTCCAACATTTTTTCCGCCATCGCTTTGGCCTCGGCGTCGGTCAGCGTCGGGTACTTCTGCGTGTACTCCTTGATGACGACGACGCGACCATCATCCAACTTGGACCGCTCGTACTCGTACTGCTGATAGACCGGCCAGAATGCCGCGCTCTCTTTGTCATTGAAATTCATTCCTGTTGTGATGAGGACGGTCCTGTCTGCCTGCATATTGGCCCTGACTAATGCGATGGTGGAGTCGATGTTGGGCTCCTGGTCTTGAGCACGGCCAAGTGGGCAAAATGTGAGCATCGCGAACGCAACGATGAGTAGTACAGAATTGTTGATCATTGAGTGAACTCCTAAGCCGCTTGTTCCTAGTATCGCGGGCGCAGCGGCGTTATGCGCTCGAGATTTTGTGCACGGCTCCTCGAAAGGACGAGAAGCAGTTGCACGAGATGATGTAGGCACGCCACTTGCCGAACTCATCTCAGAATCAAAGCACTTCTTATGTTGTGCTTCTGCAGTCAACCTTGGTGCCGGACGACCATACGGTGCCCGGTGATGGGCGCGCGGACCTCATCTGGTCATGCCTGGGGCGATTCGAAGATCGTTTGTTCCCATGCATAAGAGTATTCGGGGAGTCCTATTCGCCTTGGGACGGTTCTACTGCCGGATCTAGCTTCGCCGTCATTGTCCTCGGCGCCTCGGACTTCTTCATGGCGATCATGCACATGGCTCCCACCCCTGCCCAGAAGACGGTGCGCGCGCGTCGGCACAATGCGAGTGTCAATCCAGCAGTGCCCGTCACGCCAAAGATTTTGGCAATCAGCATATTTCCAGCTTCATAGGTACCGAAGTTGCCCGGGTTGAGCGCGCCCACTAGGTTGATCACCTTGGTGAGGCCTTCCACGACGAACGCGCCGCCCACCGCGATCCTTGCACCCATAAACCGCAGGATGACGAAAACCTCCAGGACTGCCAGCGCATGCCACAGGAGATTGAAGATCAAAGTCGCCCAGAAAGCGGCTGGCGCTTCATCATGAAAGGTAAGCAGGTTGTGTTCGGCCGAATCAATGATCGGCTGCTTGCCACTGACCCAGTCGTGAAGGCGCGGCAATCGCCCAATCGCTCGGGCTGCGTTCCCCACCAAGGGCCAGCGTCTGGTAACAGCCACAGCCGCCAGGATCACCACGGATACGAGCACAGCAACGAGCAGCAATCCGTAGGCTCGCCACGCACCAGAAAGCGGAGCGAGCAGTAAAGTGGCGGTGATTCCTGAGACAGTGACGAGCACGGCGGTGAAGCTATGCAATCCTCCGTCAATCGCACCGGCGGACAGCGCACTTGATACTGGCACTATGCGACGCAACAGCGATATTCGCATCCCTTCGCCTATCACCTTTCCAGCAACACCAAATTGCCCGGCGCCATCCGAGATCAATTGCGCGACGAAGCTACGGAACCAGGAAAGGCCGCTGATATCGCAGGTGAACGCCTGCCTCCAGGCGCATGTCTTGGCAAATTGTGAGAGCCCTCCCAAAAGGATAACGAGAGCGAATCCCCAGCCGACTGCCTGTAGTTGTTTCCAAACGGCCTCCGGGCCGCTGCGAAAGACCAAGTAGCCCAGTAGACCAAGGCCCAGCAGAGCTGCGATGAATCGAATAGAAAGCCGAACGAGAGACTGTAACCTGGGCGCGGTGCTGCCGTTGCGCGCCTGCTTGAGGATCCTTGTCCATCCTCTCGTCTTCTTCGGTTTGTGCGTCTGCTGGATCTCCATCAGCGCACATTCAATCACTGCGTTACCAACTCCCATGTTGCTCTCCCCATTACCAGTCGATTTACGTACCTGGACATTGAGGAACAGCAGATGGATTGCCAATCGGGATGTTCACTAAGAGCGTTAGTTTCGCTTATTTCCCACGAGCCGCCCTGGATTCGGCATGCCCTGCCCTAGGGCAGTGCCTCAATGTGGGCAGAGGCTCGAAGGAAAAAGATCGCAAACATTGCCGCCCTACAAGGGCATACGGTCGATCTCGTTTGGCACTTTGCATGCAGAGTGTAGAAAGTTATGTGCACACGCAAAGCCGTCGGTAAGCAGAGGTGCGCGGCACTTGATCCAAGCTCTCCCCCAGCAGTGACGGATCAAGTCGCCCGCACCTCATCCGACGGCTTTCTGAAAAGATGGGAATATCCGCATCAGAATGCAGGCGACCCAGTTGCTCTAATTGACGAATCGAAACGAGTAGTCCAAGTCTCAAGAAATTCGTGAACGACGCCGGCGCCCTTCGGCCTTAACTTTGTCCCGCAATCGAGTAGAAAGCTTACTTCTGACTATTCTCAGAGTGTGACCTTCGACCGCGACCGACCAAAGTAACAGCTTCGCCTTTGTCTGGGGCCGATGCGATCCGCAGTCACGGGTTCGGAGCGAAGTGGTAGACGAGAACGTGACTCGCCGTCGACCAGATGAGTAACCGCCGCGAACAGAAGTCCAATGGAGACTCCTGACATCAACATGCCAACCATGCTTTCCAGCGGGCCCAACAGGCGCCACTTTGACGGAAGGACCACATCCCCGTATCCAACAGTCGCATAGCTGCTTGCCGAGAAGTAGAACGAAGATTCCCAGGACGGAAAGCAAAGCCAGCGATAGCAACTCGCCCACAGCAGAATAACGATTCCGTGCAGAATGATGACGGCTACCGTGGTTTGCATGACGAGCGCAGCGCAGCGAAACACGCGCACTCTCTGACTTTCTCTTGGAATGCTTCTGATCCAAAGGATGAGCGCAGCCGCACCGCCACACTGCAGAAGTAGCGTGACCGACAGGAGAAGAACAGCTGCACCAGCCTGTTGAAGCAGAGTCATCGTTCGAGATCGCTCCTGTTAATGGACTGCGCACTACACTGGTTGAACTCGTATTCCAGAGGCATACGGGATCCGGATGGTAGGAAACTGCTCAGTTCTATTCGGGCCGATCGTCTAACAGCGCACAATGTTGTCGCCGTGAATGCCTCTCATCGCGTTGCGGGTATCCACTACCAAGGATGCGTGCTGCGCAATCCAGGCGTAATCGTAATCCGAATGATCTGTGACAATCAGCACACAGTCGTACTTGGAGACCTCGTCCACGGGCGCGCATTTCATCTGCAGATCGTAATGGCGCCCTTTGCCGATAAACGGAAAATAGGGATCGTTGTAGCTGACTTCAGCACCATCCTTCTGCAGCAGCTCAATAATGGTCAGGGCCGGAGACTCCCGCAGATCATCGATGTCTTTCTTGTAAGCCACTCCGAGCACCAGTACCTTGGCGCCGTTAAGAGCCTTCCGTTGTCGACTCAGAGCCCTGCTGACGGATGAGACTACGTGATAGGGCATGGCACTGTTGATCTCTCCGGCCAGTTCGATGAAGCGTGTCTGGAAATCCCACGCCTTCGCTTTCCATGACAGATAATAAGGATCGACGGGGATGCAATGTCCTCCCAGGCCGGGGCCGGGATAGAAGGGTTGAAATCCGAATGGCTTCGTGGATGCAGCCTCGATGACTTCCCAAATATCCAATCCCATGCGCAATGACAAAAGCTTCAATTCATTGACCAGGGCAATATTCACGCAGCGGTAGATGTTTTCCAGAAGTTTAGTCATCTCGGCGACGGCCGGTGAGGAAACCGGGACGACTCGGTTAAAGATTGCTCCGTACAGAGTGGCGGCCAGTTCTGAGGCTTGGGAATTCAGGCCTCCTACGACCTTCGGGATGTCACGACGCGCGATGCTGTCGTTGCCTGGGTCCTCTCGTTCCGGAGAAAAGGCGACAAAAAACTCATCCTCTCCGTTAGCCGCTGCGTCGCGGGCGGCCTTCAAGCCGCAGCCATTGGCTTCCTCCAGGATTGGAATAAGCACTTCCTCAGTGGTGCCGGGATAGGTTGTGCTCTCGAGGACCACCAATTGACCGGCACGCAAATGGGGCGCTATCGCGCGGGCGGTATTGGTAATGAAACTGAGATCAGGCTCTCGATATTCGTCTAGAGGCGTGGGCACACAGATGATGATGGCATCCATTTCAGTCAGGCTCGAAAACTCTGCGGTCGCACAGAAACCTTGCGAACGCGCCCCCTGGATCTCTGTAGGTGGAATTCGACAAATGTAGGATCCACCCGAGGTGAGAGTTGCGACCTTATGCTGGTCGATGTCAAAACCCGTTACTCGAAACTTCGCTTCCGTGTAGAGCAAAGCAAGCGGCAGGCCCACATAACCGAGACCTATCACGCCTACTCGCGCTTGGCGGGTTTCAATTCCAGTTTTCAGTTCTGAGAATAGGCTGGCGGCGATGCTGCAAGTAATCATGACGATCTCCTCTATGAACAATTACTTCCCATGGCTAATGCGAGTAATGAAACTCTGCGGTCGTTAGTTCATCTGTCGCAGGCTCGGCTGCTGCCGGAGCCTCCCACTTGATCAGCTTCAGATCCAACACAAAGATGGAATAGATCACTGGGACAAGGAGCAGTGTCACAAACGTTGCGATGGTGAGGCCACCGATCTGGGCGTAGCACAAGGGTTCCCACAGGGGGCCGCCGTGAATCGCCAACGGTATGAGACCAAGCACAGTCGCTCCGACCGTGATCATGACCGGCCGCAATCGCACGATGCCGGCATCGAGCAGAGCTTCTCGTAAAGGCTCCCCTCTCTCGTGCGCTTCTTCGATGAAGTCGAATAGTACGATGACGTGACTCACGATCACGCCCACCAGGCTTGCGACTCCCAGGAATCCCATGAACCCGAAGGGCTGACCCATAATCACCAGGCCCGCGAGAGCGCCTGTCATTCCGTATGGAATTGCAGCGAAGACCAGAAGCGGCTTGACCGCGCTTCGGAACTGCACAACTAGCGCAATGTAGATGAGCAGCACGGAGATCGCCATCACCACGCTGAGTTCCTTGAAACCCTTCTGCTGTTCGTCGTACTCGCCTCCGATCTCGAGAAAATAGCCGGGAGGCAAGTTCTTCTGGAACTCCTTGATTTTCGGCAGGAGCGGCGTGAGCACTTGAGACGGTAAAACACCCGGAATCGGGAACGCGGATACCGTAACCGTCCGGAATTGATTGCGGCGCTTGATTTTCGACACCGCCATTTCCGTTGTGACGTTCGATACCTGCCTGAGAGGTACGCGTTGATTGCTGGTCAGAGAGTAAACGTACGCATTTTGAATGTCAGAGAGTCCAGCGCGTTCTTCCATCCGCAAACGCACGGCGATGGGGATTTGTTTGTCAGCTTCCCTGTAGGTTGACACGGGTAATCCACTCTCCGCCGCAGCGGATGAGAGGGCTATGTCCAGATTCGTGATCCCGGAAAGGTTGGCGCGGTCGGGGTCAACCTTCAGACGGACATTCATCGCAGGCTCTCCCCAGTCGTCTCGAACCCGAGTCGCATTTGGCTGGGCCCGAAAGGTGGCCTGGAGTTCGCCAGAGAGACGGTGCAAGACGTCCATCTCCGGACCGGAAATTCGAATGGAGACGGGGATGCCGACTGGCTTACCAGTTTCAAGTTGCCGCACATCGACCCGGGCTCCCGGGACTTCGCGGCTCAGCGCTGTCTGCAGCGGCCCAACCAGTTCGTTGGTCAAGTGCTTGTCGGCAACCTCGACGAGAATTTGTGCATAGTTCAGCTGTTGTCGCTCGGGATCGACGGAGAACCAGAATCGGGGACCTCCACCGCCGACAAAGGTGGTCAATGATTTCAGAACGTCTTTCTGATGATGCTCGTTTCCAAAGCGTTCCGACTCTTGCCGAATGACAGTTTCTGCTCGTTGTGCGACGGTGTCCGTCGCGCCCAGCGGGGCATCAGGCGGAAGCCAGACATCCACATACGAAAGGTATGACAGGTCCTTGGGAAAGAACTGCGGCTTGAGCATTCGGAAAAACACTCCGCCCAACACCAGAACGATGAGCGAGCCGGCGAATGTAGCCCAACGATGTCTGAGAGCGAAGTTACCTACGCGGTAATAGAGCGCGGGGAACCCGTGCTTCCGCCGCTCCGACATGGGCGGCTCCAGACGTTTGGGCGGTTTGATCATGTAATACGCAATTAACGGCATAAACGTAAATGAAACAATGACTGAAGCAATGAGCGTGCACGTCATTACGACCGGCAGACTGTATAGGAAGAAGCCTGTATCGCCGCTCAGCATCAGGAACGGAAGGTATGCGACGATGTTCGTGATGGTGGCAAACACAATCGCCTTCGCTAGCTTTGTGGGCCCAATCCAGGATGCGAGATGGCGCGGAGAACCCGAACCCAACTCACGCTTGATTGCGTCCCCTGCCACGACAGGCATATCGACCAACAATCCGAGCGCGATGATCAGCGTCGCAATCGAAACCTGTTGAATGTCAATCCCAAGAACGTGAACGATCCCGAAGGTCATCGCCAGCGTCAGCGGGATGGAAGCTGCCATCAGCATAGCCGCACGCCAGTCCCAGAACCCGACCAGGGCGACGATCACCACGAGGATAATGGCCTCATAAAGACTACCCATCAACAGACTGACAAGTTCCTTCACTTGCCGCGGCTGGTCCGAAGTGCGAGCCACAATAAGGTCCGCTGGAAGTTGCGGGCGCACGTTGGCTAGGGCTTTGTCGACCGCCGTGCCAAACTTGAAGATCTGCTCCCCCGATCGCATTTGCACGGCCAAGGTGATGGCTCGGTTGCGATGCCACGATCCGTTCGCATCGCGAGCGACCATATAGTTCAGGTACCGGGCAGGCGTCTGATACGCACGCGATATGTCGACCAGATCGCGCAAGTAAAGCGGCGCCCCACTAGGCGACGATGCGAGGAGCACGTTGCCAATATCTTTCGTGCTTTGGAACTCGGCGGTTGCGTCAACCAGAACGTTTCGCGATTGGGTCTGGACGATTCCACCGGGAGCCGTCACATTCCGCGCGTTCAGGACGTCTTTGATCTTAGTGGGCTGCAATTTCAAGGCGGCCAACCGCGCGTCCGAGTACTCCAGATAGATCTCTTCCGGCAGAACGCCCACGCGCTGGACCTTCGCTACTTCGGGTACCCGTTGCAGCGTGCGCTGGATCAAGTCGGTGAAGTCGTCAAGCTGCCGATACGAATACCGGTTATTGGCTACTTCGGCGATGCGTTCTTTCGTGGATTGAGGGTCGCGAATGATAATTGGACCCCACGCGTCGGGATGAAAGTCGTATTCCTGGAGCTTCTTCTCGATGAACTGCTGTCCATACGCGCGGATTTCGTCATCCGACTTCGTCGTTGCAAAATCGATTCCGGAACAACTTCCCACGGACAACGAACGAACATCCTGCGCGAACCCGTCCCGCTGGGCCTGCGCAGCGAGCATCACGAACGGCCGCTCAATCACGGCCGCCGACACGGATGCGGGGTAACAATAGAGAACGGTCACACGCCCGCTCGTAATTCCTGGACGCACTTTCTCAATCGCATCCTGTACACCGCGAGCGCGCAGCGCGATTTCAAGGTCCGGGACGATCGGGCTGCCGACCGTCAGCATCAGCGCTGCCGTGTCTCCGAAGTCGCTGATCCAGGTGACAGGTCCTGCACCGTCGGGAAGGTCCGTGATCTGGTTCAGTCGTTGTCCAATATCCTGAAACTCCTGCTGGGTGTTCTTAATGTTGTCCAACAGCCGGACTTGCACAACAGAAATGTTGTCCTGGGTGGTGGATTCCACACGGTCCACCTTGCTGTTTCCAGTGACGGCTTGCTCGACCTTCCGCGTGACCAGCTGCTCAACCTTGTCTGCCGAGATACCTGGCCATGGGGTGATCGCCAGTGCGATGCGCACGGGGATGTCAGGATCCTTCCGCTTGGGCATGTTCAGATACCCGAACACGCCCCAGGCCAGAGTTGCGAACAATGCGACCCATGCAATCTGCCGGTTGTTGACGAAGAATCGTGCGACGTTACGGCTGTTATTGGGGTTCTCGGCTTTCATTGGAGGACCTCTACAGACTGGCCATCTTTAAGCAGATTGGCGCCGGTGGTGATGATGCGCTCTCCAGTTTGCAGCCCGCTGACTACGGTGATTTCACTGCCATTGACCGCGCCAATGTCTACGCTGTGGAGGCGAGCGACTTCTCCTGCACTCGAGTTGGAGACTACAAACACGCCATATTTCCCGTCTTTCGCCTGCACGACTGCCGAGAGTGGCAGCAGCAGCGCCGACGTTCGCGCTGCGCCGTCGGCATTCGCGAATTGCAAGGAGCCGATCATCCCCACCCTCAGCAGGTGATCGTGATTCGGTATAGCGACTTCGACCTCGAAATTACGAGTAACAGCGTCGGCTGCCGATGACATACGGCTGATACGCGCATGAAATGTACGTGTGGGGAACGCGTCGATGGCAACATCCACGGGCTGGCCTACCTTTACGGACCGGACAACCGTATCGGGCACTCCCACCACGATCTTTACAGTGTCGGTTTTGGCCAGCGCGAATGCAGGAACGCCAGGTCCGACGAACGCGCCGAGTTCGACAGCTTTCTTCACGATGTCGCCGTCGATGGGTGCAATCAAGGAGGTGTCACGCAGAGCGATTTCCGCCTCGCTCGTCAGGGCCCGCGCAGATTTCAATTGCTGCTCGCTGGCATCGTATTGCGCGCGAGCGAAATCGAAGTCGGGCTTCGTGAGGCTCTGAGTGTCATACAGATGCGTAGCGCGATCGAAGTCGAGTTTGGCTTTCTGTGCGACCGCTTCGGCGGCCGCTGCCTGCGAGGACGCCTGGTGTACCTTGTCTTCGTACTCAGACGATCGGATGCGGACGAGAACGGCTCCCCGGCTAATGCGGTCCCCTTCCGCAAGGTCGCGCATCCTGCCATCTTGGCCGCGCACCTGTTTAAGCGAAATGACGTATCCGGGAATTCTGAATGCCAGGGGAACTTCCGAATCGGGCGTCACTACCGCCGAGAAACGCAAGCCGTCGGCGCTGAAGCCCGCTTGCTTCTCAATGGCTTGAGCCTGAACTCCCTGTGGAGGCTGATCCAATGGCTTTTTCGAGCCACAGCCGGCCATGACGAGCATCAATGAAAAGATTGCGATTGTGTTTCTCACGTTTATTCCTCTCCCATCGCACGGCGCAAATCTGCAAGGGAACTCCAGTAAGAAGAAAGCGCCTGCTGATACTGAAAAGCGGTTTCCGAACTTCGAGCCTGAGCCTGTAATAGATCTTTTACGAGTGCTGCTTGTTCTTTGTATTTGTTGCTGGTGACGCGGAATTCTTCGGCGGCGGCTTCATGACCGGTGCGGGTGGCCTTTAGTAGCAATGAAGACTCTTTCCACTTGCGGTACTTCGCCGCCACTTCAACCCCGATCTGCGATGCTGCCTCTTGCGCACCGTTACGCGCCTGCGCCAGGGTGTTCGATTTCTCGCGTACTCGATTGTGGCGGCGTCCCCAATCGAACGGTTCCCAGGTCAATGCAAAACCGGCCACACCGACATTCGTGGGAAGGACCTGCACGTTCTGAACCCCCTGGTAACTGACCGCTAGACCAAGGTCCGGTATGTATTCGGCTTTCGCAATGCGGCGGTCGTACTCGGCTTGTTTCTCTTTGAGGTGAGCCTGCCGGATCTCAGGCCGATTCTCAGACGCCTGCTCGCGCGCCTCCGCCAGACTCAGAGTTATAGTGTCCTCCTCGGGGATAGAATCGACCCGAAAGGGAGTTTCAAGATCTCGTGCCAAAAGTTGATTCAGGTGCTCGTGCTGGGTCGCAAGTCCGTTCTGCGCAACCGACAAGTCATATTGGGCCTTGGCCAAACGCGCATCGACGTCCAAGGCATCTCCTTTAAGCACCGTCTTCTCGCTGATGTAACGCAGCGTAACTCGCTGCGCCTCTTGCAGCGTCTTCACTGCTTCCCCTGTCGCATCTACAGCGGCTTGAGTCGCTACAAGCTGGAAATATGCACTACGCACTTCGGCCGCGATCTTCTCCTTTTCTGCGCGAACGTCTTCTTTCGCGATCTCGCGCCCAAGTTCTGTCGCGCGAATTCCCAATCCGATCTTGTACTGCTGCGTCAACGGCTGGTCGATGCTGCCGTTCAAAAAGGCGGTCAATCTTGCCGGCGTGTGAACCTTGGCGTCGGTTGACGGAATAGGTCCAGTTCCTGGGTACGTGCCGAACGTTCCCTTGGCAAAGGTGAAATCAAACGGCTGCAGCAGTTCGCCACCGAGGACCGAAAATTGGAAATGTGGAAGCCGCTTGCTGCGCATCGTGCTCACCTGGAAGTCATATTTTTGCGCTTCCAACACTGAGTTCTTCACGAGCCGATTGTTCGACAGTGCAATGGAAACTGCGTCATCAAGCGTAAGAAGCGGGACGTCCTGTGTAGCTTGAGCAAGTGACCCGATCGGTGACGCAAGTACGAGAATTGTAAGAAGCAGTGCGAGATGGTTCGATTTCATCATTCTTCTACCTGGAAATTCGATTGAGGCCTGACGGCACTTTGAAGTTTGAGCGAATCGTGTTGTCGCTCGTATGCACCAAGATTGCAGGTGCCGTGCCAACCTGGAGTTCTTTGCAAGTTCTTGAATCAGAAGTGCGGGCGTCCAACAATGCTGAAGAATGCCCACATCCGGTCGATAGGCGCTGCCCTCATGCGGGCACTTGGCGCAATGGCGAGCGTTCAACACGCTCCGCAGAAGGGTGAGAATTTGGGGGTGAAACTCTGAAGATAAGTTCGCACTCGGAGTGGAGCCCTCCCCGGATGAGAGGAGGATTTATGTGGTCGCGCCCTGAGGCAAATCAGATTCGATTTGTGAGGGAGAACTTAGCAATCGGCGCCGCGAATGCCCATTTCGCGTTGTGCAACTACCTGACACCGTGCTCAATGGCCTGTTCGACATGCTTGATCATCGGCGGCGAGGACCATGCCCGTTTCCGTCCGAATTAAGTGACACTTGCAGGTTCGACGTGCGCTTGCCACGAAACGGGAGCCCCAGCCGTTCGCAAACATCCCGAGAATACGCGGTCTCGGCAACGAACTGAGCTCCCAACCTCTTGACAAACAAGAGCACCTGTTCCCCGATGGCGTCGATAAACATCACGTCCGTAAGATCGACAACCAATTCCAGTTTGCTATCGCAGCGCGTGACGAGCGTGCGGACTTCCTCAGCTCCCTCACCGGTGAATCGGCCTTCGAGCCGGCAAATCAAAGCACCGTCTAATTCTTGCGTTTGGACACGTAGCATAATCGGCCCCTCTACATTCGTTAGCCGCCTCAAACGGCTGCCTAGACTTAGCTGTGCAGGTGTTTTGCCAAGATTTTCAGCGCAAGTTATTGACAATAAACGGCGTCTTGAACAGATGCCGCCGTCTAAGACGGGCAGTGGCAGCATGCGGGCACCCCCGATCAAAAATTCAAGGCGGCTGCTTCAGCCGCCCTGAGAGGATTGAAGAACCCGAGTAAACCGGACAGGAGCTAGAACGTAAATACCAGGCCGGCGGAAGGCACAGCGGAATGGGTGTACTTGTCGACTTTGAGGCTGGTCATTTCGAAGTCGGGAGTCTTATAGACGAACCCGCGATATTGTGCGCGCACGAGGAAATGCTTTGACATCGGCACATCGAATCCTCCGCCATAAACGAAGGCACCTCGGGTCTGCTCGTTGTTTACAGATCCCCCACGGGGATCAAAGAACATGGCTCCGCCTCCAGCCAGCACGAACGGAGACACGACCTTGACGGCAGGCACCTTGAAGGACGGGAGCTTGACAATGGCGACACCAGTCGCAGCGTGAACATTCATTGGTATGGATGTGGTGCCACTGCTCCACGAGAACGTCTGATGATTTCTGAAATAGTCGTAATCCCCTTCGACCGCGAGCCAGTTCTTGAGGTTGAATCGGTATCCGGCCATCACGCCGCCAGAGTTCGTTGGCTCGTTGGTAATCCCGCCGGCAGTGGTCTGCTTCTGGAAAAAACCGGAACCTTGAACTGTCACCTCGTGTCTGACTTCTTGAGCCCAGGACGAGATTCCAAAAAGAACGAGAATAATTGCCAGTTCGGTCAACTTCTTCATTTGTTAGTTCCCTCGGTGATTGTTTTTTTAGTCCCCATTTGTGTGGCTCTTAGAGCGGGGCACTAGGAAAAGAGCATATCTACTGCCGAGACGCTGCTCTGACGTAAGTGCTGAGGAGGGAAGGTTTTAGGGGACGAACTGAGGGCCACACCTACGCCTTTGACTTGCCCGTATGCTGGCGGGCGACCGAATGCCGTCAGGCCGAATAATCAGCGCGCGTAATAGTTAGCCTGCGCATCTTGTTCTGCAGCGTAGTTCTCTTAAGTCCAAGGCGCTCTGCCGCTCCACCTTTGCCGGCTATTCTTCCCGACGCGCCTTTCAAAGCATCGAGGATTGCCTGTCGCTCTGCTTGCTCGAAGGTCGACGCCGCCGCAACAACAGTGCGGCCGGCGGATCGGTTCAGCTCCGCTCGTGGCACATTCAATTCGTCCCCCTGCGTAAGTATGACGCAGCGCTCAATGAAGTTCTCCAGTTCGCGGATGTTCCCTGGCCAATCGGCATTCACCAGAGCCTCCATCGCGGGTCTCGGGACAGACCGGATGCGCTTTTGCATACGGCGGGAGAGGCGTGCCACAAAAAAGTGGACCAGGAGTTGAATGTCTTCGCGCCTCTCGCGCAGCGGTGGGATCTCAATGGGAAACACCCGTAGCCTGTAGAAAAGATCCTCGCGAAACTGATTGTTGCGGATCATGCTTTCCAAATCGCGATGCGTGGCCGCAATCAAACGAACATCAACCTTGATGGTCCTTGTACTTCCGAGGCGTTCGAACTCCTGTTCCTGCAGAGCACGCAGGAGCTTCGGCTGCAAATCCATAGTAATGTCGCCGATCTCGTCAAGAAACAGAGTGCCGTGATCGGCCAGCTCAAACCGGCCTCGCTTCTGGATGAGCGCCCCGGTGAAAGCGCCCTTTTCGTGGCCGAACAGTTCACTTTCCACCAGACCCGAAGGAATCGCCGCGCAGTTCAGGCGAACAAATGTGCGCTCCCGCCGCGGGCTGAGATTATGAAGTGCTCGGGCCACCAGCTCCTTGCCCGTACCGGTCTCGCCGTGCAGTAACACGGTGGAACTGGTTGGCGCCACGATCGTGACCTGGTCCAGCACTTTGCGTATCGCGGCACTCTTGCCGACTATGTCTTCGAAGTTGAATTCAGATTCGATTTCCGATTCAAGATAGAGCCTCTGCTCCTCCAGATCGTCGCGCGACGCGCGGAGCCGTCCGTAGGCCAGAGCATTCTCCAGTACCAGTGATGTCTGGGTGCCGATCTGCGACAGCAGATCGCGGTCTGCCTCGTTAAACCCATCAGCCCTGCGACTGCACATGGTCAACAGACCCAGCGGGCCATCGGCACCCATCAGTGGCACCACGACGGCCGAGAGGAGGGACTCGGCTCGGGACGCCTCGCGGAGGGCGGGAGGTATATCTGCACCACAGGGCGAGTAATACTGGGGCGTCCGGAGGAGCGACCATTCGCTCCATAGCTTCGTTGGCTCCACTACATTGACCTTATCGAGAAAGCCCTTTCCAGTCGGGAAGTCGAGAAATCTACGTTCCAATCTGCCTGACTGCTTGTTAAAGAGCCACAATGACGTGAGATCGTTGCCCCAGTGCTTGCGCATCGACCCTGCTACAGCCTGAAACAAGTCATCCGCTTCCAGCTTATTGACAATATGGTTGTTGATTTCCAGTAACAAGCTGAGCCGATCTCGCTGCTTCACGACCTCACGGTGGTAACGCTCTACGGTATCTCTTGCCAGTGCACACTCAAGCGCGACCGCAACATGGGAAGCCAGGGCACTGAGCATCTCGACGTCTTCGGGAGCAAATTGCTGGCCCGGCAACTTTGGCGTTGACAGAATTCCGTACCGTTTTTGGGCGGTCGATACTGGGAACAAGTAGCTGCTTCGTCCGGCAACTTCGGCTGCATAGGGAGCCAGGTCAGGGTGTTCCAACATCGCCCGCGACAAGTCCGGGACAAACACCGGTTTCTGTTCGTCCAGCACTTGCGCCACCGGCCCTGTGAGCAACAATTTGGCTCCACGTTTTATTGCGGGAGCGTCCGGATCTCGATCAAATTCGAAGCTGCATAAGCTCTCCCCGTCATCGCTCAGCCGGTAGAGTTCGGCCCCGTGCAATCGGGAAGTGCTGGACAGAACTCCTCGCAGACTCTGAAGGACGGCCTTCACTGTGGGCTGATCGGCTAGAGCGCTGGAGGCACCTAGCAGCATTCGATATCGATCTTCGGTGATGGTCATAACCCGTGAGCTCCCCGCAATTCTCGGACTACAGATTCGAGCAACCTGGTCTTCGTACAGAACTGCAATCTAAAGATCGGAGAATCTTACTAAGCAAACCTCGGTCGTGTGCGCGCGAACGCTGAGACTCGCGCCGATGACCGCCCCTAAATTTTGTGCTTGCAAGTATCTGCTAACCAATTTCCCAGTGCAATCGAGATTCGGAGATTCCCTGCGACATTCCGACCTCGTCGGCCCGGTCCCGCCAGAATCCTATCGTTCACTCCCCAGCGACTGTGGAACCGTAGCAAGGAGTTTGTTGATGGATAACTCCATAGTCCGATTCATCTGGGATACGACTCCGGATACGTTTCGTTCAGACACCGGTCGGGTCTCGAAAACAGCGTTGCTCCAGACCGTTGCGCCGGTGGCGACTCGCGTGATCTGGGCAGAGATTGCAACCTCCACCCTGACCCCGGCTTCGTAATCCACCTCTTCCAGTTTTTCCAACCTGCCGCTGAAGACATAGTCATTGTTGGGACGGCCGTCATACAAAGAGACCATGGAGAACTGACCGCCGGCGCGCAGGTGGTCGACCACTGCGCTGGTCACGAGCGTACGTGGGTCCGCCGCCCACCGGTGGTATTCGTAGAATCCGATTTCCTCTGGCGTTGTCCGGTACACAATAGGTCCTTGCCTTAGATAATTGGGAGATTGGAATTCCCGTACCGCGATTGAGGTTCGGACGTTTTCCGCAGCGGGCGGATCCGGCGGCGCCGGCAAATTGAGCGTGTAATATGCGGGATATCGTACTCGCCCGCACCCGGACAGAGCGGGTAACAGCGTGACCATCAATACAAGCGCCGTCGTAAGCTTTTTCATTGTCGATTCTCCTCTGTCCACCTTATTTCGGAACCTGCCGGTCCCCGGGTTGCTTGGTGCGGATCAGGCTCCAGGGGCGCTGCTTTATTGAATTCGTGAATTGGTTGAGGTTGTCGGTCGCGTCGCGCAGATTTTCGACTGTGTCGCCGATCTTGGAGTCATTGGCTCGTACCATGACTTGCATCGACTGCAGCAACCCTTTGGCCTCTTCCAGGGTGGTCTGTAATTCAGCCAGGTCTTTCCGCATGGGAACTCGCAAATCCGTCACCGTGCCATTCACATTCTGAATGGTGTCATCCGCATGCTCGCTAACCCTGGCCAGCTGGTCTGTAAGACGATCAATCTTTGGGCGCTCGTCCGCCACCAATCGGTCGATGTTGTACAGAATGGCTTGGACTTTTTTCTGATTTCCTGGTCCGGTCATCGTGTCCAGGTTGGCAA
>Ga0209067_10001160_pt1 | contig 16546 bp, 12 predicted proteins | sample ColStrG_CSR_2013_FD_187199 | JGI IMG/M metagenome (GOLD analysis project Ga0209067, IMG submission 187199) | Freshwater sediment microbial communities in response to fracking from Pennsylvania, USA - Cold Stream Run_MetaG_CSR_2013 (SPAdes)... | ecosystem: Environmental > Aquatic > Freshwater >...
CGGGAGGGCCCGCGCCATCCCGGTGCGCGAACCAGGCACTGGCACGCGGGCCCTCCCGCACAACGTCGGCGGCAGACGCGGCCGCGAGGACGCGTGTTGGCAGTTTCCGGTGTGCTGAGAGATAAAGCCACGCTGGCGATCCCGGCGACAGCGGAGCGCGCTGCGCCCAACGCTGTGCGACAGAGGCAGACGGTGCAGCCGGCGTCCGAGGCGCGCGAGGGGTTTCTGGAAACGATGGAAGAATACCCGCGAAGCCGCGCAGCATCCGGCGCGCCTCGCCGAAGCTGAGGCCGGGATCGAGGTGCTGGGCGAGCGTGAAAATATCGCCCTTGGCCTCGCTCAGCGGGTCCCACCAGCCGCGGCCGTCATGGTTCACGATCAAGATTTCGGCGGGACCGCGCCGGTATTTGAGACTGGCGCGGCTGCTCTCCGCGCGGTCCAGATGCCAGACCGGCGGCAAGCGTTCCAGCAGCACGGCACAACTGACATTGGCTTTCAGGAATTCGATCTCCGGGTCGTGTTCGCTCATGGCTCCTTCTCCTCTCGGCATGCGCCTGGCCGTGCGAGGCGCATGCCTCCTTTCATTATCATACCATATTATTATCCCGCCGCGAAGCCGGAGCGGGACAAGGGCGGGCTACGCCCGGGAGCGCGAAGCGCGACGCACCCTTGTGGCGCGGCAAGGCGTCAGCGGTACGGCAGAGTTTTCGTGCTTTCTTGCTTTCTTCCAACCTCGCGCGAGGGATCGTCACCCGCAGGGCCGAGACAGCCTGCCGGCTCGGGGCGGAGCCTAGAGCCCGGTCCGACGCCCGATAGGCAGGGGGCGCGTCCACCCAATGACATGGACACCATTGGCATCGCATGCCTCCGGATATTCCTTTGATATAGAGCTTGATATTTTATCATTCTGTCGTATATTGGCAGCATGAAAAAAGGCGCCACCCTTCCGGATAGCCTGCAAGACAAGCTGGATAAGCGCATCGCGCGCAAACGCGGTGACGTGTTTCTGCGCACCGATTTCGACGATCTGGGCGGCTACGACCAGGTCGGCCGGGCGCTGCGTCAGCTCGTCGAGAAGGGGCGGTTGATGAAAATCGGCCAGGGTCTTTATGCCCGTGCGCAGAAATCGCCGTTCAGCGACAAGCCCGTGCCGCCCAAAGGGCTTGGCACCTTGCGGGAGGCACTGCAACGCCTTGGCGTCGAGCCACTTCCGACCCGTCTCCAGCAGGCCAATAATGCCGGCCTGACCACACAGGTGCCGACGGGCCGTGTGGTGGCCGTCCGCGAGCGCGTACGCCGCCAGATCGGTTATGATGGTGTTTACCTCAAGTTTGAACGTGCTGGACCGGCGCCTCGTTGAAAGGGTCGCCGCCGACCTTCTGACCAGTCCGGGTCTGGTTGAGAAGGATTGGCATGTCACGCGTGCGCTCGCCGTGCTGGCGGGCCATGACCACGGCGGGGCCAAACCGGCTTTTGGCGGAGGCACCTCGCTGTCCAAAGGCTGGGGTCTCATCAAGCGCTTCTCCGAGGACATCGATTTCAAGGTCGCCGTGCCGGCGGCCGCCAGCCGCAACAAGGCCAAGAACGAACGCAGCGCCTATCGCAAGCGCATCCTGGCGGCCTTGTCCGAAGCCGGCTTTGTCCTTGCCCGCGAACCGACAAGGGCTGACGAAAACCACTTCTTCTCCGCCGATCTGTTTTACCCGAACCTGTTCGATACCAGCCCTGGCCTGCGCCCGCACATCCGGGTCGAGATGACGCTGCAGGCACCGGCGCTGCCGCTGATCGCGCGGCCGATCGTTTCACTGATCGGCCTGGCACAACGGCAATCGCCCGAAGTCACGGCCTTCCTGTGCGTCGATCCGGTCGAGACGGCGGCCGACAAGCTGAGCGCGCTTACCTGGCGCGTGCTCGCCCGTCGGCGGGGAAGCGCCGATGACGATCCCACCATCATCCGGCATCTGCACGATCTGGCGGCTCTCAAGGAAACGATCTCCGCCTCCGGTGATTTTGCCCGACTGGCACTCAAGGCCATGACCGACGACACGGGCAGGGGAGGGGAGGCAACCGCGTCATCCGATCCCGCCGCCCTGTTCGCAGGCATGCTTGAGCGCCTGAGCACGGATCGACTCTGGGCCGGTGAATATGAGAATTACGTCGATGCGGTATCGTTCGCGCGGCCCGATGAACAGCTCGGTTTCGATGTGGCCCTCGCCGCCGTGCGGGATCTGGTTGCGCTGATCGGAGAAAGCTCATGACGCCGGAAGCCCTGGACAAGCGCCATCGCCAGATGCACAGAAGATAATCCAACGTCCTGGTTAGACGACGTCATCGGCTATTACCAAGCACCGAGGCTTGGCCCAGTCCGTGGCCCGCTTTCCGAGAATGAACTATCATTCCTCCGAAACCACCCTACTTTGGGGCGACCAAAATCGAGGTTCGTCAAAACATGCTGGGGTTGAAGCTGCGTCCGGAGTTCGCTGGTAGAATTCTCCAGGGGACACAAATCGATCTCACAAACACCAAGAAAACGGGGGCGACTCAGTTGCCCGCCGCCGAATTCCTGGCGATCACTTACCCGACAACGGACCTGATCGGGATGCTGCGGGCTGCTGCACCTGGCCAGAGCCGACCGATTGCGCTGATGGGTGAACGTGGTCTCGGTAAGTCCCACCTGCTCGGCGCCCTCTACCATACGTTGACAGACCAAGCCGCGACCAAGGCGTGGCTGTCCCATTGGGCCAGCGTCCTTGGAGAGGATTTTGCCTACCTGGCAAACCTGCCCCTGCGGACCGGCCTGAATGTTATCACTGCGAGTCTGCACCAACAGCGTTTTCCATTCCTCTGGGATGTACTGTTCGATCAGCATCCGGACGGAAAGGTCTACAAGGCAATCTGGGAGCACAACAGCGCGACTCAGACGGCGGTCCCGTCGGTCGACATTCTGCTCCCTATGTTCGAGAAGCACCCGACTGTCCTCATCCTGGACGAGTACCAGACTTGGTATGATGGCCTCGTGGACACACCCACCAGGAAGAATAAGACCTGGGCCTTCAATTTCATCCAGCTTCTTTCCGAGATCAGCGATCAGCGCCCGGACCAACAGTGAGGTAGAAGACTATCTGACCAACGCGTGCCCGTCGACGAAGGTCGTGTGCAACGCAAGCAAACTCGCAGCAGTCAACCCGCCGGTCAGGTTGGTCAGCACGATGCCGTGCGACAGATCGCTGCTGCTCGCCAATGCGATGGCATGACTGCCATTGACCACCGTGTTGTAGGCTACGAGCGTGCTGCTGGCTGCGCCCATGAGGTCGATGTTCAGCTGGTCCGTGCCCATGACGAACCCAGCGACCTCCTCGATCCCGCTGGACGGTTGCAAGGCGTACTCTACAATGTCCGCGGACGAACCCAGAATGATCGCATCGGGCGCGCTGAGGAAGGACAGGCTGGGCGCGCTTAGGCCTGAACTCGCACTGGCGATGTTGCTGCCGAGGTCAATCGTCGTTGCGAGGATCTGAGTCGAGAGGTTGAGCACGTTACCGGTACCGGGACCGGTAACCAGCACTGCCGAATGGCGTCCATCGCCGTTGAGGTCCTCACCGAATGTCGGTTCGAGGTCTTCCAGGGTGAAGCTTTGGCCCGCCACCACGCCGGTAGCGTTACCGGTGTAGTTGCCGTTGGCGTCGGTATTCCAGACCACGTATGTGCCGTTGCCCAGGTTCCAGGCGACTTCGTAGCCATTGGCGGTCTTCACCGCCCCAACCGGCACGATACCCGAACCGAACTGACCAACCGTGACCGCGCTGCCAGACAGCGTCAGGAGCGGACCCGTGCCGCCGCCGCTGGGGTTCAGCTCGTACCCGTTCGCCGCTTGTACCAGTGCGGTGGTACCGTTGCTGGCAAGCGTCGTTAGGGTCGGACCGATCTTACCGTCGCCATTCAGGTCCTCCCCGAATGCCGTCTCAAGCGCTTCAAGTGTGCAACTGGTGCCGCCCACCACGCCGGTGGCGTTACCGGTGTAGTTGCCGTTGGCGTCGGTATTCCAAACCACGTATGTGCCGTTGCCCAGGTTCCAGGCGACTTCGTAGCCATTGGTGGTCTTCACCGCACCTACCGGCACGATGCCCGAACCGAACTGGCCAACCGTGACCGCGCTGCCAGACAGCGTCAGGAGCGGACCCGTGCCGCCGCCGCCGGCGATCACATATTCGTCGCCGACAAGCCAAAGACTTGTTGTCCCGTTGGTTTCGATGATCTGATTGGCCTTGAGACCGACCGTGCCGTCTCCGTTCAAATCTAAACCGAAGTTGGGTTCGAGTACCTCCAATGACGGGCTGCTGCCCGAGACGCCGGAGAGCATGGTCGAGACATAGTTACCGTTCGCGTCGGTGTTCCAGATGTAGTACGTGTTGGAACCCGGCGCCGCCCACGCGACCTCATAACCCGTCGCGGTCCTCGCCGCCGCGATCGGCACGACCGAGCCGAACTGGCCAACCGTGACCGCGCTGCCAGACAGCGTCAGGAGCGGACACGTGCCGCCGCTGTTCCATAGGATATATTGACCGCTGGACTGCACGAGGCTGATGCCACTGACCGACGAGGCCGTAACAGCGGTTGTCACGACGGAGGTTGTATTGTTGCTCGCGGACATGCCCGCCGTATCGGTTACCGAGATCGTAAATCCGGTAGCGAATGTCTGACCCAACGCAACATGAGGCTGGGCAGGTTGAAAGATCAGCGCATGAAGCGCGGCGCTGACCGCGGCAGCCGAGCCCGATATTGTATATGTGCCTGTCGCGGCATTATAGCTGCCTCCGCCGAGATTACCAAATGTGCCGTTGGCCGGGGAGGACAAGGAAATTCTCACCAACTCGGACTGACTGGCGTTTGGATCGGTGATCACCACCAGCGCAAATGGAGCCAGCGCTACTGCATTTGTTGTCGTCTGGCCTGCGACCGTGCCGGCTATGGCGGGCGGACCCAAAACAGCGGTCGTTGACACAGGCACAACGCTACTACAATCTCCCAGCAAATCGTATTCTTGAACGGAGAGACCTGCTGGATTTTCCGAATAGGAAACCGAAACCGCCCATCGGCCGTCCGCACCGATTTGCGTCACCATCAAGCCATTGGAGGAATTCTTGACGACGATCCAATTCCCAGCAATGCCTGTCCCATCTATCATAAACATTCCAGATGACGTGCTAAAGACGGCCGATGTTATCTTGGGTGGGGCCGATAAGTCATAATTCGCTATGATGCTGCCCTCTTCCAATGTACTGCCAGGCCCGCTGTAGGAGTTGATGGAACTGCTTGATACCGTCGTACTCGTGATCAAGAGCCCGGCCTGATATGTATCTGCGACTTCGGTCGCAGTTGCGCCAAATGTCCAATTGGGGTTGTCACCCGTGTTGTATTCAACAATCGTGGTTGCCGATGGTACCGGCAGCGGGGCACTGTTGGCGCCTATCATAGACGCTGGAACGCCAACAGTGTTGAGAAGTTGCCAGACTGTGGGTGTCGGTGCACTGGGATCGAAGACCTCATCGATTTCGTCATAGGGGTTGCTGGGTCCGCCAATATAGCGGACCTCGACAACCTTGGACTGACCATTAACATTGCCGTAAATTGTCTGAATTGATCCAACGACCATGGGATTAACGGAACCATCGGAAACCGTCAGCGTGGTGCCCGTGAAACTGGCGACCAGAGCATCGCCTAGCGTTGTCGTCCCGCCGTTCGCGTACAAACCGCTCGTAGATCCCGGCCAATTAGGATTGTTTCCCGTATTATATTGTGTGACGGCGGATCCACCGTTCGTGAAATAGTACTGTCCGTACGATGTGTTGTAATGGGTGACCATGCTCGACGGCACTGGCGCGATCGTATCCGTCTGGGTCTGCAGACTGCCTGTATTCAGGTCGAATCCCAAGACGGACTGGGAGACCATGACCGGAGCACTCTCATCGCCCAGTGTATCGGTCTCGTGTCCAGCATGGGCCTCAACCAACGGCTGTTGCACCATGATTTGGTCGATCGGCAGTGCGAGCGATCCTCCGACGAGCGAGGTACTGAGACCGTCGCTAGTGTTCCAGGTCAGGGCTTCTGTGCTGATCTTTCCACCCGTTACCGTGGCGGAGGCCGATGTCCAGATGACGGGCGAAGCGCCTCCAGCTGCGGGTAAAAAGGAGAGGCTACCGTTCGTTGACAAAACCGCGATGGTCCCGCCCCCGATCCGACCGCTGGCGCCGAACACCTCGACATCCACCTGGTCGGGACCGGATACAGCCTCCTGTATTTTTAACGACGCAAGGCTGGCTGCTATTTGTGCGGGGGTGCCGTCCAGAACCAAATCGTTGGTCCCGTCTCCAGAGGCCTGTGCGTCCTGCCCGCCAATGTTCACAGACAATGTGCCGGTTTGATCGATCAGGACCACCGCCAATTTGTTGTTTTGATCAGTGGCGGTCGCTGTCAGTTTAAGGCCACCAAGAGATACGACGCCTCCGGGCGCCACCACCAACTGAGACGGAAGGCCCAGCACGACCGATCCCGTCGCATTGATTGCCCCTGCGGCGTAGAGCGGCATGATCCCGGATGCCAACGCATCGGTGTTATATGTCGCCCCAGGCTCGTTTACTGCGTCGCTGAAAGGCAGCGTGGAAAACGACGGATCCAACTGGAAGCCGGCGGCCCCGAGCGACGCCTCCTGCGAGATTTCCAACTCCTGTTGGGCCGCACCCTGTAGGCCGTTTAGAGATTCGGCTAAAATCTGGGATGAGATGATTGCTTTTACGCCGAGGCTGCCAACCGCCTGAATAAGCCCGCCGACGTTGGCGGGGAGGAAGTCGGCTGTCCCTCCCGTCGCGATACCGCTGTCAGACACACCCAGCTGACCTGGGGCTATGGTGCCATAGTTCGGAGATATAAACTGATCAATGATAATGTATGATATTCCAGGAAGGTTCTCGGATGCCGCGAGAGAATTGATCGTTTCAAGCCACAGCTTCAGTACGTCCCCTTCCCCGGATCCTGGAGCGCTGTTCGAGGTTTCAGGCATAGTCTCCCATTGGCCAATCTGCTCCCATTCACCGAACTGCGCATTTGGGTAAGCGGCATGGATAATCGCAAAATTCTGTAGCAGCGCCTGTGCCCACGTTGTCATCATGGCCGCTATCGTCGAGTACTGGCTCTGAAACTCCTGATCGCTAATGTTCATAACCTGGACGTAACCGTTTGAGAGATTCAGGTAATTACTTTCTATTTCGTTATTACAATTTACATAATCGACTGGAACCCCGGCTGCAACCAGGGGGTAAAGAAATTGCTCAATCTGTGGCGCTGCGATGTTTACGTTGCCGTTTCCCCCATTTGGCTCGCCACCTCCCATCGCGGTTTCAAGTTGGACCCCGATCCCATTCGCGTTGCAATACTGGCCGATTTCCTCAAGGGCGGCAACGTTTCCTTCCCAAGCAGCCTCGGTCTCATTCCCGGCGCCGACTTCCTCATAGGACGCATAACAAGGGCTGCCAATAGTCAAGAGGCCGTTAGCACCATCAAGCCAAGGTATATTAGAAAATAGCTGGGACTGTGACGGTTCCTGACCGTTATATGAGTAATTTTGCATGATAACAGGGCTTTGCGCCGCCAAAGGCGCTCCGCTTGCTACGAGAGGTACAGGCCCGGATATGGTTTCAATGGTCCCGCTGGCGTTGGCGAGGACCACATCGGCAGCCCCGTTGCCACTTAGGTTACCCATGCCAGCCACGGTGAAACCGATTGGGATATTTCCTAGGTTGGTTGCGGCTATGACACTTCCCCGGTTAACGGCCCACTCAGTCAACGCGTCACCTTGCTGAATTAGGATGTCGGTTGAGCCATCGAGGTTTCTGCTGCTTTCCGCGATAATGCTCTGGCCAGCGGTCAGCGTTCCCAGCGACACCACGGCGGCAGTGCCAAGAACGGTGTTGTTCCAGGTAATGGCCGCGAACGCACTGACTGTGCCGTTTCCGTTCTCAATCAGCAGCGACGATACGTCGGTATCCAGGTAGTTTCCGGCGGAGTTGGGGACTACGGTGAAACCAGCCGGAATGGCGACCGGAATCGTGCCATTGTAAAAATACCGTCCAACCGTCGGGTTTTCCGATACAAAGATCGGCTGCGGCGGGTTTGTACCCCCGAAGGGATCGTTGTCGTAGTTGAGGGCACTGACAAATATCTGATCTGATTGTATCGCTGCAACCGAAGTTCCTCTTGAGCTAGAAAGCGTTCCTCTTTGCGCGGTTATGTAGCTTATCAAACCCGTGCTGCTTTCGATGAGGACGTCGTTCTCACCTGGAATGTACGTTCCCACACCGACGAATGTCTCGCCCGCTGCAAGCGTGCCGAGAGTGGTCCGGATGGAGCGGGTGCCCGGCTGGTTGAGCGTGTAAAGCGTCCCCTGATTAGCAAACAATATATCGTCGATTCCATTTGCCGTGAAATCCCCGACACCGAGAATCGTTGAGCCGGTTGGAACTGTATCATACGTTGTATTGGAAGACGCATTCGTATTGCTGGACACGGGAAGAACCTTCCAATCTAAGTGGCGCTTTTGAAAATCAGAAATACTTCGATATTCGGCAGCCTATTCGATGCACCGTCCTCAACGTACCATTGAGAACGGACACCGATCTGAAGACAGCCAAAGGGTACGATTTCACAGGAGGACTGGGGTGATACAAAGCTTGGAATCTGTGAACTGCGAGCACCTCTTGAGGCTCCTCACTATGATCGTTCGCGATCCCGCGGCATTCCGTCTTCGGAGTTGAAGATGCCTCAATGGGTATGGCCGCTGTGACCCTCAAATAATCAGATCCAGCCTCGTGGGTATAACTTCCAGATATTCTGCGAGGGCAGCCAGATATATCGGTACAGGAATTCAAAACCCTCAGTTGCTCAGCAGGTAAATCTGATAAATCCAAATCCAGGTTACGTGTCGTATTAAATCCGGGGAGAGCAAAACAGTACTTTGCGGTCGCACACCATACCGGTGCATCGAGCGAAATAGGTAGGTTGATAATCGTTGTGTCATGCGAGAATAAATCCCACAGATCGTACCTATGCACCGTGTCCGGCCCATCCTGCGCGTGACCGGGGGATGTGGATAAGCAGCCTGCCAGTGCTACAAGCACGACAGAACTACGAAAGCGCGACGCTAACAGGGCGCGCGGCGTCCTGGCGGAATTCAGGCGATATGCCACGGGAACGATGCCCGCTGAGACCGTAATGGTCAGGCTACCAACACACGCATCGTGGTCACATAATGGTTAACAAAACGTTAAGCGATTCGAGAAAAAGTCCGAATCAACGAATTATTTTTCCATATATACGTATGTCCCGATCAGCATCGATGCGAATGTATGCATGCGCTCCAAGCCACGTCGTGATGCTCAGGTAGCTATCCTGCCGCTGGGAAAATACCCAAGCCGGGCACGACATGCCCTATCGGCAATCTTTGCCGAGGCATATGCGCGAGCATGGCCCATGCTTCGCTGATACCAGAACCGAAATCGGGAGTTTGACGTGTATCGCTGGTCGAATCTCGATTGGCATGAAGATTGCTGAAAAGGCACCAGGAGTGGTCACGCAAAAGCCTCCAGTCCGGTTTGAAGCCACCTCATTAAGAGGAGGTTTGTATGGTCGCGCGCACAGGGAGGTAAGACCTCCCTGTGTCTGCGAAACGGGGCGTCGTTCATTTTTCCGAGGGCGTGTGCGGGTGTATGGTAAACCAGATCGAACCAGTGGGAGAGGACCACAAGACACTCTCTTTCCAGCTGAAAATCGGAGAATTGATCGTCATCAACGGAGCAAGGGTACGAATCGAACGCAAAGGGGACAACGGATGTCTTAAGCTTGTGATTGTAGCGGCCAACCCTCGGGTACTGATCGGTCGGCAGATCATTGAACCGGTCCAAGCGACATCGCCTTTTCGCCGTTTATACCACGATCTCCAACAGGTATTTGTTACTAATCAATGCCAGGAGGCCGAAACCGTCAATAAAATACTTGCGAATGTCGAGGACTTAATAAATCAAGCGACAAAACAGGATATCAAAATGATTTTGGCCAAGATTTCTCTTCATATTCAGGGACACCAATTCCACTACGCCCTCAAGGATATCCGTATCCTGATCGAAAACCATGATCCTGGCGGTCCGGGAGACTGGCCACCACCACGGATCGAACCACCAGCACCGCGAACATTTTCGTCCCAGGATCAGTTATACAGAGCGATCACGGGACATAATCGAAGACGGTAGCGATCCCCTCGGCTACAATCGGATCCGCTCGACCTCGTCCTGAGTAAGCCGCTCCTTCGTCCTATCGTAGAGCTTCGTGGTGCTCGGTGATTCGTGTGCCGCCATGTCCTGGGCGTGCTCCAAGGTACCGCCATTGCCTAGATAGGCAGTGATCCCGGTCGCACGGAAACTGTGGTTCCCGATCGGTGCATAGATACCGGCCGCCACGGCACGACGACGGATCATCTGCCATGCATCTGCCTGAGCCATGGGTAGGACCGTCAGTATCGCAGCCGCACGGCCGGGGGCGGTGCGGAACAGGAAACCCTTGCGATCTCCTATGATGCCGGCCGCTTCGATGTAGGCGTGAAGCGCCTCAGCAAGAGCGTGATGACATGGCATAACGTGTTCCTTGCCGCCTTTCTCGTGCAGGCGGATCTCCCACCCAGCACCGCGCGGGCGGTAATCTTCGACCTTCATCTTCAACGCCGCGCCGATCCGCGCGAAGGCATAGGTGAGGGTCGCTATCAACGCCCGGTCGCGCAAATCGCGAACCGTGTCGGTTGGGATCGCGTCGATCAGTCTCCGCCATTCCCCGCTCTCAAGCACGGGCGTTTTGCCAGTCTTCACCACATGCTTCGGCCCGCGGACGGCGGCCGCCGGATTGGCGGAAAGTACCTGTCCGACAATCAGCCAATCGAACAGCATTCGCATGGCAGCAAGTTGCTGCTTTACGTCCGGGGCCGAATGGGTCTGCTGGCGACTCTCTATATATACGGAGACGTCGTAGGGCCGGATCGTTGCGAGGGAGAGGCCGCGTTTCTCGCACCAGGCGAAGAAGGTGGCACAAGCGCGGGCGTACGCGCGGCGGGTGTTTGGGTTGCGGATGTTCGCGGTGAAGAAATCGATGTAGCGCCAGGCTGCTTGTGCGCCGGCGCCAGCGATGAGCGTCGGAATCGAGCTGCCGTTCGGCAGCGGCGTCAGTGTGCCGGGCTGGATGAGCGCCGGGAGATGGACGGGTGCGGAGCCGTCGGGCCTGTCGACGTCGATGCGGGGGTAATCGGACGGGGCCATGGGGGCTTGGATACCACTCCAATCACATATGATAAAGGACGTTATCATTGGTGATGACCCACAAAACATCTCACAATCCAGGCATGCAAAAAAATCTCTATCCACCCTAGGTTGTGGTATTGCATACGGACGCACCCTGGTGAATTATCACGCTATTGTGATCTCGCTCAAAAGCGGTCCGGGGCGGTTAAAAAATGAGAGGGGTCAGATCGTTATATGGTCTGGCAGGTGTCAGGCCTTGACTGGTAACTCAGGAGGCATCTCATGAACGTCGTTTCTAGTTCCGTAAATACTCAATATTCCGATGGCGTCACCAGAAGAGTGACCCTTGCAACGAACAACCTAACGACCGCCGACTCAGGTAAGATTGAATTAGGCGCTGCCAGACGCTTCAGAAGCGCCAGGCCACCGACCGCCGATCCAGGCAAGATTCGAATGGGCGCCGCCGGGCGCCTGCCACTCGAGCGCCGGTAACCTCCGAACAGACACCGGTCCGCCGGCATGGAATGGCGGCGTGCCAATATCTGGTAAGGAAAGAACCACAGACATGCCCAACTCGGATTCTATCGTCAGATTCATTGCGCTAATCGATCACGCACTTCCGCCGCAACCCTCAGACCGCTCTGCGATGGGCACCTTACCGGCACGCGCTGTTCAGTATTGCGAGGCACTGACAAGCGCCTCGCGCTACGGCTGGTGGATTTTCCCACCCATGGACATGCAAATACTTTGGGATGGGGCCGACATATTCTGGTGCTACGAAGGATCCGAGGATTGGATGAAACTAGCGCCAGCGGCACAGTTTCCTGGATTTGCCGCAGCGTTCGACAATGCCGCGCCCGAAGACCTGAAAGGCTTCTCTCCTCCCTTCCTGACTGCGATACCCGATACCGGCATCCTCCAAATCTGGACCGGTCTCATAGCACGCACCGAACCGAACTGGCATTTGCTGTTGCGCCCACCTGCGAACCTGCCACTGCCGGGCGGCATCTTTCAATATGAAGGCATCGTCGAAACCGACCATTGGTTTGGACCATTGTTTATAAATTTACGCATCACCAAATCAGATACCCCGATCCGCCTGAAGGCCGATTTTCCGTTGACGCTGGCACAGCCGGTCCGCCCACTAAATTACGCCAAACAGACGCTTGCGTCGATATCGGTCGACCGGTCTCTGGCATGTCTGACCGACCCGGATTGGGATGCATACCGAAACACCGTCGTCATACCCAATATGAATCCGGACCGCGCGTTCGGCGCGTACGCCGGACGAGTCCGCAAAGGAAGAGCAGCCCATGCCGATGTACCTCTTTCAATCCACCCGCCAGCAGATCACTGCCCTTACGACCGATGGAACGGGACAAAATCTCCCCCCCGATAAAGGGCCGTGGTCCAAATTGGGTGATCGGATGATGCCAGTCGGGAATACAGCGTCAAACCAGTTCATCACTGGTAGCCTCAAAGACCGCGGCTTCATCATCATCGGTGACTGCGACGCTGATGCCCGCCGTTCGATCCAGTAGCCCGATAAGAACTCGGATCGGGTTTCGTTCTGTCGGTCACGCTTATCGCCCCAGATTTAATTGCTCCACATCGCGTGGTCGTTCGGCTATAACCGAACCACCGAACTGCACCGCTCGATGGGCGGATCGCTTTCGGTGTCGGAGCACATCATGGCGAGGGTGTGGAGGCCGGCCAACCGTCGCCCGCATATCAGGAGGTTCGCCTACGGTACTCCGCCCAACGTAATCCTGAAAATGAAATATAAAGCGATATGTAGGATTGCGCCAGAATGGCGCTATCGTACAAAGAAGGTCAAAAGTGGAACGGTTCGCGGTCTGGATTTATTTTACGATCTCCGACGATCGCGCTGTGATCGGCTCCATTCTTCTGAAATTCGGCAGGAGCAATTACCCGAGTTGCCTCTCGACAATCAAGAGAACGTCAAAGCCCGACTGGTATCCTTGAGCGACCTCCTCGACATGATGCTGACTGCACCGGTAATCCCACCCGTCGGTTGCGCCCGGACAGCCAAGTGGTCCGCAGGTATCTCTGCATAGTCGTAGGTCATGTCACCTTTATGTACGAGACCTATGCACACGGAAAGTTCAATCAGATCAAACGCCTGGATTTCTTGCGTGAGTCTTGAATATGAGACACCATCCGATTGAGAGCTGCCCCATTTCACGATGCTGACCATCCTCGGCGGGCTGGCGAAGTTCTAGCAGGCTGCTGAAAAAGGAGTTTCGTCAGATGGCGACGTAATTCTGCTTCGTTGAAGCACCGCCGGGCAGAATATTGTTTCGCGATGCTCGGCCTACCGATTCTTTTCGGTCGCTCGTTGCGGAGCTGCCGGCCTTTTTCAGCAGCCTGCTAGAGGGAGTCAGTCTGCACGCGGATATGGGAGGAACCTGCCCACCTACGGGCGCTCGACCGGGCAAAGAAATAACGGCAGGATTGGCCTGTCGGAAACCGCGGAGGCCCCATTTTAAGTAGCGGAAAGTGGGGTTCAAGTAAGATGCCGCATAGCTCCTCTTGGCGCCAACTGTGAAGAGTTGTATAGACTCCATTGAAAGTTATATAGATTCCAAGCGTCCATTCGAGGATCACAAATGCCGGATAATCAGTATCCACAGGATTTAATCGCGGCGCTCCTGTCAACATCTCCTTGTCAGTCCGCACACAGTGAGGTTGGATCTAAGCCTGTTGACCTTATCGTCGGAGAACGGCTTCGCAGCAGGCGCGAAGCCTTGGGCCTCTCCCAAGAGACATTGGCAGCGGCCGTTCGTATGCCGCCCGTCTGGATCGAGTTCTATGAGACCGGACAGGAACGCCTACGCGCCGCACACTTAATAGAATTCAGCAGAATCCTCGGTGTCAAATTGCGCTTCTTTTTCGGCCGTGCATAATCTGTCGATTGCTTGATCGATCAAGGCTAAATCGAAGCACTGGTACGCCGTCTCGACAAGGACTTCGGCCTGTTCGAGACGGCCTGCGCGGATTGCGTCTTCGGCCAAATCAATCCAGACAATTGGCGCTCCCGGCACGGCAAGGTCATCCGGGGTAACGTCCTGATCATGATAAATACCGTCGAAGACTTGATGGTTGTCATGTTCGAAAGCGAACCGACGGCTAGCAGATGACATGTGTTTCGTCTCCTTTTGGGGGATCCTTTTCCTCTCTTTTTTGAGGCACGACATCGGCGAATAATGCGCCTTTTGCTGTTCCAACATATGATCTGAATCAATGAACGGCGTCGGTGACTTAAAAAACACGAAACTGATTGTCGTAACTATTACAATAATTCGTTTAATACTTATTCTTTTCAGAAAATGGCAAAATATTGCCTGACTTGACCCGTTCGTAAAGCCGGTCGCGCAAGCGCTATGTTGTGTCATACATTTGCCATAATGTCTATATCTTGATTTTTTTTGGCAGTTTTTTAGAGAGTTTTGAACATTGCCCGCGACAACAATGCCCAGCGTCCCAACGTAGTCGGCGCATCGGCACAATGGGGTTCATAAGGGCGAAACGCGCACCTGGAAGCGAAACGGTGAGTGCGGCCGACCCGCGATGACGTCGTTGTCGCCGATATGCAGCGGGGCGACCGGATGGACAGAAGCACGGTTCAGCAAGACGCCGTTGACGATGGTGCCATCGCGGCTACCGAGATCACGTACGCCAAGCACCCCGTCGCGGCGCAAAAGTTCGAAGTGGGGGGCGGCAAGTTGGTTCTCCCCGCGGGCAGGAATGCTGAAACCTCGATGAGCGGCGAGCGGGATTGCCTCCCCGCCAAACCGGTTCCCGACCTGGAAGGGAAGGAACCGGACGTCGACCGGTTTCATGCCGAACTCGGCGGTCAGGCGTTCATGCCTTGGGAACAAGCGGATCGCGCTTTCCAGCGGTGGCGGTCCCGGCTCGGAGGGGTAAGGCTGGACGGCGCGTAGGTTGGTGCTGCGCAGACGGCCGCACAGGAGCCGGACCAGAGCCAAGGCTCGATCATTGTCCATACCGAAGGCATGTATGAAGGTCTCTGCCTCGGTCACCAGTAGGCTTGTTTGGATGATCGCCGTCGCGGTAGCCGCGCGCGGGCGACTCTCCAGAACGCCGGACTCGCCGAACAAAGCTCCGGCACCGAGGCGCGCGATCTCGATCGCACCCTGGTGGCCGTCCACAGTAATCGCGACCATGCCATCTTCGATGACATAAACCGCGAGACTGGGGTCGCCGACCCGAAAGATAGTGGCGCCGGGCGCGAAGGTGATCGGCTGCATGGGCGGTATCCGTGTTCGGCAAGGCGGTGCAGCCTACGCGGAACGCGTTAACGAAAGGTTAACGGGCATACACGCCGAAAGTCTTAACTTGTGCAAAATCGCAAATTTTGCTGCAGAATATATCTTATGTTAACTGGGGTGGATTTCCAGCATTATTTCAATGGGCTGTGGGAGGTTCGGCTCACACACCGAAGCTCCGGCCGTCACCCAACAGCCCGCCGATCCGCCGCGATGAGCTCCTATAGATTGCCGTCCTGATCCCAGAAATAGATCGCAAGCCCCGCAAGCCCGTCGATGATCGGAGTGCCACGCCTGCGCAGGGCGGCAGGTGCAATCACCTGAACCTCCGGGCTGGCTCCCTGGCGTCCGGTCCATGCAAAAGCTTACATACCCCGGCCGCCCATAGAGGTGGCATGATCCGCTTCGCGGCCCGTAATTTCGGTCGCCGCCGTGCCGTAGTCGTCTCGGGCGCTGCTCAGGAAGCTATCGAACTCGTCCATTGTTTCAAGCGCACGGGATACATTGCCGGTCGGTTCGGTACCTTGCAGTACGGCAAGTTCGGCGGTCTGCCGATCGGTGGAGGCCGTGCTGGGTCCTGTCACGATCTCGGCTTCCATAATCTCAGCCGGGTCGGCCACGCCGCCGCTTCTCGCCTCTGACAGGAAGCTCTCGAACGGATCGGCCTCCAGTACCGTGCCAGGCCGGTGTGGGCCATTCTCGTAGTCGGTTGGCGTGTTGGCTGGACTGTGAGTCTGGCCAGTGTAGATGAATGTCCCGCCCGGAGCGGCCCCCATGAACGCACCGATCTCAGCCCGGTTCTCGGCAACCTGAGCCGGTAGCTCTGCGGCGTTCTCCGTCGGCAGCGCTGAGTCGCTCACTTCAAGCCGCGCCGCCGTCTCGGTCCGGAGCGCGGCGTAATCC
>Ga0209067_10001161_pt1 | contig 16544 bp, 19 predicted proteins | sample ColStrG_CSR_2013_FD_187199 | JGI IMG/M metagenome (GOLD analysis project Ga0209067, IMG submission 187199) | Freshwater sediment microbial communities in response to fracking from Pennsylvania, USA - Cold Stream Run_MetaG_CSR_2013 (SPAdes)... | ecosystem: Environmental > Aquatic > Freshwater >...
GGTGCCAGCCGGGCGGACCTTTCGTCACTCCCGCTCGCGCTCTTTGCCTTTCCAGTAGGTGTCCGCCCGCTTGCGCGCGTCGTCCACCATCTCCTGCACGTAGCTGTCGCCCTTGCTGCGTATCTGCTCCTGGTGCTGGCGCGTCAGGTGGGAAATGTCCTCGGGTTTCAATTTGCGCCCCGCCTCCATGTCCTCGCGGATGCTCTCGATCGCCTTCTCGGAATCCCGCTCGCGCTGCGTCACTGCCAGACGCGCAAGTTGCTGCCGTTTGCGCTCCTGCGGATCGGGGACGTAGCCGCGCATGTCAGATTTCGGTTCCGGTTGCGCGGGCGTGCTATCGAGAAGATTCGATACAAAATCCCCGAGCGACACCGCCACGCCGGTCGCCCGGTTCATCACCTGCAACCCGCCAGCCCGGCGCGGCGGGGCGGCATCCGTGACCCGCGCCACCTCCGCATCGCGGTGCATGCTCCAATTTTTCTGAGTCTGATCCTGCCGCGTGTCGCGCCGGTCCTGCACACCGTTCCAGAATTCGGCGCTCTTCTTCGCGCCCTCGGTCGGCACCTGGTTCGGCACGGCGAGGCCATACGGATCGTTCAGCGCCCCCTTGGCGTAGTTCACCGTGGCTTCTTCGCGCTGCGCCTTCTCGGCCGCCTGCTTGCGCGCATCGGCCTGCTGTCGCTCGCGCTCTGCCGCCGCGTGCCGCGCGTTGATGTCCTCGATCGGCACGGTCGGTGCATTCTCAGGCTTCGCCTGCGCCTGCTGTTCCTTCACTGGTTGCAGTGCGGCCTGCTTGGCCTTCTCCGCCTCCGCCAGTTTCTGTTGCTTCGCCTGCTCGCTTTCCAACGCACTGAGCTCCCGCTCGATCGCCTTCATGTCCACGCGGATTTCATTGCGGGCGAGAATGTCGCGCAAGGCGTCCATCTTGTCGCTCTGCGCGCCGCGCTGCGCCATCTCGTTCGCCGCATATCCAAGATGCACCGTCGCCTCTCGGTCGATCCCTTGCTCCTTCAAGCTGCGATGATCGATCCGCGCTTCGTGTCCATGCCGCTCAAGATGTCGGTTCGCCAGATGCGCCCATTTCTCGCGCCACTCTCCCAGCTGCTCCCGCCGGTTCATGTCGGGGTCCTTCTTCGCCGCGAATCCCTCCGGCCCGAGCGTGCGCATCGTCACCATCAAATGCGCATGGTAGTTCCGGTCGTCGCTCGTCCGGTCTGGCGCGTGGATCGCGATATCGACTGCGTATCCCTTCCGCACGAATTCCTCGCGCGCGAAATCCTTGATCAACCATTCGCGCTGCCGGTCGTTCAACTCATGCGGCAACGAGACCTCGATCTCGCGCGCAAGCTGCGCGTCCTTGCGCTTCTCCGCCCGCTCTGCGCGGTTCCATAATTCATCGCGGTCATGCGCCCATTCCGGCGCATCCTTCGGCGCCATGATGTCCGTGAACACGATCCGCTCGTCGCGCGATGGATAGTATTTCTGCTGCGCTGCTTGCTCGTCATACAGACGCTCGCCCGACCGGTAGGCCGCTGCTGCAATGGCGCTCTGGCCTTTGCCCCGGCTAATGACCTTTGCGCTTAGGTGGAAGATTGCCATGCGTCCGGCTGCTTCATGGTTGGCGGTAGGGCGGCTGCTGGGTGGTCGGAGTCAGGTGGGGTCGTCAGGTCGTAGGCGGGTTCGTCGGGTGTCTACCGTGCCGGAGGGCGCGGCCAGTGTGGGGCTTTCGTTGGCACAACCGGTGGCGGCAAAACTGCGAAAGCCTCGCACATGTCGCGACGCGACATATAAGTGCGCCCTCTCTTACTATAGCTGCCTTTCGGATTGCTCCAGCGAATCAGTTTGGTTCCCAGAGTCTATGTCTCGACGGACTCCGGTGCAACCGTTATGGTCTCATCTGACGAATCAACCGGATGCCGCAGGGACACCATGGCCAAGCCGATCACGGATAAAATCGCCGCACTCAAAGCCAGACAGGAAGAACTCGCGGCGCAGCTTAGTGCCCTCACGGCTAAAGCCAAGGTCGAGGATCGCAAGCGCGACACGCGGCGCAAGATTGTCATCGGCGGCGCTATCCTCGCCGCACTCGAAACCGATACCGCCCTGGCCGACACGCTGCGCCGCGTCCTCACCGCGAACGTCACGCGCCCGATGGATCGCGACGTGGTCAGCGATCTGCTCGGCGACAAAGCCGCGCCCGTCGCCAAGCCTGATAGCGGCAAGAAAAAATCCGCGAAGGCGGCATAACCCCTCCCCTCGCCCGCAAAAATTCGCGGGCCGCTTCGCGGCCTGCTTGTTCTTTCGGCGGCGCGCGTCGTGCTCTCGTCATACCGTGGTGTGGGCGGAAAGGTCGGCTGATGGCACTGACGTGCCATGCGAGAGACTTCGCGTCTCTCGCGCTCTCCGCGGGATATTTGAACAAGGAAATGCGACCTGTTTCGGTGATAACCCCGCCAGATTGCTCCGGCGGGGTCTGGGCACAGGGTCAGTATTCAGACGGCAGCATCAGCGTGAAATGCCCCGCACCGAATTCGTTCTCACAGGCGAAAAACTCGATCCTCGCCAGCGGGAAATCGGTGAAGATCACTTCCTTGCTGAACAGCTTCCGGCCGTTGCCATCGGTGCAACCGAGCGTCGCGGTGTGATCCGCGGCGACGGTCAGCGTCCAGTGCTGGAACGGCTCGGCGGCAAGCTGCTTGTCGTGTCCGATCGTCAGGGCGATCTCGTCGATGAGCCAATAGGCTTCGCCGTGGTCGGCGACGTGCTCGACGCCTTCGGTGTAGAGGAAGGCGCGGTTGCACCAGTGCCGGTAGAAGCCCTCGCTGCCGGTGAACTGGCGGAGGTCGGTTTCGGTGAGTGTCTTCGTCATAGCTGAATTCATTTCTGTTGGCTGAAATGAAAACGCCCCGCCGGTGAGGGCGGGGCGCTCGTGCTCAAGGCGTCGGTTCGGATGCTTTGGGCTTGGTGCAAACGATGCGACCCGTGACGCTCAGTCCGGCGGGAATGACCAGGTCGAATCCCTCGCCTTTGCTGTGCGGCCAGACGGCTCCGACCTGGTGCCATTGCGCCTTGCGGTCGCTGCCTTCCTTCGGGTCGGTCACGATGTAGGCGTAGTGACTGGGTTTGTTGCTCATGGGATTTTCTCCTCCGTTGTGAGGCCCCGGCGGGGCCTCGATGCGGGCTGGCCACGGACGGATGGAGGCGCGCGTCAGCGGCCTTCGCAGGGAACCGGAACGCAAGGAAATTGCCGCTGCCGCCACTGTTTGGCGGCCGGCGGTTTCCTCTGTGTTCTGGGTGGAAGGTCGTTGACGGTCTTCGCGCCCCGGCTGGCCGTAAGACCGCGCAATCGAGGACATGACGGGGCAACACAGGACGGATCGGGGAAATCTGAGCGGCAAGGTCCCTGCCCTACCCCGCCTGCATCGGTCGGCCCGGTCAGGAACGGCCGCGACCGTTAGGCGCTAGAACAGGGGTCACCTAGCGGATCGTTCAAAACTGCACGCTAAGCAGTGCTGGCGTGGTAATCCGCACATTCTGGATCAACGCACCCGTGTCGCGTCGATCGTGTCGGTGCGACGGCACGCGCTTCACATGGCCGTACGTGTGGGATATCGTTTCAGTGCGGAATGAGGGGTTTCTATGACCGAAGACACACATAGCGGCACCTGCGGGCACTGCGGCAAACCCGTGTTGGTTGGATTCAATACCTGTTCGGCTTGTGGCGCAACCTACCGTAGCAAACACACGACAGCCGAGGCCGTATTATTGGCTATTGTCGGAACGGTTTTGGGAACGGGCTTTGGGTTGTGGGTCAGCACGCTATTTTTTAAATACAATGATGATTGGATGCCATATGCAAAGGGAATTGCCCTTTTGTCGTTTGTTGTATCGCTTTCGTTAATGGTGGTTATTTTTAGAAGGATGAATAAACCAGCTTGGTATAGAACGGTCTAGGGCTGCGCTCCGCTCATATTGCGGAGACGGCTTTTGATGGTTGCGGCTACCCTTCTACAGGATCTCGCAGTCCTGGAGCGGAAGCACATCGGCGAAATGTCGGTCGCGTCCACATACAGATGCCGGCCAATGTTGAAGCCTTGTCGAGCCAGGACATCGGCCGCGGCGATACGCTTCACCACGGTCATATACTGCGCCTCGATCGCGTCGGCGGCCGGACCTGGTGGTAGGGTCCGCTAGCGGAGCGCGCACACGGCCATCTCAAGGAAATCGCTGAACACGTCGTGCCGTTCGCGGTGATGGGCGAGGCTCTCAAACACTTTGATGAACTGCTTTCGATGGTCGGCACCGCTCGGGACAGGCATGATCAGGCGGCATCATTCCTCGTCGATCACCGGAATATTGTGCGCGCGGAAGAGGTCGTTAAGCGCATTGGCGAAGATCGTCTTGACCGGCAAGCCGGTTTTCGCACGAACAAGTAAGATGTTGCGGCTGTAAGCCTCGGGCAGCCACGCGCCGACATGCACCCTCCCCTCACGGCTCTTGGCCTTGGTCGGGGCTGGCGCGACTATCGATGCGGCCGTGTCCTGAGTTGGGGCGGGCGTCGGGCGCGTCGGCGTCCGTCCAGCTACTGCCTCAAGCTGCGCCTGAATGGCGGATACTTTCGCCATGAACTTCACCCTTTCCCAATTTCACAAATTCACATGTGAACTCAAACACCCGTTGGAGTTCAAGAGCCGCCTTCCCTTCCGGGTCAAGTTCTTGCGGGGTTCTCCCCGCTGTCGGCGCTTCGGCATAGGCGCTGCGATGGCATAGATGCGACGGACATGACCGCAACCCAAACGCTTGCGTGATCATGTCGCGGGCTTCGTCAGCCTGTTTCGTGGCCGTCGGGTGGATGCCATTGAGCAACACGAAGGCGGATGGGTTCCCCGCCAGCATCAGGAGGTCTTTGACAGCCGCAAGCGTCTCGATCTCGACCATGTTCGGTCGGCATGGAATGAGCACGAGGTCGGCCGCACGCGCTGCAATCAAGGCACTGTCGTCGTTGCGGCCGGCCGTGTCGATGATGGCAAGATCGATCTCTGCCCGGCGTGAGGCGTCCAACACCGGCTGCAATCGACTGGCTTGGGCGGAAACCACGGCGGGGTTTTCGTCGCTGCGCCGATCCTTCCATTTTGAAGCAGTCGCCTGGGGATCGAGGTCGATGAGCACTGTCGCCAAGCCTGCACGGGACGCAGCCACGGCGACGCCAATCGCGGCCACGGTTTTGCCGGTGCCGCCTTTTTGACCGATGATGGCTAGTGTGAACATGTGAATTGCTGACGCTGTGAACAGATTGAAAGTTCACTCTTTCACACTTTCCCTTGTTCGTCAATTCACATAGGAATATGGGAACTGTTCACATTTTCACAAATTCACCTATACCCATGTTCCTTGTTCGACGCACGCCGCAGGCGTCGTCGAAAAGTCGGGGGCGTTCCTCGCCCCGACAGGTTCAGAACGGCACGGCGGCGCAGGACGGGGCAAAAGCGCCGCGCCTCTTCGCGCGGCGGCACCGGAAGTTTTTTCGCCTCTTCGCGAAAAAAACCGGAGCCACCTTTTGCCGCGACCGAGCACCGTGGCCCTGCTTTATAATATGCTCTCGTAGCATCGGAACTATATTAATTGAATATGTATTGCATCATCCGGGAGCATGTGCCGTTATATTTCTCGGCACTCAGCTAATGGATATTTTGATGTCCCACCCCTCGCTCGTCGTCCTGACCGCCCGTGGGCTTGCCCGCCTTCTTGACGAAGGCGGCACGCAAGCTTGGCGGTTAAAACCAGAAAATGCCCGTCGTCTCCCGTTCTGCGTATGCGTGCAAAACCGTCATAATGGCCATTGGGGCAATGCCGACCAGGAGCATCATCAGGCGTTCCTCGTGGGCCGGATCAGTGACGTGGTGCCGTCTCCGGAAAGGCCGGATCGGTATCTCGTGCAGTTCTCGGAATATGCGCGGATAGATCACCCGAATGCGTGGCCCGGATCACGGAACCCGGTGCGCTACGGGACTTTGGAAGAATTCGGCATCACTGATCCGGAGAGCCTGGAATGGCATCCCATGCCTCCGGCACCGTCGGGAACGACGGCCAGGGACACCCAGGATGAAGATCACGACGGGTTTGGCCCATTGACGATTCCGGAAGCAAAGGCCGGGTTGGCGCTTGGGTTGGGTGTGCCGGAAACGTCCATTGAGATCATCATCCGATATTAAGCCGGGCAGGGCAGGGGCCTTGCCGTTTTCCCCGGACCGATGTGCGCGCTCCACCTCAAGAGCAATCTTGCGGTCTTTCATCTATCACCGGCCTATCGGCAGGCGCACGGCTCTCCGGCTGCCCGAAAACCAATCGGACATTTCCTTGGTCAAATATCCCACGGGGGGAGTGGGGGGCGTGAGCGCCCCCACATCAAATGATAGTTGCGCGCCTCTGGCGCGCTCCGCTTACGTCATCAGCAACCCGTCACGCTTTGCTATGGAGGTTCCCATCCTGTGTAGAGCCTTCAAAAGATCACCACCTATGCCTGCATAGGGGTCGGCGTCGGGTTCTGACTTCTTCTTAGAAGAGGAAGAATCTTGAATCAGGGTTCCAGGGGGATTTTCCGACTTAGAAGAATACCCATGGTCCGGGCGGCCTTCGGCGCAGGGCAGGGGGTCACGAAACACGTAGGCGTTGCTGGTGCGCACGATACGCCAACGGCTCGCCCATTTCCCGAACAGGTCGAGTTCGCGCACCTGTTCGCGCACGATGCGGTTGACCCAGGTCAGGATGCCCGCCCGCTCCAAGGCGCGGATCGCCTCATAGACGGTATCCCGGCAGCACTGCGCCTTCTCGGCAATCGCCTCGTAGCTCGGAAAGCACTGGCCGCTCTTGCTGTTGTGGAAGCCCCATAACAGCGCCTCAAGCACCTCGTGATAGGCGCGGGTGAGGGGGCCTCGGTGTTGGCCAGGCTGCCTGTGCTTGGCGTTCCACGCCTTCGCAAAGACGATGATGCGCGTCTTGGCGTTGCGGTCGAGTGAGATTCCGCGCGCCGGGCCGAACACCTTCTCGCGGCGAGGCCGCAGGTGATTCGGTAAAGCTGTAGATAAAGACATAGGTTCTCCGTTCGAGTTGCCAGCGCAACCCGCCCGAAGGGGCCAAAAATCGGCACAAAACCACCCGTTAGCGAAAACAGGGTTTTCGCTTGACTGGCGGCCTGATTTGGGGGAATCTCGGGATTGTCCAGATCACGAGTTTCCCCGGCTTCGGCCGGAAATGCAGCCCCGCTTTCGAGCGGGGTTTTTGCTGTCTGGGGTCTTTCTCCTCAGATTGGTGGACGACAAATGCGACTCGGGCATTCTTGCGAATCACCCAAGTCATCTCCGATGATGCCCCAACCTCTGACTCCCGTCGAGAAGTTCATGACAGCGCGTTGAAACTGCGGCCTGTCGAGGTTTTCGGCGCTATCGCGCCCTGCGAGAGGCCAGCCTCTCGCGCTCTTCGGGATATTTGACCAAGGAAAGTTTCAGCTTGCGACTCGGCAAAGCCTCAGTAAGCTGGTGTCACGGTACAGCCTGGGAAGGCGATGACCGTCAAGGAAAAGAGGCTCGCCGCGCTAACGCACGGCGAGCCTTTCTTATGAGCGTGACGGCGGCGCGCTGCTCGCACGTGCCGCCGGGATGTGACGATAGAGAGTGGCAAGAGAAACGCCCAATCGATTCGCAACCGAGGCAACGCCAATCTCGGGATTGGTGAGCATGGTCTTCGCCGCTTCGATGTCATCGCCGGTAAGTTTGGCCGGTCGGCCGCCAGTGCGTCCCGCCTTCTTCGCCGCCGACAATCCCGCCTGCGTCCGTTCGCGGATCAAGCTGCGCTCAAATTCCGCCAGCGCGCCGAACATGTGAAACACCAAACGGCCTTGCGCCGTTGTCGTGTCGAGCGCTTCCGTCAGACTGCGAAAGCCAATGTCCTGTGCGCGGAGATTCTCAACCGTGTCGATCAACTGCTTCATGGATCGCGCCAAACGATCAAGCTTCCACACAACCAACGTGTCCCCTGCGCGGGCGAAGCTGATCGCGGCCGTCAGTTCGGGACGATCCATGACTGCGCCGGAGACTTGTTCGGTAAAAATGCGCTCGCATCCTGCTTCGGTCAGCGCGTTGCGTTGCAAATCCAGGTTCTGGTCTACGGTTGAGACGCGCGCGTAGCCGATCAGCATGAGGGAAGATCCATTATGGTGACGGCTTGCTGCTGTAGCGTTCGAGCATGGCGTTGCCGATCTCCGGCGATGATGGCCAATGTCCGCGGCGCGCGCCGTTGTGCGTCACGTAGTCGCCTAACCGATCCGGGTCTGGCTGCACCGCCACGCCATCTTTGAGGAACACCAAACCGAGTTTGTCGGTCGGCATCCGTCGCACGAATTCGTCCGCCTCTTCTAACGCATGGCGCAGGGCACGCATCGTCTCGACCGGATCAACGGGAGGCTCACTGACGACACGCTCAAAGTCGGCGGCCGTGTAGCGGGCCAACCGACGCACCTCGTTGATCAGTCCCTCCGGCGTGAATCCAAGCGACTTCTCAACCGCTGCCCATGCGACCGCACCGAGCGGCAGGATTTCACGATGGATGGTCACAAGGTCTACCACGTCGCGTGGTTCACGCCGCCCGGCTGCAGCCATGATCTTGTTCGTCGCCAAATCGACGGGATGCAGCACATAGCCGAATTCAGGGTCTTTGACGGTCGGAAAGAATCGGAAGTCGCTATCGACAACCCATTCAAGTTTAGTGGTGTCGTCCGCGTCGCTCACGATCGCTTGGTAGAAGAGCCGCTCCCTGCGCTGCCATGCAACTGCCAGCCCTTCGGCTTCCAGGGCATGCACGTCCTCGTCCGCTGCACGTTCGACTCGTTCTTCGCGATCATGAAAGATGTCGATGTCGCCGGAAAAGCGCATCCCGCTGCGCGTCAGGTAGGTGCTGCCCGCGACGTAGCTTTCAGGATCACGATGCGCAGCCAACAGCCGGAGAATTTTTGTTTGCAAGCTAGAGAGCGGCACGGCATGCCTCTTCGAGACGCTCGGCCAAACGCCGTGCATCCCGGTTGCCTTCAACCCTCAAGCTCTCGGTGATTGCCAGCACGGAAGCCAGCGTCGGACGCGGCGACGGTCGGCTGCTCCAAAGCGCGCGTGATCCGAACTCGGTGAACGCCTGACGATAGAGTGCGGCAACCGGTTCGGGGGCGAGCGTATCGCTCCCGAGTTGCTTCAACTCATAAATGCTGCGCCGTTCGCCCATCGCGACCTCTCACAACCCATTATATGGGCGATATTTCGAGAAAAGTCAAACGAGAATGAGTTTTGAGATGCCTTTTGGCCATGAAAGCGCCTGGTCGTCCGACCGATCTGCTGCTTCTCGAATACCCTCGTTTTCAAGAAGCGGGGGGATAGGTGCGATCCGGCAGGGGCCGTGTCGTCAGCGCCTGCACCGTGATCCGCCGCGCCGGCCGTCGCTGACCTTGGGTCAGGGGAGGCAGAGGTATGCCCCTTGATCCCGTTGCCTCCGGTCGCGTTCAATCGGCGTACATATCGAGGCGGCGATGATCGAGACCGAACTACGGCAGTTGGAAGCGCGCCCGGCACGTCACGGCCTGGATGAGACAGCGCGGCGTCTGACCGATCTGCGCAACGCCTATGCCATCAACATGCTCTCGGGCGTGGGAACGATGTCGCCAACCGTGGAGCGGTTGCTGAACCTACTCGCCTCCGGCCGAATCGACGAAAAGCAATACCTGCGCCTCGCCCGAGCGGTGGCTGAGGCCGGGGAGCCGTAGACGCCAGCGCAAGCGTTGCACGTAACATAAGGCATGCTCGCGTTGGGCACCTCATTCCCGTGACTGAAAATCCCTTCTTTATCAAAGCTCCCCCTCTGTCACGCATTTTAAAAATTCTGTGACCGCGCAGTTCATCCGCGGCAGCGTCGAGGGCCGCCTGTCCCAACGGGAGGTTCGGGTGCTTTACAAGGATCGGGTCCTGGATTGCACGCGGTTCAAGGCGCTGCCCTGCTCGCCTTCGGCTGAGGACGAGAAGACGATTGACGCTCAGATCGACCGGTTGGTGGCGGCTGCGGCCCTGGCTGAGGGGACATTCCTACTTTGCCCTGACACTCGATTTGCGACGTCTTTTCACCGGGGGTTAGGCGAGCTATGCACGTCCCCACCATAGTAGGGTCAACACGACGATGACGCAGCAAATCCGGATCATTCGCGCCTCGGCTTTGGCGTGCGGTTTATGGTTGGTCGGAAGCTTGGCGGGGTGGGCGCAAGCACCGACTGATCCGTCCAAGGTCGATATCATGGGTTTTCACCTGGGCATGGTGCCGGACGAAGTCAAACAGGTTGCGACGGCAAAAATACCGTCCGTCGCCTTTGATATCCGGCAGGGCACGCTTTCCATGGGCACCTATAAAACGCAGCCGCTTGTGTTTGGTGTGGAAGCATCCACAGGCCGCGATCCAGGGTTGGGTGTGCAGCCGGGTAAAGACTATCTGTTTTTTGTTTTCGACCAGCGCCCACCCTATAAAACTGTCAGCATTATAAGAAAGACGGCATTCACTCAGGATGCGGCACCAACCATCAAGCAGATGATAGCATCCTTGACAGAGAAGTATGGGCAGCCTGCGGGGATCGAAGATTTAGTGGGCGGCCAGACCAAAATCGTTTGGACATATGACTCCAAAGTGAAGTTCGAGCCTAAAAAGAACATGACCCATCTCGGATGTACGCTTGCCATTGGCCAGATGGGGGAGGCGGGTGCTTTGTTTCAAGGGTCATTCGGAATTCGCAATGACGGCACCGGGTCTCCAGATTGCGGAACGTGGATGGCAATCACAATTCGTGCCTCGGGGATCAATCCGCAAATCGTTGGCAATTTCGACGTGGAGATTGGCGATATGAAGGCGATGCGGGAGTCGATCCAATACACATTAGATACACTCAAGAAGGGCGCGGAAGGCAGTGCGGCCGATGAACGGACCAGGGCTGCGGGTAACAAGCCCAATTTGTAAGTGTTGGTCGGTCGCGTCGTCTTGGGGACGGCGCCACCGACCAAGTGCTGGGTCTGACCCTCCGCATCGTCGCCCGCTTCAGAGACAGCAGCAACCCGGTACGGCTAAGCTTGCCCGGCAGGGCGCAGTTGAATAGAACGAGGCCGCACGAGCAAAGACGTGCGACATTGATAATACTGGAGCGCGTCAATGTTTGGACGGCAGAACAAGGCGTTCTCGATCGGACGCGCGCGATTCATCTTTGCCACCCTTCTGCTCCTGGTCGGCAGCATGGGGCTGGCATTTGGCCAGCCAAATCCGTTCTTGCAGCAACTGTCCACCCCGACCCAGAGTCTGAACGATCAGCAGAATGTCCGCTACAAACGGACGCCGCCAAGCGCGGCTGTCGTTATCCGCACGGGGTTCGTGGGGCAAAACGGGCAAACCGTGGAACTCTGCAAACTGAACCCCGGCGTCCACATTGTGCTCGTCCCGGACACGCCCTATTTCGCGGCGATGATCGATGCCGACCTCCATGGTCAGACTTTCGTCGACCCAGACCGTCAGCGCGGCGGAATGACATTCTATGGCGCTGTCGATTTCGTTGCCATGGGATCCTGTGACGCCGACGGGCTTGTCCGTCTGAATGGCTTGCCTGCTCTCCCATGGATCATTAGCGCAAAACTGCCACAAAAAATTCCGGGCACAGATGGCAACCGGATCATCATCCACACCAACCTTCTGCCCAACGCCACGAATACGATTACCTTTTCACAGAAGGATATCGTCAGCCCCTCGGACACCGTCTCGGCTGGGTTCGGATTCAATCTACCTGCGGTTAGAGATGCTTTCGCAAGGCTGCCGACGTTAACTGACGAAGCTGCTGCTGCCCAACAGTCTCTGGCCGCCATTGATCGCGGCGATCTTTATGGTGCAGCCGTTGCGACCCTTCACTATTTGGACGCCTGTGTGAAGGCCACGAAGTGTTCGGATTCGCTGAAGCTAAGCATGCAGCAGGAATTCGCGAGCAACCGCCCCTGGTTTGAGTTCTTCGGGGCTTTGGCGACAGGTGGCATTGCTGAAGAGCTCCTGGCTGGCAAGGCCGTAGCCGCCGCTACGACTGAGGAGGAAATAGGGCTTCGCAATATCGGTCTGGCATTTCGCAAAAATGCTGTAGCAGTCACGGGGGACAGTGCATCTGGCGCAAGGCTTGGCCAAATTGTCGGCACTTATGACGCCGTTAATACTGGTCCACTTCAAGAAAGTTTTGCTGTAACTTTTTCCGGCGGTAGATATAATGTCGTAATCCTTAAAAAGGATACTATCTTATACAGGGCCGGTGCGGCTACTAAGCCTATGGGAGATTTCTTTGTGACTAGACCGCCTCAAGGAATTATCCAAAGTCGAATTGACAGCGCCGTCCTTCCAAGATGGCCCAACGGGGCAATATCGCCCATTGACTCCGTCATATCGGTTAGAATCCCTGCCGGCACCAAAATTTATGCAGGTTCAGCTAGCGCTCAGGGCAGCTTGTATGTCGGAGGGACTGAGCAAATCGTCATACCAGGAGCGCAAGCGGGCGTGATACCTGGTATAGAGGTTATATCGGTGTCCCCTCTGAAATGAATAATATTATTGAAATCAAAGATATACTGATACGCATGTCGGAACTTCTGTATTATGGGGATCAGGCATTTTGGGGTAATATTTTATCTGAAATATTGCTTGGCATCGAAGACGACCCGATCGATACGAAAACCAAAATTCGAAGCCTTTTTGGCGGCATGGGTTCCTTGAATGATGTCGGCCTCTATAAGGATGGCCATATCTTGCGCGAGGAAGGCATAGAACTAAACTCCTTACGAGAAAAACTCTTCCAGCTAACGAAGTAAGCGAAATCGGAGAGCCGGCTATAATTGATGTCTCGGTTGCCTTGCATCGGTCAGCGAGTCCAGCATGTGGACGACCGAGTCCCGTGTCTATCGCGACCGCAGCATGCTGCGCTTGCGGCCGGCATTGGCCTCCGACGACGCGCGGATATTCTTACGCCCATGGCTTCGGCATGCAATCCGTCGCCCTTGTCGCCTCCCCCGCCCGTCGCGTCCAATGTCCCAACAATTCCAGAGACACGGATTCGACCATGCCAGCCGCCACGACATATGCACCCGCGCCATCCCGCGTCCCCATCAAGCTCCTCCTGCTCTACGGCCTCTGGGGCCTGTTCATCCTCTGGACGGGCTGGGGCACGGTCTCAAGCGGCTGGTCGCTGCTGTTCGGATCGCGGCAGGCGAACATGTTTCAAGCCATGTCGGCGGCGCCTTTGTTCGCGCTCAACCTCTGGGCCTGTGCCGCCGGTCTGGTGTTCGGCCTTGTCATAAGCAACCCGTTTGCCTGGCTGAATGGCAGGCGCCTGATTATCGGCAGCATGGCGTTGGCCATGATCCTCGGCCGCCTGGCCAGTGGGTCGGTAGCAAGCCTGATGCTCGGCTTGCCGGGCGGCGGCGCCGCGGTCTTTGCCGCAACCCCGTTCCTCCTGCTTATCGGCGGCGCATTCGTTGCCGTGGGAATCGCCCTTTTCGGCGGCATGGTGTTCGGCTTCTTCGTCGGCATCCCCGTGATGTTCTTCAATCAGATCTTCGCCTTCGAGCATTCGCTCGCGGTGTTCCGGCATCAGTCGAACGGCCTCGCCGGTTACATCGTCCGCTTCGTCTTCTGGCTCCGCAATGAGCCGCTGCCGGATATACCGCCCGATGACAGCAAGGGCGCGCGCTTCGCCACACGCGATGAGACCCTCGCGCTGATCCGGCTGACCGATCCGGCGGCGATGGCTTTCGGCTATGCCGACGGGCCGCCGCTGTTCCTCAAGACCGACAAGCACATCCTCATCATGGCCAGCACCCGCTCCGGCAAGGGCGTGACGCTGATCATCCCGCACCTGCTGCGCTACCAAGGCAGCGCCTTCGTCCTCGATCCCAAAGGCGAAAACGCCAAGGCCACCATCCGCCAGCGCCGGCAGATCAACAACAAGGTGCATGTCCTCGATCCCTTCGGCATCACCGGCCTGCCACAAGCGCGCTTCAACCCGCTGTCGCGCTTCACGCCGGAGAACATGGAAGCCGAAAGCAAGGCGCTGGCCGCTGCGTTGTTCGTGGTCGGAGAGCGCGAGCGCGATCACTGGACCGCCTCCGGTCAGCAGCTGCTCGCCGCGATCATCCTCTACGTTTACGTATCGCCCAACGTTCCGCCGGAGAAGAAGGACCTGCCGACCGTGCGCCGCCAGCTTCTCGGCAGCCTCAAGAATACGCTGAACGAAATGATGACAATCAATGCCGCCGATGGGCTGCTAAGCGATCTGGCATTCTCGTTTCTGGAAACCCCGGAGCGCGAGTTCGGATCGATCGTCTCGACCGCGCAGCGCCAGACCGAGATTCTCGACAACCCTTTCATGATCGCCTGCCTGTCTGCGACCGGCAAAGGCGACGAAGTGGATTTCAAGGCATGGAAGACGGGGACCATGACCGTCTATCTGTGCCTGTCCGCGCCGAAGTTTCCGACCTTCAATCGCTGGCTGCGCCTTCTGCTGACCTCGGCCCTCGATGAGATGACCGACACGCTTGCACCGCCGCCGCTGCCGGTCTGCTTCATGCTCGATGAACTCGCCACGCTCGGCCACCTCGCGGCGGTCGAGAACGCGGTCGGCCTCGCGGCCGGTTACGGTATCCAATTGGTCAGCGTCTTCCAGGACGTGGCGCAGATGCGCGACCTGTATAAAGGCCGCTGGGCTTCCTTCATCGGCAATGCCGGTGTGCGCGCTCTGTTCAACCTCGATGATTTCGAGTCCGCCGAATATTGGTCCAAGTTCGTCGGCGGCCGCCTCGTCGAAACCCGCAGCACGCAACAGGACGTCTACGGTTACAGCAAGGGCGACAATGTCGGCGAGTCGATGCGACCGCTGCTCCCGCCCGACGAAATCATGATGAAGTTCGCATCGAACAAAATGCTGGTGCTGGCGCAAGGCGCTCACCCGGTCGTCACCGATCGCGTCGCCTATTTCCAAGATAACGGTCTGGCTGGCCTATGGGACGATCCGCGCCAGCCGGTGTCGTCGCATCGCGTCCCGCCATCCCCGAGCGCTCCGCCGCCCGCCACGCCTCCGGCGGCGGGTCCGGCTGCACCGCCCTCCACGCCGTCGCCGGGTCCAGAATCAGCGGTGCCGACCGATGATGAGCCTAAGGGTTTTTTCAACGACCTGTTCAAACAGCCCGCGCCGGCACCAACGCAAGCGGTTCCTCAGGTGACAGAGCTGCGGCAAGGTGACGCGGCGCCGGTTTCTCGAACGGCTGCACCACTTCCGGCTGCTGGTCCGGCTACACCGGCGCCTGCGCCAAAGCAGAGTCTCATTCCGCCCGATGGACTTGTCGGCGCATTGAAGCGCCACTTCGAGGGAGGCCGCGCGTTACCACTAAGAATCAATAACCCATCTGCGCCAAACATTATCCGTCTCGAAAGAAAAGCCGAGGCCGACCGGAAAGAATACAGGGTAGGCGGGATGCTGGGCATGGTGGTGGCTGGCATCCTCGTCGTTGTGGTGACGCTCGTCTCAACCCTGATGGGGCATTTAGATGACGAGAGCAGAGTCCTTTTAGGGGTAGCGCTGTTCCTGTTTTTGTTTTCGTTCGCCGTCTATCGGTATTGGGGACAACCTCGGCGCTCACCCGGCACAACACCGCGCAAGCGTTCATGACGGCTTCGCCTCGGGTGGCGCGCGGGCGTTCTCCTGCGCGCGCCGGTCTGCCCGGATTGTTTCGCGCTGAACCGTTCGGCGTGGCGCCGCTCGCGCCACGCCCGAAGCGTCGATTGCTTCCGCACCGTCAGCGCCCGCGTCGCCGCGTGCTGTTCGTCGCGAAGCGCTCGGATGGCAGCGGCGATCTCGTGTCGTGGCAGACTGCGGCGCATGATCTCGATCTTCGCCGCGTAAAGCGAACGGATCGCCGATCGCTCGGCGCCAAGGTGCGAAAGGTCTGGCGCGGCACTGCTGCCGTTTCCGGCTACACTGGCCGCTCCGCGGTCAATGCCCGCATTGTGGAGAGTCCGAACCAGCCGCAACACGTCATAACGGCCAGGTCCTGCGCGCGTTCGTGCATGGGCGTGGGTGGCGCGGTGCTGCGCGCCTGCGGCTACTGGTCCTTCACCTCGAACCTGTCGCAGTGCGTCATATCGTCCAAGACGATTTCGCGATCGAGTAAGCACACCGTGAGAACGCCCCCCTCTTTCCCCTTGCGCGTCCATCCCATCGCGCACCGTCGGCAATGCGTCTCCGCGTAGCCCTGTAGTTTTTTCGTTCCGAGTTTGATTTGCGATTTGATCATGAGCCTCCCGTTGATTTGTGATTGTTGATTGAAAGTGTCTCCCTTTTCCGACCGGCCGTTTCTTGTCTTCGGCCAGCCAGCGTTTCAGATCCTTTGCCGGATTCTTGCACAGCGCCACGTAATCATCAGCAATCTTCTGCGCCGTGAAGCGGGCCATGCCCC
>Ga0209067_10001162_pt1 | contig 16539 bp, 10 predicted proteins | sample ColStrG_CSR_2013_FD_187199 | JGI IMG/M metagenome (GOLD analysis project Ga0209067, IMG submission 187199) | Freshwater sediment microbial communities in response to fracking from Pennsylvania, USA - Cold Stream Run_MetaG_CSR_2013 (SPAdes)... | ecosystem: Environmental > Aquatic > Freshwater >...
GTGTGATGGTGGTCGTGGTCGTGGTGGTGGTCGTGGTCGTGGTGGCCGGCGGTCCGGTCGAGACGGCGATGTCCACCGAGCTGCCCGGCGACACCGACGCCCCCGTGCCCGGGTTCGACGACACCACCAGGCCGGCCTGGAACTGGGTCGACGACACCGAGGTCGTGTTGCCCAGGTTGAGCCCGACACTCCCCAGGGCCTGACCCGCCGCCCCCTGGGTCAGGCCGATGAGCGACGGGACGGTCACGTTGGCCGGGCCCGACGACACGGTCAGGGTCACGGTCGACCCCTGGCTCACCTTGGTGCCCGAGGTGGGGTCGGTGCTCAGCACCGTGCCCTTCTGCACCGGGCTGGTGTGGAACACCACGGTCGACTGGAGTCCCGCCGAGGTCAGGATGGCCGCGGCGTTGGACGAGGTCGTGTTGATCAGCCCGTCGGGCACGGTCACCTGGACCGGCGGCGCGATCTCGGCGACCTTGATCGTGACCGTGTCGCCTTTCTTGACCAGGGCGTTGGCGCCGGGGTCGGTGGAGATGACTGTGCCCACGGGGTCGTTCGAGATCTGCTGGACCTGGTTGACGTTGAGCCCGTCCGCCCGCAGGGTGGCCGTGGCCACCGGGGCCTGCTGGCCCACGACGTTGGGCAGGTTGAACGACGCGTCGCCCCCGAAGTACCCGAGGTTACGGCCGAGGAAGTAGCCGGCGATGCCGAGGATCAGGAGCAGGACCACCAGGGCGATGGCGTAGTTGCGGGTCCGGTTGGTGTTGGACTCGTCGGGCGCGTCCCCTTCGGGGCCCGCGCCCGTCGGGTCGCTGGTGCCGACCGCTCCGACCGCCCGTGTGGCGTCCATGCCGGCCACGGCGGCCACCGCGGTGGTGGCGCCGGCCACCCCGATCATGGCCGTGGTGTCCTCCATGGCCAGCACGCTGCGACCCTCGTTGAACCGCAGGAGGTCGGCCCGCAGATCCTCCGCGGTGGCGTAACGGTGGGCGGGGTCCTTGGCCATCGACTTGAGGATGATGGCCTCGAAGGTAGGCGGGATCTGGGGGTTGAGCTCGCGGGGTGCCGGCGGGTTGTCGCGGACGTGCTTGGACGCCACCGCCACCGGCGAGTCGCCCAGGAACGGCGGTCGCCCGGTCACCATCTCGAACAGCACCACCCCGAGCGAGTAGATGTCGGAACGGCTGTCGACCCCGAGTCCCTCGGCCTGCTCGGGCGAGAAGTAGGTGGCGGTGCCCATGACCGCGCCGGTCTGGGTCAGGCTCTCCTCGGTGTTGACGGCGCGTGCGATGCCGAAGTCGGTCACCTTGACCGTGCCGTCGTCGGTGATGAGGACGTTTCCGGGCTTGACGTCGCGGTGGACGACCCCGTTCTTGTGGGCGTAGCCGAGCGCGGCCGCGACATGGGCCCCGATGTCGGCGGTGCGCTCGGGGGACAGCGGCCCGGCCGACTTGAGGATGGAGGAGAGGGGCCTCCCGTCCACGTATTCCATGACGATGAAGTAGGTGCCGGTGTCCTCACCCCAGTCGAAGACTGGGACGATGTTCGGGTGCGAGAGGTTGGCGGCGGCCTGGGCCTCGCGGCGGAACCGCTCCACGAACGACCGGTCCACCGACAGTTCGGGGAAGAGCACCTTGAGGGCCACCGGGCGGTCGAGCAGACGGTCGTGGGCGCGGTAGACCTCGGCCATGCCGCCCCGGGCGATGAGGTGGTTGAGTTCGTAGCGCTCAGAGAAGACACGCGGCGTCTGGGAGGGGTCCATGTGGGTCAAAGCCTATGCCTGCTATCGCTCGGGTCCGGTGTACTCGACAGTGCTGATTCGGTGCGGGCACCGGTGGGACGGGGGGCGGTCACGGTGTTGCCGCCAGGGCGTCGCCCAGGATGGTCTTCGTCGGAGGACCGGCCACCTCGGCGCCCGTCTGGCTGTAGCCCTGGTTGGGCACCGACACGGCCACGGCCACCTTCGGGTCGTTGGCCGGAGCGAAGGCGATCATCCAGTCGTTGGTGTACTGGTTGGTGCGGCCGGTCTCGGCGGTCCCGGTCTTGGCCGCCACGTTCCACTGGGCGGGGAACAGCCCGTACGCGGTCGCTCCGGGCATGGTCACGACCGACTGCATGAGCGAGGTGACCGCCGCCGCCGTCAGCGGGCTGGTGGCGGTCAGCCACGGGTGGGGCTGATAGGCGGTCACCAGCGCGCCCGACGAGTCGTGGACGTCGCGCATCACGTGGGGCGTCATGATGACGCCCCGGTCGGCGATGCCGGCGGCCACCATGGCCATCTGCAGGGTGGTGGCCACCACGTCCTGCTGGCCGAACGCCGAGTAGGCCTGGGACGACGGGGTGCTGTCGAAGAGCGGGCCCGCCGGGAATTTGGAGACCCCGGCACCGGGGACGTCGATCGGCACGTTCTGGTTGAACCCGAACGCCTGGGCCTCCGACGTGAGCGACTGCCCGCCGAGGTCCATGCCGAGGGTGGCGAAGGCGGTGTCGCACGACGTCGGGAGGGTCACCGTCAGGACCCCGCCGCACGACTCGGCCCCCTGGGCGCTGGCGTGCCCGTAGTTGCACAGCTTCTTGTCCGACTGGGGCAGGGGGATGCACCGGGCCTGCGGGACGTCGAGCTCGGCCAGGGCCGGCTGGTGGTCGTAGACGGCTGCCGAGGTGACGGTCTTGAACGTCGAACCGGGCGCCCGCCCGTACTGGAACGCACGCGACACCAGCGGGCTCTGCCCGCTCTGCGGGTCGAGCAAGGCCCACGCGTACTTCTCGGAGGTGATGTCCGGCGACACCAGCGGCCGGGGGTCGAAGTTCGGGTTGCCGTACATCGCCTCGACGGCGCCGGTCTTGACGTCGAGCACGACCGCGCTCGCCTCGGGGGCGCTGCCGTTGACGTCGATGGCGTCGACGGCCTGGGCCACCTGGGTCTGCAGGGTGGTCGAGACGGTGAGGGTGACGTTGCCGGTGGTGGTCCGGTCGGTGAGCAGGTCGCGCAGCGACGTGGCCGGCCGGGTGTGGGACCGCAGGAAGCTGTTGTACTGGTCCTCGATCCCCGTCCGTCCGTAGATGGTCGAGTCGCAGCCGACGATCTGGCCGAACAGCTGGGCGGTGAAGGGGTTGTAGACCCGTTGGTACCGGTAGTACCCGTTCGACGGGACCGAGCTGGCCAGGACGATGCCGTCGGCCGACAGGATGTCGCCCCGTGCGTCGTCGCTCTGCACCGCCTGCACCCTCGGGTTGTCGGGGGCCGAGGCCAGGCTGGACGCCTTGACCACCTGGATGTTGTTCAGCTGGACGAACCGGGCGAGGAAGCACAGGACCATGAAGATGCCCAGGCGGCGGATGCGGCGTTCCATCAGGGCGCCCTCGTCGTCGAGGTGGTCGTCCCCACCGGCGGCAGGCCGGTGCCCGTCGCGGTGCAGGCCGGCGCGAACGGGTTCTGTGCGCAGACCGCCTGGTGCTGGGTGGCGACCAGACCGGCCACGTAGGCCTGGGCCGCCTTGAGCGAGTCCTCCTGGATGCCGGTCACCAGGCCGGGCACCGCGTAGGCCGGGATGTCCGCCGTGGTCACCCCGGTCCGCTCCACCTCGACCGGCTTGTACAGGACGCCGCCGCCCACCCGGCCGTGGAAGATCATCAGCTCGTTGTCGTTGACCTGGACGTAGTAGGCGTTGGTGTCGTACCAGCGCACGGCGTAGTACGCGCCGAACACGATGGCGCCGAGCAGGACCACGAAGAGCAGAGTCCGGAAGGTCACGAGCCGCCGCCCCCGGGCCGCCCGGCGAGCCTTGCGCCTCGCCCGCCACCGGTCGCGGAACTTGGGACGCAGCGGCTCGGGTCCGGGCAGCACCTCGACGTCGTCAGGGCCCGCCGCGACAGGTGGCGGTTCCGGCTCGTCCGCGGCGGTGCGGAAGTCGGCGGCCACCGCAGCCACCGCCGGCACCTCGCCGCCGATCGGCGCACCGTCGTCGGGCTCGTCGTCCAGCACCACGTCGACGACCACGACGGTGATGTTGTCGCTGCCGCCGTGGGTGCGCGCCGCCCGCACCAGCAGGTCCGCCGCCACCTGGGGGTCGGGCACCGTCGCCAGCACCTCGGCGATCTGCTCCGACCCGAGCTCGTTGGTCAGGCCGTCCGAGCACAGCAGGAAGCGGTCGCCCCGGGTGGGCTGGATCCGCCACAGGTCGACGGTGACGTCGTCGGCCACCCCGAGCGCACGGGTGAGGATGTGCCGGTGGGGGTGGACGGCCGCCTCGGACTCGCTGATCTCGCCGCTGCGGACCATCTCCTCGGCCAGGCTGTGGTCGACGGTGATCTGGGTCAGCTCCCCCTCGTGGTAGCGGTAGGAGCGCGAGTCCCCCACGTTCACCAGGGCGATGACGTCCCGCCCGTCTTCGTTCACCAGGGCCGCAGCCGTCATGGTCGTGCCCATGCCCCGCAGTTCGGGGTTGTCCAGGCTGTGCTCGTGGACGACCCGGTTCGCCTCGTTTACCGCCTCGGACAGGCCGGCACCCGACGGCTTGGACCCGAAGGCCACCGTCAGGGTGTCCACGGCCAGCCGGGCCGCCACCTCGCCCCCGGCGTGGCCGCCCATGCCGTCGGCCACGGCGAACAGGGTGCCCGTCTCCACGGCCAGGTCCTGGTTGACCGATCGCACGAGGCCGGTATCGGTTGCCGATCCGGACCGCAGCAGCGTCATGTCAGCGTCCCACCTCGAACACGGTGCCGCCGACCTGGAGGAGGTCGCCCTTCTCCAGCTTGGTGCGCTCCTCGATGCGCACTGTGTTCACCCACGTGCCGTTGGTCGAGCCCAGGTCCTCGGCCCACAGGTCCCCGTCGAGCCGGAACAGCCGGGCATGGAGGTTCGACGAATAGGAGTCGTAGTCGATGGGCACCCCACACCCCGGCGCCCGGCCGACGGTGACCTCCTCGCCCACGTCGTAGACCCGTCCCGCCTGGTCGTCGGGTCGGATCACGTGGAGGCGCAGTGCGCGACGGCGCTTCCCGTCGACCACCGGGTCCACGTCCTTGCCGCGCCGGCGCTTGCGCTTGAGGGGGCGGACCTCCACCCACACCGCCCGGACCACCCACATGAAGAACAGCCAGAGCAGGAGGATCACGCCGAAGCCCAGGAGCCGGAGCACCGGGGTGTTGTCGACGGGGACGGGCGCGGCGGACGCGAGGAAGGGGATCACGTGGGGCAACCGGGGGTCACGAAGTCTCGAAGCGGAGCACGGTCGTCCCGATGACGATCTGATCGCCGTCGTTGAGCGTGCGCTCGTGGACGGTGGCCCCGTTGACCCGCGTGCCGTTGGTCGAGTTCAGGTCGACCACGACGACGTCGTTGCCGTGTCTACGGATCTCGGCGTGGCGTCGGCTGGCGTTCGGGTCGTTGATCACGATCGTGCTCTCGGGCAGGCGTCCGATGGTGATCGGCTCGGGGCCAAGCACCACTCGCATGCCGTCGGCCAGCACGACGCTGGCCGCCGACAGGCCCTGGGGGCCCTCGTGGACGTCCGACACCACGGCGAAGCGGCCCCGACGCTGGCGGGGGTCCTCGACCACCGACACGGTCACCGGACCGACGAAGACGTACTCCTCGGTCCGGGCGTGCTCGCGGGCCGCTTCCTCGAGCTCGCGCACCAGGGCGTCGAGGAACGACTCGAACCGGTCGAAGTCCGAGGCGGACAGGTGCACGACGAAGGCATTGGGCGCGATGAGGCCGTGGACGCCCAGACGACGCTTGAGGTCCATCTCCCGGGTCACCCGGCGCCCGATCTCCACAGGGTGCAATTCGCCCCGGAAGGCCTTGGAGAGGGTGCCGTCGACCATGCGCTCGAGGCGCCCTTCGAACTTCTGAAGTCCCATGTCAGCGTCAGCCTACCGGTGTCTACCCCCTGGTAGGGGGTACGGGGAGGGAGATCTGCGCCGGCCGTGGAGCGGCCAAGGTCGTCGTGATCCGCACGACCGGGGCACGGGGGGTCCGCGTGCAGGTCCGGGGGCCGACCGCGGCGGTGTGGCGGCGCCGGCACGATTCCGGGGTGTCGGATATTCGGGTAGCCTCTAGCGGTCGCTCGGGCGAGTGGCGGAATTGGCAGACGCGCAGGATTCAGGTTCCTGTGTCCGAAAGGATGTGGGGGTTCAAGTCCCCCCTCGCCCACTCGGGGGTACCGACAGAACTGGCGGGTTCGTGTCGACAACACCCTCCTCTTCCGGGTCCACCCGGGGATTCCGGAGGCATCGTGCCCTCGACCTGGTCGATCCCGATGTCGGGGTCCGACATCGGGCACCTCTCTCCCCAGTCCCCGTCATCCGAGCAGTGGCTCCGGACGCGACAGGACCACCACGGTGGTCACTACGACGGGAGATCGCCTGTCTCAGGCGCTCTCCGGCCGACCCGACGGGACCCGATCGGTCCCTCACGGGGCACCACGGCTCGTCCTTGTCGTGCCAACGCCCCGCCGGATGGACCATCCGCCGCTTCGCAACGCCACGAGGCCGGGGAGAGCGGTCAGGATGGGCGTTCTGACAACAGCGGAGGGTTGGGAAGTGGCTGAAGCGATCGATCATGAGGTACTCCGTCAGCGCTATCGCGCCGAACGCGACAAGCGACTTCGGCCCGACGGTCCAGCTCAGTATGTCGAGCCCACCGGTCGGTTCGCCTCGTTGGTCGAGGACCCGTATACCGAACGCGTCGAGCGCTCCGCACGAAACGTCGACGTGGAGGTCGCCGTCATCGGCGCGGGCTTCGCCGGTCTGGCGACCGGGGCCATGCTGGTCGAAGCCGGCATCGACGACTTCCTCATCATCGACGGGGCCGGGGGTGTAGGCGGGGTCTGGTACTGGAACCGCTACCCAGGGGCCATGTGCGACACCACGGCGATGATCTACCTGCCGCTGCTCGAGGAGACGGGGACGGTCCCGTCGATGAAGTACGTCTTCGCGCCGGAGATCCACGCGCACGCTGAGCGCATGGCGCGGCGTTGGGACCTCCGTCGGCGCTGCCTCCTGTCGACGCAGGTGTCTCACCTCGAGTGGGACGAAGGCGCAGGCCGTTGGAGGATTCTGACGGATCGCGGCGACGAGCTCCTGGCCCGCTACGTGACCATGGGCACCGGTCCCCTCCACCGCCCGAAACTGCCGGGGATCCCCGGCCTCGAAGATTTCGAGGGTCCGTGCTTCCACACCGCCCGCTGGGACTACGCCCTGACCGGGGGGGACCCCGCGGGTGCGTCCATGACGGGGCTCGGAGCGAAGCGTGTCGGGATCATCGGTACCGGCGCCACGGCTGTCCAGGTGGTGCCGGTGGTGGCCCGTGACGCCGCCGAGGTCTACGTCTTCCAGCGGACCCCGTCCTCCATCGACGTGCGCAACAACCACTCCATCGACCCAGCGTGGTTCGCCACGCTGTCCCCGGGCTGGCAGTCGGAATGGCTCATGAACTTCGCCGTGCTCCAGACCGGCGGCCAAGCCGAGGTCGACCTGGTGCAGGACGGCTGGACCGACATCTCGAAGCGCATCTGGGCCAGAATCCGCGCACGCGCCGATGGCGGTGCGTTCACGATGGAGGACGTGCGCCTCGCCTACGAGGAGTCCGACGACGAGAAGATGGAAGAGATCCGCGCCCGGGTCGACGCGGTCGTCGAGGATCCGGACACGGCGGCCGCCCTCAAGCCCTGGTACCGACAGTTGTGCAAACGGCCGTGCTTCCACGACGAGTACCTGCAGGCGTTCAACCGGGACAATGTCCACCTCGTGGACACCGATGGGAGAGGTGTGACCCGCATCGACACCACCGGGTGCTGGGTGGACGGCACCCACTTCACCATCGACCTGCTGGTCATCGCCTCAGGATTCGAGGTGGGGACCGACATCGGCCGCCGGTGGGGCTTCGAGACCGTCGGTCGGGACGGGGTCACGCTCTCGGAGCGCTGGGCCGATGGGATGGTTTCGCTCCACGGCATGCACGTTTCGGGATTCCCCAACCTCTTCGTCGTCGGACCTCAGCAGCAGGCCAACCTCATCTCCAACATCACCCACAACCAGGTCGAGGCCGCCCGAACCATCGCCGCGATCCTGGCAGCGGCCGCGGAGCGCGGCGCCACCCGCGTCGAGGTCACGCCCGAGGCCGAGGCAGCCTGGACCGCGCCGATGATCGAGGCCGAACAAGGGTTCCTCGGTGACCCGGACTGCACGCCGGGCTACTACAACAACGAGGGAGGTCCCATCGGTCGACGCGAGCGGCTCAACTCCGGGCGCTACCCGGCGGGAGCGCCCGCCTACTTCGCGTACATCGAGCAGTGGCGCACCACCGGCGACTTCGAGGGACTCGTCATCCACTGAGACAACGCGTAGTCCCGGGCGACACCGGGCCACCGGTCCCTCCCGTGGATAGTCGATGGGGACTCGCCGCCGCCCTGAACTGGGTGTTCTGAAGATGCTTGCCTGCGAGGCAACAGCGGAAACCGAGTGCAGTCGCGTGGGAAATGCCTCCGTCCACGGCGCGGTTGACCCAGGTCAAGCGAGTGCTGTCGCCACCCCGCTCGACCGCGGACCCGGACCCGGGGCTGCCGGCACGCGCGGACCTCCGACGTCCCACCTCCACGGGCCGTCCACCGATCGCGGGCGCCCGCCCGCCGAACCGGCCCCCGATCCTGCGTGCGCGACCTCTGTCGACCCCGTGTCGATCCCGGCGGCGACGACACCCGCCCGAGGGCGGTGCGGAATCCCGGGCACCGTCGCTGTGGTTCCGTTCATGCGGGGACCGCGCCGACGATGTCGGTGGCATGCACCCCGAGAGCGGGCAACGACCCGGCATAGCCGGCGTCGCCGAAGCCGAACACCCCGCCGTCCCGGCCGATCAACAGGTAACCGAGACCGTCACCGGACGGGACGATGCCGACGACGTCCGAGACCGGCACCCCGAGTACGGGGAGGTCGCCGAAGTTGCCCGCGTCACCGAAATTCGCCACCAGTCCGTCGGACCCGACGACCCAGTAGCCACGACCGTCCCGTGTCGAGGTGATGGCTACGGCGCCTGCTGGCGCATTGCCCGACCACCTGGCGTCCCCGAAGGCGTAGACGCTCCCGTCCGCTCCGATCAGCAGATAGCCCTTGTCATCGGCTGTGGCCGCGATGGCGACGATGTCGGCGACGTGCACGCCGATGCCCGGCAGCGAGCCCTCGAACGGCGCGTTGAACGAGAAGACCCCGCCGTCCCGGCCGACCACGAAGTACCCGGTGCCCGTCGAGGTGGGCACGATGCCGACGATGTCCGACACGTGCACGCCGACGCCCGGGAGCGAGTTGACGAAGCGCGCGTTGAACGAGAAGACGCCTCCGTCTGAACCGACGAGGTAGTAGCCGCTCCTGGTTGCCGAGGACACGATGCCGCTGATGTCGCTCACATGGATCCCGAGCCCGGGAAGCGATCCGTAGAAGGCGCCGCCGAACGCGAACACGCCGCCGTCGGCGCCGACGAGGTCGTAGTTGCCGGTGATGGTCGGGGGCGCCGGCGTCGTCGGCGCGGGCTTCCAGAATCGGACCCCCGCGATGAGGGGGTAGCTCTCGCCGTTGCCACCCGGCGCGTTGTAGACGATCGAATGGAGCGCGACGACATCGCCCGTGTAGCGGGCGTCCCACACCAACCCGTTGCCCGCGTAGATGCCCGAGTGCACGTACTGGGTCACGTCGGTGCCCGACCCGAAGAACAGCGCATCGCCCGGCAGCAGATTCGCCTCATCCGTGATCACCTGCTCCCCGTTGCCGGGGAAGGCCTGGCCGCCGCCGCCCGGCACGATGGCTCCCGTCCCCTGGTAGACCGCATACTGGACGAAGCTCATGCAGTTGAACCCCGGTGCCGTGCACCCACCCCCGTTGCTCGGCCCGTTGATCCCCCCTCCGCTACCGCAGTAGGGGACGCCCGCCTGGGATGCAGCAGCATTGAGGATCGCATCCTGTTGGGAAATTGCCGGTCTCGGACCTGTACGCGGGGTGGCCGCCGACGACACGGCACCGCCGAGGAGGGCCGTCCCAGCGACGCCCGCCATGACCAGGACCGCCAGGAGCAGCTTCGGACCCGTCCGGACCGCGCCCTGCGTGGTTTCCGTCATCGACCCCTCCTCCACCGGTTCCGGGGCGCGGCCTCACCCCTCCGGGTCGCAGTATCGGCACGTACTCCTTCGAACTTGAGGTTGCTTCCGGCACAACGGGATCTCCGGACCGATGACGTGGGAACTGGTGGTCCCCGGACGCCGTTCGCGCCGTTCACCCAGGTCACCCGGTGTGTGTCGCCGGCCCACCCCGCGGTACCGACTGCACTGCGCAGGTGCAGCCATCGGCACCCCGGCAGAGCCGAAGAATATTTCGTACTATGCGATGACAAAGCCGAACCAGTCGGTGGGTCGAAGGGGTGTTGGATCAATGACGAGGTGGCGGACCCTCAGTTCGTTCTGTGTCGCGGTGCTCGTCGCGATCACGGCTTCGATCGTCTGGCTCGACCCGGGCGGCGGGCTACGTGCCGGCGGCGCGACACCCACCGGTACCGATCCGACCCAGCCCTGGGTGATGTTCGGACATGACGGTCTGCACTCGGGAGCGTCGACCGACGCCAACCTGACCAGTCTGACCGCCCCCAGACTGCATGTGGCCTGGTCGCACGAGGTCGGCCCGTTGCCGAAGCCGGTCTCCGCCTCCCCCGTGGTGGCGTTCGACGCCACCCTCGGGAAGATGCTGGTCTACGACGTCAACGCCACCGGCAGCATCGCGGCGTTCGACGCCAACACCGGAAAGGCCATCTGGCAGGCAACGCTGCCCTACGGCCAGGTCGGGTCCGAGCGGGCGCTGCAGGACGTCTCCACCCCGGCGATCGACGGCAACACGCTGTACGTCGGGACAACGGCGGCCCTGGTGGCCCTGGACGCGACGACCGGCGCAGTCAACTGCTCGTTCCCCATTCCCGTCCAGCCGCCCTCCACCGAAGCCGGGGTCATCGACAGCTCGCCGGTGGTCGGCCATTTCGATCCGAGCGGTCCGATCGTGTTCTTCGGCGACAAGGGTGAGTCCGAACCGAACAACGGGGGCCACGAGTGGGCGGTCACCGGTGTCGGCAACACGGCGGGTGGATGTCAGCAGGCGTGGGTGTTCAACAGTTGGCAGATCCAGACACCCCCGGCGAAGCTCGTCGGCAGCTGGTCCTCGCCCGCACTGGTCCAGAGCGCGAACGGCACCTGGTTGCTCGTGTTCGGCAGTAGCGACCCCGACGACGCGGTCTACGCGCTCGACGCCTCCACCGGGGCGCTGGTGTGGAGGTTCCAGACCCCGCCGAACGGACCCGACCACGATGTCGGCGCCGGACCGACCATCAGCCCACCCGGTGCGAACGGCTTCCCCGACGGCGTGGTCTACGTCGACGGCAAGGACACCATCGAGTTCGCCATCGACCTGTCCACTGGCACACAGCTCTGGTCGTTCAACATGGGCACCGACACCGGCGTCAGCGTCGATGCGGTGTCCAGCGGGGCGCTCGTGGGGAACACCCTGTACGTCCCGTATGCGCACTGGGTCTATGCGTTCGATGCGACCACCGGCGCGGTCCTCTGGAAGACGGACGTGGGCACCGGCCAGTTCTTCTCCTCGTCCTCCGTCGTGAGTCCGGCGTCCGGGGTGGCCGGTGATCCCGTCCTGGTGCTCGGCAACGTCACCGGAACCGTCTACGTCTTCGACGCCGTGACCGGGACGGTGCTCACCACGGTGTCGTTGGGCTCGCCGATCTTCTCCTCGGCTGCCATCTCGGGATCCGACGTGTTCGAAGCCAACGGGGCAGGAAGGATCGTCGCGCTCACCGTCGACCCGGTGGTCCCGACGCTGACGCTCTCGGGCGCCCCGTTCACCGGGGCCAACACCTATGGTGTGGCCCTCACCGTGCCGGCCGGCGGTCCGGCCCCGACGGCCGGGGTGACGGTGAGCGACAGCGGCGGCCAGTCCTGCACCTCGGCGTTGACCGGTGGCGGCACCAGCTACACCGGCACCTGCACCATCGCTTCCGAGACGGCCGGTCAGAAGGTGACCGCGTCGTACGCAGGGGATGCGTACTACGCCCCCACCACCTCGGGCCACCTCACCGTACGGGCACCGGTCCCTGCCGTCTCCGCGGTCAGCCCTGCCGCGGGCCCGCTGAAGGGCGGGACGGCCATCACCGTCACCGGTACCGGGTTCAGCGCCGGGGCCAAGGTGACGATCGGGGGTGTCCAGGCCACCAAGGTGCAGGTCCTGTCCGCCACTGTGCTCACGGCCATCACCCCCCGGGGGACCGCCGGCACCTACGACGTCCTGGTGTCCGCCGCCGGCGGCACCAGTCCGGCAGCGGCGCCGGCCGACTCGTTCACCTACGATCCGGTCCCGGTGGTGACCGGTCTGAGCAGCACCACCGGAGTCGGAACGGCCGGAGGGTACCCGGTCGACATCTCCGGGACCGGCTTCACGCCCGGGGCCACGGTGACGCTCGGGCAGGGAAAGGGGTCGGTGGTGAACGCCGTCACGTGGACGGTGACCACTGTGACCGCCACCGACATCACCGCCACCGTCGGGGCATCGATACCGGGAACGTTCAGTGTGTTCGTGACCACCCCGGGTGGGACCAGCGCGGTCTCCAGCGCCAGCATGTTCACAGTCACCCCGTAGGGGACTGCGTCGGCCGGGGACGAGCACCCACCCGACCCCGGGGTGACCACGCGGGAAGGCGGTGGACCGGCGGATTCCCGTTCGCCGGCGGTTCGGTGTCCTCCGGTGGCGGCGGTTCCCCCCGGCCCTAGGATTGCCGGGTCAGGAGCGTGCGCACATGACCACCAGCGTGTTCGATCTGTTCTCGATCGGGATCGGCCCGTCGGCCTCCCACACGGTCGGCCCGATGCGGGCGGCGCGGGGATTCGCCCTCGAGCTGGAGCAGGCCGGTCTGCTCGGTCGGACCACACGGGTGACCGTCGAGCTGTTCGGATCGCTCGGGTCGACCGGACGCGGGCACGGCACCGACGGCGCGGTGATCCTCGGGCTGGAGGGCAGCAGCCCCGAGGACGTCGACGTGGCGACGGTCGAGGCCCGGGTGGCGGCCGTCCGTGCGCGCGGATCGGTCAGACTGCTGCGCGACGACGGACATCAGCTGCAGCTCGAGCTCGTGTTCCACCGACGGGCCACATTGCCGTTCCATCCCAACGGCATGCGGTTCGCCGCTTCCGGGGCGGCCTCCGGCGAGGCGCTGCTGGAGCGGACCCTCTACTCGGTCGGTGGCGGCTTCGTGGTCACCGAGGCCGAGGCGGCGGCCCCGCCCGTGGACGGCGCCGGGTCGACGCAGCCCCATCCGTTCACCACCGCCGTCGAACTGGGGACGTGCTGCTCGGACACCGGTCTGTCGATCTCGCAGGTGATGTTCGAGAACGAACGCGCCCGCCGATCCGCGGACGAGATCACCGACGGGCTCCTACGGGTGTGGGAGGTCATGCAGGCGTGCGTGGCGGCCGGGATCGCCACCGACGGCACGCTTCCCGGCGCCCTGCACGTCAAACGCCGTGCGCCGGACCTCTACCGGCACCTGACCGAGGGTGCTGCGTCCGAGGACCCCCTGCAGGTCATGGACTGGGTGAACCTGTTCGCCATCGCGGTGAACGAGGAGAACGCCGCCGGAGGTCGGGTCGTGACCGCGCCCACCAACGGGGCGGCGGGCATCATCCCGGCGGTGCTCCACTACTACCGCCGCTTCGTCCCCGGCGCATCGGACCAGGGGGTGGTGACCGCGCTGCTCACCGCCGGGGCCATCGGAACGCTCTACAAGCGGAACGCCTCGATCTCGGGGGCGGAGGTGGGCTGCCAGGGCGAGGTGGGCGCCGCCTGTTCGATGGCGGCCGCCGCACTGTGCGAGGTCCTCGGTGGGACTCCGCTCCAGGTGGAGAACGCGGCCGAAATCGGCATGGAGCACAACCTGGGGCTCACCTGCGACCCGGTCGGCGGGCTGGTGCAGATCCCGTGCATCGAGCGCAACGCCATGGCCGCGGTCAAAGCCATCAACGCGGCGCGGATCGCACTCCTCGGCGACGGGACCCACGTGGTGAGCCTGGACACGGTCATCGAGACGATGCGCGCCACGGGGGCGGACATGCAGGTCACGTACAAGGAGACGTCGCGTGGAGGTCTGGCGGTCAACGTGATCGAGTGTTGACCGGCCACCCCGGTCGGCGCTGTTCACCAATCGGTATTGCCGATGGACACAAAGTTAATGATTAGTTCACACGATCAACCGATATACTGGAGCAAGCAGGTGACCGCCATCTGCTAGCGAAGGAGCCTGGCATGCCGGCAACGACGAATGCGCTCCGCATCGACGACCTCGACCTGTTCGCCGACTGCACCCGGGCCCAGCTGCAGCGGGTCGGGTCGCTGACGACCTACCTCCGCATCCCGGCGGGTCAGGTGCTGATCCACGAGGGAGACGTCGCCAAGGAGTTCCTGGTGATCCTGCGCGGTAGCGCCGAGGTGACCCGGCACACGTCCCACGGAACGGTGCACGTGGCCGACCTCGGCACCGGCGACCTGTTGGGGGAGATGGCCCTCCTCAGCGGCTCACGGCGCACCGCCACCGTCACGGCGACCACCGACCTCGAGGTGCTGGTGAGCTCGGTCGGCGAGTTCCGGGCCCTGCTCGAGCTGGCGCCGTCGGTCGGGCACAAGATCCGCCGTGCCTCGGCGTCCCGGGCCACGGTCCCGGCCATCGCCGCCTGAGCCCGCACGGCTCCGTCGCCGGCCCGGCCGGCGTCCACCACCGGGGCGCGGCGCACCGGCGTCACCGGTGCCCGGCGCCGGGTCGGTGCGGACCCGGGGTCCCGGTCAGCTCCGGGCCCGGTACGCCACCTCGCACGGGCCCGACGGGCGGGCCACGCCGCCGATCTGGGCCGGCACCGGCACCGGCCGCTCCGCCCACCGGGGCTCGAGCTCGTAGGCGTCGAGCAGCCGGCCGGCCGTGCGGGCCATGGCCGCCAGGGAGAACGGCTGCGCCGGACAGGTGTGCGCGCCGTGCCCGAACGTCGTCACCAGCTCGCGGGCGCCCAGTCCCGACACGTCGGCCAGGCGCCGCCCCCGCCAGCGGTCGGGTCGGAACCCGTCGTAGCCGGGGGCCTCGGTGTTGGTCAGGGGGAGCAGCGTGGCGATCGACATCCCCGCCGGGACCGCGTAGACGGCGTCGCCGGCGTCGAATGACAGCGGCCGGAGCACCCGGCGGGTCATGATCGACCGCTGGGCCAGCCGGATGGACTCGAGTGCGGCCCGTTCGGCGACCCCCCGGTCGCCGGCGCGGACCCCGGACACCAGTTCCGGGTGGTCCAGCAGGTCCACCAGGTACCAGCCCATGGCCGCCACCAGGTTGGTCAGCGACGCGATGTGCACCAGGGCGGCGTCGAGTGCGATCCCCCGGACGCCGACCTCGTCCGGTTCGTCCGCCCAGCGGCCCACGATGGCCCCGAAGGGCGTGGCGTCGGCGCCGTCGGCACGTTGCGCCCGCGCACCGCGGCCCAACTCCTCCACCACCACGTCGAGGGCGGCGCGCTCGTCCGCCTTGTCCGAGGCGGCCACCGCGGCCATCGCGTCGGGATGGACGAAGGCGTCCGACCCGTCCAGGGCGTCGAAGGCCACCACCAGTCGGTCGAACCGACCGCCGCCCGCCGCGCCCGGCCCGCCCCACGAGGCCAGGCCCGCCCGGTGGCCGAGCCGTCGGCCCAGGGTGAACACGTCGACCGTGCCCGACGGTCCGAGTTCCCCGACCGTCTCGTCCAGGGCGCGGTCCAGGTCGGCGAGGACGACGGCGGTCACCTCCCGGGTGAACAGTTCGTGGGGCAGCGTCCGTCGCCCCGCGAACAGCTCGTCGGGCAGCTTCCGGCGGAGCATCAGGAAGTCCGCCACACCCTTCGACGCCACCTCCTCGGGCAGCCCGTAGAAGGCGGCCACTCCCGTGGCGGAGAACGTGAACAGGTAGGTTTCGCCGCCGCTGGTGACGGTGAAGGTGTCACCCAGCGCCTGGCGGGCGGCGGCGAGCACCCCCACCGCGTCGCCCACCGGCACGTCCCACGGCAGCCCCACCCCGTCGGCGTGCGGGGGCGCCGGCGCGATGGTCACGACCCTTCCGCACCGGTGACCCGGGTGCCGGACGCGTCGACCGCGCCCCCCGGCCGTCCGACCGCATCGGGGCTGAACGGCGACCAGGAGCCGGTGTCGACATGGTTGCCGGCATCGACGTCGAGCAGCACACCGGTGATGGCGGACGCCTCGTCGGACAGGAGGAACGCCACGGCGGCGGCCACGTCCTCGGCCTCGGTCAACCGACCGAGGAGCATGCGGCTGCCGGCGGCAGTACCGTCGTCCCCGCCCCACAGGTCCCGGGTGGCCTCGGTCCGGGTGAGACCGGGACTGACCGCGTTCACCCGCACGCCCCGACGACCGAGGTCGTTGGCCAGTGTGCGGGTCAGGGCGTTGAGCGCCGACTTGGCCGCGGCGTAGGCGGCC
>Ga0209067_10001163_pt1 | contig 16533 bp, 14 predicted proteins | sample ColStrG_CSR_2013_FD_187199 | JGI IMG/M metagenome (GOLD analysis project Ga0209067, IMG submission 187199) | Freshwater sediment microbial communities in response to fracking from Pennsylvania, USA - Cold Stream Run_MetaG_CSR_2013 (SPAdes)... | ecosystem: Environmental > Aquatic > Freshwater >...
TAGCTGGCCGACAACAATCCGAATCCCCAGACGAAGTACCAGGGCTGTACCACCGGGCCCAGGATCACCAGGACGATCAGTGAGAGCCCGAGGGCGCGCACCCACCGGTGATGCTCGCGGCCCAGGAGCAGCCAGGTGGTGATCCCGAGGGCGATCACGAAACCCGCCGCGCGGGTGACCGTGAGCATCGTGGTGACGCTCAGCGAGTGCCAGCCGAGGACGTGGCCCGCGTCGGCCAGCGCGAGGCCCACGGCGGTCATCGGCGCGTCCCAACTGCGTACCGCCCCGTTCGAGGTCAGATTGGCGACCCAGCCCCAGCCGAAGCCCGCCAACCACGTCCACAGGGCGAAGACCCCGGCGGTGACCGCCACGGAGATCGCGATCGGCCGCACGCGCTCGCGCACCGACGCCCGTGACCCCAACCAGGTCCAGGCGATGAACACCAGCCCGATGGCGGCGGGCGCCTTGACCGCCGCGGCGCACGAGCACACGACGACGGCCCAGATCAACCGCCGACGCAGGACGAGCACCACTCCCCACACCAACAGCGCCGCCATCAGAGCGTCATTGTGGGCCCCGTCGACCAGTGTGATCAGGACGATCGGATTGAGCGCGCACAGCGCGAAGGCCTCAGCGCCGTCACGTCCCAGACAGCGCGCCAGCGCCGTGACGGCGAGTCCCAGAGCGACGACGGCCACCAGCTCGAGCAGCCGTAACCCGATCACCGTCGCTAGTTGGTTATGGCGAGCCAGACGGTCGATCGACCCGTCCAGGAACAAGAAGAAGGGCCCGTAGGGCGCGGGGGCGTTGCCCCAGAGGGGGTCCACCGGATTGACGAACGGGCTCGACCCCAGGGAGAAGGGCCCGAGGAGGTACGGGCTCAGGTGGTGACTGGCCATCTCGCCCTGGGCCGCGTAGCTGAAGACGTCGCGCGAGAACATCGGCGGCGCGACGAGCATCGGCGCCGCCCACATCGCGAAGATCCACCACAACGACCGAAGGGGAGCGCCGGCGTGGAGCTTGAGGACCTCGACCAGACGCAGCCACACCCGCATCAAGAGCACGAGTCCGCCCCAGCCCAGCACGACCGAGAGCAGCAACGTCACCTGGGTGGGTGACGTCGAGATGGCGCGGGCGGGTTCGCCGAAGAACCAGGTGCCCGCCAGATCGAGCTTCAAGGGCGAGTTGGGGAACGACCCTCCCGCGAAGAGCAGGCACATGGCGAGGAACCCCAGCACCGCGGGCTGCCACAAGAACTCCCACCCTTCGAAGGGGCCCGGTCGGAAACGGCCCAGCGGGGTGTAGCGACGTTCGAGGGCCTGGATGCCCGATTCGACCCCACTGGCGGCGGCCTCGTAGCGACGCCGCACCCAGTGCGCCGAGCGCACCACCCGGGGACCCTCAGAGGTGTTCACGACTAGTCACCGTACTCCTCTCGGACCCCGCGGTCCTAGGGGGACGTGGTCAATTCAGACTCGCTGAATTGACCGTGGTGGGCCGGGAGGGATTTGAACCCCCGTAGGCAAAGCCGTCTGGTTTACAGCCAGATCCCATTGGCCGCTCGGGCACCGACCCGTCGAAGAGCCTAGTGCGTGGGGTCGCGACGGTTCCAATGGACGGTTCTAGACTTTCACCATGCCTAGTTTCGACATCGTCTCTGAAATCGATATGCAAGAAGTGCGCAACGCGGTCGATCAGGCCAACCGCGAGGCCTCGACGAGATTCGACTTCAAGGGGACTGGCGCCACCATTGAGGTCAGCGCCAAGGAGCTCACCTTGTCGGCGTCGACCGAGGACCGCCTGCGCGCGCTCTACGATCTGCTCGCCGAGAAGATGGTGAAGCGATCAGTCTCCTTGAAGACCCTCGACGCGGGCAAGGTCGAGGTCGCCTCGCACGGCACCGCCCGTCAGAAGGTCGCCCTCAAGGCGGGCATCTCCCAGGAACTGGGCAAGAAGATCAACAAGATGGTCAAGGACCTGGGCGCGAAGAACATCAGTTCCTCGATCCAGGGTGACCAGGTGCGCGTCACCGGCAAGCAGCGCGACGACCTGCAGACGGCCATCGCCTTCTTCAAAGAGGCCGACCTCGAGGTCCCCTTGCAGTTCACCAACTTTCGCGACTGAGCCCTTCGCGTCAGCGCCCGGTGCCGCCACCGTCGCACCATTTACGCCCGATCGACGCTCGTGCACTGCGAGGGGCTACGCGCGCCTCTCGCCGCGCTCGCCGACAGTCGCCGTGTCATCACCGGCCAGGTGCTCGCCACGAACTACGACTCGTTCGTCACGGGGCCTTCGCCCAGCGGTGGTCGACCCCTCACGCGATCGTCATCGTCCCTCACGCGCCAACCGCTCGCGCTTGGCCCGCAACGAATGCTGAGCACGCACCGGGCGGTTACCCGGGTGAAAGATCCGATTGAACAACAGCATCTTGAGGACCCAGAAGATCGCGAACGCCGCGATATTGGTTCCTCCGACGATGCCGGTGTTGATGAGGTGCCCCCAGTGGTGTGAGTGCACGAGGTGGCGCGCGTACGTGGCACCGATGAGTGAGAACGTGGTCCCCAACGACGACATCGCGAAGTACGGCAGGATCTCGCTTCGGACCTTGGAACGCCCCCGCTTACCCCACGCCCAGCGGCGATTCAGGTGGTACGCGGGGAACATCGCCACGACGTTGGAGAAGAGCGTGGCCTGGATCTCCCCGGGGATGATCTTGAAGCCGTAGGTGATGAGGATGAGACTCTCGGAGATGAACGTCGAGATCAGCGACGTCGTCGTGAAGCGGATGAGCTTCCTGCCCTCGTAACTTCGCGACCACTCTCGCAGCTCATGCAGGTTCCGCGGCACCCTGCTTTTCTTCCTCTTCCCGCAAGTGCTCGTCGATGCCCTCAAGCGGGCTCGTGTGGAAGATCCGGTTGAACAGCAGGATCTTCAAGACCCAGAACACCGCGAAACTCAGCAGGTTCATCCCCGCGACCAGAACTGTGTTGACGGTGTGGTCAAGGTCGTGGGTGTGCACGATCTGCTTCACCAGAGCGGCGCCCAGGAGCGAGAAGGCGATGCCCGCGAAAGACATCAACCAATACGGCAGCACCTCCTTGCGCCAGTGGCTCTTGCCGCGCTTACCCCACGCCCAGACGCGTGTGAGGTAGTACGAGGGCAGAATTGCGACGACATTGCCGAATAGTGTGGCCCCGATGATCCCCGAAATGATGTGGAAGCCGTAGACCACGAGAATCGTCGTGAGCGACACCAAGGTGGTGATTCCCGAAGCCATCGTGAATCGAATCAACTTCTTGCCTTCGTGGCTCTTGGACCACGCAATGACGTCGCTCGGGGCAATGGGCACGGCACAACCTTAGTTCCTGCGCCGGCTAGGGGACGGGGCTGTCACAATGGGACTATGTCCATCGCACTCGATTTCCTCGTTGACCTGCTGGACCTGGAAGACATTGAGGTCAACATCTTTCGTGGCAAGCATCCCGAGGGAGAACGCCAGCGCACCTTCGGCGGACAAGTGGCCGCGCAGGCCCTGATGGCGGCGGGACGCACCGTGGAGTCTGGCCGAGTGCATTCGCTGCACTCCTACTTCTTGCGACCCGGAGACTCAAGCGCGCCCACACTCTACGAAGTTGACCGCATCCGCGACGGCCGTAGTTTTCGTACGCGGCGCGTGGTGGCGGTCCAGCACGGTCGAGCGATCTACAACATGCAGGCGAGCTTCCACGATGACGAGGTGGGGCCTGAACACCAAGCGTCCATGCCCGACGTCCCCACGCCGGAATCAATTCCCCCGGTGCACCAACGGGTCCACACTGAGTTCGGCTACGTGGATGATTGGAACCGACTCCCTCACCCCATCGACCAGCGCTACGTCGGAGAATTGCCCTGGGACCCGAGCCATTCGCGCGAGACCCGCCGACTGATGTGGATGCGAGCCGACGGTCACCTGCCCGACGACCCCCTTCTGCACGCGTGCGTGGTCACCTACGCCAGCGATATGAATCCCTTCGACGCGATCTTGGCCCCCCACGAGGTTCACTGGGACGACGGCTCGTTCATGGGCGCCAGTCTCGATCACTGCATGTGGTTCCATCACGACCTGCGCGCCGACGACTGGCTACTGTACGACCTGGACTCTCCGGTCGCCCACGGTGGGCGCGGTTTGGCGCGAGGTTCCTTGTTCTCGCGCGATGGTCAACTCAAGGTCTCGGTGGTCCAAGAGGGACTCACTAGGTTCCTGACACCGCCGCGAACGGGCCAGTGACTCGACGGGCCAATTCCGCGCTCGATGGAAGCCTGCGATCTTCGTTCCGTTCCTTGCGCCAAGCTCACTTCGCCAAGGATGCGGGCGAGAACCAGACATCGACTCCCGCCTCACTCGTCGCACGTCCGAAGGCCGCGCTGAAGAGGCGCACGGCCGCCGTGGCGTGAGCAGTGGCCAGGTCCACCACGATCGTCGAGATCTGGTACCGGTTGACGAACACCTTGGTATCACTGATCAACGTGGCGGTAACGGCGGGGGCCGCGCCCGAACTGGAAGAACTCAGAGTCTCCCAATACTCCAGGTAATCCGCGACGTCGAGCGGCGGCGTCGGCCACGGCGTGGCCACGACCGAATCAGGGTAGGGGCCAGGTATCTCGAAGTAGCCGCCCATCACCTTCCAGCGCCAATTCGTCGAGATCTGCCACAACAGGGCGTTCTCGGAGAAATTGGGGTACACGTAGGGATAGGTCAAGACGTTCGAACCACTCGGGATCGCGTTCGCCGACGAGGTACTGAAGAAGGGCGGCACGCTATTCGAGTTGGAAACAACCGGTATTGGCCAGTTGGGCACAAGCGCAATCAGCGACGCCACGACGCCCAGCGAGAGCCCCACCGCGGTGGGGCGTCCCACGTAGCGCAGCGGCCGTCGGCGCGGCTCCTTGCGTAGCGCAGTCGCGAACTCTTGACGCCACAGGGTCAGGCCCATCGCGACCGTCACGACGACGAAGAATGTTTCCATCAAGGAAAAACGCGCAGGCAGTAGGTCGTTCATCACTTTGAATTGGCCCAGAAAATCGAAGGGGAGCACAATGCCCGTAGCGTGTCCGGCGACGACGAGTTTAGGACCCAGCGACAGCACCCAACTGAACGTCGCCAGTGCTCCGCACAACAGCATCCACCCATGACGTCGAAATCTAAACAGAGTGAGCGCGAAAAGGATGAACAAGGGGATGCCCAGATAACTACCGTTCTCAACGAGTGCCCCACCGGTGAACTTGTTCCCCAGGGCCTGCGCCGACACGGGTGCGAACTGCTCAAAGCTCGTAGGGACGAGAGAACCGAAAAAATCGGCGCGATACGGGTTGCCAATCGATGCTTGTGCGGGAGCCTTGACGGCATCGGGACCGAAGAACTGGAACGCTACCGGATATGCGGTTAAGAGGAGCACTACGAGTACGCCTGGGACGAGCGCGCCCGTCACGAACCGGACGCGATCAGTGGTGAGTTCCGAACGTCGTGCCAGCGAGGCGATAATCAGTCCGACGACCGACACCAGGAGAGTGGAGACCACCACTTCGGCGGAGATGTAGAACTGCCCCACGACGAGTAGACCGAGGCCCAATCCCCAGCGACGTGAGTTGCCCGATTGAACGACGAAGATGCGGTAGAGGACGTACAGGATCAATGGTGGGAGCGGCACGAAGGAGAGGTTGAGGTGCCCGTATCCCTGGTGGGCGACGTAGGGCGAGAACCCGTACACCAGACCCGCCAACAGGGATGCCGCGTTTGATCTCGACCATTTACCTACCACGTAGGTCATGCTGATCGCCGACACAGGATAGGCCAGCCACATCAGAAGGTTGTAGGTCGACACCGAACCGAAGAGGGCCGAAATCGGGGAGAAGATTACCCCGAGCAGGGGCATCGTGGTGTTCGAGACCAGATTGACGCCGCGCGGATAATCCACGTAGGTAGTGAAGAAGGGGTTATGTCCGTGCACTATGGCCCAGGGCACGTAGCCGAGGTACCAGGATTGCTGGACACTGTCGCCGCACACGCAATTTACCATGAGGTGCGGATCTCCCGGCCACATCGGTAGATAGGCGAAGAGCGAGAGCAGGAGGAAGAGACCTGCCGCCCACAACAGGAATCGCCGCAACGACATCGCTTCGATGCGGCACACCGCGACGCGCCAAGCGGAGCCCGCCGTGACCGGCTGCACCGGGATTTCGTTGACGTCCCCACGATTCATGGAGCTCAATCCTTCACTTTCCACGTGCTGGCCAGGTCCACAACGTACGCAGGGCGGTGACGTGCACGAGGCGGACGAGTCCCACCGAGTGTACTGACTCCCTAATTTCCCGCGTCATCTCGCGCCACCTCGGGATCTTCGATCTCACGACCCGTGGTCGCCGCGGTGAATCCCACGTCGAGCCCGCCGTCTCTCGGCGATAATCAAGAACAGGTCGAGGAATGCGGCGGCCCCGTGACGCAATCTGATCTTGGAACCCGGCACCTCGTGCCACATCTGGAGCGGTGCCTCGAACAAGGACTCTGGCGAAAGGGCCGGCACCGTGGCGCTCCCGGTGAGGAGTCGATGCAGCAGGCGCACGTCGAATCCCCACGCCGACGGAAATGGCTCGCGCATCGCCGCCGCGAAAGCCGGTGAGACCCGAAAGATCTTCGCGCCACACTGAGTGTCGTACACCGGAATCCCCAGAGCCATCACCGCCACCGAGGCGTAGACCCGGCCGATCGCGTGTCGTAGGCCCCTACGTTGGATCGCGGTCCCCAGGCGCTTGATGCGCGACCCCATGACTACGGCCAACTCCGGTCGCGAACGCAAGATGTCCACGAGGCGCAACATCTCACTGGTGGGCGTGGCGAGATCCGCGTCGAGGTATCCCACCAACGTCGCCTGCTCCTCCGTGGCGTGCAAGATGCCGTGTCGGATGGCCTCACCTTTGCCCATGTTCCTCGCCAATCGCAAGACCTGGACGTCATCCGACACGCTCGCCATCTCGTCAAGTCGCTCCCCGGTGTGGTCGTGGGAGCCGTCGTCGACGAAGAGCAGCGACACACCGGGGTGGGTCGCCAAGTCGAGGAAAGCGGCGCTGTCAAGGCGTCGTTCCTCGTTGTAGCACGGAACGACGATGACGGCCTCGCCCTGAGGGTACGGCGCCGCCACTAGCGACGTACTTCTGACCGATGACCATCGGAGCGACGAAAGCGCAGATCAGCCAGACGGCCGCGAGGAGAACGGACACGCGATTCCATCTCAAGAGCCTATTCGCTTGGCTCGGAACGAATCGCTTCAAACCCCCGCTGGGCGAGGGATGCCTTACTCGTCACTAAACCAGTTCACGAGGGGACGAGGAAGTACGAGGGATGACGACGGTAGGCCGGACACGTCGCGCTCAATTGATGTAGGACCGTCACGCTGGGAGTGACGACCCTCGTGTGATAGTCCGTCACCGCCGCGCACAACCCGCTAAGGAGGTAGTCACCACTCGCAGCCCAATTGACGAAACTTTCCACACCGGGTTGCTCAATCACGGTGGCGTTGGGTGTGTAGTCCCACGCGAGGGCGGACCAGAAGTTGCCCACCTGGTCGTTGAACGGAGTCGAGAAGTCCCACACGACGAAGTGGCCAGGAATGTCGGCCTGTTGGAGGACCAATGAGATCACCTGGGGCGAAGGGAAGGTGGATCCCTTGTACGCCCACGTCATAATGAAGGAGAACGGGGTCTCGTGTCCGATCACCGCAAGTATTCCCCACGAACCACTCGTGGAGAGGCAGATGTTCACTATCCCTCGCCAGCCGAATCGACTGAGCAATTGATTCGAAATCCGTACGACATCCACCAGCACCATGAAAGGCACCCAGATGATAGTGGCGGTGGCCATCCACAGCATCTTGGTCGCGTAGTAGGACCAGACGAGGCCCCCCGGGTGCATCCGGTACATGAGCCACACGGTGATTCCCGAGACGGCGAAGGCCGCGACGGGGACGAGCCGCAACATCCGCTGTCGGGCGTTGGGCGCGGTGGCGACCGCGAGCACGGTGGCGATACCCAACCAGTCAAAAAGACGAGGCGCAGCAGGGACGATGCCGCCATCCGTCTTCAACTGGGCGACCAGAGTCGCTTGGTTGAGGAGCAGTGCCCCGGTCACTCCCACTAGGCATAAGACGGAGAAGGCGATTACCCAGAGCGACAACCGCAACTCTCGGGCGCCTTGGCCCTGACGTCGTCTCCTCACCACGTGGCGCCACGCCGCTACGTAGGCGATCAATAGCAATGCCACCGGCACCACGAAAAGGAAGGTCCACGAAACCAGCACCACGACCATCGACACGGTGAGTAGGAAAAGGGTGAAGTCGTTGTACTCGTTGACGATGCGCATCCCCAAAACCAGCGACGCCGTGGCGAACGCCAGGCATCCAATTGCCGAAAGGAAACCGCCCGACGCGGCGAGGCCCTGAACGAAGGCGCCGACACCCAGTGATGCCGCCGTTGCCAGAGGGATGACGAGGTAGAGAGGGAGGCGCTGCACATACTTCAGGCCGCGCGGAAATGCTTCAGCAACGGCGGCCATGAAGAACAAGGCGATACCGATGCAGGACATGATGACGGTGGCTATCAGCGCCTGAATATCACGTAGCATCAAGACCGACGTCGTGAGATTGGCTCGGCCACTGGCGCCGTCCAAGATGGCGTTCAACGCATTGACCAGCACCGGGTACTTGGTGATCTGTTGCAGCGTGATTCCTCCGGCAGCCATGATCTGGCGGTTGCCGACGACGTGGTTTCGTGCGTCACCGCCCATGAACCACGTCAAACCGTAATCGTGACCGTGCAGCTTGATCACCTCAAACATCGCTTCGATGAGTACCACCACCATCGCCGCCAACCAAGGTTCCCCACTCACTCGCTGGGACCGCGGGATGCGGGGGCGTCGAACTCGTGTCAATTGCCAGTACGCACCGAGGGCCAACGCTAGAGGTACCAGCAACGTAACGACGTCCACAATCTGCGGATGAGGGTGGGGATAGACCAGTCCGAGGAATGCGCTCTCACCGCTGAGGAGGGTGACTTCGATCAGGACCCCGGCGGCCCACGATGGCGGGCCGCTCAAGGGGCCCACCCATCGATTGACGACCGCGGCGAACGACCATGCGCCGCCAATCAGCAGCAATGATGGCATTCCGATGGTCACCAACGTCATGATCGCGACCACCGCCAACAGCGCCCACAACCCAACATGCCTTTGCAAGGTCGGCGACGTCGGAAGAGATTTCAATCTCGTCATTACTGTCGAACCATTCGTGGCCTCAAGGGACGTTTCTAGCATTCAGTGCTTGCGACGGTCTGGGGCAACCTGCGACGTCGTCGATTCATTCGCCACCCGGTCGGTCAAGCTGCGCTTTCAAAAGTGCCAGCTCCTGCACCAACGTCTTTTGTCGAGCGGAAATTCGACTTAACGCTACTGACAATTGGAAGGTGAACAACACGAGGAACAACAACCCGAACACCAACACCATGTCGGGCGGGTAGGCAATGCCGAAGAAGCGCGATACCGGGGTGATGGCACCAAAGGGCAAGAGGGCACTCAAGATCACCGTGGCGATGCTGACCGCGAGCCAGCAGATCGCTAACACTTCGGTCAACTCCTTCTTGCGGATGGCTCGGATGCTGATCGTCAGAAAGACAAGACTGATAATGGCTGCGAGCAGGTCACCCTTCACGAATCTTCACCTCCCATCACTCCAATTACCACTGCCATGGTAATTCTCACCATGAAGTACAGGGTCTTCAGCCCACGTATACTCGAAGTCCCGTGTTCGCGCGCCTTCATCACGACCGGAACCTCCAGGACTCGTAACCCGTAATTCCTAGCCAGGACGATTGACTCCACCTCGGGATAATCCGTGGGGTAGTGCTCCGCGAAGAGTGCGATCGCTCGACGATTCAAGGCGCGAAAGCCAGAGGTGGTATCCGTGAAGCGGCTATGCGCTCGCCACGAAACCACGGCCTCGAGAAACTTCATGCCGTAGCGCCGATTTCTCGGGGCCACATAATTGCCACGACCCAGCCACCTCGAACCGATCACGATATCGGCTTGTCCCGCGACCAGAGATTCGAACAGATGATGGGTTTCACTGGGGTCGTGCTGGCCATCACCATCGATCTGCACCGCGTAGGAGAACCCCTGACTCAGCGCGTACTTGTAGCCAGTTTGCACGGCGCCCCCAATGCCCAGATTGAGTGACAGCGACAGCACCACACCGCCCGCCTCTCGAGCGCACCTCTCCGTATCGTCGCGCGATCCGTCGTTGACCACTGCCACCGTCGCGCCAGGCATGTGTTCTTGGACCGCCTGCACCACCTGGGCAATAGATTTTCCCTCGTTGTAGGCCGGAACCACGACGCACGTCTTCGAATAGGCGTCAGCGAGTTCGGCGGGCGTCATTCATCAATAATCGCACATCCTCCCGCCCGCTCCCACGATGAGGCAGCATCACCGGTCAATTCGGCTCCGATCGCCCCTTCCGAGTCACGCGTCCACGTGCGCCTAGAGTGTGGGACGTTGTTGTAGCGATCGCGACTCCTTTGAGTCCGCCGCCCTGATGCGGCGAAGATTCGCCACTTACCCGTACGACAAGGACGCCATGCGACAAGTTTCGGTCATCATCCTGGCCTACGGTGATGAACCCCTACTCGCCACGAGTGTCGCTGCCGCTCTCGGTTCTCGCGACGTCGACGTGGAAGTCATCCTGGTTGACAACCTCTCCGCGTCGGTGTCGGAGGTCGCGCCCCATCCCCGACTACGGATCGTATCTCCCGGTCACAACACAGGATTCGCCGGTGGCTGCAACCTCGGTGCCGCCCATGCGTCCTTCGATCGATTAGTTTTCGCCAACAGCGACCTGATCGTCCGCGACGATGCGATAGCGCTGCTCACGAGTCGACTCGATGACGACGACGTCGGATTAGTGACCGGTGCCGTCCTACTTCCCGGCGAGCCGTTGATCGTTAACTCCATCGGGAACCCCGTCCACTACTTGATGTTCTCGTGGGCGGGGGATTTCGGTGAGCCGTTCTCGATCCACGACACCGACGAAAAAGTCGCTGGAATTTCCGGGGCGTTCTTCGCCTGTCGCCGAGAGCACTGGAAACTTCTCGGCGGTTTCGACGATCAATACTTCGCGTACGCCGAGGATGTGGACATCTCGCTACGCACGTGGCAGTCGGCCAAGACCGTTGTCTTCGAGCACCGGGCGGTCGGTATCCATCACTACGAATTCACCAAGAGCAACCACAAGTGGTTTCTGTTGGAACGCAATCGACTCATCAACTTCTTCACGCTCTACGATCGGCGGTCGCGGTGGTTGTTGGCGCCGATGTTCCTCCCCGTCGAGCTCGGGGTCTTCGCGGCCTCGATGCGAGGAGGCTGGGCCAAGGAGAAGAGCGACGCCTGGCGGTGGATCATCCTGCATCGCGCGTACCTGCGCCGTCGTCGCTCGCACGTTGCGGCTTCCAAGACGACCGGCCACGCCCAGTGGACTGACGTGCTCTCGGGTGAGATGAACATTCCAGGTGAATTTGGCCTTCAGGTTCCGCCGCTGGTGAGTTGGGTCCTGGGCTACTACTGGAAGATCGTTCGGGCCTACATCAAGTAGTCGTCCTTCGTCGGTGTGCGCACGGGCCAACCCTCGTCCAATCGAGCGAACCAGGAGACAATCGGCGTATTGGAATTAGAGTTCAACCATGGCAACCACGCACTCTGACGAAGAGAAATCTCCGTCGCGAATGGTGTCGGCCCTGCGAAGCCAGCTTAAGTCAGGTGTCTTGGGTCGCGGCGGCTTCTCGTTCTTGATCGCGTTTGCCGGTATTAGCTTGGCCAGCTTCGTTTTCCACGTCATCGTCAGTCGCCTCCTCGGTCCAACTCACTACGGCGTCATGGGCGCCCTGCTAGGCATCATTAGTCTCTTGACCGTTCCGTTGGGCGCGGTGCAATTGGCAGTCACCCAGGCGGTCATCCATGAGGAGGTCAAGGGTCAAGAATTTTCGATGAGTCGCGTGACGATACGCTCGTTCTACGGCGGCTGCGTGGCGATGGCGGCGTTGGCGGCCAGCGCTCCGATCATCGACGGTTTCTTGCACATCGGCTCGATCCTGCCTGTCTGCCTCGTCGCCGTATGGATTCCCCTAGCCACCGTCTCGGCGGTGCTGCAGGGGGCCCTCATAGGCGAATACCGATTCCGTCCCGTCGCCTTTGCTTCATTCGGGGGCGTCGGACTGGTTCGACTGGCTCTCGGCGCGGTGATGGTCGAAGCGGGCTACGGGGTATCGGGGGCCGTCGCCGCCACGATCTTCGCGCAGGCTTTCACGATGTTGTCGCTCCTGTTCTCGGCCCGCCGCGAGGTATTTGCTAATCGCCGCGCGTCGACGGTGCGCACCAAGTTGCGCGACACCATCTTGTCGATCGCCGCGCTGGCCGGCTACACCACCTTGATCGGGATCGACACATTTCTGGCGCAACATTTCTTTACCTCGGGCCTCGCCGGCAAGTACGCTGCGGTCGCCGTCGCCGCACACATCGCCTTCTTCATCCCGGCCGGGCTCGTCACCGTGGCTTTCCCCCATCTGGCCGACGGCAAGGGGACGAGCCAGGCCAGCCGACGGATCTTCCAACAGACGCTGCGCCTGAGTGTGATCCTGGGGGTCCTTGCCGCCGTCGTCATGACGATCGTCCCCTCCTTGGTGATCAAGGTGCTCTTCGGGTCCAAGTACGCCGGAGGCGCATCATTCCTCAGCGAGCTCTCCTTCGCCTCGGTCGCCATCGGCATCCTGATCCTCTTCGTCTATCTCCACTTGGCGCGACGATCGCTCCTTTCACTCACCCCATGGATCGGGGTGATCCTCGCGATCGTCCTGATCTCCGTCGATCACTCTTCGGGTCCCACGGTCGCCTTCATCATGCTCATCGTCAGTGTGGCCACGATGTTGATCGCCGGAATACCGGCGCTACGCTGGCCAGTTTCGCTCCCCGATTCGAGCGACTCGATTGGTCGAGCAGAGACTTGACACCTCGACCCAGCGACATGACGCCTCGCGCGCGTCAGGGAGACGTGGGGCGATGTAGTTTCGAAATCGCCTCCGTCGAATACACGCACGGCGCTCTCAATCCAAGAACGAATTGGTTGGTGCGCCTGACCGCCCGTGACTTTCGCGGACAACATTTTCGATCGAGCCGGTCTTCCGCTGCGATCGAGCCGTGGAGCTTGGGCAATAACCAGTGAGTACCGACGGGCCCCGCGAAAGTCTGGGATTCGCCACGCCGCCCGTGACACGGCAGTGGTCCTCACGGCGAGAGCGTTTCAAGTCAACGGAGTTCACCATCGGCGACACTCGTTTCTCGCCGAGTTTCCTCAACATATTTTTCGCCCTGTACTTCGTGATCGGTCTGGGTCTGATGGTCCTCACCCCGCCATTCCAGACCCCCGACGCATTCGCGCATTTCGACCGCGAGGTAGGGATCGCGAGCGGACAAGTCATCGCTTCGACGAACAAAGGTGTGTCTGGCAGCAGGATTCCCTCGGGCGTGCTGTCGATGGAGGACACTTTTTCGATCATGCCCTTTTCGTCGCTCACCCTGGTGACCAGTAGCGAGTTTCGCTCGGGATTCGACGAATCGTGGAACACGTCCCCCAATTTCACGGTCTACGCCACGGGTGGGAACATTCCGTTTCTCTACGCGCCTCCGGTTGTTGGAATCTGGATCGGACGGCTCCTGAGCCAACGCATCATGATCAGCTACTACCTCGCCGAGATCACGAACCTGCTGGTCTTCATCGCCCTTTCGAGATGGGCTCTGCGACAACTCCCGCGGCGCCTCGCCGTACCCATGGCCATCTTCTTGATCACGCCGATGGTCGCGTATCTGGCGGTATCGGTCAATCCGGACAGCTTGCTACTCGCGTTGTCATTGGTGTTTGCAGCCGCGATCTTCCGCAGTGGCTCCCTGACAAACGAAACTCCCTCCCCGGACTCGCAGAACATCGACGACGTACCCTCTTATCAGCGTCACCGGTATGTCGAGTTTCTTTCGTCGCACGCTGGATACTTCAGTCTCTTCTTCATGGCACTGGAGAAGCCGCCACTGTTGTTGCTGGGGCTCCTGCTCCCCCTCTCCAACGTGACCACCAGCGTGCGTCGATCTCTCCTCACCTCAACGACGTTCATGGCCGGCACCGTCCTGGCCTACGAGGCCTGGGCCAAGTTGGGAGAACGCTCCAGCGGACCAGCGACGATCAATGGCGTGGCGGCGGGGCGGCAATTGAAACTACTCCTGACAAATCCGACCAAAGACTGGAGCGTCTTGATCCAGACATTACGCGCCAATGGCTGGATCTATTACAAGGAGTTGATCGGTGGGATCGGTTGGCTCGACGGTTGGTTCCCTTCTTGGTTCTACAAGACCTTCGCAGTGATCCTCATAATTGCCCTGGTGAGTTTGGTGACCGTCACGCGCGCGCATCTCGGACGATTCATCTGGTCACTCTTCGTCATCGCGTCGACCATCGGCGCCTTCATGCTGACGTTCTACCTCATTGGAACGCCCTACGCGCAACCCGTTATCTATGGAATCCAGGGACGTTACTTGCTCCCCCTTGTTCCCATTCTGATCGTGGTCCTTGGCCGCGAAGTCGTCGGCACCCCCTGGCGGCATCGATTCTCGAACGTGGTCACAGAGTACGCGAGTGTTTCGCTCATCTGTCTCCAGGTTCTCGTAGCCACCGAATTCGCGTTCGTACTATTGCATCGCTACTGGTGGGCATGATCGCGAGACACCCTCAGCGGTGACGAGAGTTTGCGGAGTGCGCTAGCGGCGACCCTTAGACAAGAGCGGATACTCGCGGCGACCCAGGCGTCCGACGATCGCGTCACTCAACGCGCGGATCACGACCATCGCGCACAGCGGTATCGACGTCGCCCCATTGATAGAAACAAACGCACCACAAAAGACCACTACCTGCGCGAGATAGAAGCGCACGAGCAATCGTCGCCGCAGCACCATGAACGTCGAATTTCGAACGATGTAGTAGAGACGTTGCGCGTTCTCGTAAGGATGGACCTTCTCAACGTCGTCGTATCGTTCGCCGAGGACGTGATCCATCGTGACGACCTTTTGTTGCAGGACTGAGTAGCCACGGTGCCGCAAGGAGAAGCAGAAGTCGAAGTCGACCTGGTCAATGAACAGGGCCTCGTTGTAGCGGATCTGCTGGGCGACGTCGGCGCGCACCAGATTCCCGCTGGTGATGACGCCGCGACGTTCGACGAAACCGTCAAGGTCGCGTATCACCAGCAAGCTATCGGCGTACCGTGTGAGCCAAATGCTCGCTGGTTGGGGGTGGGGACGAAGGGCCACGATCGCGCATTTCTCGACCGAGCGCTCATCCAATGTCGAGAGTTCCGCCAAGATACCGTCGACCGCTCCCGCGCCGACCAGCGTATCTTGATCCATGGTCAAGACCCACGTCGGACTCTCGCGCAGCGCCACATCGACCCCCACATTGAGCGCGGCACCAATACCGAAATTGTCTGGCAATCGCATCACGTCGACCGCTTCGTCCGCAGCGAAACTCGCCGTCACCTCATCGCCGTTCAACGATCCGTTGTCGACAATCGTGATGCCGCGGACCTGAAGTCTCAGCGCGGCCACCGCCTCGTTTAACCTCTTCAGGTCAGGGTTCCACGTGATGACGACGGCACGGACACCACCCCCATCTGGAATTGACATGCCCTCACTCTATTGCAGGCGTTTTGAGCGTCGCCCCAACAACGTAAGGTTCAGCGATTGGCCAGCGGCACAAAGTCACGCACATCCGAGCCGACGTACAACTGGCGCGGCCGCGAAATCTTCATGTCCTGCTCGAGCAATTCCTTGAAGTGGGCCAACCACCCCGCGGTGCGCGGAATGGCGAAGAGTACCGTGAACATCTCCACCGGAAAGCCCATCGCCTGATAGATCAGACCGGAATAGAAGTCGACGTTCGGGTACAGGCGTCGCGAGATGAAGTACTCATCGGCGAGCGCGATCTCCTCGAGCTTGAGGGCGATATCGAGCAGCGGATTGCGTCCCGTGACCGCGAAGACCTCGTCGGCGGTTTTCTTGATGATTGTCGCACGCGGGTCGAAGTTCTTGTAGACGCGGTGGCCGAAGCCTTCGAGCTTCGTTTTACCCGCCTTGACGGTCTCGATGTAGGCCGGGATGTTGTCAATGTGGCCGATCTTGTTAAGCATCTTCAAGACCGCTTCGTTGGCCCCGCCGTGACGCGGACCGTAGAGCGCGGCGGCGGCGGCAGCCGTGGCGACGTAGGGGTCGCCGTGAGAGGAGCCCACCGTGCGCATCGCGGTCGTGCCGCAGTTCTGTTCGTGATCGGCGTGCAGGATGAAGAGCACGTCGAGCGCCTTGGCCAGCACCGGGTCGGCCTGGTACGTGGGCTCGGCGACCTTCCACATCATCGAGAGGAAGTTCTC
>Ga0209067_10001164_pt1 | contig 16526 bp, 16 predicted proteins | sample ColStrG_CSR_2013_FD_187199 | JGI IMG/M metagenome (GOLD analysis project Ga0209067, IMG submission 187199) | Freshwater sediment microbial communities in response to fracking from Pennsylvania, USA - Cold Stream Run_MetaG_CSR_2013 (SPAdes)... | ecosystem: Environmental > Aquatic > Freshwater >...
AACCCGAAGAGGTGGAAACCCCGCAAAAGAAACCCCGACCGGAGCCCGAAAAGGAGCCAAAAGAGATCAAAGATCGAGTCTTTCGCGATCCGAAGGCGCCGCAAAGTGTGTTCCTGCGTATCCGTTATTATTCCGCACTCACCACCAAACCAGGCGTTGGTGTGCGTGTCACGCGCTATATCTTTCACGGTGCCAAATTGCGGGCAGAGGATGGCGAGCCCTATTTTTCGTCCAATATTGGCACCCGCCCCGCCGAGGCGATGGCAGCATTCGATGTCGTTGAGCGGGTAAACGCATCCACCCATAAGAATGCAAAACTCCTTTATCACACGATCATTCAGGTGCCACATCAACTGTCACCAGAGGCGCAAATGGCCGTCGGCGAAATCTATGCCGAGTCGACATACGGGTGTCACGACCTCCCTTATCTGGTTGTTTTACATCCGCCATCACCGGACGGCGATCAGCGGAACACACACCTCCATATCCTGAGTTCATTGCGACCGATGGTGCGCGTAGGCGACTGCCAATGGGCGGTTGCGACCATGCTCCGCTCCGACCTCGATACTAAAGAATCATACGTCGAAAAGCGCCAAGAATTGGCGAATGCCTTGAATGAAGTATGTTCCATGAGCCGTTTGGACCGCCGTTACACCGCGCTCAAAAACGTCGAGCGCGGCCTGCCGATGCCGCCGCAAGAACATTTAGGTCGGGCTCGGACCATCGCGCTACGGCGCGGCGAATATGTCCACCGTGCCTATACCAATTATCTCAAATGTCTCGAGGGATTGGAGGCTATGCGCGCTCAGAAGTTGCGCGGCCTTGAGCAAAAATTGCAGCAAAAATCGCGGGTTTTACGTGCTTATATGGCGCGTATGGCAGCGGAACGGCCACCAATTTCAGCGCCGATCACGTCCGTCAGCCGCCCACTGGATACAACAATGTTTGACATCGAAGTTGTGAAACAGACCGCCGACGGATTGAAGAAAGCCAATGAAGCCGCCACGATTGCGGTGCCAAGTAAGCCCGTTTCACGGTCAATTCCGATGCAAAAGGTGGCGCAATTGGGTCCAACGCCTTCACCGTCCACATATCCTGTGCGCGCCCAAATTGCGTTTGAGCCATTCGTTACAAGCACCAGTTTGCCGCAATCGGCTATAACGCTTGATGGGATTTTGTCATCTTCGGCACGGCTTCAACCGACCAATCACCTGCCTCAACGCCTACCCGATAAGCGTACTCTCACACAGAAATCGCTGCCTCCAGCTCGGCAAACCGCAAGCGGATGGATCGCCAAACTCCCACCCGCAGCTCGTGTGCCGGCGCCATTACAGCCTTCACCAAGAATTATCACGGCGCAAAGTTTGCCCATTGTGGCTCGCCCAAACTTTGGTTCGGTGCCTAAAGAGTCAACACAAATTGCCCGTGTCAATCCTATGATGGTACCGATGCCGATGGCCCACTGCGCGTCGCTGAAGCTCACATCGTTGGCCGATGCCAGCATGCAGCACGCCAATTTATCCGTCTTCAAACCGGCAATCTCACACCCGATACTGGCCGAACTTGAGCCGTTTCCTATATCGCGCTCGGTCTCAAACATCGTCCCGATACCTGCGCATTTGATGTTGGTGGAGATGCCTGCACCCGCCATGAATCCCGATCAGCGCCTGATTGGTGAAGTTGAACGGGCGATGCGCGCCGCTAAGTTGTGGCGTGACTCACAAACTGAGCGCGTAACAGTTTTGCCTAATCGTCCAGCAAATCCAGAGCCGACCAATGCTGCCGTGCACCCGGAACTTGCACCCGAGCCCAAGCTCAAGCCCGAGCCAAAATTCGACACCATCGTGCCCGAAAAGGCCGGCACTCTGGAACCGCGGCAGCCCACCATTGCGATTTTGCCGCCCAATGATACAAAATCCACACCACCGCTGGTCCCGTCTCTGTCCACGCCTGATCAGGACTCAGTTATGCCCGAAAGCAATGCAGTCGCAGCCGCACAGCCGGTGGCACCTGAGCAAATCATCCCTGTGCCTTCGATGCATCTCGCGCCAAACATGGCGCACCAACCGTTTAAGATCACGCGGAACGAAGCGTCAATTTTTGCTATTATTACCCAACATCCCTATTATTTGGAAACCTCCCCTCGTGGCGTCAGCGCTAAAACACCGCCACATCTGCGGCCTAAACTCGAAGAATTTATGCAATCGCCGCACTTGGCCGAGACGATGTATGAGGTTCAAAAGGCGGTGACCAAAGGGGGCAATACGCTATCGCGCGACGCGGCCGACTTGATCGAAGACGAAATCAAAGTGGCCCAAATTCTTGCGCCATACGATACTGCGCGCCAACGCGGCACGGCTGATGATTATCAGCAAATTGCGGACTGTTTCTTCGAGAACCCTGCATTGGTCGCTATTGATCGTCTTAATGCGCGACCCGTCAGCAACGCAGCGCCACCCTTTGTGTGCGACATATTACGCGACCGAGAGGTTGAACTCGACTGGACTGTCCTGATTGAACAGACGCGAAGCGCACATGATCAATTGCGTAAATCACGCGATAAGACGCGCAGACACACTGGTGTGCACCAACCGAACCAAGCTATTTCAAATGTGATGGATGCATTTCTAATAGATCAGGAATTTCTTGAATACAGTGACTTCCTTGGGTTGCGGCCCACCGATAAAGCGTCAAATTTCTTCCGGTCTGAATTTGCAAAGCTGACTGACGACGCACAGGCCATCTTCGAAATCCAGCGGACCTACAACGTGCTAGCAGCCGAGAGGCATGAGGTCGACGCCATGTGCTTAAGCGACAGAAATCGAGTAAAGATCACACCACCCTCGCACGCGGCTCGTCTGATGGCGACGACGCTGGCACCAACGAGTGCGCGGCTCGCAGAAGCCAACCGCACTCCATATCAGTCAACCGAAGCGCGGCAAAAGCAGCCTGTGGCGCGCAAAATGACCCGGCATGAGCACGAATTAGGGCTTGAAGCCGATTTTGGGCCAATGCGGGACGGCTAAAGTTCGTGGCTTGGTTCTTCTAAACTTACCTCATCGAATGCCCGGATCGGGTGAGTGGAGGGCGTGGTTTGGCTCGTGCGGTGTGGATCGCTTAAAAAATGCATCGATCCAGAATGTGTCAGCTTCGTTGACGTTGCCGACAGTCTGGTTTTGGGAACAGATGCGGGAAATCTGCCACTCATTCAGCTTTGGCGATCAATCGAATTAATCCAAGTCAATTCGCGGACCCGTGGCAACCAACCGGCGAAAGTTCTTGGTCATGAGGTGTTCGGCGTCTTTATAAGATATCCCTTTGAGCTCGGAGAGATCACGATAGACCGACCCACCGCCGCCAGGTGCAAGGGGAACCCCTTCAACCATCCCGAATGGCCCATCGGTCTCGGGCAGCAGGCGATCGACCGGCATGACGTCGATAGCGTTGCGACCTGACCGGCTTGCCAACATCCCCGATCCAACCGAGAACCAGCATCCCAAGCTGGCAGCACGCTCAATGATTGCAGTCTTTGCTGAAAACCAGTGAAGAATGAACGTGCCGGCCAAAGGTTCGAACTCCAGCATATCAAGCAGCATTTCGGCAGCGCCGCGGCTGTGAAGAGAGACGATCCTGCCACCTGCGGCGGCGCAAGCGTCGAGGATCTCGTGCAATACCTCGGCCTGCGTTGCCAGTGTATTACGATGTGGCGGGGAGCCGTCGAGCCCAACTTCGCCGACATATTCGACGGTCGGCAGCAAGTCGTGGAATAGCCGCAGCTCTCGCCGATGGCTCGCCGCCAGCTCGGGGTGCAGTCCCAGCGCGGTGCGGATTCTGCCGTCGGCGGGCGCGAGCGCCGACGTCCCGGCAAATGCGCTCGGGGTCGTCGTTACCGACAAGATGTATACGCCGTCCTCCACCGCCTGGCGGACGGTAGCGACCGGATCGGGGTAGAGGTCGAGGTGGCAGTGGAAGTCAATCAGCGCCATCGCACTGTGCCGAATAGGGCGCCAAGTTCGGACAACCCGCGGCCGACGGCGTCGACTGTGAGTGCACGTGTCGCAGGGTCTGCGGGGAGCGGACCTGCCCGCGCAACCCATTGGTAGAGGTCTCGCGGAGCATCGCGACCATGGGCGGCCACCGCATGCCTCGCGGCCAGCACGTCATCGTTGCGCGAACTGGCGCCCAGGTCATTCAAATATAACGTACCATCATTCATCCCGGCGGCGTGGAAAGACGCACGCCGGATTAGGCAGGGCACGCACCTGCCGCATTGCCCATTAGCGCGCTTGCCTTTGCCGCAGGAATAGGTCGCAGCGGCGAGTTCAGCTAGGCGCGGATGATTTCCCCGGGCCAGCATCTCGCCTTTGGTAGTTGCGAAGAATGGGTTGCGCAGCTCGGCATCAATGCCCGTCGCCGCCCATATCTCGTTCAGTCGCGACATGAAGTGCGGATGAGTTGTCCGAGTGCTGAGCGAACCCATCCGCCTGTCGGTGAACGGCGGATTGATCGCGATCAATGCGTTCTCGGGTACAAGTACCTCACGAATCCGGCAACCCGTCGCTGCCAGCGCCCCGTAAGCGAAGAAAAGGATCGACCGAGCGCGAGTCGAGCCTTCGTAAGGCTGGCGCCACCGTTCGGCGACCCGGCCCTCGAAGCGATGTGCTTCCAATGCCAATTCTGTGGCGAGTCGTTGCTGCGGTCCGATCTCTTTGCTGGATCCTTGGCTGACCAGCAGCGGACGACCGCCGCCGTTCAGCGTCTCGAGCGCGCCCAAGAAGCTGTCGAGTCCGCCGGAGAACAGACACACGGAGTCGCGGTCGTGTAGTCGCCCCTGAACGTGAGGGCATGCGCGCCCGCCCGCTCGGAACGAAAGGTGCCAAACGTCACCCGTGAGGAAGCGAAGCGCCTCGGCTAGCTCTGCGGATTGTGCCGTCCAAGGTGCCGGATCGACCACGGCTACGTCCAGCCCAATAACGCGTGTCCAGCCGTTCGGAGAGCCAGACCTCGTGACAAAGCGGTCGGCCGCGAACACCGCCATCGCGATCGACATGAAGTCCCAAGCCGCCGCGCTCGGCGCGCCGGGAATGCCCGAACGCACGCGCTCCGATAGCGTGGCACCGAGGCCCGGCAAATCCGGCGTTCCTCTCGAAAAGAGATGAACGCCTATCATATTGGGCTGATGGTGTGCCGCTGCGGCATCAGCGATGACTGGGGTCGCCCGGATACTGAGGTCTACCATCGCGCCATCTCCCCATAAACGGCGCTCGTAATCTCGGCGACGATGCCCTCGAGACGAGCCGGATCCAACGAGCCGCCGGTCCGCTGAACGATCGGCGTGGCAATCTCGTCTGCGGCCGCGCGGACCAAGTCCCGCAAAGCATTCTCGCGTTGAACAGCGGTAGCGGGCGGCACATTCTCGGCCGATTTCCCCTGCTCGGCAGCGACGGACGCGAACACGAGCTCGGCCACGAAACAAACCGTCGCAACCGCGACCACATGGTCGGTGACGGCATTGAGGTCAAATACTGCCTGATCGCCAAGCGCCTCAAATAGCGCCTCGGCCATCGCCGACCGAACCACATCCTCGTCGAGAATGCCGGGTGGGCAAAACTCGTCGACAATTGCGGTAATTGCTTCCTCCAGCGGTCGGCCAGCGAGGGTGCCAAGGTCGAACCCGGCGAAGACCATCGCTGCGCCATTTGCCTGCGCAATCGACGCAAGGGCCGAGAGGGCGGCTCCGCCCGTTCGGGCAGCGCGGGCATGGCGCGCCGACGCCCGCGTGCCACCCATGGCACGAGCATACCGCCCAAGGGCGCTGCGGCCCGCCGCTTTGTTGCCGGTTCCCATGTATTCTCGGAGCGCCCTCCGCACCTCCGACAAGGGTGCCGGCGGCAGCACGTCCGACACTGCTCGGGGAGGCTGCGGCTGATCTGGCGCCGGGGGGTCTTGATCCGCCCAAGGCGCGACCAGCGGCGATCCGCCTGGCGTTGATGGCTTTGACTGTGATGTTCCCATCTACTTCCCCCCGAGATATCCCTTGCTGCGCAAGGCATACTTTACGCCTGAATTCATCGTGTCTTCCGGAATGTCATCGACGAGCGCCTGCAGCTGGCGCTTGCCGCCCTCCGATTTTTCGCCGAGCAAAATAGCTCCTTGGATACCTGACAGCTTCACAGTCCAGTCACCCTCTCGGAGACTCGCGACAATTCCCGCCATTACCGCGACACGTTCATCGACATTCAGTCGGTCGATCACGTCCGTAGCTGCTGGTGAATTCACGCTGGTTACGCCGAGCAGCGCTTTTACAGCGGCTCCAACGCTATCGCTCGACCTCGAACTGACGGGCGAGGCCATCACGTCGCGGCTCAAGAAAAGCGCTGGCTGCAACGCCTTGGCATCGTTAAATCGCGGTTCAAGCCGTCGCCATTCCTCAATGAATAATTCGTGCGCCTTCCATGCCGCCGGCGTTGGCGGGCGTTTAGCGCCGTCACCCAAATCCTCAGTCGCCTTCAGTTGCAGATCAGTGCCTTCCTCGCCAGCCATGACCATTGTGTAGAGCGCCTGGGTCGCATCGGCGTCCGTACCGCGCTCGAAGATGGCGAGCTTGGCCAAAGTCCCTAGGTCAATCTTCATCTTCCTACTCGCGGCGAGAGACCTGCGTAGCATGACCGCATTGAGTAGACGCTTGATAATGCGCGGGTTGCCGCCGATCTTGTCCGCTGTAGTCAGTGTCGGCGCGAGTCCGTCCGCGGTTCCGAGCATCTCGAGAAGACCGGCTGGCCGATCGGCGATGCCGTCGATCTGGTCAGCTGTGAAGCTAGCGCCGTTCCATGCGTTCTGGAGCGCTTCGAGCAGAACCATTTGGACAGCGCCAAGCGCGCCAGGCGCAATCTGCTGCGTAAATAGGGAGTACATGTAGGCGCGAACATCATCGACACCGACACGGGGTACTCGGAATGGGACCTGGATGACTTTGTCTAGATAGTCATGAACGTGCTTCGCGTTGGGATCGCTGAAATGCTTGGCGACAGAGTGACGGATCATGTCCTCGTCCGCGGCCACCACAAAGGCGGTGCCGGGCAGGAACAGAAAAAGGCGGATAGCCTCGAGCGTGCCGATCGCGACATCCGGCAGACAACGGTCGAGATTGTCGACGAAAACGATCAGCGGCCGCCCGAGCTCGTCTAGAATTTCACCGAACTCCTTGCGGAACGCAGCAATCTCTTTCGGCGGCGTCTTAGCCTCTTCAGGCTTGATTAGTTTGGACCATCCTTCCTTGGCGTCGTTCGCCACGTTTTTCAGTTCCTTTGCCTCGTCGCTGCCGCCGCCGCCGGCTACCAGCGAAGAGATGGCCGAACCGGCCTTGGTCAACAGCCCGGGAGGCACACCGAACGCCATCCCGACGCCGAAGTCGGCGGCCATGCCGATCGCGCGGAAGTAATTTACCCGCGACGCGAACCGTTTGATCTTCTGGATTAATTTCTCATCGTCCTTAGCGGCCTCCAGTAGGGTGTCAGCGACAACCTCCATTAAAGCGGCCTTCGAGTCGTCGAAGCCCTGATAAAGCCAGGCGTCGAAGTCGATGAAGAGAGGCGGAGACTCGCCACCCTCCAGCCTGCCTCTAACCAGCCGCAGCACAGTCGACTTGCCGGTCCCCCATGTCCCGAACACGCCAATCGAAAGAGGCAGCATATCCTTCGTTGTCGCGAGCGCACCGATCTGGTCAGCAAGCTCGGTGAAATTCAGGAAGTCGTGGGCGCTCTCCCGATCACTCCACATGTTATTATTGGCCCCCTGAACTAAAAGTTACCTAAGTTATTGACTTAGTGGATTCTGCGCGGAACGCGAAACTAAATTTTAAGCAATCTTCGACCGGAACACTTCGAGTCATTGTCACAGAGTGACTCGGTCTGCGCCCAGCGTCGACCCTTACCCCGTGTGAACGTATACAGGTTGTAGCTACCGCTTTGGCTTAGTCGAACGACAACAAAGTTCGCGGAAACGTAATGGCAGCACTTCACCAAAGCCACCTTTGCAAATGCGCTTATGTAGATCGTCGAAACGAAAGGCGCTTCTCAACACCAGTCATACGACACCGCCAAGTGCACAATTGAGCACTCACGCCATACATCGCGCAAATGTTCTCGACCGATACGCCGCGACTGCGATGATGAAGCAGAGCGGCTTCGGGCAGCAATAGCGCCGCTCCGAGCCAATCTGCTTCATCTTCCTGGTCGGCCGAATAATCGGATAGCAAAACAAGCCCACTAGGCGACACGTCGACATCGGATGGGGCATGCTCAAGGACGATATGCGCCAGTTCATGCATTAACGTCGCAGCGCGACGCGCTTTGCTGTGCGACGAATTGAGCACTACGAGGTGAACGCCGTCTTCGAGCAGAGTCATTCCAGACCAACTATCGGGATCTCGACGGAGTAGCTGATCAGCATGAACAATTTCGAGGTCGAGGTCAGCCGCCTCGTAGACGAGCACGGCGAGGGCGTCTGCGTACACCCAGGGACTGAGCGCATCTAAGGGGTCGAGGCCTAGGTTCGCACGAGTCGCAAGAGAACGACGCTCAGCCTCTGACTTAAACCCACGGCGCATATCATCCGCCGCGGATGAGTTCGGCGCGCGCTTGCCTCGCTCGCTGAGCTGCTAATATCAGCGCGCCCAGAGAGGTTGCGGTTTCGGGTGACACAGTCGACTTTTTTCGAAAATGTGCGACTGCGCGTTTCGCCGGTGCTGGCACTTCGACAGGCACCACACCGAGAAATTGCGCGGGGTCAACTTCCAGCCAACGGCAAATTTTCGCAAAGGTTGCTAGGTCAGGAAGATGGCCATTCTCTACACGCGACAAGGTAGCGGGACTCACATCGGCTTCGGCAGCCGCGGCGCGAATGCCACGTGTCCCACGCTTGCGCGAGATGAGACGCCCCAGATCCTCGATCGGAAGGGTCATACAGTCTCCAAAATAGGGATTGACTCGGGTTGGATTGTCACATATTGTCTCACTTGTAAGACAAGTCGCCTCTCGGTTGAAACTGCCTTATTTCTGAAACAGCTTGAATCACGATATTGCTGACGAGTCAACAAAATAGTGGTTCGGCGAAGATTGAGGGTGAAGTATGACAGTAGAAGTTTCCGAGCATCTCGTGCGCGTTCACATTGATCGCGAAGCGTACCAGTCGCCTAATCCCACGACCGGCGAGGCGCTTTATGCGCTCGGCCATGTCAACAACCATCGCGATTTGTTTCACGAGGTTGGCGGCGAGCTGGAGGATTCCGAAGTGCGTCGCGATGGCCAGATAGTGCATCTCAAAGAAGATGATCACTTTTACAGCCAGAAAGCGGTGACGATCCTTGTGAATGGCGAGCCAGAAGAAGTGGTGGAGACGAAAATCTCCTTCGACGAGTTGACGAAGCTGGCGTTTCCAGTCGCGCCCGTCGGCCAGTGCATCGAGTTTACTGTAACCTATCGCAACGGCCCCGTGATCAACCCCAAGGGCACGCTGACGGTGGGACATTCGGTGAAGGTCAAGAATAGGATGATGTTTGATGTCACGCCGACCGATCGATCGTAGTCCAAAGCTCAAGCAGCTTCGCGACCACGGTTATGATATTGACGTAGTTGACGGTTACCTGCTGATCCGCGACGTGCCCTACGTCAGCGAAACTCGGGAAGTGAAGCGCGGAGTTTTGATTTCAGCACTAAAGCTGAATGACGACGTCGCCCTTCCGCCTGACGATCATCAAACAAAATGGTTTGGCGACCATCCGTGCAATGAGGACGGCACGCCGATACAAGGCCTGGGATCGACGACACATTCGGCGATTCAGATCGCCGACATGGACGTTGGGCTAAACTTTTCGTGCAAGCCCAAGCCTGCGGACAAATACGACGATTTTCATCACAAGATCACACACTACGTTGCTAAGATTGCTGGCCCTGCCCAGGCTATAAATCCGCAAGTCACTGCGCAGACATTCAAGCCGTACGCGCCAGATGAAGATGACAGCGTCTTCCTCTACGAGGATACGGCGAGCAGCCGTGCCGAGATCGTTGCGATCAACGGTAAACTGAAGCCGCTTAAAGTGGGTATTGTTGGTTTGGGCGGTACGGGCTCATATGTCCTCGACTTCCTTGCCAAGACCCCGATCCGCGAGATAAACTTGTTCGACGACGACGGGTTTATCCAACATAATGCCTTTCGCGCGCCGGGTGCGGTATCTGGTGCCGAACTCGCTGAGAACATGACCAAAGTGGCGCTCCATACGCGCACGTACAGCAAAATGCGACGTGGGATCGTCCCCCATGCTGTGAGGATGTCAGTCGAATACCTACATCTTTTGGAGGGGTTGGACTTCGTGTTCCTCTGCATGGAGGGTACGGGCAAGAAGCTGGTGGTGACCAGACTCGAGGAGTTGAATATTCCCTTCGTCGACGTGGGTATGGGCCTTTCTGTGCACGGCGAGAGTTTGCGTGGGCAAATTCGCACGACGACCAGCACACCGGCTATGCGCAACCATGTACATGACGAGCAACGCATCGCCTTCAAGACCGAGGACCAAGTGAACGAGTACGACAAGAATATCCAGGTCGTCGAATTGAATGCCTTGAACGCCTCACTCGCTGTCATAAAATTCAAAAAGCTGTTCGGCTTCTATGACGATGACAACAACGAACACTTCAGCGTGTTCGTCGTCGCCGGCAATGACGTGATCAATGAGGATATAAAGTGAGGACACCTCAGACAATCAAACACGAGTTCGTCGAGTTCATCCCGAGGGAGCGCCAAGAGGGGGTCCTCTACGTCTCGATACCCTGCGCGACTGCGGTTCACAGTTGCTTTTGCGGATGCGGACAGAAAGTAGTGACCCCACTTAGTCCGGCCCACTGGCAGCTCACGTTCGATGGCGAAACAATTAGCCTATGGCCGTCTGTCGGCAGTTGGTCTTACTCTTGCCGATCTCATTATTTTATCAAGCGGGATGAAGTGGTGTGGGCCGGTGACATGCCGAAAGATAAAATTGCGTCGGGACGCGCACGCGATGCTGCGGCACGCACAGCCCATTTCGATGAAGTTGTGCAGCCGATTACGCCGCCCTCGGTAGCGCCCAAACGCCAATCCAGGAAGAAGGGATTTTTGAACCGAATTTTCGGCAAGTGAAGACTGCGATATTTGGAATGGTTTCGACTTACCACTGTTACATGATGGAAGGAATTAGAGATGGCAAAGAATACAGGAAATGGCTTTCGTCGCGGGTCCGTCGATGATCGAACCCAATTTCAAGCCCCCAATGGCAACTATGTGAAGCGCGACGCGGGGAACGGTCGATTCATGGATCAAAAGAGCGGCGGCTCGCCTTTCAAAGGTGTTGCGCATGAGAAAGACGGGCGGCGATCGTAATGGCCCTAACCACAACATAGATCGACTCCTCATACGCGGCTCCCTAACCTAAGGTTCAAGGGCGAATAATGCTCGCTCGGCAAACGCGCGATGTGTTCGCTCACTGTTGGTAGGCCGTCAGTGTCCCAACTGCCGCCGCCGACAGAGGATGAATTTACGGCAGCTTCTAAGGTGCTGGCTAGGGAATGGGAATGTCGTGTTTGTTTGCGTTCACTGTCGAATGATCTTATGATGCAAGTGCTTGTGAACGCCCGTGGCGAATTTGCAAACCTACACGTTGCATTGAGCTTGAGCCGAGCTCTCGCGCACTATAGTCCAGTCCGGACATGACGTTACTCAGTAACATCGAGAAGATCGAGTCGGATAGGCTCATCCTGCGTCGGATGAATCGATCAGATTTGTCGTATTTCGCCGCGATCCATGCCGATGTGGACGTTGCGCGATATATTGGTTCAGGAAAGCCGCGTTCGGAAGCGGAGACAGAACGATGGTTTAACGATATTCTCGCGAGCTACGAGACGTCAAATCTTGGCCAACTGACGATAATTCGGAGGTCTGATGGTGCCCGACTGGGGCGTTGCGGGCTGAGTGATGCAGCGGTGGAGCGGCAATGCCATACGGGTGCCCCGCGCAGAGGTTGGTTCTTCAGTGCGCATGTGCCCGCCGGGATTGATTATGAGTGCGTGCCCGAGCTTGGCTATACGCTCTGCAAGGAGAATTGGGGCCAGGGCTATGCATCCGAAGCAACGCGCTGCGTTTTTGAATATGCGCGAGAGTCTCTTCATTTCGATACAATTATGTCGGTCATTCACCCCGACAACGCCGCGTCCTTGGCTGTAGCCAAAAAGTTTGGTGTGGAGCGTGTCGACAGTGTCGAAATGGCGGGCCGCTTGTTTAATCGTTACCACTGGCCGGTGAAACCACGTCGATCCTGGTAAGCTTGTCTCAAAAGACAACTTCAGCGAATATCAGGTTTCAAGGCATGTTTCAGGTTCGCTTGCCGATCGTCGAACAATCAGTCACACGGGTCAGAACTGGCTATCACGCTGAGCGGGATACGACTAAAAATGGCGCTTGAAACAGACTATCTCGTGGTCGGGGCCGGCATTACGGGGCTCGCCTTCGTCGATGAACTGATTAACCATAGTGATGCCCATATTACGATTGTCGACAAACGCGATGCGCCAGGCGGCCACTGGAATGACGCCTATTCCTTCGTGAAATTGCATCAACCCTCGGTTTTTTATGGCGTCGGCTCAACCGAGCTTGCGCCCTATATTATTGACAAATCCGGCCCTAATAAGGGCTTTCTCAGTCTCGCCGAAGGTCCCGAGATTACGGCTTACTGCCACCGCATTATGCGGGAGAGATTGCTGCCGACGGGCCGTGTGACGTATCTCCCGCTCACCGAATATGAACCCGAGGGCACGCTGCGGGGATTGCTGTCGGGCAAGCGCGAGCCGATCCGCGTGCGAAAGAAACATGTTGATGCGTCTTATTATACCAATTCGATACCGCTCACCCACAAACGTGCGTTCAAGGTCGATGCCAGCCTGACGTGCATCCCGCCGAATGACCTGCCGTGGCGCGCGGGCAGCTTCAAACATTATACGGTTGTCGGCGCGGGTAAGACCGCAATCGACACCTGTCTGTGGCTGGTCGGCCACGGGGCACCGCCGGAGACGATAACGTGGATCATTCCGCGTGACGCCTGGTTCGTCAATCGCGCTAAGGTGCAGCCCGGGCCCGAATTCTTCGCCGAAGTGTTCGGCAACTTTGCGGATCAACGCGACGATTTGGCCAACGCCGCGTCGGCTCAAGACCTTGCGTTGCGCCACGAAGCCTCAGGCACCTGGCTCCGTCTCGATCCAACGATCACGCCGAGCATGTTTCATGCGGCATCAATGTCAACGGGCGAGCTGGCTGCATTGCGGCGCATCCCCAATCAGGTGCGTTTGGGACGCGTCAGCGAAATTACGCCTAACATCATACGTCTTGAGCGGGGGGACCATCCTGTCGCTGACGAGAGTGTCATTATCGACTGCACGGCGTCGGCTTTATCGCCGCTGCCATTAAAGCCAGTTTTTGACCACGACCGGATCACCATCCAAATGCTTCGCTTTCCATTGCTGCCGTTTAGTGCAGCATTGACAGCGTTTCTCGAAGCGAATTTCGCCGATGATGGCGAAAAGGCTCAATTCGCCAACCCAATTCCTCTGCCCAACACCGTTGATGACTATCTGATCCTACTCAAGCCCGACATGCAGAACCGGCTGATCGCCGGACGCAACCCGATCGTGCGTGACTGGATGAACCGTTCCCGGCTCGACGGCTATTCACGGATTGCGAACGGCATCGACCGCGGTGATGTGGATAAGCTGGCTATCCTCGATAGAACGCGCACGTCCGCTAAGGCAGCCTTCGTCAACCTGAAGCGTCTCCTCGCTTCAACCGCATGCTGACGCCGCTGGCTTCGAACAGCAAAAGCCCATAGCCTGACCTCGGCCAATATATGTCAGCTACCGATATGCGCGATTGTGCCGTGTGAATAATAGCGATGAAACCCACTTGAGAGTCGATCTGCACCGAATGCTCCATGCTCATCCTCTCCCTACATACTGATGTGAATGAGTGACCGGTTTCAGCAGCCGTCAAAGGTCGCTTGAACGGCGGCCATGTTCGCGGGAACTGCCACATGGGCCGCCATTTTTTGAAGCCTCCACGCCGCGACAAAGGCCATAATTGTGACGGTTCCGAGGGAAAACGCCGCACATTCTCAATATGCTTCAAGCATTTAGCTGATCGTCGCCGCGCCGAAGCGCGCCTACGCTGGGTTCCCAATATTATTCTGAATTACAGCAGCAGGGAGGCCTGAAACCCACCCTCCGGGGCTGGGGATGAGGATCTGAGAAGAGAGGAAAAAAGGAGTTTCCGATCGACCTCAGGTCTTCTTAACCCTGGATAGGAGTCCATAAATCATGAAATACACTCAAAAGCCGCGCAACAGCGGCGATGCACACCCGCATGACCGTGTGGCGGTCGTCGATATCGAGACCCATGCCCCGACATATGAAGGCGACGATTTCCCGGTATGGCCGCTACATCGGCCAATTTGTGCGTCAATTTTGACTGCCGACCGAGATGATCTCGGTGTCGTGGGCTTCAGTCTCACCACAATTTTGTTTCCCGGCCGAGAGACCAAAGCGCTCGCAGATCTGGAACTCTTGCTGTCAGATCGCGTAATTGTGACATTTAATGGGCGCGGCTTTGACCTCCCTGTGTTGGCGCTCACAGCAATGAAGCACCGCAAGTTCGACACGCCAAATCTCAGCAACCTGTCGCGGGCCAACCGTTACGGCGGGCAGCATTGTGACCTCGCCGATCAATTTTCACAATATGGCAGCGCCCGAGGGGCGAGCTTGGCGACATTGTGCGCGGCCTCGAACATCTCCGTGAAACAGAATGCCCATGGCGATGAAGTGTCAAAACTCTATGATTCCGGCGAAATCGAGACCATCAAGAAATACTGCGAAGAGGACGTCGCAGCAACCTACTTGCTGTTTTTGCATTGGATCGCGTTCCGCCACAGTGACCAAGAGTTGCTCGTGACGGGCTGTGCCCATCTGGCACGGTTTATTGAAACCGAAGGCCTGGATCATCTGCTGGCGCATGCCCGCTATGCGCGCACATATTGGGCACATGCCGAGCTCAATAAGCGCATGGCGGCGCATTTGGTTCGCGATCTGAAGATCGCCGCGAGCCGTCAGATTGGCCGCTCATCGCTCGGTATCATCGGTGATGATGACGAAGGCAGCAGTGACGATGACGATGACGATCAACTGCCATTCTGACTGACCATCTGACTGCAGTGATAAGGTCTTATGCCTCAGTCGCATTCAGCCACAAGCGTTGAAGCCAACGCGCAACGCCGACCAAAACCAAATCCACCGTTTTCCAACCAAAACCCACCTCGCGCACGCGGGCTGATCCCGCGTGCGCGCATCACAAGGAATTTATCATGACCCTTATTTATCCCCATAAACTGTCGCTCATCAGCATCTCGACGCGCTGGCACAGTGCCGAACAAAGGCCCTGGTTCGCGGGCTATCATCTCCTCAACGTCGACTGGGATGGTGATGAACAATGGCTGCATTCGAGCGCGCAACACGTTGGATTTGGGATCGAGACCACCCACCTCAAACTTCAAGGCTTGGGCAAGAGCCTCGATCCAGAACGCACATTGGTGGGGTTCAAATTGAGCGATGATATTCATCGACTGTGCCGCCATGCGCGGATGGCCGATCATCCCGATACCCTTATCGACTTTGCCGAGAGGTTTGCCGCATGTATCGTGAACAGCCTCGATCTATGCGATCAGTTCGGTGGCCATGCGGCAAACCTTGCGGCCATGTCGGCGCTGCGCCGTGAGTCTGGTTTTGAGATCAACGAGGCCGATGAAGATGCCGCGTGGGAGGCTCCCGGCATGCCCGATGCGCTGGCGGTCGGCCAGTATCTGGCCGATCGCAATGCCTTTCTTTCGGTGATGCTGATGCGGCTGACACTGAATGAGCGACAAGTACATCAAGCGCAGCAAGCGTATCTCGAATGGGCGTACCCAGAACCGCCGACACCACGACATCTGATGTTGGGGCGACGCCGGAAATTATGACCGCGCAACGCCAGGCCTGATCGCGCTCATATGTCACGGAGCGGCGGATCGCTTAAACCCATGCCGCTTTACTGCAGGTTCAATCGATCAGCCCTCCAAGTCACCAAACCATCTTCGCCCGCGCACCGCCTCACCAGCGGTGTGCGGGCGTTTTCATTTCCAGGAAGCTCATATGCAAATTCATTTTGATACCCAGGACGATGCCCCGCCATCACCCCACTCGCGTTATCCCAGCAAGGTCACACTCATCAGTCTCGCGCTTAAGCCAGTGCGGAAATCAAAGGCAACATATTTTGCCGGTTTCAGCGTGTTTCACGTCCATCGACAGCTCGACCGTGGCGCGATCATTTTCACGCAAAAAGTCCATACCTGCGTCAGTTTCGATGCCAAACTCCAGACCAACCTCGGTATCGATCTCGTGCGGGCGCTCCAGCCGCACCATACA
>Ga0209067_10001166_pt1 | contig 16499 bp, 14 predicted proteins | sample ColStrG_CSR_2013_FD_187199 | JGI IMG/M metagenome (GOLD analysis project Ga0209067, IMG submission 187199) | Freshwater sediment microbial communities in response to fracking from Pennsylvania, USA - Cold Stream Run_MetaG_CSR_2013 (SPAdes)... | ecosystem: Environmental > Aquatic > Freshwater >...
GCATTGTTGTAACTCGGCAACCTGATTACAAAGCGCCTGGTTGTACCATCGTCCATCAATTAGAACAGGGGGTGAAGATGGCCGAGAAGAATGGTGAAGGAGAGTTATTCATTATTGGCGGTTCGGAAATTTATAAACTCGGTATGCCCCTTGCCGACAAACTCTATCTCACCGAGATCGACGCCCGTATTGATGGTGATACTTTTTTTCCTTCTTTTGAAAAGGAAGCATGGCATGAGATTTCCCGGCAACACCACGCCAGGGATGATCGGCATCAATTTGCTTTTGATTTGGTGATTTATAAAAAGGGCTAAGCATGGGTTTTTTCAAGGATAAAATAGTATGGATTACCGGTGCCTCCAGCGGAATTGGCGAGGCTCTCGTTTATGAACTCGCCCGAAAGAAAGGCGTAAGATTGATTTTGTCCTCGCGAAGAAAAGAGGAATTGGAACGCGTAAAGGGAAATTGCCCACCCTCGATGCAGGCGAACATTAGAATTCTGCCCCTTGATCTGGCCCAATCGGAGACGTTGAAATTAAGCGTTGAGGCAGCCGTCCAATTTTTTGGTCATGTTGATATTTTAGTCAACAATGGCGGCATCAGTCAAAGAAGCCTGGCTAAAGATACATTGCTAAGTGTTGACCGCCAGGTCATGGAGATTGATTACTTTGGCACGGTGGCACTTACTAAATTTTTACTGCCCTATTTTTTGAAACGAAAGGCAGGTCACTTTGTTGCGGTAAGCAGTGTCATGGGAATTATTGGTACCCCGTTTCGCTCCGGCTATGCGGCAGCAAAGCATGCCCTACACGGTTTTTTTGATTCGCTGCGAGCTGAACTTTGGAAAGAAAGCAAATCGATTTATGTGACACTCATTTGCCCAGGCTGGGTTCGAACCAACGTCACCCTCAATGCATTGACGGGGGATGGATCGAAACTGAATAAAATGGATCGGACCACCGAACTGGGGTTATCCCCTAGACGCTGTGCAGAAAAAATCGTCGAAGCCATTCAAAAGAAAAGGGAAGAAGTTTATATTGGCGGGGCCAAAGAAGTTCTAGGAGTTTACCTTAAACGGTTTTTTCCTAGATTATTCTCCAAGGCGGTCAGAAAAATGAAAGTGCGTTAGGGTTCGAACGTGTCACCGGTAGGATACCGTGTTTGAATTCCGGATTGAATATTTATCCAAATCATAAACTATAAATTTAATAAGTAGCATGAAACGATTGTTAATCTTTGTTGTCACTTCGCTGGTTGGATCTTTCTCTTTGTTGGCTCAATCCAAAAAGGATCTCGAGTTACAAGTGAAAAAATTGCAGACTGAAATTGAGCAGTTGAAGAAACCAAAGGTAGTTGATTTGAATACGGCCAATAAAAAAGCCGGTTATGGCATGGGCGTTCTCTTTGCCAACAACATCAAAGGACAAGGCGGAGATTCATTGGATGTGGAGGCAATGCTGGCCGCCATTAAGGATGTGTTTGAGAAAAAGACATTACTGCTTGACCAACAATCGTGCCTACCCATCGTGCAGCAATACATGCAGCAGGCGGTTGAAAAGAAAGGTGCTGTAACCAAGGAGCAAGGTCGCGCCTTTTTAGAAAATAATAAAAAGAATGAAGGTGTTATAACAACGGCGACTGGATTGCAATACAAAGTGTTAAAAGCAGGCACCGGTAAAACGCCTACCACTACCAATAACGTCACGGTCCATTACACCGGGAAATTGATTGACGGTACCATTTTCGATAGTTCCGTGCAACGCGGGCAACCTGCCAGCTTTAGTTTAACCCAAGTCATAAGTGGCTGGACGGAAGCACTTCAGTTGATGAAAGAAGGCGACAAATGGATGCTTTACATTCCTTACGATCTTGCTTATGGTGAGCGCGGACAAGGCGGACAAATTCCCCCTTATGCTGCATTGATTTTCGAAGTGGAGTTGATTAAAGTGAATTAGAGAAAGTAAATAATGCAGTATTGGATTGTTTATTAAGAAATTTTTCCCAGCGAATTCAAAGCGTTCTCGGTGGGGGAAGTTACTCACCATTGGTGCCGCTGATGCAGCGCGGCTTAGGAGCCAAGCGAAATGACGATGGCACGTTTTGAGGTACCGGCCTGCCCGTCCGTAAGCCGCTTATGAATGCGGCCGCCTTTGTTCTCCCCGAAGCAAAATCGTGAACCTAAAAAGACGTTGATGAGGTGCTCACAAAATTATTGTCGAAGACAGTTCATAACGTTACTATTGAGATTATTCTGATTCATGTAAATAAACGACTCTCCACACCTTATCAATTCTTCTAAAGAAAAAGGTCACGGCATAGGTAGGGTGATAATGTTTTCCGGATTTTAATTTCAGGTTCTGAGACTGAATCATGCTATAGATAACCATATCCTTTGTTATGAACGTTATCTCACTTTCCACTTTTTTTGCCTCCAGCGTGTCGACCAGGTCGAGAAAACCTTTAATGTGCTCATAAAATTTGGGGTAGTCCATAAATTGTCCTCCGACACCCGCTTTGAATTCTTTTTTGTTTGCGATGTCTTTAAACGCTTCATCTAGTTTTTTCTGGTTGTAATTCTCAATAAATTCGTCAATGTGGGTTTCAATTTCATCTTCTATTTCTTTTCTGTCGGAAGGTGAAAGCGAGTCAGTTGATTTTTTTCCGCAGCCTGATGCTGCTAAAAGAATGCAAAGTACGGGTAGAATTCTCATCGGTTTTTTGGTTGGGTTGGGTTGAATGGGCTGGCCAGACGAGGATTAAGGCGCTGCAGGCTCCCTTCCATGTCAGATCGTTGATCCATTGGCAATATCCACCAAGGTAATGTTTAAATTTAAGTTTTCTGCTAGGCTCAGAACGCACTCGTTAAGGCCAATAAAAAAGGTGTCCTGCGCACCAAAAGCGGAGGACACCTTAACTAAAGTTTGAAAATCTTTATGCTATTGCTTTCTTAGGAGTTTTCTCTTTTTCTCCTTTCACCTTTGGCGAACGATCAAAATCCAATACGATAGGTGAGGCAATAAAGATCGATGAATACGTACCGATCAACATTCCGATGACCAAGGCGAAAGAGAATCCGCGCAACACTTCCCCTCCAAAGATCAGCAGCACTACCACCACTACTAATACGGTTCCAGAAGTAATAAGGGTTCTGCTCAAGGTACTGTTAATGGCATCATTGAAAACTTTGGCGCGGTCGTGGTTCGCTCCGAAGCTCAGGTATTCACGTATCCTGTCAAAGATGATCACCGTGTCGTTAATGGAGTAACCGATGATCGTCAGTAAGGCGGCCACAAAAATCTGGTCAATCTCAAAGGACAAGCCGAAAGCGTGGGCGATGCCAAAGGCGGCTATGACAAATAGGGCATCGTGTGCCGTGGCGATGATCGCCCCGGTGCTGAATTGCCATTTCTTAAAGCGGATCAAAATGTAAATGAAGATCGCGATGAGTGAATAGATACTCGCTTTGTAAGCCGAGTTCTTGATGTCACCGGCGATGGTGGCATCTACTTTATGCGATTTCGAAATCGTAAAATGCTGATCATCCAGCTGGGCATCGTTTTCGGAATGTTTCAGCCCGCTGAATTTTTCAATGGCATTGACCAGGTCCAATTTAACTTTGTCGTCTGCCCCATCGGTTTCGTCATCGATCAAATAGGAGGTGGTCACCTGCATTTTGTCATCACTTCCGTAATTTTTTACTTCGGTGCTTGAGTTTTTAAAACTTTCACTGATGGCGACTTTCATATTCGTTGCCACCACGGGTTTGCTGAATGAAACTACAAATGAGCGTCCGCCCTTAAAGTCGACACCCAGGTTCAGTCCTTGGAAAGCAATGATGACAAATCCAATCATCATGATGGAGCCGGAGAAAGCGTAGGCCCTGTAACGATTGCCAATAAAATTAAACTCACCGCGTTTGCGCACGAGGTTGGCGATAGGTGATTCAAATGAGAAATTAGTTTCATCGCCTTTGCGAACCAAAAATTCAATGATCACACGTGAGATATAAACCGCCGAAAAGAAAGAGGTAACGATACCGATCATCAAGACGATGGCAAAGCCTTTCAATGGGCCTTGTCCGAAAATAAACAGGAACATCCCGGTAAGGAAAGTAGTTAAGTTGGAGTCGAAGATGGTGGCGAAGGCGCGCTCATATCCTTTCTTGATCGCATCGCGAAGTTTTCTTCCCATTTTCATTTCTTCTTTGATGCGTTCATAAATCACCACGTTAGCATCCACCGCCATGGCCATAGTTAGAACGATACCGGCAATACCGGGAAGCGTGAGTGCTGCGTTGAGCTGCGCCAAAATTCCCAGAATAAAGAAAATGTTGAACATCAACGCTAAATTGGCCACCCATCCACCTTTCGAATAGTACGCGACCATGAAAATCACAATTAACGCAAGACCTGCCCCCATGGAAATCAATCCCTGGTTCTGAGCCACCTGGCCCAATGAAGAACCAACGATGGCTTGCTCAACAATACGCGTGGGTGCCGGGAGCGAACCTGCTTTAAGAACAAGTGCTAAGTCCTTTGCTTCCTCCGTGGTGAAGTTTCCGGTGATCTGTGAATTTCCATTCGGGATTTCTCCTTGAACAGTGGGCGCTGTATAAACATTATTGTCAAGGACAATGGCAATGCGCCCTTGGGGTTGTTTGGCTGAGGCTTGTGCCGTGATCTTGGCCCACGTGCGTGCACCGGAAGCATTCATTGTCATACTCACCGATGGACGAGCGAACTGATCAAAGTCAGAGCGCGCATCGGTAATCACATCGCCGGTCAGCAAAGGCTTACCACTGCGGCCAAGGTTCACAAAATTTAATTTGATGTCCTCTATTCCCGGGGTAACATCTGGATCAGCTTTCACGTCCCAAAATAGGCCCACCGTGCGCGGCAGTAATGATCTTACTTCGGGGCGCTTGAAGATGGCGTTGATCTGTGCGGTATCTTTTACAGGGTAAAGGAACGAACCACCTTGAGAACTCAATGAGAATAGAGGAGAGGCAGTGGCTGAACGCAATGAATCCAATGAACTGCTGGTGCTGTCTTTCGGATTGGAACTAGTCAATTGTTTCTCCAATGCGGACTTCGTTGTATCGGATTTGGCAGCGAGTTTGGATTCGGTATTTGTTTCAGCAGCCGGTATTGATTTTTTGGCCTCTAATTTCTTAGCCGCCTGCTCTTTCATCAGCATCTGGTTGATGGCCACCAGCGATTGGCTGATTTGGGGATCATATGGTTCAACGATTTCCCAAAATTCAAGTCGGGCAACACCTTGTAAAAGTTTACGCACACGCTGAGGATTGTCCGCACCAGGAATTTCAATCTGAATCCGATTGGTGCCTTGAAGTCTTTGAATATTGGGTTGTGAAGTACCGAATTGGTCGATGCGGGTTTTTAAAATGGTAAATGATCGGTCGATGGCATCTTTCACTTCCTTATCGAGAAATTTCAGAATAGTGGGGTCGCTATCGGCCAACTTAATTTTGTCTTTATTGGCCGTGGAGGTAAAAAGGGGAGCCAAAGTGCGATCAGGATTCGCTTCCTTGAAAGCCTGATAAAATAACTCGACAAACGTTGAGTTGCTTGTCTTCTCCATCGTTTTGGCTTTTTGCAGCGCGGTCACAAACGCTGGATCTTGGTTATTGCCACTCAGGCCTTTCACGATATCGATGGGCGAAATTTCCAGTACCACGTGCATGCCACCTTGCAAGTCCAGACCAAGGCTCAACTCGTTGTCTTTAATTTCTTTGTAGGTGTACTCAGCACCGAAAATGTTGTACACGGGTTTGTTCCACAATGAGTCGAGGTAATTTTGTTTCTTAGAAAGATCAATGGAGCCATCTTTGTCTGTGGCATGGGCGATTGCTTCCCGATTGATCTTCGTTGTGACGAATGTAAACGACAGATAGTAAAGACAAAGGGCCGTGATTACTATGGTGAGCACTACTACCACTCCTTTATTACGCATAACTGATTAATTTGAAAATTTGATGTAAAATGATTTAAAAATTTAGTGGATAGCCAATCAAGGTGATCAGCTATTAACGGATAACGATAAAAAAAAACTCAGGGTGCGTTGGGCGATATGATTACCCGAAACAGGGTCTTGAAAAAATTGGTGGCAATTTTCTGAATGAAAATCGCTTTTTGATTTTTATCATCAGCCAGAATCAGCTTTTCAAGAGTAGAGGGCTGCGAATGATTCAATTCAACGGATTGCCCTTGTGCGGCCACGTCCGAAGGTGCATGAATCGCGATTTCTTTTTTGTCGGATGCTTTTTCCGTCTTGATTCTGGCAGATGAAGTGCTCGTCGGATAGAATGACTGGGAAAGTAAAATCACCAGGACCGCACTGAAGCCGGAAGCCAAAAGAAGAACCCGTTGTAACGATTTACCTTTCATAGAAGGGCACAAAACTAAGGAATTGAGTTGAATTTGCAACCTACCCACATGGCAATAAAAAAACCAGTCAAAAAGACCGGCTTTAAATGTTGATTTATGTGTTTGCCTGTTCCTTGGTGTACTCTTCAACAGGCAAGCAACTGCAAACTAAGTTTCGATCACCATAGGCATTATCTACCCGACTCACTGATGGCCAGAATTTATTTTCTTTTACGAAACGTAACGGATAAGCAGCCTTTTGTCGGCTATAAGGCATGTTCCATTCATCGGAAGTGATGACAGCCGCCGTATGAGGTGCATTCTTTAACACGTTATTTTCTCTGTCGGTTTTGCCTTCTTCTACTTCTCGGATTTCATTTCTAATCTCAACGAGCGCTTCGATAAAGCGATCCAATTCTTCTTTTGGTTCACTTTCAGTCGGCTCGATCATCAATGTTCCGGCCACCGGGAATGAAACAGTAGGCGCGTGGAACCCGTAGTCCATCAACCTCTTTGCAATGTCTTCTACTTCAACGCCTGCCTTTTTAAATTCACGACAATCCACAATCATTTCATGAGCGCACCGGCCATTGGTACCCGTATAGAGAATCTTGAAATGTTCACTTAACCGTTCCTTAATATAATTGGCATTGAGTATCGCCAACTTAGTAGCATTGGTCAATCCTTGGCCACCCATCATGGCGATATACGCGTAGGAGATCGCGAGAATACTGGCACTCCCATAAGGGGCAGCGCTGACCGCACGGATTGCCTTTTCGCCACCGGTTTTTACAACCGCATGGCCGGGAAGAAACGGTTTTAATTTATCATTCACACAAATGGGTCCCATACCGGGGCCACCTCCTCCATGCGGAATGCAAAATGTTTTGTGCAGGTTGAGGTGACAAACGTCGGCACCAATGTTGGCTGGCGATGTCAACCCTACTTGTGCATTCATGTTGGCCCCATCCATGTATACCAGGCCGCCATTCTGATGGATGGTCTCGCATATATCTTTAATGGACTCCTCAAATACGCCGTGGGTAGAAGGATAAGTCACCATCAAACAAGCAAGATTATTTTTGTGCTGATCGGCTTTTGCCTTGAGATCGGTAACATCAATTTTTCCGTCTCCATCGGACTTCACCACAACCACTTCCATGCCGGCCATGACCGCGCTGGCAGGATTTGTGCCGTGAGCCGAAGCGGGGATGAGTGAAATATTTCGGTGGTGATCCCCGCGAGCCTGATGATAGGCGCGGATAGTGAGCAGTCCGGCATACTCGCCTTGCGCGCCACTGTTGGGTTGTAAGGATACACCAGTAAATCCAGTAATTTCTTTCAGCCAGTTTTCGAGATTCGAAATCATTTCACGGTAGCCCAGCGTTTGGTCTCCGGGAGCAAATGGATGGATTTGTCCAAGTTCGGGCCAGGTCACGGGAATCATCTCTGTTGTAGCGTTTAACTTCATCGTACAAGACCCAAGTGAAATCATGGAATGCACCATCGACAAATCTTTGTTCTCTAAGCGTTTGATATACCGCAACATTTCGTGCTCAGAATGATGAGAATTGAAGACGGAATGGGTGAGGTAGGAAGTTTTACGAATCAGATTTTCAGGCCATGAAAGATTTTTTAACGATTGAAAAGAAGTACTGACCGCGGCTTTGTCCAACGCTTTGCTGAAAATTTCAATTATCAAGTTAACCTCCGCCGTGGTCGATGTTTCATCCAGTGAAATCCCCACTTCCGTTTTTGAGAAGAAACGGAAATTTACTTGATGTTCCGTCGCAGCCTGACATAGTTTGTCAGCATCGGGAACGGTTAGTTTCAGTGTATCGAAATAATCTGAATTGGTTTGGTGTAAGCCCATTGAAGTGAGCGAAGTTTCAAGATTTTTAGTCAAGCCATGAATTCTTCCAGCAATTTTTTTCAACCCACTGGGTCCATGGTAAACGGCATACATGCTGGCCATGACCGACAATAAAACCTGTGCCGTGCAAATATTGGAGGTGGCTTTCTCGCGGCGAATATGTTGCTCACGCGTTTGCAACGCCATACGATAGGCCGGATTGCCACTGGCATCTACGGATACGCCGATAATTCGTCCTGGCATCTGTCGTTTGAATTCGTCTTTCGTAGCAAAGAAGGCCGCATGGGGTCCACCGAATCCCATCGGTACACCAAAGCGTTGCGATGAACCGACCACCACATCGGCGCCCATTTCACCCGGTGATTTCATTAACAGTAAACTCATTAAATCTGAGCCAACCACAACAAATACATTTTTCTCGTGAGCCGAGGCAATGAAGGAGGTGTGATCTTTTATCGCTCCGTTATTATCCGGATTTTGAATATAGACGCCAAATAGATTTTCATCAGTAAGATCCAACTTGGTTACGTCGCCGATGACGAGTTCAACTCCAATCGGGGCAGAACGTGTAAATAGTAAATCAAGGGTTTGGGGAAAGGTATGCTGGTCAACAAAAAACTGATGGGCATTTTTCTTTTCCGTTTTGCGTGAGGCGTGCAACAAGTGCAAGGCCTCAGCCGCTGCCGTGGCTTCATCTAGCAAAGACGCATTGGCGATTTCCATTCCGGTCAAATCCATCACCATCGTTTGGTAATTGATCAGTGCTTCCATTCGGCCTTGGGCAATCTCCGCCTGATAGGGCGTGTAGGCGGTGTACCAACCTGGGTTTTCCAACACATTGCGGAGGATGACCCCAGGGGTTATACAATTATAGTATCCCGTTCCCAGAAAGGATTTATAGATCTTGTTTTTGGAAACCAGGTTCTTAAATCCATTTAAAAATTCGTGCTCCGATTGGGCCGGCGGCAAGTTCAGCGGGTTTTTCAATCGAATGGCCGCGGGTACCGTTTGCTCAATAAGTTCATCTACCGAATTTGCCTTTACTGTTTTTAACATCGCATCGATTTGCGAAGCGTCCGGCGCATTGTGGCGGCTTTCAAATTTTTCGGAGTAGGAGGGATTTATTATCATATTGAAAAAGAGCTTTGCAATCTTAATACTGTATGTCAAAAACAAAATTTTTAGCCACAGGTTCCCGTGTTTAAGTTATCCTGTCGGTAACCTGCAACTTGTAATCTGTTTTAGAACCGTTCAAACTGAGAGAAGAAAAAACTTCCTTCGATCTCGGCATTCACATCCGAATCAGAACCGTGAATGGCGTTCGCATCAATGGACTTGGCAAATAAGGCGCGGATCGTTCCGGGGGCGGCTTTCTTGGGGTCCGTGGCCCCAATTAATTTTCTAAAATCGTCAACGGCATTTTCTTTTTCTAAAATCATGGGCACAATAGCCCCGCTGCTCATGTAACTGCAAAGTTCCCCGTAAAAGGGACGTTCTTTATGGATTTCATAAAACTTGCCCGCTAATTCTGCGGTGAGTTTTGTTTTCTTCATCGCAACGATGCGAAAGCCCGCCTCTTCAATCATTTTCGTAATAGCGCCACTATTGCCCGCGCCGGTGGCGTCGGGTTTGATCATTGTAAAAGTTCTGTTGCCTGCCATTTTATTAGTTTTTAATTGATTTGAATTCCAGTAAATCGACAAATCCAGATGGAAATTGGGCGCAAAAATATCAAAAGAAGTTAGATTCAGGAAGTTTGTGGTGTGTTAAGCCGTTATTTTTCCTTTCCGGCAATTATCTGCATTTTTGCGGTCTTTGATGAAAAATTTACCTGAACTCACAGCCTTATTAAGCGCCCCCAAGAAGGTGGCTGTGGTGACGCACTTTAAACCCGATGCCGATGCGTTAGGTTCCTCTTTGGGGTTGGCCGGGTACCTCGCCAAGAAGGGCCATCAGGTAAATGTGATCACGCCAAGTGACTTTCCAGATTTTCTTTCCTGGATGGCGGGGTCTGAAAAAGTGATCGCGCTCAGTAAAAAATCGAAAGAATCTGAAATAAAATCAGCCGAAATCTTTTCACACGCGGACGTTATTTTTTGTCTTGACTTTTCCAGCCTTAATCGAATTAACGAATTGGGGGCCATGGTGAGAAATTCGTCAGCCGTTAAAGTGATGATTGATCATCACCTCGAGCCCGAGCATTTTGCGGATTATGAAAAGTGGGATATTAGCGATGCATCAACGGCGCAATTGGTATATGATTTTATTGTCAGTCTTGGGGAAAGAGAGTTGATCGATGGCCCCATAGCCAATTGTCTTTATGCTGGCTTGATGACCGATACCGGAGGATTTCGCCACAACAACACGACGGCCCGCGAATTCAGAGTGGCGGAGGAATTAACTTCTTTGGGGGCCAATCCAAGTGAAGTAGCTCGGCTGGTCTATGACGTGAATTCGCTGGGTAGACTTCGGCTTACTGGCTATGTGTTGAATCATAAGCTGACGGTGCTTCCTGAGTATCGAACTGCCTACATGACGCTCTCGCAAGAGGAACTTAGAAAATTTGACGTGCAGACAGGAGACACGGAAGGCTTAGTCAATTATGGATTATCTATAAAAGATATGCAAATGTCGGTGTTGATGTACGACCGGGGTGAGGAAATCAAAATTTCTTTCCGATCTTTGGGCTCCTTTTCAGTAAATGAGTTGGCTAGAGCTCATTTTGAAGGAGGCGGGCATCGGAATGCCTCTGGCGGATCGTCAAAATTAAGCCTGGATCAGACGCTGGAGAAGTTCTTAAAGGTGTTGCCTAACTATAAAGAAAAATTAATTAATAACTCATAACTATCAACAATGAAAAATTCAATTTTGGTTTCCCTAGTGTTTTTGGCGATTTGCTCGGCTTGTTCTAATGATCGGGAAACAGTGTCAGGTCAAAAGTTCACTGTCCTGAAAAAGGGTGATGGAAAAGAAGTCAAAGTGAAGCAGATTCTAATAATGGATTTTCTTTTTAAAGATGGAAAAGACTCAGTTTGGTATGATACCCGCAAAAATCCATATCCTCAGATCATGCAAAAGCAAGCCCAGGTGCAAGGGGGTGATAAATTGATGGAAGTGATCTACATGCTTTCGAAGGGTGATAGCGTTACCTTGAAGATGTCGGCTTTAGATGTTTTCACCAAGTCATTCCGACAGCCTATTCCACCCAATGTTGACAGTTCCTCATTCTTCACCTTCCACATCAAAATGAATGAAGTGCTCGACAGCGCGCAGTTTATTAAGTACCGAGAAGAATTGGTTGCCAAACAAAATGAAAAAGCGCTCAATCAACAGAAAGAGCAACTTGCCAAAGACAGCGTAATCATTGCCGACTTTTTGAAAGAAAAAAATATTTCGGCCATGAGTACGCCTTCAGGGCTGCGTTATGTAATCACAAAGCCCGGAAAAGGAGAGAATCTAAAAGAAGGCCAGACGGCCAAAGTGAACTATGCTGGGTATTTGCTCAATGGAAAGTATTTTGATACAAGCATTGAGTCGGTAGCCAAGGAAAAGAATATCTATCAGCAAGGTCGTGGCTATACGCCTTACCCTGTAACGGTGGGAAGAAGTTCTGTCATCAAAGGATGGCATGAAGCGTTAACGTTGATGAACAAAGGATGTAAAATGACGGTTTATATTCCCTCGTCCCTCGGCTATGGCAACCAAAGAAAAAGCCAGGATATTGTGGAAAATTCGGTACTCGCTTTCGATATGGAGGTGGTTGATATCCAGTAGTAAATGATGAGGGTTTGGGGGATATTTATTTTCATCGTAGGAGTACTAAGTTCTTGCCTAACGGATGGGACGGCACCCAACACGGCCGGCCTTCAATACGTCAAGGATACAACTGCGATCGCTTCCTATTTGGCTCAACATAAAATTAATGGCACCAAACTGCCGGAGGGCATTTGGTTTGTCGTTGATTCATCAGGGTCAGGTATCCGTGCTACGTTTAACGATTCCGTTAAGTTGAAGTATGCGACAAGATTGTTGAGTGATAATTCAGTCGTTGAACAATCCTCCGTGCCGAAGCATTTTGTTTTGGATAGCCTAATAAGAGGCGTTCAGATTGTTATGCCGGAGTTTCAGGCCGGTAGCAAAGGGAGAATATTTATCCCTACCTCCTACAGTATGGGGTATAGAAATCTGGTAGCCCTGACCAATTTAATCTTTGAATTTCAATTGATTGAAGTAAAGGATTATCAGTTAAAAATAGACACAGCCATTATTGACGGATACCTTAGTTCACATTCGATAAAAGCATTTAAAGATCCGAGTGGACTGAGGTACACCATTGATTCACTGGTGACCGGTCCACGACCTCTGCTGACGGATCAGGTTCAGGTTAATTACACGGCTAAGGTTCTTTCGGACGGATCAACGATCGACCAAGGAAAATCGGTTTCGCTTTCGACAGCCAATCTGATTTTAGGATGGCAGATTGGGCTTCAAAGAATTCAGCAAGGCTCAACCTGTACCTTGTATATTCCATCATCGCTAGCCTATGGCGCAAGTGGTAATGGAGGACTAATTAAGGCAAATGCTATTTTAGTATTTAATATTACCTTAATAAAGGTTGTTCATCCTTGACCAAAGAAAGCACCGCTGTAAGGTGAGTTATGAATAGAATTTTATTCTTTGCCTGGCTCATTTTCATTTCGCTCCAATCTTGTGTTAAGCAAGACACGATTAGCGCCAAAGCTCAATTTAAATCCGATACGACTTCCATCCGTAGTTTTTTGACCAGCAACAACATTGAGGCGACTAAGGTGAATACCGGATTTTGGTATTCCATCGATACCTTGGGTGAGGGTGTTTATCCGGTATTATCGGATTCGGTGACGATTGCCTATACCGCAAAACTTATTCCCTCCCTGGAGGAAGTGGATTACGCCGCATCGACCACCGTATTGTTATCAGGCGCTATTTCTGGATTACAACAGGGGCTGATATTATTTCCTTCCACTAGCTTCGGTCGCCTTTATATTCCATCCGGCCTTGCGTTTGGAGTAAGTACTCATAAACAGAACCAAATCCCTGCCAACGCCAATTTGCTTTATGAAATTAAGGTGATCCGGGTTACGGGCACCAGGTTCACCAACGACATCAGCACCATTGATTCTTATTTGCAAAGTCATAGTATAGTTGCCCTGCATGATGATAGTGACATTCGATATACCATTGATGCCATTGATAGCACGGCCGTTAACCCTCCCATGCCGGGTGCCTCGGATTTGATTACCGTTACCTACACGGAGAGAATATTAAACGCCGATACACTCATTACATCGGTAAGCACCCCCACTAAAATAGCGTTGCATGATCAAGTCACGGGGTGGCGTATTATGTTGCCAAAACATGTAGCGGAAGGGACAACCATTACTATGTATACACCTTCGGGCTACGGCTATGGAAGTTCTGTTCGCCCCGGCATCCCGGCGAACTCTAACCTTGTTTACGTCGTTAAATTGATTAAGGTTAATTGATAATGGAATTGTGTTTTGCCACAAATAACACGCACAAGCTATTGGAGGTGAAATCACTTCTTGAAGGGAAGTTTCAGATTGTCAGCCTGCATGACATTGGGTGTGATGAGGAACTAGCGGAAACAACCGGTACCATTTCTGGCAACTCCCGGCAGAAAGCAGAATACATTTACAACAAATACCAAGTGAATTGTTTTGCCGACGACTCTGGGCTAGAAGTGGCCTCCCTCAAGCAGGCACCTGGCGTCGACTCCGCCATGTATGCCGGCCCCCAGCGTAACCATGATGATAATATTAATTTGTTATTGAGGAACCTTGAAGGAGTCGAAAATCGAAAAGCACGTTTCATTACCGTCATCACACTGGTTATGGCAGGAAAACACGTGCAGTTTGAGGGTACTTTGGAGGGAAGAATATTACGTGAAAAGCAGGGACGCGGTGGATTTGGCTATGATCCTATTTTTCTTCCCGATAGCTTTGACAAAACACTTGCTCAAATGACCATGGAAGAGAAGAACAGCATTAGTCATCGCGCCCATGCCATTAAGAAATTAGTCGCATTTTTAGAGTTAAACTACCACTCCATATTGACCGGTAATCCGTATTTTTGAGGTTGATGAAACCATTGACGATCGGCATTACAGGAGGCAGCGGATCTGGCAAGACTTTTTTTTTGCAGGGTCTGTCAGCTCATTTCAAGCCCTCGCAAATATGTTTGATCTCCCAGGATAATTACTACAAGCCGCGCGACCAGCAACCCGTTGATGAAAATGGAGTTAAGAATTTTGACTTGCCTGTCTCCATTGATCGGGAGAATTTTTTGCAAGATCTACTGAAACTAAAAGCAGGGCAGGAAGTGATCAAACGTGAATACACTTTTAATAACCCTTCTGCAGAGTCCAAGCACTTGGAATTTAAGGCGGCTCCTATCCTGGTGGTAGAGGGATTGTTCGTTCAATATTTTGCTGAGATTGCCAAAGAACTTGATCTTAAAATCTTTATCGAAGCAAAAGATCATGTCAAATTAGGCCGCCGAATTAAACGGGACCAGGTAGAACGGGGTTATGATATTGATGATGTACTCTACCGATACCAATTTCACGTTATGCCCATTTACGAATCATTAATTGAACCGTTAAAGCATTATGCTGATCTGGTAGTGCCTAACAATAGCAATTTTGACCGAGCGCTGGATGTACTCAAGGGTTATTTAGAAACCCGACTGACTTAGCTTATCGATGTCTAAGAAAGTTCTGATCATTACCTATTACTGGCCACCGGCCGGAGGCATTGGGGTGGTTCGTTGGGTAAAGTTTGTAAAATATATTCGCGAAAACGGCTGGGAGCCTGTCGTGTACACGGTGAGCAATGCCAACTATCCGCTAACGGATGATTCGCTTCAACACGATGTGCCAACAGATATTCAAATAATTAAAAGACCGATTTGGGAGCCTCACCATTTATATCGGTTATTCTCAAAGAATAAAGGTTCGTCCGGTCTTGCCGATATTAAACCAAGGGATCAAGCGTCTTTTGTGGAGTGGATTTCAAATTGGGTAAGGAGTAATTTTTTTATTCCGGATGCCCGTGCACGTTGGATTAAACCTTCGGTTCAATTCTTAACTGGTTATTTGAAAGGTAATCCGGTGGAGGCAATCGTTTCTACCGGTCCGCCGCACAGTGCTCATCTTATTGCCATGAGTCTAAAGCAAAAAACAGGAATTCCGTGGCTAGCTGATTTTCGCGATCCATGGACTACCATGGATTACTATCAGGAACTTTTACTGACCGGGTGGGCAAACAGGAAGCATCATCGCCTGGAATTGGAAGTTTTAAAAACGGCCGATGCCTTGACCGTGGTGGGCAACGGAATGAAAAGAGAGTTTGAAGAAAAGTCAGGAAGAAAGGCAGTTGTTGTCACTAATGGTTTTGATGAAGGTGATTTTTCAGACGATCGTGTTCAACTTGATGAGCGCTTCACCTTGGTACACATCGGAACTTTTTTTTCACGGATCAACCCGACCAACCTATGGCAATGCCTTGCTGAGTTGAACAGTGAAGGACATCCTATGATTTCTGATCTCAGGATAATATTAATGGGAAGGATTGATGCCGCTGTTGTGGAATCGATACGAAATGCGGGGTTGGAAGAATTCTTGATTCTCGTGCCCAGTCAACCCCACCAGGAAGCAGTAAGGCAAATGAAAAGTGCGCAGATATTGTTGCTGTGTATTTTTGAACAAACCAAATTTGTCTTAACGGGAAAATTATTTGAATACTTGGCCGCACAGCGCCCTATTTTTTGTATTGGCCCCAAGGATGGAGATGCCGCTTCGATTCTCAAGGAGACGGGCGCCGGCCAGACCTTTTCATTTGAAGACAAGATTGGCATCAAGCAACATTTGATGGAGTTGCACGCTAAATTTATAAAAGGCGAGTTGAAGAAGGCGGAAAATAATTCTCGCCACTATTCGCATCGGGAATTGGTGAAGGAGATGGTCAGTCAATTAAATCAAATTTCTAGAAAAAAAATTTCGCTTTGATTTCAAAGAGATTCATCCGGAACTCAGTCATCTACACCATTGCGGGCTCATTGCCTTTAGCGAGCGGAATTATTTTACTTCCTTTTTATTTCCAGTATTTATCCACTTCCGTGTACGGGGCATCCGCTTTGTACACCGGTGTTTCCATGTTGGTGCAAATACTGGTCACCTA
>Ga0209067_10001167_pt1 | contig 16495 bp, 15 predicted proteins | sample ColStrG_CSR_2013_FD_187199 | JGI IMG/M metagenome (GOLD analysis project Ga0209067, IMG submission 187199) | Freshwater sediment microbial communities in response to fracking from Pennsylvania, USA - Cold Stream Run_MetaG_CSR_2013 (SPAdes)... | ecosystem: Environmental > Aquatic > Freshwater >...
GCAATGCGCTGGGCAATGCGGTGGGGTTCGGTACCTTGACCGGCGGGGCAATTCGTTACCGCATCTATTCGTCCGTAGGAATGAAGCCCGAGGCCGTCGCGCGCATGATGGCCTTCATCGCCATCACCTTCGGGCTAGGTATTGTCACATTCGGGTCGATGGCCGTCCTGTTCACGGCGGATCGCCTGGCGCCATTGGTGCGCCTGGGCCCGGGCCCGCTGCGTTTGCTCGCCGTATGCGCCTTGGGGGCGACTACGATAATCCTCTACTTATGCCGGAGCGGCCACATCCGCATCGGCCGCATTTCTGCCGCGATGCCCCATCCGGGCCTGGCAGCCTTCCAGATCTGTCTCACGGGGCTCGACCTCGTCGCGGCGGGCGCCACACTGTGGGTGCTGTTGCCCCCCCATACACTCGACTTCTGGACCTTCACTGCGGTCTACCTGGGCGCATTGGCGGTTAGCGGCGTTGCCCATACGCCTGCCGGGCTGGGTGTTTTCGATGCAGTGCTGCTTCTGGCCTTGCGCTCCCAGATGGCAACGAGCGCCATTGCGGCGGCCCTGGTTTTGTATCGGGCCATTTACTTCGGACTGCCGCTCTTGGTGGCGGCCGTTGTGCTGGCGCTTGAAGAAATCCGCAGCCTTTCTGTGCGCCCGCTGGCCCCGGTCGCCCGCAGCGTTGCGCGATCCGCGGCACAACTCACGCCGGCCCTTCTGGGTGTAGTCACCTTTTGTATCGGCGTCATGCTCGTTGTCTCAGGCGCCACGCCGGCGTTTGAACATCGCCTGGCGTTGCTGTCATTGCGCCTGCCCCTGGCCCTGGTGGAGGCCGCGCATTTTTTCGGTAGCCTGCTTGGCGTCGTGCTGATACTGCTTGCCCGCGATCTGTTTCGCCGTCAGGTTGCCGCCTGGTGGATCGTGCTGGTCATCGCTGCGCTGAGCCTTGCCTTCTCGCTCATGAAGGGCCTGGCGTATGTCGAAGCTGGGTTGCTGGGATTGTTGTTGGCGATGCTCCTGGCCACGCGCCACCAGTTTTCGCGGCGCGCTTCGCTACTGCTGCAACCCTTTACGGCGGGCTGGTTTGTGGCCCTCGCCCTCATTTTGGCCGGCGGCACCACCATTGCCCTCTTTGCCTTCCGCGATGTGGCCTACACGCATGATCTTTGGTGGCAGTTTGAGTTCAACGCCCAAGCTCCGCGAGCCCTGCGCGCCTTGCTGGGCATGTGCTTCCTTGCCGTGGCTATCGGCGTGTGGAACCTGTTGCGCGCTCCTGCCGGCCGGGTGAGCGCGCCCAGCGCCGCGGACATGGCGCGCGCCATCGGCATCGCCGCTGCGCAGCAGCGCGGCGAGGCCATGCTGGCATTGATGGGCGACAAGAGTCTGCTGTTTTCGGTTTCCGGGCGCAGCTTTCTCATGTTCTCGCGGCGCGGCCGCAGCTGGATTGCGCTATTCGATCCCTTCGGCGACCCGGCCGAAGCCCAAGAGCTGATCTGGCGCTTTGTGGAAATCGCCGATGAACACGGCGGACGAGCAGCGTTCTACCAGGTGCGAGCGGAATCGCTACCCCTCTACCTGGATGCCGGTCTACGGATCCTGAAATTGGGTGAGGAGGCTCGCATCAATCTGGCCAACTTCAGCTTGGTTGGCCCCGAGCGCTCGCATTTGCGCTACGCCCTCAAGCGCGGCGACCGCGATGGCCTGGAATTTTCCTATTACCAGTCCGGATTCGGTGATGCGTTGTTCGCGGAGATCAAGCAGATATCCGACGGATGGCTGGCCCGGCACCGCGCCACCGAAAAGGGTTTCTCCGTGGCGGCGTTTGAACCCGATTTTGTCGCAGCGCAGAGCGTAGCAGTGGTTCGGCGCCACGGTGCGGTGATAGCCTTTGCGTCCGTGATGTCGACAGCCAACCACGGCGAGGCGGTGATCGGACTCATGCGCCACGTGGCCGATGCGTCACCGCTGGTCATGGAATACTTGTTCACCCAGCTGAGTCTGGCGCTGCAGGCCGATGGCTACCGTTGCCTGGACCTGGGCATGGCGCCATTGAGCGGATTTGCTCCGCGGCCCCTGGCGTCGCGCTGGCATCGCATGGCAATACTGATCGGTCGCTACGGCGGCATCGTTTACAACTTCCAGGGGCTGCGCATGTTCAAGGGCAAATTCCGACCCAGCTGGGAGCCGCGCTACCTGGCCGCATCGGGCAGCCTGGGCCCGTTCATCGCGCTGGCGGATGTGGCGGCACTCGTGGCCAGCGGCGTGCGCCGGACCGAGCGATGATGCGGGCGCTGCTCGCGGGGCTGGCTGCGGGGCTGGCTGGTCTGGTACTTATCCCGGCTGGCGCTGCACAGTCGCCCGCGGCGCTGCCGACGGGTGACGCCGTGCCGCCAACCATTAATGGCGGTCGCTATGGTGAAGTCCGACTGGCGGTACCAAGCGGGCGCGCCACGGCTTACGTCGTCTATTTTTCCGGCCGGGGCGGCTGGCACACCGCGGACCGGGCAGTCTTGGATGCCATTGCCGGCGCAGGCGCCATTGCCGTTGGCGTTGACCTGGACAACTATTATCACAACATTGGCGCTGACCCCTATGCGAAGCGCCGGCCATGCGACGTCCTGGTCGGCGACGTGGAAGGTCTGAGTCGCCAACTGCAGCACCGCTTGCAAGCCGATACTTATTACTTTCCCATACTGACGGGCGCCGGTGAGGGTGGGGCGCTGGCCTTGCAAGTGCTCGGGCAGGCTCCGGACAACACCTTGGCGGGCGCCGTTGCGCTCAACGTGGCCACTGCCGCGCACCCGCCCGTGCGTCTGTGCAAGGGCCCCTTTGGCGCGCCCTTTGGCTTTCACGAGAATGCTGCCCGCAAAAAAATTGCTAACGACGACGTGGCCGCACTGCTGGTAGCGCTGTTGCAGCCGCACATTGGTGCACCGACCGCCGACGGCGTGTCGGCATTGCCTCTGGAAGAGTTGCCCTCGGCGCCGCTCGGGCGGCTGCTGGCCGTAGTCTTGAGCGGCGACGGAGGGTGGCGCGATCTGGACCGAACCATTGCCGAGAACCTTCAGCACGGTGGCGTCTCGGTAGTGGGATGGGACTCACTACGGTATTTCTGGCGCGAACGTACGCCGCAGGAAACGGCCGCCGACCTTTCCAGGGCGCTGCGCTATTACAGCGTTCGCTGGCATACCGAGCACATTGCCTTGATCGGTTACTCGTTTGGCGCCGATGTTCTGCCGGCCGTGTACGCGCATTTACCGGAAGACCTGCGCAGCCATGTGGTGCTGGTCTCCCTCCTGGCGCTGTCGCCCAAGGCGGACTGGGAGATCTCCGTCACGGGCTGGCTGGGCGCGCCACCCACCAGCAAGGCGCAGCCCATTGCCCAGGACCTGGCCGCGCTGCCGCCGGCCATTGTCCAATGCATCTACGGCGCCGAACAAATCGATTCCCCGTGTCCGGGGCTTGCAAGTACGGATGCGGAGCTGGTGCGTACCTTGGGCGGCCACCATTTCGATCACCGGTACGATGTACTTGCAGAGCGGATTTTGAGAAAGTTTCGCAGCCGGGTGGAGATGCAAAATGCGATTGCGGCGCCATCTGTCCCCTAGTTTTTCGACAGTGCAGCGGGCATCGCTTTACGACCAAATCACCTAAATTCGAAGCGCCGTTTTTTTCATATTCCAATCCGGAATTCCCTTTCTACAAATACTTCGTTGCTGCACTGAGCCCGCAGCGGATATCGTCTCCCACCCCATTGGAACCAGAATCCTCGTCTGGAGCGATGGATTTAGATGGTGGAGGCGTAGATGTCCAGCGTGGCAGAAGGCATTGATTCGGTACCCCCGGCATCCGTTAACCGGGTACCCATTGGTCGCGCCTGGTACCAGACGGAAGACTCGTGGGCGATTTTGCTGGGCGTTGGCCTCGTCGTCATTGCGGCGCTGGCGGTGGTGGCCGGCTCCAACATCAACTGGGTCGCGGTTGCGCCCGGAGGGTGGAACACGCTCGGCGAGATTGGCCAGCAACTGGCCAATAATGCGGCGCGATATTTGGCGCTGTTCGCGCTGTGGCTGGCGCTTCTTGGCATCAGCACCCCTTACCTGGGCATACGCCCGGCACAATTCGTACCCGCCTTCACGGCGCTGTTCGTGGCGTCTCTCCTGGTGATCTCGCTGGGCGCCTGGTCCCAGGCCAACCGCTATAACCTGGAGCCACCCCTGGTTGCGCTGGGCCTGGGACTGGTCATATCGAACACTGTCGGCCTGCCGCGCTGGCTCGATGCCGGGTTCCGGGTCGAGTACTACATCAAGATCGGCATTGTTCTGCTGGGCGCCACATTGCCGCTAACCCTGCTGGTGACGGCCGGACCGGTCGCCATTGCGCAGGCGGCTGCGGTCTCCCTGGTTACCTTTGGTGTGATCTATTTTGTGGCCGTGCGCTTGGGCCTGGACCGGCGCTTTGCCGCCACCCTGGGTGCCGGCGGCGCGGTCTGCGGGGTCTCGGCTGCCATCGCGGTAGCCGGTGCGGTCGGAGCAAAAAAGGAGCATGGCCCCATTGCCATCACCATCGTGATTTTCTGGGCCATCGTCATGATCTTCCTCCTGCCGCTGGTGGCGCGCGCGCTGGGGCTGTCCACCGGCGTGGCGGGCGCCTGGATCGGCACCTCGGAGTTTGCCGATGCCGCCGGTTTTGCCGCGGCGCAGGCCTATGGCGGTTACGCGGGTCACGTGCCGGGCATTACCGGCAGCGCTGATGCTGCCGTCAACGCCTTTACCCTGATGAAGGTGATCGGGCGTGATCTTTGGATCGGCATCTGGGCCTTCGTGCTCTCCATCGTTGCAGTTACGCGCTGGGACGCCACCGGAGTCGATACGCGCGCGGGTGCTGGCCAGATCTGGCAGCGCTTTCCCAAATTCGTGATGGGCTTTGTCCTCGCCTCAGCCATCATTTCACTGCTGACGTTGGCCTATGGCAGCGCCGACTACAACAAGGTGCTCAAGCCGGAGGTCGTGGGCCCGATCAAGACGCTGCGCACCTGGGCCTTCACGTTCTGCTTCCTGAGCATAGGCTTGACCACTCGCTGGCGCGAGCTTGCCGGCATTGGCCTGCGGCCGTTTATTGCTTTTTCCAGCGGCGTGATCGTGAACGTGGTGCTTGGCTTCCTGCTCTCGGCCGTGGTTTTTGGCGGCTACTGGGCTGCGCTGGGTACACCGTGACCCTGGGCGCCCGCATCGTGCAGGCCCTGTGGCCACCGCGGCCGGCGGGCGCCAGCTGCGGTTCTTGCCGACATTTCCAGAACGAACCCTTCCATCTGGAACGCGCGATGCCGGGCTTTGCCGTGCTCAGCTCCGCACTCGGCGCGGTGTGCGCCGACAACGGACACTGTGAGTTGCATCAGCGTCAGGTCGTCGCACTTGGCAACTGCGTGGAATTTGGGGCTCGGGAACATGTCAGCTGTTCCGCCAAGTGATCCACCGGGCATTTTGGCCCGGCAAGGGGAATGCGAGGGCACACGGCCCTTGCCGTGAGGCCGGAATTTTTCCGATGGTCGGAGGGGGGCTGCGGAAGTGACCATCCTGCCGCTGCGTCATTCCTCTAAACTCCCGGCCATCATGGCCAACTTGCCTACCGACCCGGACACGGTCCCAACCACGGACCCAGCTCTCACCGAACCCGCTGGGGGTGTGAACCCGGTTCCGCCGCCCGCCGCCCCGCTGGTGCGCCACGCCGGTTTGCTCGACCGTTTTCTACCCGGAAAACGGCGGCGTTTTGCGCGCCGCGTCAGTCGCGAACTGCAGGCGCTGCATGCTTCCGTGGCGCAGGCCCACCCGGAACTGCGCGGACTGGACCTGTACCGGCGTATCGCCATGGAGCGGCTGCAGACCACCCCGGAAGGCGCCGATGCACTGCTGCGCAAGGCCGATGAAAACTTCGCGTGGTGGCCGACGACACGCGAACTCACATTCATCGACGTGGTTCACATGATTGCGATCGAGGAATATCACGCCGCCTACCCCCAGTCCGCCTGGATCCGGGCCGACATGGCGCGCATCGTGGCAGAGGAAGTCGATCACGCCTTGTAGCCACCGATAGCAGTCAGTCCGTTTCACAGAGGCCTACGCCATGTTTCGCATGAAAAGTTTCCGCTTTGTCTGTCCTGCCCACGGCCTCAAAACTGGCACGGGATTGCTGCTGGCAGCAATCGCCTGCGCTTTTTTCCAGGGTGCTTTTGCGGGCGAGCCAGAGCTTGCCGCCTGCCTGGGTGAACCCGGCCCAGCAGGCCAGGTGATACCCCGCTGCACTACGGCGCTGCAGGCCAGCGACATTACCGCCCCCAAGCGATCGGCGCTCTACACCAAGCGGGGCCTGGCTTATATGGCGGATGGTGATCTGCGCCGCGCCCGCGACGATCTCGATCAGGCCGTTGCGCTCGATGCAACCTCGACCTGGGCTCTCAATGCCCGGGCCGTGCTCTTCATGCAACTGGGCCTGACGGATCAGGCCATAGGTGACTATGAAGCGGCCATCAAGATCAAGCCCGGGTATGCATTTGCCTGGTCCAACCTCGCCAGCGCCCGCCTGGTCCAGGGTGACACCGATCGCGCGCTCGCCAACTTCAGCGAAGCCATACGGCTCGCGCCCGAACGGCTGGAGATCGCGCTGACAGGGCGCGGCAAGGTCTGGCTGGCGCGCGGTGAATACGACCGCGCCGCGGAGGACTTTTCTGCTGCCTTGAAGCTCAATCCGCGCTATGCCAATGCGTTGAGTGGACGCGCTGCGGCGCATTTTTGCAAAGCCGAATTTGCCGCCGCCGCCGACGATATCCGCGGCGAACGATCCATACGCCGTGACCCCCAATCCTCCGTGGAACTGCTCATCGCGGTCCGGCGGGCGGGAAAGGATGGCCGTGCGGAACTGGCGCAAATCGCCCAGGCCGACGGCGACAAGAAAGGAGATGTGCCGGGCATCGCGCTGTTTCGCGGCACCATTTCACCCGAACAGGCATTGCAATCGACCAATGACAAGGATCCGCTGGCGCAGCGGCAGCGCCAGTGCACGACCAATTTTGCGGTCGGCCAGTGGTACCTGCTGCAGACCGATATCGAACGCGCCCGCGTGTGGCTGGGCGCCGCGCGCGAGGGTTGCGATCAGTCGCGCGCGGAATATGCCGAAGCCAGTGCGGATCTGAATCGACTGAACGAGTCCGCGCCGGACCACAAGGCAACGCACTGAAGCGCTCTGCCGAGCACACCACCGAACGGGCAACCAAGGTGAAGTCCGTGAAGGCCGCTCACAACAACCCGCACATTGCCGCCAAATAGCGTCATGCGCTGCCGGACGGGGCCGGACCCGGCCCGGTCAATGCCGGTGCGTAGAGCGAGTCCCGGCAGTTTTTCCGGGACGCCTTTCAGCCGGCATGCGGCAAGGCCAGCGCCTCGGTCACGCGATGCTGCAGATCGGCGCCGCCAAAGGATGTGAAGTCGTGGGGCAACGCCGCTCCCAGCGCGTGACGTGTCGCGCTGCCCAGATGCTGCTTGAGCTCCCCAAGAAATGGGTCTGACGCTATCAGCGTCAGGGAGCCAAAGCGCCCGTCGTTTGCGGCGGCTTCCAGGTGCCGGGAAATCTCCACGGAGAACGCCGTCATCTCCTTCCGGTGTGGCGTCGTATGTGGCTGAAAGGACGTACCCTTGCGGCCCGCATCGCCGTGCGCCTTCTGTGCGTGCCCTTCCTGGTCCGACGTGAGCTCGCCAGCCTTCTCGCGGCTTTGCGGATGCACGAGATCCATGAGTTCAAGCAAGCGCCCGCTTTCTTCTTCGCGCTCGAACACGCGCGCGCGTGCCGAGTTGGCCAGAACGATCCATGATTTTTTCATGCGTCTACTCCCGATGAGAGGCGCGGCAGCCTGGCTTCGTGCCCCTGGGTTCATGCTCCGGGGTTCCTACGGATACCGCGCTGCGCAGCCGTTGAACCATAGTAGGCGTTCCTCCGGCGATACACGGGCGGAATCTGCCTATTTGTTGATGCGCAGCAGATTTGTCCGGTGCATGACCATCCTGGCTGGACCCGCATCGCGGTTTTGCCGGCCGCTGGGCGTAAGCCGCGTGGATGATTGTCCTTGTCGATACAGGGGGCGCCAGCGGTGGCGGTGGGCAAAATCGATAAACTGTGCGCTAGCGCACCGCCAGAGAAAAAATCACACAACAGGGAAATATCGCATATGGACGTACGGGCAGCAGTGGCATGGGAGGCCGGCAAGCCGTTGACAGTGGAAACGGTGCGGCTCGATGGGCCCCGCGCCGGTGAAGTGCTGGTGGAGATCAAGGCAACCGGAATCTGTCACACCGACAAGTACACGCTCTCGGGCGCCGACCCCGAGGGACTGTTCCCGGCCATCCTCGGTCACGAGGGTGCCGGCGTGGTCGTCGATGTGGGTCCCGGCGTTACCAGCCTGCGCAGGGGCGACCATGTCATTCCGCTTTACACGCCGGAATGCCGCCAGTGCAAGTCCTGCCTGTCGGGCAAGACCAACCTGTGCACGGCCATCCGTGCCACCCAGGGCAAGGGTGTGCTGCCCGACGGTACCAGCCGTTTTTCCGTGAACGGCAAGCCCATATTTCATTACATGGGCTGCTCGACTTTCGCCAATTACACTGTCCTGCCCGAAATCGCGCTCGCCAAGGTGCGCGAGGATGCGCCGTTCGACAAGATCTGCTACATCGGCTGCGGGGTCACCACCGGCATCGGTGCCGTGATCTATACGGCCAAGGTGGAGGCCGGTGCCAGCGTCGTCGTTTTTGGGCTGGGTGGTATCGGCCTGAACGTCATCCAGGGGGCACGCATGGTGGGTGCCGACCGCATCGTCGGCGTAGACCTCAATCCCGAACGCGAAGCGCTGGCCCGCCGTTTTGGCATGACGGATTTCGTCAACCCGCAGGACCACGGCAAGGATCTCGTCGCGCATATCGTCGAACTCACGGGAGGCGGTGCCGACTACAGCTTCGAATGCATCGGCAACACGGATGTGATGCGCCAGGCGCTGGAATGCTGTCACCGCGGCTGGGGCGTCTCCGTCATCATCGGCGTGGCAGCCGCCGGCAAGGAAATTGCCACCCGCCCGTTCCAGCTCGTGACCGGCCGCGTCTGGAAGGGTTCCGCATTTGGCGGCGCCCGCGGCCGGCGTGACGTACCCAAAATTGTCGATTGGTACATGGAAGGCAAGATCAATATCGACGATCTGATCACCCACCAGATGCCGCTCGAGCGTATCAACGATGGATTCGACCTGATGAGCCGGGGCGAGTCCATCCGCAGCGTGGTGGTCTACTGATGGCGGCGGCGACGCTGCGCGCGGGTCACCTGTGCATGGGTGGCCGGCTGGAGTTCTACAGCCACACATCGACCGCGACCGGCACGGTGATGAGCTTCGGGCTGTACCTGCCGCCCCAGGCGCGTGAAGGCAAGGTCCCGGCGCTGTATTACCTGGCGGGTCTCACCTGCAATGAAGAAACTTTCCTCATCAAGTCGGGCGCGATCCGCTTCGCGGCGCAGTGGGGCCTGGCGCTGATCGCGCCGGATACCAGCCCACGCGGCGCCGGCATCGCGGGTGAGGACGCTGAGTGGGATTTTGGCCTGGGTGCCGGCTTCTACCTCGACGCCACCCAGGCGCCCTGGGAGCGCAATTACCGCATGCATCGCTATGTCACGCAGGAACTGCCGTCCCTGGTGGAGGCGGATTTCCCTGTCGAGCCGCGGCGCCGCGGCATCTTTGGACATTCCATGGGGGGGCATGGCGCGCTCACGATAGCGCTGCAGGATCCGGGCGCCTGGCTATCGGTATCGGCCTTCGCGCCTATCTGCAATCCCGTCGCGGTTCCGTGGGGCGAAAAGGCCTTCAGCCGCTACCTCGGACCCAACCGCGGCAACTGGGAGCGCTACGATGCCAGCCTGATGATGCGCGTGCGTCCTTACCCCGGCCCCATACTCGTGGACCAGGGACTGGACGATCGCTTTTTAAAAAGCCAGCTCCACCCCGAGGCGCTGGAAGACGCGGCGCGTCACAGCGGCCAGCAACTCAAGCTGCGGCGCCACGACGGCTACGATCATTCCTATTGGTTCATCCAGAGCTTCATTGCCGACCACCTGCACTGGCATGCCCGGCAACTGGGTGTAGTGGCCGACTGAGCGCGCATGCCGCAGGCGCGGGGGCCCCGGCTGTCTCGCGTCAGGTCATCAGGCTGACATGCGCCGCGACGATCCGCCAGCCCTCCGGCATCCGTACCCACGTCTGGCTCTGCCGGCCCGGCCGAGCACCCGGCCGGGCAAATTCAATATGGGTAGTGGCCAGGGCATCGCCAAAGCTTGTTATGGCGGTGGCCAGTACCGTGCGTGCCAGGCCCTTGCTGGGGCGGGCCGCGCGGAACTCCCGAATCTGCTCCATGCCGTAGAGATTTTCGGAAGCCCCGTAACGCACGGTGTGGGGTGAATCCCAAAAAAGTTCATCGAGCACGGCAATGTCGTTGCTCACCAGCGCCTGTTCGTAGCGCGCAAAGACCGCGCTTACCTGCGCAAGCACCTGGGGGTCATTGATCTGCATGGTGGAGGTTTTCGTTTTCGAGTCTCGGTGATTTCAGGTGGCGGCGCGCACGGGTGCACGCGTACGGCAGACGCCGGTTTGTTCCAGGTACTGCGCAGCCGCCAGGCACCGGTCCTCGCGCCAGGGCGCGGCAATGAGTTGCACGCCTATGGGCAGCAATGACTCGCCCGCCTCTGATACGCCATCGGGCCATACCGGTACGGTACACACCGGCAGACCGATGCACGACACGGGCTGGGTCAGCAGGCCCAGGCTGGCACGGGACGGCAGTTTCTGGCCGTTCACCGCTATCGTTTCCGCGCCGATCAGCGGCGCGCTCACGGGTGTGGCGGGCGCGAGCAGCAGATCCACATCCCGGAAGAGTTCGAGGGCCTGGCGGTACGCTGCGCGACGCAGGTTCTGGGCACGTATTACCCACCCGGCGGGAATCAGATGGCCGGCAATCAGCCGATCGCGCGACAGCGGTTCGTATTCGGCATACCGTTCCTGCAGGCCCCGGGCATGCAAGGCACCGCCTTCGGCGCCGGTGATGATGAATGCCGCCGCGCGTGCGGCTTCGGCCCCCACCCAATCGAGGATGACGGTTGCGCCCAGGGCAGCGCCCACCCGTTGCACGGCGCTGCGCGCCGCCGTGTCTGCCCATTTTTCAAACCAGCCGCTCAGGATGCCAACGCGCAAGCCCGCAGGCAGGTTCAGCCGCGTTGCCGTCGGTTCGGGCGCACGTTGGCCGCAGGCCGGGTCATCCGGGTCGGCGCCCTGCAGCACGTCGTAGAGCAGAGCCAGGTCAACCACGGTCCCGGCAAAGGCGCCGACGTGATCCAGGCTGTGAACGAACGGAAAAACACCGCACCGCGACAGCCGGCCGTAGGTGGGCTTGATCCCGAAAACGCCGCAGAGTGACGCCGGCACGCGTACCGAGCCATTGGTATCGGACCCCAGCGTCATGGGCACGAGGCCGGCGGCGACCGCCGCGGCCGACCCGCCCGATGACCCGCCGGCAATACGGTCGGGTGCGTGCGGATTGCGCGTAGCGCCGTAGTACGTATTTTCCGTGGTGAAACCGTAGGCGTGTTCGTCCATGTTGAGCGTGCCCAGCAGGACCGCGCCGGCGGCACGCAGGCGGGAAATCGCCGCGGCGTCCCGTGCCGCCGGTACATTTGCAGCATTGACGGCGCCCCCGGCCTGCGTGACGCGCCCGGCGATATCGAACAAGTCTTTCACGGCGTACGGCACGCCGGCCAGTGGCGGCAGCGCCGTGCCGCGCGCGCGCAGTGCATCGATTGCCGCCGCTTCGGCGTGCGCACGCTCCCAGGTATGTCCGACAAAACAGTTCAGATGCGGATCCTGCGCAGCGATGCGCGCGCGCGCGTGCTCCAGGACCTCGGCGGCGCTGCGCGTCCCATCGCGCACCTCGGCCGCGATTTGCGCTGCCGATGCCATTATGGGCGAAACACCGGCAAGGGTTCGGTCGTGGGGGACAAGGGTTCGTCGAGTACGGCAGCGGCAATGGTCGCGATGCGCGCAAACTGCAACAGCACCGCAGCGCTACATTCCTCGTCCAGCGCATAGCCGTTCAGCGCGAGCGCGCTGCGCACGTAGTCTTCCAGCGTCCGGGCATCAAGATCCATCTTGGGTTCCCATCGGGGAGAACAAGCTTGCCGGTGCCATATAGAAGCCCCGGCCGATGAGCCCGTGTTCCCCGGCGTCATCGAGTATTGCCAGGTGAATCATGGGCGCTCGCCCGGTCATGCCGATGCGTTGCACGTCGACCAAGCCGGTGACGGGATCCACCAGTGCCGCGCGCCCTGCCAGTGCATCGGCCGGCAGCACGGCGGCCCATTCCGCGGCCAGCAGCGGCGCGGCGGCGATCGCCTGGCCGCCCAGCCCGCAAAAGTCGATCACCGCGCTGTCACCGATGGCGGGCAAGGGACGGCTGGTTTCATGGCCCGGGAGCCGCGGACCGCGGGGGGGCAGGGCTGCACAAGATGTCCAGGTTCCCGGCTCCGTTACGCCCGTGCGCCATCGCACCCCAAATTGCCGGCCGTTGCCGCCCAGACCGGCAACCGGCCCGTTGTTCGCGCGCAGGGCAGCGGCCGCGGCGGCCATGAGCAGTGGCAGCACGAACGCCGGCAGGTTGCGCAGGCGCTGTGCATCGGCCGACGGCAATCCCGCCAGCTGTTCGATCAACGCTTCGTTGGCCGCTGCGGTGCGGGCGTGGCACTCATCGCCCTTGCGGGTGGCGGCGGCAACGATGGCGTCGATGGCCGGCGCGTGTGTTCGAATCAAGGGCACGATGGCGCCGCGCACCCAGATGTCAATGGCGCGTAGCGCGGCCCGGCAGGCCGGCGCCATCGCGCCCAGGCGCAATGCCGGTGGAGGTCCTTCGACGAGAGGCGCGAAGCGGATATGCCCGCCTTGCTCGACGGCCATGAGTGGCATGCTGGCCGAGACGACCTGCGCCAGGGGCGTTACCACGCCGTGCTCCTGTGCAGGCGCGAGCTTCACCTCACCGCTGTCCAGCAAGGCCGCCGCGGCGTGCGTATCGGCCGCCATGCCGTCGTACAGCAGGGCCTGTATGGCGGCGTGGCGAACGGGTGATGGCGGGGCTCCCACGTAGGGCGGACCGGCATGTAGCAGAACGTGTTGCGGCACCTGCGGGCAGGCAGCGCTGCGCGGCAGCACGTCGATCCACCGCGAGCCGGCAAAGGGCCGGGCGTAGTCGGGTTCGTTGTCCATGCGTGAAGGCTGCTGGCATCCGGTGGCGCTGGGCCGGCCGGGTGTCAGGGTTGCTTCGATAAACCGAACCAGCCGCGCAGCCGGCGCATCAGCATGGCCCAGAACAGGCTGCCCAGATCGAGGGCTGCGGCGGGTGCCGCAGGCGCCACCGCAACAGGCTTTGCGGCGGCTTGAGCAGCATCATCATGTACGGCGTGCTTGACGGCATCCTGGGCCGCAGCCTCCGCGGTAACCGCCGGTGCAGCGGCCGAGGGCGCTGCAGCCGGCTGGTCCGCTTCGAGCCGCGCCTTGAGATTGTCGCGAAAGGCCAGCGTAAGGCGTTCGGCCAGTTCCTGGACGATGCCGCCCCGGGAGAACTGCGCCAGACTGCCGGCAATGGTGTACTCGACGGCAATATCCACACGCGTATGGCCGCCGTCGATTTCATGCAGGAGAAAGCGCGCGCTGCCCTTGACGCGTGAGCCGCTCTTGCGGTCGCTACCCCCGCCCGCCACGCTGCCCGCGCGTTGCGCGTCATCGAGCGTCATCTGTGCCTCGCCGGCAAAGCTGGCCACGATGGGACCCAGCTTCACGGTCATGGCCAGCGGCAACTTGCCGCCTTCGGGCGGGCCGCTCAGGCTGGCGCCCGGCAGGCACGCGACAATGCCGGCGCTGTCCTGAAAGCAGCGCCACACCGCGTCGGCAGGGAAGGGGATCTGAAAACTTTGGTTGATTTCCACGTGGTGTTTCCGGTGAGCACAGGCGCCATGCGGCCCGTGGGATGCGTCAGGGCCGGGGCAGGCGAAAAGGCACGCTGCCCACGTCGTTGTTGGCTTCCACCAGCGTGATGAGATGGAGGAGGAAGGTGTCGCGCTCGGCTGCCGGCAGGCGGTCGATGGTGCGTTCGTGCGCCCGCTGCGCCGCCGGGGCCATGCGTTGCAGCAGGTTGCGCCCCTTGCGCGTGAGGCGCACGAGCTTGACGCGGCCATCCGAGCGGCTGGGGCGGCGCTCCAGCAGGCCGCGCTCCTGCAGGCGCGGCACCACCTCGGCCACACTGGTACGCTCGAGGCCTATTTCGAGCGCCAGGCTGTTCTGGTCGAGTTCGCCACGCTCGGCCAGGGCGGTCATCAGGCTGTACTGCACGGGCGTGATGGAAAAATCGCGCGTCTCTTCCAGAAACAGCGAGCCATGCAGCTGATGGAGGCGGCGAATGAGAAACCCGGGCCGTACGAGCAGGGGCGAGCGCGCCTCGGCGCTTTTGAGTTGCTGCTTGGCCTCAGACACTGAGAGCATGATGGATATCGGCAGGCATTCAAGGGTGAATCCGGCTGCGGCCGGATATCGCAGGCGTGGCAGCCAGGCCGCCGGGCGGCGGTCTGGACCGAGCGCCTACCCGCAATGATGCAAGAAGTGTTCCCGGCTTGTACAGGCGCCTTCGCAGCGGCACCGGGGCGAAGGCGCCGCTCGTGCAAAAATACGGGGTACACCCCGCTTTGCACAATTACCGGGATTCGATCCCCTGCATTGGGGCATGGCGGGCGCAGCCGGGGGCAATTCGGTGCATGGGTCCGTCGCGCTCTTCTCTTGCGGCTGGCCGCCATCAGGCGTGCGGCCGGCCGCTATTGCTCGTACCCGGTTCTGGCACGCCTCTTGCACCCTGGAGGGGGATACTTGTTCAACGGTAGTGCATAAATGGCGAAAGTGCTCCTGCGCAACGGGCGTGTGATCGATCCGGCTTCGGCTTGGGACGGCCGTGCCGATGTCCTCGTCGATGGACCACGTATCGCTGCCGTGGCTCCCGACCTGCCACCGGGCGATGCCCGCGTCATCGACTGCACGGGACAGCTGGTGCTTCCCGGGCTGATCGACACGCATGCCCATGTTTACCAGCACGTTACCGGGCGCTTTGGCCTCAATGCCGACCTGTGCGGCGTGCAGTCCGGCGTGACGACACTGGTCGATCAGGGCGGCCCCAGCTGCATGACGCTGCCGGGATTTCGCGCGTTCATCGCCGAGCCGGCACGGACGAGAACGCTGGCCTTTCTTTCGGCCTACCTGGTGGGCGGGCTCGAGGGTCACTACTATCCCGAGCTCTACCGCCCCGAATGCGTCGACGTCGACGCCACCGTGCGCGTTGCCGATGCCAACCGCGACATCGTCAAGGGAATCAAGGCACACGCTGAGCTGGGCGGTTTTGCCCGGTGGGGCGTCGCGGTAATGCAATCGGCTGCGCAGATAGGCCAGCGTACCGGGCTGCCGGTGTACATCCACTTCGGTCAGCTCTGGCCCCTGCCGGAGCAGGGCGGTCAGGCCGTCGATGCTGACAGCATCCTCGAGCAGGTCGTCGAGCTGCTCAAGCCCGGCGATGTGCTCGCCCATCCGTTTTCCCGGCATCCGGGCGGCTTTGTCAGCGCGGACGGCCGGCTCCATCCGCTGGTGCGCGAAGCGCTGGCCCGGGGGCTGAAGATCGATGTTGGCCACGGATCGCATTTCAGCTTCCGCGTGGCGCGGGTGGTGCTCGACGCGGGCATCGTTCCCGACACGCTGGGCGCCGACATGCACGGCTACAACACGCCCGTTCCACCGCCGCCAGGCAGTCCGGCCTCGCACCCCGATCCCGAACACCTTTTTGCCGGCCGGACGCGCTTCAGCCTGGTGTCGGCCATGACCAGCATGCTGGCGCTGGGCCTGAGCCTGGAGCAGGTGATTCCCATGGTCACCACGCATGCTGCGCGCATGATCGGCATGGAAAACACACTGGGTGCCCTGCGGGTAGGCGGCGTCGCCGATGTCACGGTGCTGGCCGATGAACGCGGCAGCTGGTGGTTGAGCGACAACGAAGGCACGCGCATCCCGGCGCAGCGCATGTTGCGGCCGGTTTTCTGCCTGCGCGCCGGCGAACGCTTCAACGCCGATTCCGTCATCCTGCCGCAGTTGCTGGCTGCCTGAGGCGAACCCAGGCATGCAGCAGCACCCCCATACCGGGATTGGCGCCTCGCTCGCGCGCAAGGAGGACGATCGCTTCCTCCGGGGACGCGGGCAGTATGTTGGCAACATCCAGCTGGTCGGCATGCGCGACGTGGCCTTCGCGCGCAGTCCGCTGGCGCATGCGCGTATTCGCAGCGTCGAGAAACCCCCCGGATACGAAGCCGATGTGTTCGTGCTGGCCGACCTCGCGGGCGTGCGGCCC
>Ga0209067_10001171_pt1 | contig 16476 bp, 13 predicted proteins | sample ColStrG_CSR_2013_FD_187199 | JGI IMG/M metagenome (GOLD analysis project Ga0209067, IMG submission 187199) | Freshwater sediment microbial communities in response to fracking from Pennsylvania, USA - Cold Stream Run_MetaG_CSR_2013 (SPAdes)... | ecosystem: Environmental > Aquatic > Freshwater >...
CTCCTCCCCGAAATCCCTTACCATTTACGGAAATATTGGCTGAATTCATATATAAGGCACCGGCAACATCAAATGCAAGAACCCCTCCACTCGAACCATTCCAAATGGCAGCGGTAAGCCCCGAGCCCAATTGTGCAAATCCATATTGGGGAACCCGGATTACCTCGAAATTACTTTGACCCTGGCTAGGATTTGCTGCCGAAGTTTTGTACGAGTTTAAAAGACCATTTCCGCTTCCGGCCCCTTCAATACTTAAGGTTCCGGAAATTATGGAAGAGGTCGCTTTTACATATTCGTAATGTCCTGTATTGCCCAAAGAAATAATTCCTCTTCCATTCAACCCATTTCCATAGGTGGAATCATTATTGGATAGAATAGACCCATCCTGAATTTGAATAATTAATAAGAGATCTCCATTGGAAATTGGTGTACTGGATCCAGTGGCATTTATGGGGCCCACCTGGATGGTTTGAGCACCAGCGGAGGCGGTACCCAGGCCTTGGTAATAGGAATTAATAATACCGGTTAAGTTCACCGGATTCCCATCCTTTCCCGGAGTGGAACATATCTGAGCCGGAGCCAAACCGGGTAATAATGAGAAAATGAAAGGAATGAATAAAAGAATTTTTCTCATTAACCGGTTCCGAGTCAAACGTAAGGATCAAACTATTTTTTACTCCCTTGCGGGAGATTTCTAATTCGATATTGTACGGAATGGTATAAAAAAAGTTACTCAAAAGCCCCTTTCATTGCTCTAACCCAAGATTTCAATTTTCATTTGGATAGTATTGAAAAAAATAGATGGAATTCTTCCTATACAATTAAATAGGGAATTGATCAGGCAAAACCCGTTCTTCTTAGTTTATAAGAACCTCGGTAGGGGAAGAAGGTTAGAAAATCATTTTGCCGGAAAATAGACCAAAATATGATCTAATAATTCCTGATGTATCTTTCCGTTGGTTGCCACCATTTGCCGGGTGGTAAAAATATCAGACTTTCCATGGAAATTGGTTACCCTACCTCCTGCCTGTCGAACCAGGAAAGTTCCCCCTGCAATATCCCATGAATTAATATTGAACTCAAAATATCCCTCAAACCTGCCACAGGCCACATAGGCCATATCAATAGCAGCTGAACCCAGTCGGCGAATTCCCTGACTATCCTGCATCATTCCTTTTAACAGGGATAAATAGGGGTCTACCATATCAAAATCCGTATAAGGAAAACCGGTAGCAATTAAAGAGGAAGAAAGAAGAGGTACCGTTGAAACCAAAATTTCATTTTGGTTCATAAAAACCCCTCCATTTTTCCAGGAATAGAATAATTCATTTTGGGGAATGTCATAAACCACCCCTAAAACCAATTCATCATATTCCTGTAAAGCAATACTAATGGAATAGACGGGCAGACCATGAATAAAATTGGTAGTACCATCGAGCGGATCAATGATCCAATTATAACGATCGCCGGTTTTATGTATAGTCCCTTCCTCGGTAATGAAGCCGGATTCCGGAATGAGATCAGATAGACCTCGGACTAATTTTCGCTCCGCTTCTTTATCCACATAGGAAACTAAATCATTTTTACCCTTCTTTTCCACCCTATCCAGGGAAAAATGTAAGGATTCCCTCCGAATAAATTCACCAGTTTCTAAAACCAGCTCATTTACCTTTTTACAAAACGATTCATTTATAATTTCCATGGGCTTAGGAGTTTCTACTAAAAGTGAAGTATTTATGTAGATTAAAGGTTAGGAAAGCAACCATTAATGCTGCCAATATTCTTGATACCAGGGGAAGAAAATGAAACCATTCAATTCCTATTTTTAATAAAATCCAATTCCCGAAAAAGGCCAGGCTATATACAGGAAGGGATTTAATGAATTGTTTTAAGCCCTGAATCTGAACACCAAAAACAAAAAACTTATTCAAAAAAAAACTGGTCAAACTTCCACAGGTATAGGAAATAACCAAGGAGGAAGAATAACCTTCCGTGACAAAGCCCAAAAAATGAAAACTAGATTTATGAAAAAGGTAAATCCAGCAAAAGTTAAAAACCAGTATATCGACCAAGGCTGAAAATCCACCGGAAAAAAGATAACGAACTACTTTATGACTTAAAACTCTTGTGATCGCTTGCTGATATTTAAAAAACATGTTCTTATAAAACTTCTTCCTTCTTTACCATCCTTTTGGTCAAAATAAACCATCCTATTATTCCTGTTAAAAACAATAGACTTGAAATCATTTCCGCCTGGGTAAAAGATAGAGCACCTAAATGGTATTTTGTGTTAACCCGTATTAATTCAATTAAAAACCGTTCGGCCCCATTCAGAACCAGGTATATAGAAAACAAAACTCCTGCAATTTTGATTCGCTTTCGTATGGACCAAATAAAAAGGAACAGGATTAAACAAACTATCGTCTCATAAAAAGAAGTTGGATAAACCCCTTCTGGTAAAACCATACAAAACTTGCCGGTGCACCCGGGTATAGGAATCCCGGATTCGGAAACATTATGAGGAAAATTGAAGGACCAGATCCAATCAGGCAGCCAGGAAAGATATCCAGGCTTTGGATGGACATTGACAATACCCCAATCCCCATCTCCACTTAACTGACAGCCTATTCTACCCAAACCATAAGCAAGCATCATACCCGGGGCACCCACATCCAACATCATTAGAGGCTTTACCCCATTTTTATTCATATACCATAAAACAGCAATACCTCCAAAAATCAATCCTCCATAAAAGGTAAGACCACTGGAGGAAAGCATATTACCAATAGGATCCTGAATAAAACGATCCCAGTTTTCTAAATTATCGAATAATTTGGCTCCAATGATCCCAAAGCCTGCTGCATACAGGGCAGTATTCCCCATTAATTCATGGGGCCATAGCATGCCTTCCTGCTTTTCAGGTTCGGGTAAATGTGTTTTCCATTTCTCGTAAAATACCCAGGCCCCAAAAATCAGGAACCCTACTATTCCTATATACAAATTTCCATCCCAGGAGAAAATATAATGAGGCGGTTCACCGGTAAACGCTTTCCAATTGGCTACCAGATAAGGAATTTTAAATCCTATAAAGAATCCAAACAATCCATTAGCGGCCATTTCCCCTATGGTTGCTTTCTCGCCAATCATCTCTGAAAAGGGGATTTGTTTTACCAGCCCCTCCTTTTCTTTTCTTTTTAGTTCGGTCTGAAAAGCCCAATATGCCGCCAGAAAGGATAAAAACATGAAGACGCCAAAAGTGGGAAAGGGAAGTAAAAAATGGGCCTTAAAAAAATAAGCTAAGAGGTCACTCAGGTTTGGAAACATGGATATGATTTCTGGTTATAATGGGCTAAATACAAATTGAGGGAATTTCATTTATGGCTACGGGTATAATCCTATTCGTCCATTCTTTATTATAAGGAACTTCCACCTTAATGTAATTCGGAGTAAATCCCTGCATATACCCATCTTTAGGGGCTCTTTCAAATAAAACTGGCCATACCCTGCTCGTATTTTTTGATCGAAATTTATTGGTTTTATCGACGGATAATGCATGCAGCACCTTACTCCTTTCCGATTTTTTTGAAGGGCTTACTTTTCCAGGCATGCTCTTTGCCAGGGTGTTCGCCCTTTCCGAATAAGAAAAAACATGTAAATAAGATACTGGAAGGGACGATAAAAAATGGTATGTTTTCTCGAATTCTTCATCGGTTTCTCCTGGAAAACCAACTATAACATCGACTCCGATTCCTGCAAAAGGAATTCTTTCCAGAATTTCTTCAATTTTGGCTTGATAAGTCTCCGAACGATACCGTCTGCGCATTAATCCCAAGATATGATTGGAGCCACTTTGCAGGGGAATATGAAAATGGGGCATAAATCGCTGGGATTCACTAACCAAATGGATAATATCCGAGCTTAGGAGATTGGGTTCGATAGAAGATATTCGAAAGCGATTTATTTCTTTCACCTTATCCAGTTCCTGAACCAGATTATAAAAAGATTCCCCCGTTGTTCTGCCAAAATCTCCAATATTAACTCCGGTTAAAACAATTTCCTGAACCCCCTTACTTCCTATTTCTCTGGCTGACTGGGCTAAATCGTAAATGGTCCCATTCCTACTTTTTCCTCTGGCCAGGGGTATAGTACAAAAAGAACAGGAATAATCGCATCCGTCTTGTACCTTTAAAAAGGCTCTGGTTCTTTCCCCTATGGAATAGGCGGGATGAAACTCATCGAATCGTTCGGCAAGTTCGTAATACGGTTTTATGGGATTTTCATCTTCAAAACCTATTAAATATTCTGCCAATCGAAACTTATCTCCGGCACCTAAAACCAAATCAACCCCTTCCAGGATATTTATCTCCTCAGGCTTCAATTGTGCATAACAGCCAATAATAATCACTTTGGATTCCGGACTTATTTTTTTAAAATCCCGAATCAACTTTTTACATTTTTGATCGGCATTTTCGGTCACACTGCAGGTATTAATAACATAATACCTTGCCGGAAAGGGATCTTGAACCAATTTAAACCCTTTCCTTTCCACATTTTGAGAAATAGCCGAAGTTTCCGCAAAATTTAATTTACAACCAAGGGTATCAAATCGAACGGATGAAGAAAAAGAATTCAAGATTTTTATTTTGCGCAAAAATAGCAATAAAACCTAATTCTCCCCCCCTCCCCATCGATAAGAGGGATTATCCAGGCCACAAAGATCGATTACCCGGTTTACTACAGTCAAAGCCAACTCTTCCATGGTATTCGGCCTGGAATAAAAAGAAGGATTGGCGGGACAAATTACACCTCCAGATTCCGTCACCAATTTCATATTCTGAATATGAATTAAGCTAAAAGGCGTATCCCGTAAAACCAGGATAAGCTTTCGTCTTTCCTTTAAAATGACATCGGCCGATCGAGTCATTAAATCATTGGAAATACCACCAGCAATTCGTCCTAAGGTTCCCATGGAACAGGGACAGATAATCATGGTATCGAATTTGGCCGAACCAGAGGCAAAGGGGGCAAAAAAGTTATTCTTATCGTAGATTTTAAAAGGATAATCCAGATAGGATTCATTATTCATTTCAAATTTCCATACATCCCTGGCATTATCGGAAAACACCAATCCTACTTCCTGTATTTGATCTTTTAAAATCACCAATTGATCCAGCAATACCTTCGCATAGATGGATCCACTGGCACCAGTAATTCCAACAACAATTTTTCGTTTCATGAATTAATAACGAAGCTAAAAAAAAGGGTCGATTAATCGCTTAATCGACCCTACATCTACCTATGAAAAACATGCTTTTTACAAAGCAACAATGATATGACAAGAAATAATTGATTTTGTTTTTTGGTTGATGTAACATTTAAATGAGATATTTACGTAAAAGTACCAAGATGAAAAATTACCCTGCCGGAATCCTTCTATTGCTTATTGCATTCACATTTTCCTCCTGGACAGGGATGGAACATGACCACTTTCCTTCCAGAAAGAAAGAGGATAAAATACATTGGTTAACTTTTCAGGAAGCCATTAAATTGAATGAGACCCATCCAAAAAAAATCTATATCGATGTTTTCACCAATTGGTGCGGGTGGTGCAAACGAATGGATATAACCAGTTTTGAAAATGCTAAGGTTATTGAGGAAATGAATCAGGATTATTATGCCGTTAAATTAAATGCGGAAACGAAGGATAGTATTTCGTTTGATAATCATAATTTCAAGTTCCTGCCGCAATATAAGGCGAATGAATTGGCTCTGGCATTATTACATGGTCAACTGGCCTATCCTACTGCCGTTATCCTGGATCAGGACAAAAAGATCATTACCAGAATACCTGGTTATGTGGATGGAAGTCAATTAAGTGAAATCTTAAATTATTTCGGAAAAAATAATCACCTTAAATATACCTGGAACCAGTATCAGAAGGTGCTAGGGCATGATACCCTGGGACTTAAAAAATAAGGGTGAAAGACGGGGCTCGAACCCGCGACCTCCAGATCCACAATCTGGCGCTCTAACCGACTGAGCTACAATCACCGTGAGTGTGCAAAAATAGAATTTTCAAAGGGAATCTCCAATATGATTGAAATATTTACTGATGGGGCCTCTCGTGGCAACCCAGGACCGGGGGGATACGGAGTCGTTTTAAAGAGTGGAAATCATAGGAAAGAGTTATCGGAAGGGTTTAGAATGACCACCAACAATAGAATGGAATTAATGGCCGTTATTGTTGGATTAGAGGCAATTAAGTCGCAAACCCATGAAATTCGGGTTTATTCAGATTCCAAATATGTAGTCGATGCCATTAACCTGAAATGGCTGGAGAAGTGGGAGAAAAATAATTACCAAAAAATAAAAAATCCAGACCTTTGGAAACGATTATTAGCCATTTTAACCCAATATCCGGTAAAATTTATTTGGATAAAAGGACATAATGGCCATCTGGAAAATGAACTTTGTGATCAGCTTGCCGTCAGGGCAGCTACTCAAAATGTTTTATCCATTGACGAAAATTTTGAAAAAAACAGATAATACAGAAAATACCAATAAAATTTACACAAAGAAAAATAGTTCAAAATGAAACAGATTGAACTATAAAGCTTAATTGAAATTACAACCTAAAAGGTTAATGATGGCAATTCTAAACTATGCTCTTTTAACATTAACGGCGTTTAACCCTTTCTTACCATTCTGAATTTCAAACTCCACCTTATCGTTCTTGGTAATTTTGTCAATTAATCCTGAAACATGGACAAAAAGTTCTTTTCCTGTTTCATCTTCCAAAATGAATCCGAACCCCTTGGATTCATTAAAGAATTTTACTGTACCTGAATGCATTGGTAATCTGTATTAAATTTAATAATTAGGTTAATTTAGCTCTAAGTTAACTTTTTTTTATCCGAAATAACTCCATTGATTAAAACTGGGTTAAAAAACGGTATTTTTTAAATTTCTTTTAATTAGAAAGTCGGCTAGGTAAACTATTTTCATACAAATCCTTATATTCTTGTATTTCGCCATAATTCTGGCCGTCTATGAACAGGCCATTTTCCACAACCTCTCCCAAAAATAAGTAAGGGACCTTATTTTCCTCAAGCTTTTCTACCACCCTATCTCTTTGACTTTGGGAATAGGAAAGAACGATCCTACTTTGTCCTTCTCCAAAAAGAAAGGCATCTTTTCGAAGGTCCCCTGGTGAATGAATCTGGAATCCCAGGTTTCCTGCCATGGCCGATTCAACCAAACTTACCCATAAACCACCTTCTGAAACATCATGGGCAGAATGGATCAGGCCTTCATGAATTAAATTCCGAACCTGGGTTTGAACAAGGTATTCAGTTTCTAAATCGAACGCAGGGGCCGGGCTGGATTTTATTCCTACAATAGAATACAAGTATTCTGAGGAAGAAATATCATTCATAACAGGACCCACCAAAATTAATTCATCTCCGACTGCCTTAAAATCCAGGCTCATGAAATGATTCGGTTTCTCCAAAATTCCCAACATCCCTATGGTTGGAGTAGGAAATACCGCACCTCCGTTTTCGGATTGGTTATAAAAACTCACATTTCCCCCGGTAACCGGGGTCTCGAAACGAATACAGGCTTCCGACATGCCTTCAATACTTTTCACAAATTGCCAGTAAACGCCTTTTTGATAGGGATTACCAAAATTCAGACAATTGGTAATAGCGACCGGAAAGGCTCCGGTGCAGCTTATATTCCTCGCCGCTTCTGAAACCGCAATCATGGCTCCTTTCTTCGGATCAGCATGCACATAACGGGCATTGCAATCGACGGTTAAGGCCAATTGCTTTTCAATCCCTTTTATATAAACAATAGCGGCATCTGATGGCCGGTTACTGGTATAATTTGCAGTACCAACCGTAGAATCATATTGTTCCGAAACCCATTTTTTGGAGGCAATGTTTGGATTGGCTATCAGTGTTCTGGCAGTTTTAACTAAATCGTCCGGAATGGGAACCTGCCTGATATCAAATTTCTGAAATTCAGAAAAATAAGCCGGCTCTTCATATTCCCGTGTATAGACAGGGGCACCCCCGCCCAAAACCAGGTTCGGGGCAGGCACCTCAGCCACTTTTTCCCCGCCCATGAAATATTGGAGTTTATTCCCTTCTATAACCCTTCCAATATTGGCACAATTTAGATCCCATTTTGAAAAAACAGCCTCTACTTCTTTTTCTCTTCCTTTCTTTACGACTATCAGCATTCTTTCCTGGGACTCGGACAGCAGGATTTCGTAGGGCTGCATGGAGGCATTCCGCAAGGGAACCATGTCCAGATTGATTTCCATACCAAAGCCTCCTTTGGCCGACATTTCGGAGGTAGAACAAATGATCCCCGCCGCACCCATATCTTGCATACCAATCACCGCTCCCGTTTTTATCACCTCTAAACTGGCCTCTAACAATAATTTTTCCTGGAAAGGATCGCCCACCTGTACAGAAGGTAAATCCTTGGCAGAATCTTCGGTTATATCTTTGGAAGCAAAAGCGGCCCCATGAATTCCATCCTTGCCTGTGGCTGAACCCACTATATATACGGGGTTATCGACTCCATAGGAAGTGGCCGAAATCGTTGCCCCTTTTTCTACGATTCCCACCGACATGGCGTTCACCAAGGGGTTAACCGAATAGCATTCGTCGAAAAAAACTTCCCCGGCTACCGTCGGAATACCAAAGGCATTTCCATAATCTCCGATACCCTTTACCACCCCTTTTATTAACCATTGGGTTTTTTTATCGTCCAAATTACCAAACCGCAAAGAATTTAATTGGGCAATGGGTCTTGCCCCCATGGTAAAAATATCCCGGTTTATCCCTCCAACTCCGGTGGCGGCACCCTGATAGGGCTCAATGGCCGAGGGATGATTATGCGATTCGATTTTAAAAACACAAGCCAAATTATCACCAATATCCACCAGTCCGGCATTTTCCTCCCCTGCTTCGGCCAGTATTCTGGATCCTTTTTTGGGAAGCTTTTTTAACCATAAAATGGAATTCTTATAGGAGCAATGTTCACTCCACATCACCGAAAAAATGCTGAGTTCAGTAAAATTAGGATCTCTCCCTAAAATTTCCTGAATAGCCGAATATTCCTCTTTTAAAAGACCTAAAGAGGCTGCCACCGAAAGGTCGGCAGATTGGTAGTTATACTTCAAAAGCGTAGATTTTTATCAAAAATACGAATAAACCTATTTTACCTACTTAAAAGAAACAAGTTTTTATAATCAGGTTCTAAATGCCCACGTTGAATAATTCCTTTCGTCGATTATTCTCTTGAAACGGTCTTATTTTGAATAAAAAAGTTGGGTTTCCAAGAATTAAACCCGATTTTCATAAAAAAAACAAAATATGAAAAAGACTTTTTTGCTATTATTTAGCCTTCTGTTTATCAGTGTTCTAGGTTTTGGCCAGACCGGAAAAAATTATTCAATTTTACGTAAACTAAAAATTTCCAGTGCCGGTGGCTGGGATTATATATCGGTAGATGAAACCCATCAAAAAATTTATGTTTCCCATGGCAATCAGGTAAATATTTTGGATTTGAAATCCGGAGATTCTGTAGGGTATATCCCGCATACCAATGGGGTTCATGGCATTGCTTTTGTCCCTGAAAAGAATGAAGGTTATATCTCGGCAGGAAGGTTAAATGAGGTGATTACCTTCGATTTAACAACCTATCAGGTTAAAGACAGTATCAAAGTTGGAAAAAATCCGGATGCTATTTTTTACGATGATTCCCAAAAACATATCATTACCTGTAATGGAGGGTCCCAGGATGCCAGTTTCATTGATGTGGGTACCGATAAATTAATCAATACCCTTCCCTTAGGTGGCAAGCCGGAAACCGCTGTTTCGGATGGAAAGGGGATGGTATTTATCAATATTGAAGATAAAAATGAGGTTTTAAAAGTGGATGGTATCCATTTTAAGGTCTTGGAACATTTTGCCCTGGTAGGAGGAGAAGAACCAACAGGTTTATCTATTGACCCCATTACCCATCGACTTTTTGTAAGCAGCGGAAATAAAATGCTGTATGTTTTAAATTCCTTAACCGGAAAAGAGGTGGCTAAAGTACCTACGGGAAGTGGAACGGATGGAAATGGTTTTGACCCGGCCACCAAATTAATTTTTAGTTCCAATGGAGAAGGTACATTAACGATTATTAAAGAAGTAAATGCCAATAAATTCGAAGTGGTGAAGAATTTAAAAACGGAAGCAGGAGGTAGAACCATGTGCGTGAGTACCACCAACCACCATGTTTATATCCCAACCGCCGATTTTCTACCAAAAGTAGCCGGCCAACGGTATTCCAGACCCGTACCCGGTTCCTTTAGGGTATTAGAAATTGGCGAATAAGTTCGCTTATTCCCAAACCCAATGACCTAAAAGTCCTTTGGGCCCTATGGCCCAAATGGACTTTTCTTTTTTACTCAAGGCATGAAAAGAATGGGTATCCAGAATTTTCCAGGATTTTCCTCCCTCTACACCAAGAGAGCTTCCATTGGGTCCTATCGCTAAGATTTTACCCTTTCCAAGTGATACTAAACTTTCCATATAACCTGAAGGAATATTCATTTTAGGCATCCAGGTTCTGCCGCCATCCTCCGTAATAGAAAAATTGTCCAGGGAATCTTTTAACCGGGTATAATCCCCGCCACAACCATATCCTAAATCCTGGTTTTCAAAGAAAAGGCTGAAGATACCAGCACTTTTTCCCTTTCTTAACGGGCTTTCCGATACCTCCCAATCCAACCCATAATTATTGGTTCGGAAAATGCGCGCCCCTCTTTCCCCACCTGTTCCAAACCAGGCCTTTCCATTTTTAAAAAGGGAGAGAGAGGAATTACTGGCCGCAAAAGCCCCTTCATCCGGATTGGCACCAGGCATGGAAAGATTCTTAAGGGTATCCCAAGTTTTACCTCCATTCTGGGTTTTAAGAATAAAGAAATGACCATGATACGGATCCCCTACTATTATTCCCCTCTCCCTATCCCAAAACCGAATATTATCGAGGAAAATACCGGCCAAGGAGGGTTTATAAACCAAATCCCAGGTTTTCCCTGCATTCTCCGTTCTATAAATTCGGGTTTGTCCTTTCTCCGACTCTCCAGAAGAAATGAGTATTAGGGTATTTGGACCCAAAACTGCCAATCCCCTAAAATCCAAGTCTTCGGCCCCTGGCACCTGCATCAATTCCCAGGATTTACCAGAATTAGAAGAATGTGCTACCGTTCCATGGGTGCCGGAAGCCCATATCTCTGTAGAAGAATACACCTGTATAGCCCTAAAGCTTTCCTTGGTTGGTAAATATTGAATTTCCCAATGCCCCAAGGACAAAGGAAAGGATTTGGTAATAAATCCCATAAAAAGAAAAAAAAGCAGAAGCTTCTTATTGAGGAAATTCATAAGGGAAAAATATTGAGGTACGGGACTTAATAAAGATTAATATTAACATTTTTCCATTGGATTTTTATTTTGCCAAGGGGGGGAACCAAGGATTTTGAAAGAAGGCATAGCCCAGTCAAATAGAACAGATAAAAATAAAAAAGAGGCTGACTTGATTTCCAGGTCAACCTCTTTCCTACTTCAATTAATTTTTAATTTAAAACTATTTAAAACTATTTAGCATTTCCTGATATTCAAACCATTAATAGCCAGGATTCTGAACAATATTTTTATTAACATTAATTTCAGCCTGGGGAATAGGCAGCTGAAATAGGGGTGAACCCGCAGGAACCATTTGAACCACCGCTGGGACTCCGGAGCCATCGGCCAAATCTCCATAATTGGATCGCATAATAGGAAGGTTTAATCGCTTAAGATCAAAGAATCGAGCCCCTTCAAACGCCAATTCTAATCTTCTTTGTAATAAAATGGCATTATATAGGGCAATTCCGGTTTCGTTTCCTATGGCAGGATTAAACCCGATATATCGGTTAGCCCGCAAGGTATTTAAATCTGCCAGAGCAGCTGTAAGATTACCCAAATTATAATTTGCCTCTGCCCTATTTAAAAGCACCTCTCCTACCCTTAAAACTTTATAATCATTGGTATTCGCATTTCCGGAACCCCGACCAAAATATTTTTTAATATAATTGTATTTGGCTCCGCTAAAGGTCGTTGTATCGATATAAGCCGATTTTCTGACATCGTTATTGGCATATAATAAATAGAATCCATAGTCTATATTGTATTCCGATCGTACGGATCCATTATTAGACTGTTCGTATCCTACCCCAATGGTAATATTATCCGCATCGGGAATAGGAATTTTGAAAAGAACATCCGCTTCAGTTGCGTCGGTCCAAATGTTTTTAAACTGGGTGGTATCGGCCAGGGTATTGGCAGGTAAAACATTGGATAAGGATGCAGTAGCTGAATTTACTGCGTTTTGCCATTCTCCTCTGTACAAATACACCCTGGATAATAATCCTTCCACAGAGGCTTTATTAAAACGTCCCTTACCATTATCCATAGCAATGGATGAGTCGGCTCCTTTCAAATCTAGGACAACCAGGTCATAAGCCTGCTTTACCGGGGTCCTGGATGGCAGTAGGGTATTATCAATAGAAGTCACATAGGGAACACCTAAATCGGTAGAAGATGCAGAGGTATAGGATTTGGCGTATAAGCGTAAAAGATCAAAATGTGCTAAGGCTCTTATAGCCAATGCCTCGGCTCGTATATTACTTTTAAAAGTACCCGAACTTAGTTTCCCGAGGTTGGCAAGCACCTCATTCGCACTTAAAATAACGGTGTAGGCATCCCCCCACATAGTCCAGGTATTATTACCGGTATATTTATAATTATAAAAGGCCACTTCGGAGCGTCTTCCTTGTTGGGTAAGAATTAAATTATCGGCTAAAACATCGGGCGTAATCGCCATGGAACCCCCGTCAGCACCTCCATAATATACACTGGACAAACTGGTGGTTCCGATTCCACGAAACTCTCCATAAGCCCCCAAAATCGCATAGGTAAAATCACTGGGATTAACAAAAGCCTGGGAAACGGATAAGGCATTGCTTGGTGTCTGTGTTAATTGTTTTTTGCAACTTATTACGGATAGTAATAAGAAGGCATATATAAAGAACTTTTTCATTTTAATATCGCTAGAATTTAGTAGGATGAGTTAGAAAGTCAGATTAAGTCCAAAAGTAAACTGACGGGTTGCAGGATAACTATATCCGGTAGAAAGTCCATTGATATTGGGAGGATTCCCTTCTGCCGTACCCCCACTGGAATTTCCCACCTCAGGGTCACTAAAGAAATGATGAGGGTTAATAGTCCACAAATTCTGTCCCGAACCAAAAATCCTTAAGGATTGAACATGGTATTTCTGACTTATGGATTTAGGAATTGTATAAGAAAGGGTTAAATTTCTTAAACGGATATAGGTATCATTTTGTAAGTACAAATCCGTTTGGTAAGTGGTATTGGCCGTACTCGCCGCGGGCAATACATTCACGTCTCCGGGCTTCTTCCAATAGTTCAAGGCGCCTACTGCTTGATTCTGGTTTACATTATCCCCCCATGCGTTTAGATCATGATACTCGTTATTATAAACGTAATTCCCAACGATATAGGTAAAGTTTGCCGATAATTCAATCCCCTTGTATCCAAAGCTGGTTCCAAAACCTCCAAATTCTTTAGGGTTAGGACTTTTCCCATGCAATAGGACCGCATCCCCGGAAGAATAGTTTTCTGTTACCACCCCATTTTTATCCAAAAATTGGGGAGCTCCCGTTTGGGCATTCACCCCTGCATACCGTACCAATTTAAAGGTATTAATCGCCTCTCCAGGTTTATCGGCCGAATATCCATTGGCATCATCAATTTCGGTAGCCCCATCATAAAGATTGATAATGGTATTTTTATTAAAGTTTATATTCCCAAATAGGGTCCATTTAAATCCATTATACCGGATAAGGTCCCCACTCAAATTAATATCAAAGCCTTTATTATTCAATGCCCCGGCATTTTTGGTTATGGATGAAAATCCTACCGTTTGTGAAATAGGTACATTCAAAAGCAAGGCGGTGGTATTTTCATTATAGTATTCTATGGTTCCACTCAAGCGAGAATGAAATAATTCAAAATCCACCCCTATATCTCTTTTCAACTTTTTCTCCCAGGAAAGGTTTGGATTGGCAATTTGAGTAGGAACCGAAGCACTTGAACCATTATAATTCCCATAGGCATAAAGGCCTAAGGATTGGTAGTTACCAATGGGACTAAAATTCCCCACGTTTCCTATGGAACCTCTTAATTTTAGGATATTGATCCATTCTAAAGACTTAAGAAAACTTTCCTGGGTAAGTACCCATCCCAAACTACCCGAATAGAAATTTCCATATTGGTTATTGGCTCCAAAACGAGAGGATCCATCTCGGCGGATACTTCCTGTTACATAATATTTTTCTTTGTAGTTATAATCTAATTCCCCTAATAAAGAACTCAGGGTATAATTGCTGGCAGTCGTACTGTTTAAACCTGAAACCTTCGCCGCATTATCCTGGGTACTTAAATTTGAATTCACAAATCCCTTGGAACTTTCTGCATAGGAAGTAAACTGATCTTTTTGAAATTCCTGTACTGCCAAAACACTAAAATGATGATTAGTAGCAATATCAAACTTATAAATGCCCTTATTGATCCAATCATAACCAAATTCCGTAGAGCCATTATCGGTTTTTATCCCTGGGTTTGCCGGGTCACCCACGTAACCATCCAGCACTGATCCTGGTTTTATGAAATAGGATCGAACATACCCATTATAAGTGATACCCATTTGAGTGGAAATGCTCAAACCTTTAATAGGATGAAAATCTAAGGTGGAAGAATTATACCCGGTCGTATATTTTTGGATTTCGGGATTGTTTTTTATGGCCTCCAGAATTGGGAAACCCTGGTTGGTTAAATTATAGGTTCCGTCGGAATTGAAAACCGGCTCATAACCATTATAGGCATAAATTGCATAAAATGGATTTTGAACATTGTACCGGTTTCTTAAAATATTGGAACTTCTTTCCCCGATACTAAGATTATTGGTTAAGCTTAACCAGGGCTTAATTTGCGTGGAAATATTAACTTTTCCAGCATAGCGAATAAAATTGGATCCTTCTGTAATTCCATCTTCATTATAATATTGAAAGGATGCATAATAGGAAGTCTTCGTATCATGACCCGAAAAGGCCAACTGGTGTTGACGAATAAAACCGGTTCGTAAAATATCTTTACTCCAATCATGAGACTGGGCCTCCAAGCTTGCCCAGGTAGCTTGCCTTTGGGCAGCGGTTATATTGGTAATGGTTGCATTGGCAGGAAAATTATTGGCTGCAAAATAATTTTGAGCGGTTCCATTGGTATAACCTAAATCATATTCATACTGCAGTTTTTGTGCAGTAGTCATCAAGGTAAAATTATCCTTGATTTTCTTATTTGACCCGTACTGGAACGAATAGGTTATTTGACCTGCACTTTCTTTTCCCGATTTGGTGGTTATTAATACTACCCCATTGGAACCTCTTGCTCCGTATACTGCCGAAGCAGCCGCATCTTTTAAAATATTGATGCTGGCAATATCATTCGCATTCAAAGTAGTATAAAATTGGCCTGCCTCATTATCGGGTATTTGAATCCCATCTACAACAAGAAGGGGATCCTGTCCGGTAGTGACAGAACCTACTCCTCTAATTCGGATATAGGCATTTCCACCTGGCTCGCCAGTTTGTGCGGTAACTTGAACACCGGCTGCCTGTCCCTGAAGCAAATTATCGATACTGGGAACCGGTTTATTTGCCAATTCTTTCCCTTCCACCTGAGAAACTGAAGAAGAAAGGCTACTCTTTATTTTTGACTGGTAACCAGTAACTACCAATTCATTCAACTCGGTAGAAGAAGCATTCAGGGAAAGAGAAATAATCGTTCTTCCCTGTGTAGAGACTTCTTTGGTGCTATATCCAAGATAAGCGAAAACAAGGATAGAATTAGAATTTGGAACTTCAATTTTATAAGCTCCATTTAAATCCGTGCTGGTGGCAAGGGTGGAACCTTTCACCTTCACGGACACGCCCGGTAAAGGTCGACCATCATCCGCACCGGTAACGATACCAGTAATGGGCCTCGATTGACCAAATGCGGTTGAAAACGCAAAGAGGCCAATGAAAATGAGCTGAATAAGTTTTAGATTCATTTGGAACGTGTTTGTGGAGTTAAATAGAATTACAAGTAAAAAAGTGCTTTTTTGTTTTACCTAAATTTTCTATTCATTACCAAATAAACCTAAGATGCCTACTCCCATAGGAGAAAATTTAATAAAAAGGCAATAAATATGCTTTTTTATTAAATTTTAATGCTTAAAATTGGCTATTTCTTAGGATTTAGAAAATATAATGTTCTTTGTAATTTCTTTATGGGTTGAAATCTATAAACT
>Ga0209067_10001172_pt1 | contig 16467 bp, 17 predicted proteins | sample ColStrG_CSR_2013_FD_187199 | JGI IMG/M metagenome (GOLD analysis project Ga0209067, IMG submission 187199) | Freshwater sediment microbial communities in response to fracking from Pennsylvania, USA - Cold Stream Run_MetaG_CSR_2013 (SPAdes)... | ecosystem: Environmental > Aquatic > Freshwater >...
ATCGTCTTCGATCTGGTGGCCAAGGTGGTGGGCCGGGAGGTCGACCAGGCCGCGCACCAGGACCTCGTGCGTGAGGCGGTGGCCGCCCTCAACGCCGAGGCCCAGAAGGAATCGAACCGCTAATCATGCTGCCCCAGATCGAAGGATACGCCGCCGCCCTCCTGGGTTCGTTGGACGACGCGACGTTGACCACGGTGGTGGGCGAGTTGACCTCGCTGGAGCGCGCGATCCTCGATCACGCCGATCTGCGGGGCATGTTGAGCGATACCTCGCTCAAGGGAGTCACTCGCGGTCGGGTCCTGGGTGACGTCTTGGACCACAAGGTGCACGCGGACACCCAGCGCATGGCGGTCTACGCCGCCACTACCGCACCGGCGCAGGAGGTCGCGACATCGATTGGCGACCTCGCGCAGATCGCGCTGGTGCTCTCCGAGACCGGGGCGCTGCCCCAGCGTGGACTCGGTTTGCTGGCGGCGCGCCGGCGCGTGGCGGGTTTCGCGGACGCCGCGCTCGACGCGGTCGCGACCGAGGACTTCGCCCGTATTGAGGACGAGCTCTTTCGCTGGGCGCGCACGATCGAAGACAATCCGACGCTGCGTCGCGTCCTGCTGGACCGCGATGCGCCGCTGGGCTCGCGCCTGGGACTGGTCGACCAGTTGCTCGGTGCGCAGGTCAGCGCCGTCACGTTGCGCCTCGCGCGGTACGTGATCGAGGGAGGGCGTCCCCGTGACGTCGTGGGCACCCTGGACTTCTTGGTGGATTACGTGGCGCAGACGCGCAACTGGCGCGTGGCGCGAGTCTTCACCGCGCGGCCCTTGGACGACGGAGCACGGGCGGATCTGGTGCGCTCGCTGGCCGCTCTGGTCGGCACGAGTGTGGAACTCCAGGTCGCCGACGAGGCCGACTTGCTCGGCGGTGTCTTGGTGGAGGTGGGCGACCTTCGCCTCGACGCCACCACCCGCGGCCGCTTGGCCGCCCTGCACGACTCGGTGTCGGCGGGACATTTCTACGAATCCGCTTTGAATCGAAACGACTAGAAAAAGGAAACTGTGATGACTGAGCTCACCATTAGTGCCAACGAGATCACCGACGCCCTGCGCAAGCACGTCTCCGAGTACAACCCGGCCGTGGGCGCCGAGCAGGTCGGTCGCGTGGTCGAGGTCGGCGACGGCATCGCGCGCGTGTCGGGTCTGCCGTCGGCCAAGGTCAACGAGTTGCTCGAGTTCGAAGACGGCACCGTGGGTCTCGCGATGAACCTCGACGAGGAGACCATCGGTGCGGTGGTGCTCGGTTCGGTGGACGGCATCGAAGAGGAGCAGGTCGTGCGCGCGACGGGACGCATCTTGTCGATGCCGGTCGGCGACGCCCTGATCGGTCGCGTGGTCAACGCGCTCGGTGAGCCCATCGACGGTAAGGGTCCGCTGGTCAACCCGGGGCAGCGTCGTATGGAGGTGCAGGCGCCCGGCATCATCGGCCGCCAGCCGGTGGGTGAGCCGCTGCAGACCGGTATCAAGGCCATCGACGCGATGACGCCCATCGGCCGCGGGCAGCGCGAGCTGATCATCGGCGACCGCAAGACCGGCAAGACCACGGTGGCGATCGACACCATCTTGAACCAGAAGGGCCAGGGCGTGAAGTGCATCTACGTCGCCATTGGTCAGAAGAACTCCTCGGTCGCCCAGACGGTCAAGACGCTCGAGGACCACGGGGCGATGGACTACACCGTCGTCGTCGTGGCGTCGGCCGGGGACCCCGCTCCCTTCAAGTTCCTGGCGCCCTACGCCGGATGCGCCATCGGCCAGGAGTGGATGGACAACTCTCAGCACGCCCTGGTGGTCTACGACGACCTCTCCAAGCAGGCCGAGGCCTACCGCCAGATCTCGCTGCTGCTGCGCCGTCCGCCGGGCCGCGAGGCGTACCCCGGCGACGTGTTCTACCTGCACAGTCGTCTGCTCGAGCGCGCCGCCAAGTTGAGCGACGACCTCGGCGGTGGATCGTTGACCGCGCTGCCGATCATTGAGACCAAGGCCGGTGACATCTCGGCCTACATCCCGACCAACGTGATCTCGATCACCGACGGTCAGGTCTTCCTCGAGTCGGACCTGTTCTACTCCGGTGTGCGTCCGGCCATCAACGTCGGTAACTCGGTGTCGCGCGTGGGTGGTGCGGCGCAGATCAAGGCCATGAAGTCGGTGGCCGGAACGCTCAAGATCGACCTCGCCCAGTTCCGCGACCTGGAGTCGTTCGCCACCTTCGGTTCCGAGCTCGACAAGTCGTCCCAGGCTCAGCTGGACCGCGGCTATCGCTTGACCGAACTCCTGAAGCAGGGTCTGAACGCGCCGGTCCCGGTCGAGGAGCAGTGCATCGTGATCTACGCCGGTACCCGCGGTTGGCTCGACACCGTCGCGGTGAGCGACGTGCGGCGCTTCGAGCAGGAGCTCGTCACCACCTTCCGCGCGACCCACGCCGACCTGTTGGACCACATCCGCACGACGGGCACCATGCCCGACGCCACCACCTTGGACGCGGCGCTGAAGTCCTTCGTCGACGGCTTCGCGGCCGGCAACTAACCACCGAGACGATCGAGCGAGAGAGGAGGAGCGATGGCGGGCGGACAGGAAAGAATTCTGCGTCGACGTATCAAGTCGGTGCAGGCCACGCGCAAGATCACCAAGGCGATGGAACTCATCGCGGCGTCGCAAATCGCTCGCTCCCAGGCGCGCATCACGGCGAACCGACCCTATCGCCAGGGCATGCAGCGCATCATCCTCGAGGCCGCCGCCGGTGACCCCGCGGCGGCGCGCAAGATGCTGGCCACCCCCGAGAAGGTGGAGACCGCCATCGTGCTGGTGATCGTGGGGGACCGCGGACTGTCGGGTCCCTACAACTCGTCGGCGCTGCGCGCCGGCGAGCGCCTCGTGCACATGTTCGCCCACCAGGGGACGCGCGTGCGCCTCTTCACCGTGGGCAAGAAGGCACCGGCCTTCTTCCGCTTCCGCGGCATCGAGGTGGAGCAGAGCTTCGCGGGTTTCGCGGACCGTCCGACGTTCGCCGACGCGCGCGCCGTGGCCGCCGCCTTGGCGGCTCCCTTCGTGAGCGGGGACGTGCAGCAAGTCATGCTCGTGTCCACGCGCTTCCACTCCGCGGGCTCCCAGACCGTCGAATCGGAGCAGTTACTGCCCTTGGCCCTCCCGGCCGACCTCGAGGTGGTGACCTCGACGGGCCTCAAGGGCTACACCGAGTTCGAGCCCGAAGTGGAGCAACTCCTCGCCGAGTTGGCCCCGCGCGCCCTCGAGAGTGAGATCTTCTCGGCCCTACTCGAGGGGGCGGCGTCGTTCCACACGTCCCAGCAGCGCGCGATGGCCGCGGCCACCGATAACGCCGACGAACTCGGCCAGAACTTGACTCGCATTATGAACCGAGCCCGTCAGGACTCGATTACGACCGAAATCATGGAAATCGTGGGCGGCGCGGAAGCGCTCCGCTCGGGAAAGTGAGAAACAAATGACCATGGCTCCTGAAAAGACCACTCTGGAAACGGGTCGCGTCGTCGCGATCGCGGGTCCGGTGGTGGACGTTGAGTTCCCGCCGCACTCGCTGCCGGAGATCAACCACGCGGTGGAGATGGACATCGTCATTGACGGTGTCACCGTGACGGTGACCGGCGAAGTCGCCCAGCAGATCGGTGAGGGTCGCGTGCGCTGCGTGTGCATGAAGCCGACCGACGGCCTGGTGCGTGGTGCCGTCGTGCGCCAAACCGGTCGGGGCATCACGGTGCCCGTCGGCGACGCGGTGCTCGGTCACGTCTTCAACGTGATCGGCCAGCCCCTGGACACCGACGACATCGGCCCGGTCGAGGACCGCTGGGAGATCCACCGCAATCCGCCGGCGTTCGACCAGCTCGAGCCGCGCGCCACGATGTTCGAAACCGGTATCAAGGTCATCGACCTCCTCGCCCCGTACGTGCAGGGTGGCAAGATCGGCCTCTTCGGCGGCGCCGGCGTGGGCAAGACCGTGTTGATCATGGAGATGATCCGTCGCGTGGCCGAGCAGCACGACGGCGTGTCGGTGTTCGCCGGCGTGGGTGAGCGCACTCGCGAGGGGACGGACTTGCTGTTGGAAATGCGCGAGTCCGGCGTCATCGAAAAGACGGCGCTGGTCTACGGCCAGATGGACGAGCCGCCGGGGGTGCGCCTGCGCGTCGCGCTGGCCGCGCTCACGATGGCCGAGTACTTCCGCGACGTCAAGAACCAGGACGTGTTGTTGTTCGTCGACAACATCTTCCGCTTCGTCCAGGCCGGATCCGAAGTGTCGACGCTGCTGGGTCGCATGCCCAGTGCCGTGGGATACCAGCCGACGCTCGCCGACGAGATGGGTGAGCTCCAAGAGCGCATCACCTCGACGCGTGGCCGATCGATCACTTCGCTGCAGGCGGTCTACGTCCCGGCGGACGACTACACCGACCCGGCCCCGTTCACGACCTTCACCCACCTCGACGCGACCACCGAGTTGAGCCGTCAGATCGCCGCGCTGGGTATCTACCCGGCCGTGGACCCGCTGACCTCGACGTCGAACATCTTGGCGCCCGAGATCGTGGGCGATCGCCACTACGCGGTGGCGCGCCAGGTGCAGCAGATCCTCCAGCGCTACAAGGAGTTGCAGGACATCATCGCCATCTTGGGCCTGGACGAACTCTCCGAGGACGACCGCATCACCGTGGCGCGCGCTCGCAAGATTCAGCGGTTCCTGTCCCAGCCGATGTTCGTCTCCAAGATCTTCACCGGTATCGACGGCATCAACGTGCCGGTGTCGGAGACCATCGAGTCCTTCGAGCACCTGGTCAAGGGTGACCTCGACGCGTTCCCCGAGCAGGCCTTCTTGAACGTGGGTGGTGCGTCGGACGTCGAGCGCAAGGCTGCCGAGCTGGCGAAGAACTAGTCCATGACGACGCTGCTCGTAGAAATCGTGACGCCCGAAGCGGCCCTGTGGGCCGGCGAGGCCTCGGCCCTGATGGCGCGCTCCTCGGAGGGTGAGTTCGCGGTGCTGCCCCAGCACACGCCCACCGTGGGTGACCTTGTCCCCGGCCTGGTGCGGGTGCAGACCGCGGGCGGCGAGCTGGCGTTCTGCGTGCACGGCGGCTATTTTCAGGTCGGTGCCGGGGACGAACCCGGCGTGACCAGAGCGACCGTGCTCGCCGGCACCGCCGAGCGCGTCAGCGAAATTGACGCCGCGCGCGCTCAGGCCGCCAAGGACGCGGCCGAGGCGATTCTCTCGTCGAGCGCCGAGATGGACGGGTCCACTCGCGCGCAGGCTGAGGCGTCCTTGGCGCGCGCGGAACTGCGACTGCGCGTGGCGGGCACCGCGAAGTAAGCCGGGTGCCCTAGCGGGCGCTCACGTAGTCGATCAACTCGCGCTTGTCGTGCTCCAACTCGTCCACGCGATACTTCACGACGTCGCCGATCGAGATCATCCCACTGAGCACCCCGTGATCAACGACGGGCAGGTGGCGGATGCGCTGCTCGGTCATTTGGGCCATCAACGTGTCGACCGTGGTCCCCTCGTCGCAGGTCGTGACGTCGGTGCTCATCAAGTCGCCGCAGGTCATCGACAGAGCCTCGCTGCCGTGACGTGCGAGGGCGCGCACCGCGTCGCGTTCGGAGAAGACGCCCACGAGTGGGGGGGTCGTTCCGGTCACCACGAGCGCACCGATGCCGCGCTCGGCGAGCAACCGCAGGGCGTCGCCGACGGAGCGTTCTTGAGATATGGTCGCCACGTCACGACCCTTGCGGGCGAGAAGATCCTTGACTTGCATGGTCCACTCCTTTGTCCGGGGCGCGAAGCGCCCCTGAGCGGACCTTAGGCCCCCGCGTCAGCGAGGGCAAAGGAACGTGTTCACAAGCCGGTCGTGAATTCCTGGAGCTTGTCGTGGCGGTGGAACGTCTCGATGGTGCGCACCGTCCCCGACCGACTGCGCACCACCAGGGACTGCGTGGTGGCCCCGAATTCGGTGAAGCGAACACCGCGCAGGAAATCACCATCGGTGATGGCGGTGGCCGAGAAGAAGCAGTTGTCCGAGGCCACCAGGTCGTCGGTGGTGAGCACGCGAGTGAAGTCGTAGCCCAGCGCTTCGGCGGCCGCTTGCTCCTCGGGAGTACGCGCGTGCAGGACCCCTTGAATCTCACCGCCCAGACCCTTGAGGGCCGCGGCGGCGATGACGCCTTCGGGAGTGCCGCCGATGCCGATCAGCATGTCCGCCCCGGAGTTGGGCCACCCGGTGGCGATCGCTCCGGCGACGTCGCCGTCGGAGATCGACAGCACGCGGGCCCCGGCTTCGCGAATCTCGAGGACCAGGTCGTCGTGGCGTGGACGATCGAGCACGACCACTCCCAATTCCTGGATGGGCTTCTTGAGTCGCTTGGCGAGCTCCTTCAAGTTGTCCGTCGCCGACGCGTTGACGTCCACCGCACCGCGACCTCGCGGACCCACGGCGACCTTCATCATGTAGAAGCAGGGACCCGGATTGAACATGGTGCCGCGCGGCGCGAGGGCGATGACCGACAGCGCCCCGTTGCGCCCGCTGGCGGTGAGCGACGTCCCGTCCACCGGGTCGACGGCGATGTCCACCTCGGGCGGGTGACCGTCGCCGATGCGCTCACCGTTGTAGAGCATCGGGGCCTCGTCCTTCTCCCCTTCGCCGATGACCACCACGCCGTCCATCTGCACGGCGCCCAGGACGAAGCGCATGGCGTCCACGGCGGCGCCGTCGGCCGCGTTCTTGTCGCCGCGTCCCGACCAGCGCGCCGCCGACACGGCCGCCGCCTCGGTCACGCGAATCATTTCTAGGGCCAGGTTGCGATCCGGTCGCGTCGGTCTGAGCACCTGGCTAGCGTACTTCGCCCGTGGTTTGCGCACTCGGGTCACGGTCGCCAAAACGGCAATACTTGAGGGGTGAGTTCTCTCGTTGTCCAGCCCAACGGCCCTCTAGGGGGCGAGGTGCAGGCCTTCGGGGCCAAGAACGCCGTCCTCAAGCAAATGGCCGCGTGCCTGCTGGCCAGCGGGACGCATCACCTGAGCAACGTGCCCGATATCGCCGACGTCGCCACGATGAGCGAGCTCCTGGTGGCCCTGGGGTGTCAGGTCCACGCTCCGAGCGACCACGAACTCCTCATCACCGTGCCGCCCGCCTCGGACATCGTGACCGAGGCCCCCCCGCACCTCTTCGAGGCGATGCGCGCCTCCATCGTGATCCTCGGGCCGCTGTTGGCCCGATGTGGGCAGGCGGCCATGGGGTTGCCCGGCGGCGACGACTTCGGGCATCGCCCCATCAACTTCCACACCGACGGGCTCAGCGCCATGGGCGCGGTCTTCCATAACGAGCGCACTTCGATCCGCGCGACGTCCAGTGGGCGCTTGCGCGCCACCCACATCACGCTCGAGTACCCGAGCCACACGGCGACCGACAATCTCTTGATGGCCTGCGTCCTGGCTGATGGCCGGTCCGTCATCGAGAACGCCGCGCGCGAGCCCGAGGTGGAGGACCTCGGCCGTCAGCTGGTGGCGATGGGCGCGCGCATCGAGGGCCTGGGCACCTCGCGACTCACCATTCACGGGGTCCCCGAGCTGTCGCCGGCGCGACATCACGTCGTCACCGACCGCGTCGTGGCGGCCACGTACCTCGCCTCATCGCTCATCACCGGTGGCGACGTGCGCGTGGTGGACGCGCGACCGGACCATATGGTCATGTTGCTACGCAAGATCGAAGCCATGGGGGGAGTAGTCGACGTCGCGGGCCCGGGCGTCGCGGTGAAGGGCCCACCGCGCCTGCGCGCGTGCGACGTCGCGACCTTGCCCTATCCCGGCGTGGCCACGGATTACAAGCCGTTGATCACCACCATGCTGAGCGTGGCCGACGGGGTCTCGGTGGTGACCGAGAACCTCTTCGTCGGTCGATTTCGCTACGTCGATGAACTGGTGCGCCTGGGCGCGTCGATCACCACCGAGGGCCACCACGCGATGATTCGCGGCGTGGACCGACTGACCGGGTGCGCCGTGCGCGGCAGCGATATCCGCGCCGCGGCCGCGTTGGTGCTCGCGGGTCTGGTGGCGCAGGGGACGACGACGGTGAGCGGGATGGAGCACGTGGCGCGCGGGTACGACGACTTGCCGGGCCGGTTGGCCCGACTCGGCGCGTCGGTGACGTGGCAACCGTGATCCCTCGCGACCCGGACGATCTCCTGGCGCGGGCGCGACAGGGGTCGCGCGCGGCCCTGGCGCGACTCATCAGCTACGTCGAGGGCTCCGGTGATCTCCATCTCGAGACGGTGTCCCTCGTCTACTCCTCGCCGGCGCCCTACGTGGTGGGGCTCACCGGAGCGCCCGGGGCCGGCAAGTCCACCCTGACCGATCAACTCCTCACCACCGCGCTGGCGGCCGGGTCGCTCGGCGGGTCGCAGGGTCGTGCGCTGGACGTCGAGAGCGTCGCGGTGCTGTGCGTCGACCCGACCTCGCCCTTCAGTGGCGGCGCCTTGCTCGGCGACCGCTACCGGATGCAGGACCACGCCACGGACCCGCGCGTCTACATCCGCTCCCTGGCCACGCGCGGGCACCTCGGGGGGCTGTCGATGGCGGTCCCCGACGCCGTGCGGGTCCTCGGTGCCGCGGGGTTCAACCTCGTCGTCGTCGAGACGGTGGGTGTGGGACAGATGGAGGTCGACGTGGCCACGGCCGCCGACACCACCCTCGTGGTTCTCACTCCGGGCTGGGGTGACGCCGTCCAGGCCGAGAAGGCGGGCATCTTGGAGGTCGCCGATCTCTTCGTCATCAACAAGGCCGATCGTGAGGGGGCGGGTGCGACGCGACGCGACCTCGAACACATGTTGGCGATGGGACCCGCGACGCCCTGGCGACCCCCGATCGTGGACACCGTGGCCACCGAGGGGCGCGGCGTGGTCGAACTCTACGACGCCATCGCCGCGCACCACGACTTCCTCACGGGTAGCGAGAGCGCTCGTCGACACCGCCGGCGAGCCGCCTTCGAACTCGATCGCGTGCTCACCTCGCTCGTGCGCGACTCGGTGCGCACCGGTCCTCACGCCGCACGATACGACGAGCTCCTCGACGCGCTGGTGGAGGGGACGACCGATCCCTACCGAGCGGCGCGAGCATTACTCTTTGAGTCATGAACCACAGCGTCGCCTACGATCTGGTCTTCCTGGTCCACCTGCTGGCGGCCGTCGCCACGATCCTGGTGTTCGTTGTGATGCGCGTCTCGGCCCAGGCCATCGTGCGCGGCGCGAGTGACGAGGAGCAGCGGCGCAAGTTCCCGCCGCGCCGCAATTGGGCGGCGAGGGCGCTGCACCTCCTCGTCCTGAGCGGACTCACCATGACGTTCCTCGGTGACTCGTCGGTGTCTCTGGCCCGGCCCTGGGTCGGCCTGGGTCTCTTGTGCTACCTGGCCGCCGCCGGTCACCTCGAGGCGCGCACCCTGCCCCTCGAGCGCACGGTCGCCGACGTTATCGCTCACGACGGCCACGCCAGCGCGGAGCGCGGTCGTCAATTGGTGCGGTCGATGGACGTCCTGCTCGCCCTGCTCGCCGTGGCGCTGCTCGCCATGGTGACCAAGTTCTAGCGCGCGAGGCGCCGGTGCGACGCGCGTCGCGGGTATACATTGACGCGGGTGGGTGCCAACCGAGTGGTGAGGTCGCGTGAGTAAGACCTCCGCGCCGCGGCCCGAGGACGATCCGAGCGTGCGCGACGTGGTGACCCACCTCCTGCGACGCGAAGTCAAGTCGCTCACCTACTGGGACCCCCTGGTGCGCAACGATCTCGACCCCGAGGGCGTGCACCAATTGCGCGTGAGTGCCCGGCGTCTGCGGTCAGAGTTGGAGGCCCTCGAGGCGGTCGCGTCGCGGGGACCGTGGCGCTCGCTGCGCGACGACCTCAAGTGGATGGGTCGCGTCCTGGGTGCGTTGCGCGACCTCGACGTCCTGGCGGCGCTGTTCGACGAGCGCCTGGTCCACTCGTCGGCGCTGCGTGGCGAGGTCCTGTCGACGATCGCGCGTCAGACCACGAAACGTCGACGCGACGTCACCGCGCTCCTCGAATCCTCGCGCTACGCGCGCCTCGTTCGTCAGCTCACCGAGTGGAGCGAGACTCCCGAGGGCGGCGTCCTCTGGTCCCAGAGTGCCCGCGAGGTGTTGTTGCCCGTGCTGTGGAACGCGGCGTGCGCGTACGTCGACGCCGTGGGGAGTCCCTACGAGCGTCGTTCGGACGCGGCCCTCCATCGGGTGCGTATCGCTTCGAAGCGGTGCCGCTACCACTTCGAGGTCGCCACCTTCTACCTGGGTGAGGAGGCGCGCGAGGTGGCGACCACGCTGGCCCTGATCCAGGACGTATTGGGTCAGGTGCACGACCGCGCGGTCGCCGTGTCGTTCCTCGACACGTTGGCGCACGCGTCCGAGGACGACATCGAGGTACGCCGGGCGTTGCGCACCGAGATCGGTGAACTGCGCCCGCAGTGGATCGGCCACTTCGAGGTCGCGCGCCGAGGGATCCTGGGCGTCTTCGATCCGGCCTAGCGCGACAAGAAGGCCGCGCGTCCGACCATGCCCGCGGCGACCGTGGCGTTGGTGACGTCGTCGATCAGGACGAAACTACCGGTGACGCGATTGTCGCGGTAGTCGTCCACGACCAACCAGTCCGCCGTCTGTAGGGTCACGAGTCCGATGTCGTTGGTCGCCAGTTCGCTGCCCGGTCCCACCGTGAGGGTCTCGATGTCGACCACGCCCGAGAGATCACGCAGCCGCACCGGCGTGACCTTGGTGGTGTGCTTGAGTCGCAAGCGCTGCGTGGCCCGCAGGGGCTGTTCGCCGAACCAACAGACGGTGGCCTCGAACTCCTTGGTCACCGTGGGCAGTGGCGCGGTGGCCAGCACGTCGCCGCGCCCCGCGTCGGTCTCGTCGGTGAGTGCGACGTCGATGGACAGGCCGGCGGTCGCCGCGCCGCGAGGCCCGGTGCCGGAGGTGATCGAGGAGATCGTCGTCACCACGTTCGCCGGGAGGAGGGTGACCTCGTCACCCTCGTGCAGGGTCGCACCGTTGAGCATGCCGGCGTAGGTACGCCCGCCACCGTGCTGGCGCAGCACCCACTGGATGGGGAGGCGCGCGCCGGAGTTGGCGTGCGTCCAACGGCCCGCGTCACTGCCCTCAAGCGCCTGCAAGACCGTCGGCCCGTCGTACCACTCGAGGTGCGCGGAGCGCTCGACGACGTTCTCGCCGAGGAGGGCGGACACCGGGATCGGGGTGACCGACTCGAACCCCAGTTCGTGGGCCAGCGTCGTGAGCTCGTCCACCACGCTGACGTAGGCGGATTCGGACCAGTGGACCTCGTCCATTTTGTTGACCGCCACGATGATCGACCGCACCCCTAACAGGGCGGCGATGCACAGGTGGCGACGAGTCTGCTCCTTGAGGCCGTGGGCGACGTTGAGCACCACCAGCGCCAGGTCGGCGGTGGAGGCGCCGGTCGCCATGTTGCGGGTGTACTGCACGTGCCCGGGGCAGTCGGCGATGATGAATTTGCGAGTGGGCGTGGACGCGTAGCGATAGGCCACGTCGATCGTGATGCCCTGCTCGCGCTCGGCGCGCAGACCGTCGGTGACGAAGCTCAAATCCAGGTCGCCCACGCCGCGCTTCTCCGACGCGGCGGCCACCGCATCGAGCTGGTCGTCGAAGAGCTGGCGGGTGTCGACGAGCAGGCGGCCGATCAACGTCGACTTGCCGTCGTCCACGGAGCCGACCGTCGCTAGTCGCAGCAGGTCCTTGGTGGCGAGCTTCATCTAGAAGTACCCCTCACGTTTGCGATCTTCCATCGCGGTCTCGCTGAACTTGTCGTCACCGCGGGTGGCCCCCCGCTCCGAGACGTTGGCCAGGCTGATCTCGTCGACGATGGCCGACAGCGTGGCGGCCGTCGACAAGACCGCTCCGGTCAGATTGGCGTCACCCACGGTGCGGTAGCGCACCACGCGGCGCTCGACGGTCTCACTCGGCCGCGGCTCGACGAAGGGACCCACCGCCAGGTACATCCCGTCGCGCAGGATCACGTCGCGCTCGTGCGCGAAGTAGATGCTGGGCAGTTCCATGTCCTCGCGCGCGATGTACTGCCAGATGTCGAGTTCGGTCCAGTCCGACAAGGGGAAGGCACGCAGGTGCTCGCCCGGATTCACCTTGCCCTGGTAGAGCTGCCAGAGTTCGGGACGCTGTTGGCGCGGATCCCACTGACCAAAGGCGTCGCGGAACGACAAGATGCGCTCCTTGGCGCGCGCCTTGTCCTCGTCGCGGCGCGCTCCGCCGAAGGCGGCGTCGAATCCGTGCTCGGTGATGGCGTCCAACAAGGTCACGGTCTGCAAGCGATTGCGCGGGCCGAGCGGGCCCGGATCCGCGACCTTGCCCTGGTCGATCGATTCTTGGACCGAGGCGACCAGCAGGCGCGCGCCGTGACGCGCGACGGCCCGATCGCGAAAATCGAGCACCTCGTTGAAGTTCTGACCCGTGTCGATGTGCATCACCGGGAAGGGGAGGGACTGGGGGGCGAAGGCCTTGGCCGCGAGGTGGAGCAGGACCGCGGAGTCCTTGCCACCCGAGAAGAGGAGAACGGGACGCTCGCACTCGGCGACGACTTCCCGCAGAATGAAGATGGCGTGGGATTCGAGTAGGTCGAGGTGGTCTGTCATGGTGGGGGAGGGGGTTCTCAAGAGGGACATAGAGCGATTACAATCGATACTAGTCTACTAAACCACTAGAGAATGTTAGGCATTAAGTCATGACGTCACCTTCGCCCGCACTCCTCGACGAGCTCGCCGCCGTCAACGAGCAGTTGGCCCACGCCGCCCCGAGTGACATTCTCACCTGGACCTTCGATCGCTGGGGATCGGACGTGGCCTTCGCCTGCTCCTTCGAAGACGTGGCATTGCTCCACATGATCCACGAACGCGCTCCCGGCACCGAGGTGATATTCCTCGACACCGGGGGGCACTTCCCCGAGACCCTCGACTTCCTCGCCCGCGTCGAGCACGAGTGGCGCTTGAACGTGACGCGCACGCAGCCCGGCCCAGTGGCGGCGGCGTGGCCGTGCGGCACCGAGCGATGCTGTGAACTGCGCAAGGTCGAACCCCTCGGTCGCGCGGTGCACGGCAAGGCCGCGTGGATCACCGCGGTCAAGCGCGTCGACGCCCCGACGCGCGCCCACATGAAGATCGTGCACTTCGACGACAAGTTTGGCCTCGTGAAGGTGAATCCCCTCGCCACGTGGAGTGACGACGACGTGGCCTACTACTTGCGCGCGCACGATTTACCGGAGCATCCCCTATGGGCTCAGGGCTACGCCTCCATCGGCTGTGCACCGGTGACGATCAAACCGTTACGCGCCGGCGACCGACGATCGGGCCGGTGGGCGGGCGCCGAGAAGGAGGAGTGCGGTCTGCACGAGGTGTAAATCCGTGCTCATCCACCAATGTAAAAGAAGTCAAAGGTAGATTTGACTTCAATGTTTACGAGTGCTACTGGGGAAATCGACTGATGCTCCCGCTCATCGTCGCTCTCTTCTGGCTCGCACTTCTCGCCCCCTGGGCGGTGGTGAAGGTGCGCAACTCGCGCGCCGAGAAGTCCATCGACCACTTCCACCACGAGCACGAGGCCTTCAGTCGACAGGGTTACTCCGTCGCCCCCGCGCGTCGGCTCGACGACGCCTACCTCTACGAGGAGCAGGCGTACGAACCCGCCCACGAACCCGCTCGTTCTCGCCCGCGCCTGACGGTGGTGCACGACGACGACACGTACTCGACCTTGGAGAGTCGGGTGTCGTGGGACGAGTGGGAACGCGACTACGACTACGACGAGCCGCGCCGGGCCTCGCACCCCGTGGAGCCGGCGACACATCGCTACGCCGCGTACGCCAGTGCGCCGGCCCCCGCGCCGATCACGAGTGATGGTTTCATGGCCTACGCCGACGTCGCCCCGGGAGTCTCGATGCGCGTCCGGCGCAACCGCTTCTTCGTCAGTCTCGGCGCCAGTGCCGTGGTGACGACGGCACTGGACCTGCTGCTGGGAATGACCCTGTTGCAGTACCTGGCTGTTCTCTCCTGGGTCGCCCTGGCTCTCTACGTCGCCGCAGCACTTTACGCCGTTAGCCAGGGATTACTCGACACGTCGTCGCTCCTGCCGCTGCGCCGAGGGATGCTCGGCAGCGAGGACGCTCCTGCGCCGTCGGGGGACTACGCCGAGGAGTACGTGGACGTCGAGCAGTACGCGGACGAGTACGACTCCCCAGCCGCCGACGCCTCGTCGTGGCGGCGCGAACCTCGTCGTTACGCCCTCGGCTAAAGTAGGTAGTCCTTCGGGGGTGTAGCTCAATTGGTAGAGCGCTACGTTCGCAATGTAGAGGCAGTGGGTTCGAATCCCATCACCTCCACCCTGAGGATTTCAACCCTTCACCGTTGTAGCTTTCTTGGAGTGCCGTGTCACCATCGGTATCGTGACAGCGAGGAGAGGATCCCATGTCCCCAGCGGTGCGTGTCCACAATTTCACGGTGTCGAGTGACGGCTTCGGCTCGGGCGAGGGACAAAGTCTCGATCATCCCTTCGGTCACGCCAATCCCGCCGAGCTCTTCTCGTGGGCGGGGGCGACCGCGCACTGGGTCAATCGCACCGAGGCCGGGGGGACGTACGGAATCGACGATTACTGCACTCGCGACTTCACGCGAAACATCGGCGCGGAAATCATGGGTCGCAATAAGTTTGGCCCCCAGCGAGGACCGTGGGAGGACCTGGAGTGGGAGGGGTGGTGGGGGAAGGACACGCCCTTTCACACCCCCGTATTCGTGTTGACCCATCACGTGCGTCCTGACCTCATCTTGGGCGACACCACCTTCCACTTCCTTGAGGCGTCGCCCCAGGAGGCGCTGGCCCGGGCGTTCGAGGCGGCCGACGGCCAGGATGTGCGCATCGGTGGCGGTGTCGCGACGGTGCGTGAGTTTCTCGACGCCGATCTCATCGATCAGATGCATGTCGTGGTCGCACCGATCGAAATCGGTCGTGGCGAGCGTCTGTGGGATAGACCCGACGAGCTCATGGACCGTTTCTTCCTGGAAAAGGTGCCCAGCCCGAGTGGAGTGACGCACCTGTTCTTCTGGCGGCGATAGCCGAGTCCCTCGCGAGGGATCGGAGTACGTCGTCGGCCCGTGGCGGTCGCCAGTCGCTTCTTGGCGTACACCGTCACGAGTGAACGACCCGCTCGAGCTCACATCACCGAGCTCGAGTATCCGCGCGCACATGAACCTCACCACCTCCCCTCCTCGCGCCGGAGTACCTCGGCGGGGGTCGCTGACGTCGCTCGTGGTCGCCCCAGTGCCTCAAGCATTACGGTGGCTCTATGGCAACGCACGTCGAAGGGCACCGATCGGGACGTTCGGGTTGGCTGCGCGCCGCCGTCCTCGGAGCGGATGATGGTCTCGTCTCGACCGCCGCGTTGTTGGTCGGGGTCGCCGCATCCGGCTCGAGTCGAAGTGCAATTTTGACCGCCGGTATCGCCGCGCTGAGCGCGGGTGCCATGGCGATGGCCATTGGCGAATACGTCTCGGTCAGCGCCCAAGCCGACACCGAGAAGTCCGACCGGCGCCGCGAGGAAGCGGAGCACGCGGCGGACCCCGAGTCCGAGTTACGCGAATTGACCGCGATCTACCAGGAACGAGGATTACCGCCCGCGCTGGCCGCCGAAGTCGCGACGGCGCTGCACGCCCACGATCCCCTCGGTGCGCATCTGCGCGATGAACTGGGCCACACCGAGACGTCGACGGCGCGACCGCTGCAGGCGGCGGGGGTGTCGGCGACGAGCTTCGCCCTCGGTGCCTTAATTCCCTTGCTCGCGGCGGCGTTGACGTCGGCGGGTGCGCGTACCTTGGTCATCGCGGGCATCACGTTGTTGTCGCTGTGCGTCCTGGGCGTCGTCGGGGCCGCCCTCGGTGGCGCGTCGCGACTCCGGGGTGCCCTGCGCGTCGGCATTGGTGGCGCGGTCGCCCTCACCGTGACCTACGGCATCGGGGCGCTCGTCGGCACCTCGGTGTGAGGAGGGGCATCCCCTCGTGCCGGCGACGCGGGAGTAGTTCAGCGGGCGCACGCGAGCGTCGCGCGCTCCACCAGCAGGCAGGCGGGATCCGAACCGAGCGAGTCACTGGAGGAGGCGTACGCGCGCGAACGCGATCCGCCACAGAGTTGTTTATACGCACACGTCCCACACACCCCGTGGAACGAGGCGTCGCGGATCGCCCTCATGAGGGGATGGTCACGATAGATCTCCACCAGAGTCCGCTCGCGCACGTTACCCAGCGTCTGGGGTAAGAAGCCCGAGGGGTAGACGTCACCGGTGGCGCCGACGAAGACGATGCCGTTGCCGTCGCGGGTGGCGGCGCTCGGG
>Ga0209067_10001173_pt1 | contig 16466 bp, 15 predicted proteins | sample ColStrG_CSR_2013_FD_187199 | JGI IMG/M metagenome (GOLD analysis project Ga0209067, IMG submission 187199) | Freshwater sediment microbial communities in response to fracking from Pennsylvania, USA - Cold Stream Run_MetaG_CSR_2013 (SPAdes)... | ecosystem: Environmental > Aquatic > Freshwater >...
GCGGGGAGCAAGCGGTCAGCATCAACATGAACAATATACTGACGACTCCCCTGGTGATCATCTGATTTGCGCCTTGGGTAAGAGTGGATTGGTAATGAAGGGTCCCACATTGGCTCCCGTCCAAACCGTCACGGCACTTTCAATGAAAGCCCCCACCGCCGAGTCGAACAAGTCCTCGGCATATTTCCAGGGCCGTGAACTCACATAGACAATGTCCTTGGGTTGCAGCAGAAAATCCGCCCCGCGCCCCTTGAGCACCTCGTTGGTGTCCACCACAAACAACTGCGGTTTTTTCAACGAGCCCCGCACCACCAGCACCTTTTCCCGGTAGGCAGCGGTGGTAAAACCCTCCCGCCGCGCAATCGCCCCCAACACCGTCAGCTTGTTGGAAAATCCCAGAACCCCCGGCGACACCACCTGGCCCAGAACATAAATCTCGTTGCTGATGGCCGAGGGAAAATACAGGTAATCGCCGGGCTCCAGCTGTACGTTCTGACTCATGTCCCCCTCAAAAAAAAGTTTCTGAAAATCCACCTCCACCCGTTTCCCGCCCCGCGCCAGAAAGGAACGCTCCAGATCCGCCAATTCCACTGTATTCGACTCGAACAGGCCCGTTTCAATTCCCCGCGACCGCGCCACCGCCTCCAGAATGGTCATGGGCCGGTCCATGGAAAAAACACCGTTGTCCACCACCTTGCCGAGAATGAAGTATTTCTTGCTGCGCAGTTCCACCGGCGAAATCATCACGCGCGGATTTTTATAGGACTCGGCCAGCTTGGCCTGCATCTGCTCGCGCAGCTCATCCACGGTCAGGCCTCCGGCCCGGATGTTCTGCGCCTGCAGGTAACTGATGGTGCCGTCCGGCTGTACAAAAAGATGGCTGCGGTCCAGTTCCGGATGACCATACAACCCGACGTCCATGATGTCCCCCGGCCCCAGCGTGTATTTCTCGCGCCAGGAAACGGTTTTTTCCGCCGCTTCCTCCGCCCGGGCCCAGGACAGCAAAAATGCCAGACCCGAAAATAAAACTGCCTGGCCGAGCTTCATGTGCGTTCGTTCCAGGGAATCTCCCCCATCGCCACCAGGCCCGCCGCCTGGCCGAGGGTTTTTTGCAACAGCTCACCCTGCGTTTTCCAGAATTCCGCCTCCTGCGTGTGCAGCGAAACCAGAACCAACGGCGCGGTACCGGCCCGCGCCATGGTGGTCAACGGTTCATGCACCGGCCCTGCAAGACAGAGCCACACGGATTGCCCGCGCCCGCAGTCCTCGCGCAAAGCCGCCCCGAAACGCTGCGCCTCCTGTATCGAAAACTGTTCCGTATCCACATGTTCCACGCGCACCCGACCCGTTCCGGCCTCCGGCGCCGGACCCTGGCCGCAATGCACCACCCGCAGCGACGGCAGCAAGACCGAAGCTCTTCCAAAAAGCGGTGTCCAGAATTGCTGATCAAAAGCCCCCGGCGCGGGAACCCAGACCACACGCAACATTCCCGCCGCCTGCTCCGCCGTGATCCAGCGGGCCCAGATTTCCGCCACCCCCTCCGGGTCCGACCCGCGTTGCGGAATCACGCCCAGCACGGGCACTTTCAGCGCCAGGGACGCTTCCGGAGCTGTGCGCAATTTGGGATCCAAAAGCTCCATCACCAATGCCGCCATCACAGCCAGCATCAGCAGGGCAAAGGTCACCCCGCCCATGATCAGGGCCACCTTCAGAAAACGTCCACGTGCGATGACGTGATTGATGTCGGATTCCTGAAAAACCCGGTAGTAGCCGGGCGAATTCTCCTCAAACATCTGCGCCTCACGCAGGCGGCTGAACAAAAGATTGCGCGCGATTTCCAGTGACTGCTTGCGCAGACCCAACTGGGCAAAGGCTGCGGCCTTTTCCGGTATGGAATCCAGCTTGTTGCGGGCCTGATCGCGCAGTTTGACCAGCTCCTCCTTTTCCCGCATCAGCGCTTTTTTTTCGTTCTGGTACTGCACCAGATTCAAATACAGCGTGTTTCCCAGAAAAGTACCGGCATAGCTGGCCGGATCGGTGGACGGCGCAGCCAGCCCGTCCTTGATTTGTTTTTCCAGTGTTTTGACCGTTTCCTGCTTTTCCGAGACCAGCGGGTTTTCATCGGTGTAGCGCGAACGCAAATCATCCAGCTCCGATTTCGCCGTGCGCAGTTTTTCGGAAAGCGGGCTTTGCCGTTTCAACTCCTCCTCCACCCCGGCAATTTTAAAATCGATGGTTTCGAGATCGATGCGGGCGGTTTCGTACTTGAGATCCACCTCCTCAAAGGAACGGAGGTAGGAGTCCACCTGTTTGTTCACATCCACCAGATTCTCGCGCTTGGAAAATTCCAGAATCTGATCATTGACCTTGTGCAATTCCGCATCGGTTGAATCCACCTGCTGCTGTAAGAACACCCGCATTTCATGGCTCTCCTGGGACTGGAGTTCGCGGGTGAACTGCACCGCCTCCGCCGCCCAGAGATTGACCAGATCCACCGTCGCCTCACGACTGCGGAATCCCGACAGAGTCAGAAATACAAAGTCGGTATTGCGCTGCTCCTTGACTTCGATGGCCCCCTGCAACTCCTCCACTGTCACGGGTGGTGATGCCTTGAGCGCCACCCGCCTGAGCACATTGTCCGAAGCCGCCGCCCCCAGCAGGGTGCCGCCGGAAAGTTCCCGGGGCCGGAAGGCCTCGCCCGTCTCACTGGTGCGGAAGGTGGAGGGGGTGTCGCGCTTGATCAATTGCGCCGTGGCTATGTAACGTGTTTTGGCTTTGAAAAGTCCGGCCGCAAAACCCAGCACCACTCCGGCTGTCACAGCCACCAGCAGCATCCGCCTCCGTTTCCACAGTCCACCCAACAAACGCCATGGATCCACCGGCAGTGCAAATTCCGGCTCAACCGCAGCGGTCGGTCCCGGACCCGCCGGGCCGGGCAGGCCAGGCGGCGGTACAAAGGCCGGGGCAGACGGCTCCTCTGCACCGGAAGATTTACCCCAATCACTGACCCGCATGGGCGGTTTTCCGGTTTCGTCACTCACCGCACACCTCCCAAAACCGGCATGGATTGATGACGCCGCAAATCTTCAATCACCGCACGCACATGATCCCCTCCAATTTCCATCGCGCCTGTCGCCCGGGCCTGTTCCAGCGACAACTTGGCCAGACGGTTGATTTCGCGGGCCACCCCGCGGCTGGCTTCGAACAACAAGCTGACCGCACGTTCATCAAACAGATCGCCCGTGCTGTGTCCGGCGCTCAGCAACCGGTGCCGGATAAAGGCTCCGGTGTCCGCCGCATCCAGAGGATGCAGATGAAAACGCAGACTGATCCGCTGATCCAAAGCCGGCTGCCGCGCCACCAACGGACGCAGTTCAGGCTGGCCGATGAGAATAATGGTCAGGCGCCCCAAACCCTCGTCATTGAGATTGGAAAGCCGTTTCAAAGCCGAAAGCGTTTCCTGACTCATTTCCTGAGCCTCATCAAAAATCAAAACCAACTGGCGACCCAGGGTGGAAAGCTGGCGCAATAAGGCTTTGGTCAATTCATACAAATCGTAGGAACCCGCATCCGGCCCGGCCACCTCCGCCCAGCCCACTTCCTTCAACAGACGACGGAGGTGGTCATCCAAGGCAAAGGCGGAGTTTTCAAACTGCACCGCCAGATGCCTTGAGGTATCGATACGACTGGAAAAAATCTGGCGCGTCAGTGATTTGCCGCAGCCAATCTCGCCGCTGAGCATGCCCAGGTACATCGTCTCCTGATCGATCAGATAACCCAGTCGCGCCAGTGCCTCCTCATGGGCCCGGCTTTGAAAATAAAACCGGGCGTCCGTTACCGGTTCAAAAGGCCGCTCCCGCAGCGCCCAGTATTCACATAACGACAGCATGAAGGTTTCAGCCTAGGATTTGTCGGCCTGCTTGTAAAGTTGCCATACCTGCCGCGCCGTTTCGTCCCAGGAAAAACCGGCCGCGCGGGTCAGCCCTTTTTGCGCCAGTTGTTCCCCCGTTTCCTTTTCCAATGCCAGCCGCGCCAGGGCTCCGGCCATATCCTCCGCTGAATCCGGATCAATAATCAAAGCCGCATCCCCGGCCACCTCCCCCAGCGAACCGCGCTCCGAGCAGATCACCGGACAACCACAGGCCATGGCTTCCACCAGGGGCAGGCCGAAACCCTCGAACAGTGAGGGATAAACCAATGCCGCAGACCCGCCATAAAGTACCGGCAGATCCTGCTTGTCCACAAAGCCCAGGCACTGAATCCGGTCCCGGCAGGCCGAAGAGGCCACCCGCCGGTGTATCACTTCCGCCCCATGCCAGTCCGCCCCGCCCAAAACCAGCCGGTGCGGCAGTCCGGGATGACGGACACAAAACAATTCAAACGCCTCGATCAAACGCACATGATTTTTTCCAGGATGCTCCAGTCGCGCCAGATAAACAAAATACGGCGCTCGCAAACCCAGTTCCCCCAAACGCCGGGCCACCTCCGCAGATCCCGGTGGTTGAAAAAAATCGTGGTCGATGCCGTTCCAGATCACATGAATCTCCCCGCGCGGCACCCCGAAATAATGTTCCACATCGGCCGCCGTGGCCTGACTGACCGTGGTCAGAATGTCCGCCTGCCGCGCCAGTCGTCGCACCACATGTTTTCCGTATAACATGCGGGCCGCATCATATTTCCCGCTCACCGCAAAAGCCGCGCAGTCATGGATGGTCACCAGTTGCGGACAGGGCGGTGCCGCCACAATACGCCGGTAACTCGGCACATGCAGGACATCGATCTTCTCCCGCTGGAGCACGCCGCGCAACGCCGTCTGGTGCCACAACACATTGCGCAAGGCCGGCCGCCACGATTCCGCCACAGGCACCCACTCCCAGCGATCCAGCCATTTCTCAAACAGAGGCCGGTCCTTTTCCAAACCCAGAATGACCATCTCCACCGGGGCCGTGATGCGCCGCAACCCCTCCAACAAACCGAAGATATACGTGGCGATGCCGGAGCGGCCGCCCTGCACCACGGAAACCGAAAGCGCCACCCGCATCATGATTCACCCATTCCCAGGATGGTCTCGAGTTTGGCCAGCCGTATGACATTCCGCACATTGGGCGTTACATTCTGTAAAATCAAAGTCCCCTCACCGCCCCGGCGCACCAGTTTCAAGGTCTTGACCAGAAAGCCCAGGCCGGAACTGTCGATAAATGCCACCTTGCCCAGATCCAACTGCAAGACCCGCATTTCCCCGGTCCGTTTCCATGCCGCGTCCAGCGACTTCTGACAGTCCTCCACCGTGGCTGCGGTGATGTCGCCCGAAAAATGCACCGTCAACACCCCCGCCTCACCATCCTGCGCCGCACTTTCCATTCCGCCCGGCCTCCCGGCCCGGAAAAATTCCAGCACCTGCTCTTCCGTATCCGCCACCGGTATCAGCCGGTCCAGTTTCATGGAAACCAGCAGACTCCGCACCTGGCTGCCTGGTGCACGCACGATCAGGGTGCCGCCAGCCCGTTTGCAACTGCGATAGCTTTTGACCAACAACCCCAGACCCGTGCTGTCCATGAAAGTGACCCCGGAACAATCGATGATGGCATTGGGCCGGGCCGGCTCGGCCGACATGGCCTGAACTTTCTGCGCGTTCACCGCGGCCGCATCCACCCGTCCCGTCCAGAAATATTCCGGAAGATAACCGGAGGACTGCGCTTCCGACCTGCCGGAAAGCCCCCGCTTGCCTCCCGCATCGCGCAGCATTCTTTTTTGCTCACGCAGGGTGCTGACAAAAAACAAAAGATCCATCCAGTAACGACTGAACAAACGGCGCGGTTCCTGCAAAAGCCGGAAAACCCATTCCAATCCGCACACCCGCATCCAGACCGGGGCGCGCCTGAATTTACCCGCAATGAAATCCAGACTGGCTCCGATGCCGATGCAGACCGGAATCTTCAGCCTGCGGTAATTCATGTAAATCCACTTTTCCTGCTTGGGACAGCCCATAGCCACCAAAAGTATGTCCGGCTTGGCCTCGCGTATCCGTCGCTCTATTTCCGAATCGTCCAACTCCAGCAGTTTCGCATAAGGCGGGGCATAGGCACCGCAGATGTCCAGCTTCGGCCAGGCCTCGGCGCATTTCGCCCTGGCAATGGCCAGAACCTCATCGCTGGAGCCCAGAAAAAAAATGCGATGCCCCTTGCCCGCGGCATGGGCGAACAATTCCGGCAGCAAATCCGATCCCGCCACCCGTTCTCGCAGCGGCGCCCCCACCCAATGGGAAGCCCAGACCAGCGGCGTGCCATCACACAACACCAGATCCGCATCGAACAAAATCCGCTGCAACTCCACATCACTCCCGGCCTGGGCGGCAAAATCCAGATTGGCCGTGGCCAGATAGCCGGGACGGCCGCTGGCCACCATGCGGTCCATATGCTGCAGCGTTTCCTCCATGGTCACGTCATGAAAGGGTACTCCCAGCAGGATCACCTCCCGATGTTCAACGGCTGTCACGTCTGCTTTGTTCATAAAGTTCCCCGTAATAATGGTTCAATTCCGATCCCAGTTGCCGCCAGGTGTACAATTCCAGCACCTGCGAGCGACCCTGCTCCGCCAGTCGCAGGCGCAATTCCCTGTCCTCCAGCATCGCAGCCAGCGCTTTGACAAAATCCGCGGGCTTGTCCCCCAGCAACAGATGGCGGCCGGTCTCCAGCTTCAAGCCCTGCGCTCCGATGCGGGTCGATACCACCGGTGTGCCCAAGGAAAGCGATTCAACGATTTTCAATCGTGTGCCGCCGCCAATCAAGAGTGGCACCATTTGCAGCCAGGCCCTCTGGTAATATGGCCGCACGTCCGGCACCTCCCCGGTCACTTCCACCCCTTCCATCCCCGCCAGGGCCCGCACGGAAGGAGCCGGATTTTTCCCCACAATCAGAATTTTCCGACGCGGCACCGCACGGCGCAGGGCTTCATCGCAATGCTCAAAATACCAGGCCAGCCCGTTCACATTCGGTGAATAATCCATCGCTCCGCAAAACAGCACGGTCGGCTCCGCATCAGGCTGCGGCGGAAATCGGTCGCGGCTGAAAAAGGTTTCATCCACACCGTTGGCCAGCACCTTGATCCGGCCCGCCGCCGGCACTTCCCGGCGCAGGAAAATCTCATCTTCCGGCCCGCAAACCACGGTGGAAAACAAATCACCCGCCACCCGGTTTTCATACCGGCGCAGTTTCCAGAGATTTTCCCGTCGCATCAGCCGCTCTTTCCAGCCCAGCCGGAGGTTGGCCAGTTCCTCACTTTGAAACAGCAAATCCACCCGGCTGCGGTCCATCACCCGTAGCGGACCCGGAGGCAAGGCCTGTACATATTGCCACATGACCAAATCACAAAAATGCACCAGATCGTAGTGCCGACCCGCGGCGAACTGTTGCAGGGCCTGCACACCGGCCCCCGACTTCCAATGACCGATCGTCGTCGGCTCCATGTCCAGCAAGCGGTCGGGAAAAAACGGCGGCCAGGGATTGTTTTGAAACGGGCAGAACTCCACCCGCCGGGCAAATTCACGGAAAACCGTTTCATGCGCACCGGAGCCGGCATCATCCAGGCAGAACAAATCAATCTCGTTATACCGGGCCAATTCACGGGCCAGGTTGAAGACGCGGTGATAGGTGCCGCGGTTCAACGGATAGGGGACGTAAGGATATACAATCAGTATCTGCACACGTCTCGACCCCCTCACCCTACCAAACAATTTTATTTTTGCCAGCTTTGATGCGGGGGTCAGAATGCCTTGGCCCACTCATTCCTTTTCCCGTAACTCCAGGCCACCAGAGCCAGCGAGACCATGGAACTGGCCGGCATGAGCAATGCCGCCAGCAATGGATAAATCCAGCCCGACAGTGACAACACGACCACGACCGCATTGTAGGCAATGGTGAATCCCATCACCCGCCGCACCGCCCGCCCATGACACGCCGCCAGATCGAGCAGACGGCACAACCCCTGCAACCCCGTACCTGTGAAATAAAAATCCGCCCGGTTTTCCAAGAGCCCCCGGTCAATGGCCGGCGTCCCGCTGCACAAGGCCTGGCGAAAAGCCAGCGCATCATTGGCCCCGTCCCCGATCATGAGTGCCTCTTGCTCCATCTTTCGCAGCAACTCGGCCTTGTCCTGCGGTGAGGCTTCCGCCAGTACAGCGTCCACCGGCAAGTCCAGTTGCCGGGCCAGCGACAACACCTTGGCCCGCCGGTCACCGCTCAACAGACAAACCCGGTACCCGCGCCGCTGCAAGATGGCCACCTGTTCCTGCGCCTCCGGCCGCAAGGTCTCGGCAAAGGCAAATACGGCCAGCGTCCGCCCGTCCCGGCTGAACACACACTCCGCCGTGGTGGCATCGCTGCCAGTCCACTCCGGCCTCCCCAAACGCCATTGGATTCCATCCGCCTTTAACAGCACGCCCGAACCGGTTTCTTCCTCCAGACTTTCCACCACCCCCGGCACCGTCCGGGACCCTCTCGCAATCATCAACGCTTCGCGCAGGGATTTTCCAACCGGATGCAAACTGTCGGAAACCATCAACTCCAAAGCCCCCCGGTCTGCCGCCTCCAACCGCCCCAGCAATTCCGGCTCGCCCAGTTGCGGCACATCCAGTGTCAGGGTGCCGGTTTTGTCAAAAGCCACCACCCGCACACGACGCAATCTCGCCCACAACGAACTCCTGCGCACAAAACAACCCGACCGCCGGGCAAAGGCCATGGCCATTTCGTCCGCCAGCGGCAAGGCCAACCCCACCGCACAAGGACAGGAAACCACCAGGGTCGAAACCAAAACCTGCAACGCCAGTTCTGGCTTCCCCGCCAGCCACCAGCCCGCACCCCCGGCCAGAGCCAGCCCCACCACCACCACCAGATAATTCCTGATGATGCGGTGCAGATGACGATCCTCCGGTCCATCCTTGTCCTCTTCCGTCAGGGCACGCAGCAGGGAGTCCGGCCAGTTTTCCAATGTCTCCACCTGCACCGCCTCACGGGTCAGATTAAAACAGCCCGATGGCACGACCGATCCGGCGGAAAATTCCCGCGTCTCGCTTTCGCCGGAAATCCATTCCAACCCGAAGGTACCGGAACTGTTTAACAAACGGGAACGCACCGGCACCACCCCGTCGGTGGCAATGTTCAATTTCATCCGCGGCTGCAATGCGTTCAGGGCCACCATCTGCGATTCCCCGTCCGCCAGCACTTCCACCGTCACCGGCACACGGGACACTCCCAGCAAACGGCTGCGATTTTCCGCCGCCACCCGCTCCTGCAACCATCTTCCCGTCAGCATGAGAAAAGTGAAAATTGAAACAAAATCGAAATAAGCCAGCTCACGCCGTCCGCTCGCCCAGGCATACACGGTTGACCCATAAGCCATGCACAGCCCGGCCGCGATGGGAAAATCCATGTGCAACACTCCCGCACGCAGACCCAGCCAGGCCCGGCGCATAAAATACGTGGCCCCCACCGCCATGCTCAAGGTGCAGCAAACCAGCGCCACCACATCCAGTTTCCAGCTCAAATCCCCCGTCGCACCCAGCCCCAAATAATGCGGCAGGGTAAACAGCATGGCATTCATGGCAAAAGCGCCGCACAAACCAATGCGTCCACCCAGACCGGCACCTGCGTCTTTTCGCGGTCCATCGTCCGGACCCAGGCTGTACCCGAAACGGTTCAGCTCCACGGCAAAGGCCACTGCATCGAATTTTCCCGGCTGCCAACGCAAGCGCATCTGCCCGGTGCTGGCATTGACATGCGTCCGCAAAGCACCGGGTTGACGCCGGAAAATTTCCTCCACCAGCCAGACGCAGGCCGCACAGCTCAATCCCTGAATGCGCAGCATCGCCTCGCCGCTGGTTCCGGATTGTCGCAACACTTCCTCCAACCAGGCATGCCGACCCGGATGAAAAACCCGCGCCCCCACCGGGGCCACCGGCCCCGCACGCAATTCATAATAGCGGTCCAGATTCCGGCCCCGGATCATCTCATAAACATAGCTGCAACCCGCACAGCAGAATTCCTCCGCTTCCTGTCGTGGATGAAAGGGCGTGCCGCAGTGACGGCAGATGATTTCCGGCGCCGGTCGGGCAGTTGTCAGCGGCATAACGGGCAGGCTCCCGGGTCGAGCAGGGACGCCCCGCCCAACGCACGCCATAACACCAGTCCCGCCGCCACTACGGCCAGGACGCGCTGGATCTGATAGAGTTTTTCCGGAGCCAGCTTGCGCGCCAGCCAAATCCAGTTCAGTTGCAGGAAAAGCAGGGCAGGCACAGTGCCCAGAAAATAAAACGTCATCAGCGCCGAACCCGCCAGGTACGACCCGGAAAACAAGGCCACACCCAACGCGAGATAAAGCGGGCCACAGGGCAAAAACGGCGTGCCCAATCCCAGTAACAACGAGGCCAGTGGACGGGGCAGCGCATGGGCCCGGCGCATGAAGGCCGCTCCCACGCCGCTCCACCTAGCCGGCCACGACACCCTTCTGTCCCAGCCCAGGGCCACCACTACAAAAAACACCACAAAAGCCGCCGGGAGCCAGCGCAACGGAGCGCCACCCAGCCAGGGAATGACGGTTTTGCCTAACTTGCCGCAGACACCACCCAGGAATGAGTAAGCCAGAAAACGGCCGGTATGATAATACAACGCCGATCGTGCAGCACTTGTGCGTCCAGCCACCGCGCAGACCAGAGGACCGCACATGCCCGCACAATGCAATCCGGCCACCAAACCGGCCCCCAGGGCCGCCAGGGGCGAACCATAAAATCCGGGTGTCATCGGGCGTTGTGAGCCTCAGGAACCGGTTTTTTATCGAGACGCTGCATGGGCACCTGTGAAGCCATATAAATGAACACTGCCCAGGCCAGAAGCGGCAGACAAAACAAAATCAGCAGCCAAACCCACGGACGGCTTCGCAGAAGCGGCTTCATAGATCACGGGGACGTCTGTGGATCCGGCCCGAGAAATTCCGCCTGCCGTGCCACTCCCGCACCCCCTTCATCCGCCTGCACTTCCACCTTGAAATCAAACGCACCGGGGAATCCCGCCTCCGGCATGAGCAGCACCAGCGGCTGCATGACTTCGCTTTCCGCCGCCACCTCAACCGTGTCCGGAAAGCCCGGCGCCTGCAGGGCGGATTGCGGGCTGGACAAATGCAGATGGAAGCGGCGCGTCTGCGCCGACTTGTTGATAAGGCGCAAAAGGTACTGGTTCCGCACCTGCCCCTCCCCCAGATAGTACGGCGCCCCCTGCAAACGGGTGATGCCGATGTCCAAAGTACGAAACGTTGAAAACGACAGCGTCATGGCTGTCGCTCCCGCCAAAAGCAAAACCGTGTAGATGATGGTGCGAGGACGGAACCAGCGCGTGGGTCGCCCGTTCAAACCATTTAAGGAATCGTAGCGGATCAGTCTCCCGGGCCGGCCCAGTCGCTGCATCACCTCATGACAGGCATCCACGCAATTGGAACAGCCGATGCACTCCATCTGCAACCCCTGCCGGATGTCAATCCCCGTGGGACATACCTGGACGCAACGCAAACAATCCACGCAGTCGCCGGACCCATCTTCCTTTCCGCGCGGCTCGCCCCGTTTTTCGTCATAGCCGATGACCAGCGAATGGTCATCTATCAACACCGATTGAAAGCGCCCGTAGGGACAAAGAATGATGCAAAACTGCTCGCGGAACCAGGCGAAGTTGAAATACAGTGCACCCGCCAGTGTAAAAACGAGCACGAACAATCCCGCATTCTGCCACGGCGCCTGCTGCATGGCGGCGTAGAGGCCGGAGAGCGAAACAAAATACGACAAAGCTATATGCGCCACCAGCAAGGCCAGGAGTACAAAGAGGCCGTGCTTGACCGCGCGCCGGATCACTTTGCCCGGTGTCCACGGGGCCTGCTCCAATTTTCTCTGCGCCAGCGCATCCCCATCTATCAAACGCTCCACGCGGCGGAAGACATGCTCCAGAAACACGGTCTGAGGGCAGGTCCAGCCACACCAGACACGCCCGAACAAACTCGTCACATAAAAAAGAAAAAAGCCCAGTCCCGTGACAATAAAAAAAGCCAGCCACATGTCCTGCGGCACCAGGGTCAGTCCGAAAATATGAAACTGCCGCCGGGCCACATCCAGAAACAGTGCCGGGTGACCGTTCACCGGAATCCAGGGCAGAGCCACATACAAGGCAATCAAACCCCAGCCGCTCAGACGCCGCAACATGGTAAACAGGCCGCGCGTATCCGCCGGATGTAAAAAATAGCGCGACCCGTCCCGGTTGACCGTGGTCAAGGTGTCGCGACTGGGTTGTTTGAGCGGCTCTTTCACCGCGGATCCGGCAGGATCGGCTCGCCTTTGGTGTGGTAACTGAACACGTAGGCCGCCACTTCGTTGATGCGTTTGGGCCCGAGGATGGGGCCCCAGGTCGGCATGCCCTTGGCCGCCACCCCTGTGGTGATGGTGTGCACCACCTCGGTCGGACGTCCGCCGTGAATCCATTTGGTGTCGGTCAGATTCGGTCCGATCTTGCCCTTGAGATTTTCCCCGTGACAGGACACACAGGTGGTGTTGAAGGTGGCTCGTCCGGCCGCCACCGTGGCCGCATCCTGACTGAGCGCCCAGAGTTGGTCGTCACTCAAGGGACCCTTGGAAAGACTCGCCGAGCGGGCGGTGATTTCCGCCAGTTCCCTTTTCAGCCTCAGGTCAGGCGAAAGATCCTGGCCGGACTGGTGGTAATAAAACCAGTACACCACGGCAAAAATAATTGCACCGTACAGCGTCCAGAGCCACCAGTTGGGCAGCCGGTTGTCATACTCCTGAATCCCGTCGAAAACATGCTCACGCAACGGATCGATCTGGTTTTTTGAATGCCGTTTATCGTTGTTTTTCACGCGTTGCCTCCACAGTTTTGGCGTCTTCCAGCGGCAGACCGGCCAGTCGCCCCATCTCTTTCTCCGGCGCACGCCAGGCGCGCAGCAGACAGGCCAGAAACACACCGAAGGAAATCAGGAACGCCGCAATCGGGCACCAGTTCATCCGGACTTCGTATTGAATTTGGTCGAACATGTCAGGGATTGGCGGTGGCCGCCGGGACTTTTTCCGACTGACCCATTTTTTGCAAGTAGGCGGTCAGAGCGATGATTTCGCGATCCGGCACGGCCTGCACGCCGTTCGTCCGCAAGTCGGCCGCAATGCCTTCGGCCTGCTGCCGGGCGGCGGCCACAATTTCCGCATCTGTTTGTTGGGGGAAAGGCACACCCAGACGACGTTGCACGCGCAGCCGGTTGGGCAGCACCGAGTAGTCCGTGTTTTGCGTGAACAGCCACGGATAACGCGGCATGATGCTGCCGGGCGAGGTCGAGCGCGGATCGTTCATGTGCCGGTAATGCCAGATGTTCGGATATTTGCCGCCCACCCGCGCCAGATCCGGGCCGGTGCGTTTGGAACCCCACTGGAAGGGATAGTCGTACATCGATTCGCCCAGCTTGGACGGCTCCCCGTAACGCATGCTCTCACTGGCAAAGGGCCGGATTTGCTGCGAATGGCAGAGATAACAACCCTCGCGGATGTACAAGTCGCGCCCCGCCAGTTCCAACGGCGTGTATAATTTTTGTTTGATGCCGTCGATGCCGGTGGTCCGTTCCAGGGTCAGGGTCGGAAGTATCTGCACCATCCCCCCGATCAACACCGCAACCAGGGTCAGTGCCGAAAATGGAATGTAACTGGCCAGCAGTTGTTCATACCACTGCCCCCATTTGGCGCCGCTGCTTTCAAAATGCACAATCGCACTGATGACCGTCAAAATCAACCCGGGCAAGGCCACCAGCATCACCCCTTCCGGACCCAGCATCCACAGGCAGGCGAACAGCACCAGCAGGAGACTGTACAGGACCGGGGCATTGAAAAATGTGCCGCCGAACTTCAAGCTCCCGGTGTGTGAAGGTTCCGGCACCACTTCAATGACACCATTGACCGGCACCGCCCCCCAGATCGTGCGGGTCAGATTGTAAATCATCAACAGGTAGCCGGACAGGTACAACGCCCCGCCGATCACCCGCGTCACCATCATCATGTGGGTCGAAGTCACCACATCGAGAAAATTGGGATAGGCCAGCACGCCGTCGGGCGTGATCCCGTTCAACATCACCCCCTCGGAAATGCCCGCCACCCACATGGAGGCGATGTATAATAAGATGCCGGTCATGCCGGTCCAGAAATGGATGTCCGCCAGCCGTACGGAAAAGAGTTTGGTTTTCCAAAGCCGCGGGGCCAGCCAATAAAACAGGCCCGCCGCCATGAACCCGTTCCAACCCAGCGTGCCGCTGTGCACATGGCCGATGGTCCAGTCGGTGTAATGGGAAATGGCGTTGACCGATTTGATGGCCATGAGCGGCCCCTCAAAGGTCGCCATGCCGTAGAAGGTCACACCGGCGGCGAAAAATTTCAACACCGGATCCGTGCGCAGCTTGTCCCAGGCGCCCCGCAGCGTCAGCAGACCGTTGAGCATGCCACCCCAGGATGGCGCCCAAAGCATCAGGCTGAACACCATGCCCAGCGACTGCAACCAGACCGGCAGCGAGGTGTTGAGCAAATGATGCGGCCCCGCCCAGATATAGATGAAGACGAGGGACCAGAAATGCACAATGGAAAGGCGGTAGCTATAGACGGGCCGCTCCGCTGCCTTGGGCATGTAATAGTACATGATGCCCAGGATCGGCGTGGTGAGGAAGAAGGCCACCGCATTGTGACCATACCACCACTGCACCAGTGCATCCTGCGCACCGCCGAACAAAGGATAGGAATGCGTCCAACTGGTCGGAATTTGCAGATGATTGACGATGTAAAGCATGGCCACGGTCAGGATGGTGGCGATGTAGAACCACAGGGCCACGTAGAGGGTCGGCTCATGGCGCCGCGCCAGGGTCCAGAAAAAATTCACGGCAAAGAGCACCCACATCAGCACCACCATGATGTTGATGGGCCAGATCAACTCGGCGTATTCCTTGCCCCGAGTCAAACCCAGCGGCAGGGTGACCGCCGCCGCCACAATGATGGCCTGCCAGCCCCAAAAATGCAGCCAGGCCAGAAAATTGGAGGGCAGCCGCGCCTTGACCAGGCGCTGCGTGGAATGATAGATGCCGGCGAACATCATGTTGCCCACAAAAGCGAAAATGGCCGCATTGGTATGCAGGGGCCGGATGCGGCCAAAAGTCAGCCACGAAGTGTTCAGATTCAACGGGTGATAGGCCAGTTGGGCGGCTATCACCACCCCCACCAGCATGCCCACCGCCCCCCAAAAAATGGAGGCCAGCATAAAGGCCCTCACCACCGCATCGTTGAATTCAATCTCTATTTTACCGGTCGTGGTTTGGGTACTCATATCAAATGCCGTTTCAGATGTGCTTGCAGGGTTTTGCCGGGCGCGACTGCTCGGATTCGAGGGGGAATAGCGAATCCCGTTCGGGATTGCTCCAGCGGTCGCGGCGCTGATAAATGAAGCCCAACACAAAAGCCACCGTCAGAATCAAACTGACAAAGATGGTAAGCGTCAGAACATCCATGATCCTGATATTAGAAATAAACAGCTCAATTAAACAAGAACTATGGCTAATAGATAATTATTATTATATTGTTTAATACTAATATTAAAAAGCTTACTATTGTCCGGTCGCGGTGTTTTTCCCCTCAATGCTTTCATAATCGGCCTTGCGCATCTCCCGCAACACGCATATTTCATGAATACCCAACTCATCACCCCCCCTCATGAAATCCTCCAAATCCCTTATCACCGGCTGGATCTGCGCCGGCTTCGTCATCATCGCCTTCTTCCTTCCCTGGGCCCGCTTCAACCCCGATCACTCCGGCAATAACCTCCTCGGCATCGCCCGCAGCCTCGGCCAGGACAAATCCGATTTCACCCACTCCTACCTGCTCATGCGCGGGGAGGATTTCGAAGCCCTCTGGAACAGTCCCGCCGACGGCATCTCTGCCTATCAACTGCTGGCGCTCTCCCATCCCCATCACCTCGCCGCCAAAATCAAACGCGCCGTCTTCGACACGTTGGTGGATAACGACAAGGGGTCCTGGCAGATTTATGGGTTAATTCTGGCCCCGCTGCTGGCCCTGGCCGGCGCCATCCTGCTGAGCTCCAGCCGCTACGCCCGCACCTGGATGCTGGCCGTCGCATTCGGCCAGTTGGGGTTCTACACCTTCGTCCGCTGGAAACTGCAGGCCAATCTCGTCAACCGTCTCGCCATGCAAATCGACCTGAACTGGGGCCTCTGGCTCAGCCTCTACGGGCTGCTATGCCTGGCCCTGCTGCTGCTCATCCGCGCCCTGCTTCCCGACAAGGTCCGGTTTTAGCCCGTGCGGGAGCGGGCATTCACTCCAGACAATAAAAAAGCCGGACCCTGAGGACCGGCTTTTCCAAAACTATCTTTCCGCTAACTCAGAC
>Ga0209067_10001174_pt1 | contig 16461 bp, 14 predicted proteins | sample ColStrG_CSR_2013_FD_187199 | JGI IMG/M metagenome (GOLD analysis project Ga0209067, IMG submission 187199) | Freshwater sediment microbial communities in response to fracking from Pennsylvania, USA - Cold Stream Run_MetaG_CSR_2013 (SPAdes)... | ecosystem: Environmental > Aquatic > Freshwater >...
CTTTTTCATTGGGAATACTGGCCCTTCGGCGTGATCCAGGCTCCGCTGTTCTTGATGTGGTTTTGGTATTCGCTGCGGGAGCAGTCCTTATTTTATTTTTCAGCTTCCAATCCCGGAATTCTGTCTGGGGGCATGCTGGGCGAATCGAAATATGAAGTGCTTTCGATGGTTCCTTCTGAATTAAAGCCCAAAACAATTCGAATCCGATATCCCTGCACAAAACAAGATGCCTTAAGTCAAATTGCTACGGCCGGACTTGCCTTTCCGCTGATTTTTAAACCTGATCTTGGCGAGCGTGGGTGGATGGTAAAACGAATTGATACGGAAAAAAATGCCGAAGAATATCTCGCCCAGATCAAGGTAGATTTTATTGCCCAGGAATTGATCGATTTACCGCTGGAATTTGGCGTTTACTATGTTCGCTTTCCAAGCCAAGAGAGGGGAATGGTGAATTCCATTACGGCCAAGGAATTTCTTCACGTCATTGGAGATGGTAAAAAGACGTTGCAAGAATTGATTCATGATAATGACAGAGCCATGCTTCAGTGGCCATTGCTTAAAGGAAAATATAAAGACCGGTTGAATGATATTCCTCTGTCAGGAAAAAGGGAGATCTTGGTCGCCATTGGCAATCATTGTCTGGGTACTATGTTTTTGAATGGAAATAATCTGATCACACCCAAACTATCCGCCTCGTTTGATCGCATCAGTAAAAAGATTGAGGGTTTTTACTTTGGCCGATATGATTTGCGTTGCGCTACCCTTGAAGACTTGGAAAATGGGAATGTTAAAATCTTAGAACTTAATGGATGTGGAGCAGAACCTTCACATATTTACCAGCCGGGAGCCTCGCTTTGGCAGGGCGTCGGCGATTTAGTAACTCATTGGAAAAATCTTTATCGCGTGAGTAAAGAAAATCATCGACGGGGCGTTCCTTATCTTTCGTTTCACGAAGGCCGGATGATTTATAGAAAATTTAAAGCACTGAAAACCTAGCGATGGATTACCTCTACGTTTTCTTTCTAGGTTTTCTTTTCAGCTTTATTGGCTCTATCCCTCCGGGGACACTTAATGTTTCTATTTTACAAATGACCCTGCAGGGTAAAACGCAAATGGCCACCCGTTTCGCTTTCGCCGTTGCCATCATTGAGTATCCCTATGCGTGGATCGGCGTTCAGTTTGAATACTGGATTAGCTCTTCACCGGTAGTGGTGGGGAATTTTCAATTAATCGCAGCGGTAGTCATGACCGGACTGGGGATATTTAATTTGTTACCAACCAAAAAACCGACTGGTTTTGCAAAAAAATTCAGTGAGAGTGGATTCCGGCGAGGTCTTGCACTGAGTATCCTTAATCCGATGGCGATTCCCTACTGGATGGGCTTTACGGCCTACATGAAGGCACAAGGCTGGATAAGCCTTTCGACCACGGGGTTGCTTCATAGCTATGTGTTTGGCACCTCCATTGGCGCCCTGGCGTTGTTAACCCTGGTCATCTCATTTGCCCAGCGTCTTGCGCCCTACGCCAGCGGAAGTAAATGGATAAAAATCATCCCTGGCCTCGTGCTTTTTGCTTTGGGCCTCTACGCCTTGGTTAAATATCTATTTTGAGAAACATTTAAACTGACGAACCAGGCGATAGGTTATTCTTGTGTGATTAAAACGTTTGCTGGGCTGGGATTAAACGCTGTTGATTTGGTGGAAAAACCGGGCGAAGAACTGATAAGATAAAATACTTCTTTCAGGGTGCCGCCAAGCAATCCAACAATTGATAAAACAAGAAGAATCAATACCACGATCATTCCAAGAATTGTCGTAACCGTGGTAACGGGAATGACCAAAAACCAATTTCTCATAATTTCATTATAACTAATTTTCTGATCAAATGTTGCTTCCATTCAAGCTTTAATTTTGTTAAACGTATTGCCGGAAAAGCCGTTGGTAATTCTCCCGCAAATCAAGCGAAATTTTCTCCGGCCTTTACCATCCTTGCTGTTAGCACTACATCTTCAAACTCTACACTTGTTGCTTTAAGGGAGTAAAGGAGGAGTCGAACTTCGTTAATGTCCAAATTATTATCCGCTTCTGCCATGCGGTACAGATGCACCAGGGCAGATAATTTTTCTTGTTCGTTGCATTGGTTCAACAGCGTTACGCCTTGCTGAAATACCTCGCGTTCCGATTTAGGGATTACTGTTTCCTCGAATTCATGCACGACAAAATCAGGGATTTGTTCTTCCGCTTGCAACGCTTTTATCGCTTTCTTTTCACGCTCATCAATAAAGCCGTCTACCGTTACAAGTAGATGAGCAAAATGCAGCAAGCCCAATTGGTAGTTTAAGTTTTGTAGCGTTGCCCCTATTTCCATTTTAATTATTCAATTTCTAAGTTTTTCATTTCTGAAACTTCATCCATGGTCATGAGGTTGGCATTGAGAAGTTGAAATATTCTCGAGTGCTCCTTCGTTTCTGTCCCTTCGGCTAGAAGAATTACCGGTGTGCGCCGGTTAAGGCTCAGGTTTCGTATTGATCTCACCATTTCGATACCGGTAACCACCGGCAGGTCTTGTCCGCAAAGAATTAAATCAAACATCGACATTTTAGCTGCCATTAGCCCTTCAAGGCCATTGCCATATGCTTCAACATACCAATGTTCAAGTTGACCTTTAATGATTTGCAAAACATCTTCCTGCCGGTGAACTACCAGTACCTTCATTGTTCCAAAATATAAAAACCCTAAACCGGTGATGACCTTTCACCAAGCTCAATTTCGCTTATAAATAATCAATGCTTTAGGTTAATGAATGGAGGAACCATTGGTAACCAACTTAACCTGCTTATTTCGAGTGAAATTTGGGTTTATGGGATTTTTGATGACTTTTTCGTAAGGATATCCTTACGAAAAATCAGGATATCCTTAAATGGGGAAACTTCAAAACTATTGAATTAGGCCTAGTTCAAAGGCAGCTTTAACCAGCCCAACCGTGCTTTTTACACCAAGTTTGCCGTGGATATGCAGCTTATGAGACTGGACTGTCTTTTCGCTCACCGACAGGAGATGGGCAATTTCTTTTAAACTCTTTTCGTTACAGATCAATTTTAGAATTTCCTCCTCTCGTTCGGTGAGTGCCTTTGTGCCAAAGGCAGGGCGCTCTTGTTTCGCCTTTCCTTGCATACTGCGGTAAATGGCGGTATTGAGCAATTCATTGTAATAAAAATCGTGGTCGATGACTGAATAAATAGCTTTCTCTAACTCTTCGGGATCGGTATTTTTCTGGAGGAAGGAATGCACGCCCATTTCCAACATAAAAACCATGTATTTTTCGCTATCGTGCATGGTGAGCACGATGATTTTTACATCGGGGGTTCTTTTTAATAATTGTTCGGCACACTCCTTGCCATTCATTACGGGCATATCCAGGTCAAGTAACACCACTTGCGGACTTTTTTCTTTCACCTGTTTCAAACATTCTTCGCCATTCCCCGCTTCGGAGATTTCACCAATGCGGGCAAATGTTTTCAACAGGCGCACCATTGCCTTTCGGAAAATCTGGTGATCGTCGACAACACAAATATCAATTTTTGGCATCGTTAGATTGAGATCAGTCTTATTGCAGGAAGATTAAATTAGTCTATGGTTAGCTTGTTGATCACCATCGGTCAATGAACCCCTAAACTAAAAAAAGTGTAGGGCAAAACCATTCTTTTGCAAAATCATTTTCCTAACAATAATGCCATTCTTAAATAAATCAACCGCTGTCTATTTCAGTGTATTCTTATATTTACTGTCTTTTGTTGAATGACAATATCTGTAGCCCCCTTTTATTGAATGAAAAAGTTGATTTCAAAACTCACTCAAAGCGTACATGTTGGCTCGGTCGGTGACACTCGTTACGGCGGACTGGTTAATCCGATCTATACCTCTTCAGCTTATGCCTATGACAAGGAGATTCTTTATCCCCGTTATTTCAATACGCCAAATCAAAAAGCAGTAGTTGAAAAAATCGCCTCGCTTGAAAATGCAGCGGATGGCCTTTTGTTCAGCTCCGGGATGGCGGCCATCATGACCTCCATGTTTGCCATGCTAAAGCACGGGGATCACATCTTGTTTCAAGATGATTTGTATGGGGGAACCCATCATGCTGCCGTGAATGAATTGAAACGTTACGGCATTCACCACTCGATGGTGAATGTTTTTGATTTGCAAAAATTTGAAAACGCGATTCAGCCTAACACCAAAGTGATTTATATCGAAACCCCTTCCAACCCTTTACTGAGGATCACTGACATCAAAGGCGTGTCGCGCATTGCCAGAAAGCATCGAATTATTACCATCATCGACAATACGTTTGCCTCACCGGTAAATCAAAATCCGATTGACCTTGGCATTGACATTGTCACGCACAGCGGAACAAAATACATCGGCGGACACAGTGACCTATCTTGTGGTATAGCGGTGGCATCAAAAAAACTGATTGAAAAAATCAGAGCTAGCGCTTTGCACTTTGGAGGAAGCCTGGATGCGCAGTCGGCTTATTTGGTAGAACGAAGCCTGAAAACCATTGTATTGCGGGTGCAGCAACAAAACAAGAATGCGATGGCACTGGCCAAGTTTTTAGAAACAGAACCAAACGTCCGCAGTGTTTATTATCCCGGGTTGAAAAGTAATCCCGGTTACACTATTGCTAAAAGACAAATGCCAGGCGGCTTTGGTGGCATGTTGTCTTTTGAAATCAAAGGTGATCCCGAAAAATTTTTGAAGAAATTAAAAATAGTTCGCAAAGCAATCAGCCTGGGAGGCGTGGAAAGCACGATTACTCAACCTGTTAAAACTTCGCACGCGAAATTAACGGCCGACGAGCGGAAGGCAGCGGGAATTTCTGATAAACTGCTGCGCTTTTCAGTAGGTATTGAAGAGGAAAAGGACTTAATTGATGACATCAAGCAAGCGCTGTAATTATGCTCATTCGAGAAGCCGCGGAAACGGACATCCCCTCTTTACTTGATTTCCAATTGAAGATGGCCCTGGAAACTGAAAATACTACCCTTGAAATCAGCTCCCTGACGATGGGCGTACATCGGTTGTTTAAAGATTCAACAAAAGGAAGATATTACGTTGCCGAGCACGGAGGGGATATCGTGGGTTGTTTGATGACTACCTACGAGTGGAGTGATTGGCGAAACGGTACCGTTCTATGGATTCAGTCTGTCTATGTCACAAAGGAGCATCGCGGGCAAGGCGTCTTTAAGCAATTGTATAACCACATAAAACAGTTGGTTGAGAATGACCCCCACTCAAGGGGAATACGGTTGTACGTTGACCAGACCAACGAAGCGGCGCAACGTACCTATCGGAAGATCGGAATGAACGGCGAGCACTATACGGTGTATGAATGGATGAAGCCTGAATAGACTCACCCCCATTATCGAATCATCAAAATTAATTTTTAAATTAGGTTCTCTTTCCGAGCGGCATTGTATGCTGGAAAATATTCGGAAATTTTTAATTCTTGATTTACTACCTAACCCCGCTTCAGCATGAGAGGCCTAATGATGGATTATCAGCTTACGATTCCCACGATCCTTCGAAGAGCAGAAACTTTATTTGGAAAAAAGGAAATCATCAGCCGCCTTCCTGATAAAAGTATTCATCGGTATACCTACAAGGAATTTGTGTTGCGTACCAAAAAATTGAGTAACGCCCTTCATCAATTGGGGATTCGCCACGGGGATCGAGTGGCTACCTTGTGTTGGAACCACTATCAGCACTTGGAGGCTTATTTCGCAGTGCCGTGCATGGGTTCGATTGTGCATACACTTAACTTACGGTTGAGCCCCGATGACCTCACCTACATTATCAACCACGCCGAAGACAAAATCATTATTGTTGACCAGGTCTTATTACCCTTATTGGAAAAATTCAAGTCCAACATTAACGTGCAGCAAATCATTGTGATTCCCAATGGCAATCTGCCGGTGCCGGAGGGCTATCTGAATTATGAAGAAGTGGTGGCATCAGGAGATGGTTCAAAGTTCGAACCATTTGAGGGCGATGAATATACCGGTGCTTCGATGTGTTATACGTCGGGCACTACGGGAAAGCCAAAAGGGGTTTTGTATTCGCATCGATCAATATTGCTTCATGCTGTTGGATGTATGATGAATTGCACCGGCGTGGGGATGGCAGAACAAGATGTTGCCCTTCCGATTGTGCCGATGTTTCATGCCAGTGCCTGGGGTTTCCCTTTCAGTTGTACTTTCTCGGGAGCCACCCAGGTCTTCCCTGGACCCTATTTGGATGCGGAAAGTTTGCTTCAGTTGTATGAATCGGAAAAGGTTACCGTAACAGGCGGGGTGCCTACGGTGATGCTTGGGGTGCTGAATAAACTCGATGAAGATCCAAAGAAATATAAACTTTGTTTGCGTGTGGCCCTTATTGGGGGGTCCGCGGTGCCCCGTTTCTTGATCAAAGCCTTCGATGAACGGTATCAAATAAAAGTGGTTCAAGGGTGGGGGATGACAGAAACTTCGCCGGTGGCCAGCAGTTCACCCATAGGGAGTGCATTGCAAAACGCGCAGAAAGAAGAGCAGTATGACTATCAGGCTAAGCAAGGATTACCGCTGCCATTTGTGGAAATTCGGGGACGAAATGAAAACGGCATTATTCCTTGGGATGGAGTGACCATGGGAGAGTTGGAAGTGAGAGGTCCGTGGATTTCCTCCTCCTATTATCGCGATCTTGAACCGGAAGGAAAATTCACTTCAGATGAGTGGTTTAAAACGGGAGACATCGTAACGATCGATCAACAAGGTTGCATTGAGGTGAAAGACCGAAGCAAGGATGTGATTAAATCCGGAGGGGAGTGGATCAGTTCGGTGGCATTGGAAAACACCTTGATGGGTCATCCTGCTGTCTTGGAGGCAGCGGTCATTGCTGTACCGGATGAAAAATGGATGGAACGGCCATTTGCTTATGTTGTGCCAAAAGTAGGAAAGGCGCTGACCGGCGCTGAGCTGAAAGAGTTTCTTGAATCCAAGTTTCCTCGATTCTGGCTTCCCGAAGGGTATGAGATCGTGCAGACGATTCCCAAAACCTCGGTGGGGAAATTTTTAAAGTCGGCGTTGCGGGATAGATATGCGAAAGACCGCAGTAGTAGTAAGGTTTAACATTTTTCAGTTCTTAAGCCACTGCTGTGGATCAAGAGCGACAATGTTTTTTCTAATTTGAAACCGCAGTTCAGAAATGCCATCAGCAGTGGAAAGTACCCTGGCGATTTCGTCTCCGGTAGAGACTTTTTGACCTTTCTTGACAAACACATCTTTGAGACCACTATAGACCGTGTAATAATCCCCGTGACTTACGATCACGGTGCTTCCAAAGCCACGGATGAAGGCAATGGTGCGCACTTCTCCGTCAAAGACGACTCGGACTGGCTCGTTTTGTTTGGTTTGGATATTGACACCATCATTTTGGATTTGTATCCCTTTTAGCACCGGATGCATTTGTCTCCCAAATTTTTGTGAAACAAATCCCGAAACAGGCCAGGGAAATTTGTTTTTATTTTCTTCAAAGGAACTCGATAGGGTGGCTGTTTCAAAAGCATTGGTTACCTCTTTCAGTTTGTTTCGCTCGCGCTCCCGCGCTTCACGAGCAACACGTTCCATTTCTTCTTTTACTAATTTGGCAATCAGTTCATCAAGTTCTGCCAATGCTCTCTTGGTTTCTTCAAGGTCGTGTTTCAAGCGTTTTTCTTCCTTGACTAGACTTTGTACCACTTTTCTTTGTTTTTGTTTTAACCCTACGAGCTGTACACTTTGTTTCAATTCATCATGGAGGAGGGATTGTTTTTCACTGCGTTTGGTTTCGGTGTGTTTCACTTGCTCGCCTAACAGGATCTGCGCCCTGGCGATGGCCTCCGTTTGCACCTGGCGAGCTTTACTGTATTGCTCTAAATATTTTAGGCGCATAAGAAACTGATCGAACGACTCAGCGGAAAACAAAAGTGTAAGTTTATCGGTTTTGCCACTTGCCTTCTGAGCGGCAAACAGCATGGCAGCATATTCTTCTTTTAATTGTCGTACATCTTTCTCAAGGGCCTCAATGATTTGGTTATCCTCGTTAATGTCTTGATCCAACAATGAAATCTCACCTTTGATGGAGCTGACTAATGTTTCTTGCTGTTCTATCCTTCGGTTGAGAGCGGTCAGCTCGCCGATCGAAGTTTTTTTCTCTTTAGCGGTCTCCTCCAGGATTTTTTCAGTTTCCTTAATTCGTTCCAGATTTTGTTGTCGTTCTTTTTGTAATTGAGACTTATTCTTCTGAGCGAGAGCAAAATAGGGAAGGAACGAAAAGCAAATTAGAAGAAGAAAATAGTTCCTACCTGCGATCATACCGCTTGGGAATATTGAAAGGAAAACGTAGCTCTTTATTACCCACTTCCGCTTTACTGTATTCAAAAATGATCGTGTTATTTACAATGCCTGATACGGTTTTGTACACCACATCGATCATGCCTTTGTACGGGAATAATTTGTCACCCACGGGTTGAAAATCGGAATAATTAATTTTTATTGAGTTGCCTGTTCCGGACTCGGTTAGATCAACCCGTTCTAATTTTTTGGTGCTTTTATTGATCAGGTTTTGAATCATGACGGACCCATTTCTTTGATTGATCTTGTTGAAAAAAGAATCTTCACCCACTTCATCTTCTGTCTTTTTAGTTTGAATGGGATTGCCCAGCAGTGCGGCTTGAATTATTTTGTAATTAATATCAAAATTAAATCGCTTCGATAATTCCTTATAGTCAAAAACATAATATTCTTTTTCCAGGTTGCTGACAATGGTGATGGAGTCTTTGTTGATCAGGGCCATCCCGCCCTGCACGCCCACTACGGTAAGTTTCATCCAGATTACACTGTCCTTGCGGATCCTGATATGCGCTTTCACTTCATGCTCTTTTGTATTGTCTCGAAAAACAAGCCGTGCTTTCCCGTGCATATATTCAAAATCAATTTCCTGAATGTCCACCGACTTGGGTGGAGGAGGAAGTGTTGGGACTAATTTATGATGGCAACTCACCAACACCATAATGCTTAAGCCAGTAACGGCCATTTTCCGGGTAATGTCCAAATAGGGGTGGAAGAAGGCGCTGACTTTTTCGATTAATTTACACATCAGTAGATTTTGCGGTTTGTGATTTTTTTATTGAGAACCTCACTGTTGCCGTTCAGTGATTTTGCTTTTTGCCATTGTTCCACCGCCTCATCAATTTCGCCGAGTTGGTATAAGATATCACCATAGTGTTCATAATGAATGGCATTGACCTGGCCCAAGGGAAAGACTTTTTCGATCATTTTCTTTGCCTCTTTGTATTTGCTTTCCTGAAAAAGCACCCAGGCGTAAGTATCGAGATAGGACGCATTGTCAGGATGGTTTTTGATTAACATGGAAGCCATCTTTTCGGCTTTTTCCAAATGGACTTTTCGCAACGACAGGAAATAGCTGTAATTGTTTAACACGTATTCATTGTTTGGGTTAATGGCTAACGCATCTTCATAGGCTTTATCCGATTTTTCATTTTCTTTCATAGCGTTGTAGGCATCTCCCAACATGCTGTCAACTTCACTCAATAGGTTAGGATTATTAGTCGAAAGTTTTCTTGATTGTTCTAATGTTTGAACGGCCTGCTGGTAATTCTTTTTTCGCAGATGGGCTACCCCATTGAAGTAATAAATCATCCCTTGGTTGGGGAAGAGCTCTAACCCTTGCTCTGAATGAACAATAACGCTGTCTGAAAGCCCGGCTTGAGTTTCCAAAAACAAAAGATTTTGCCATGCCTCCAAGCTATTAGCCCCGAAACGAACAGCTTTTAAATATTCTTCACGCGCTTGGTCATTTTTTTCGAGCATCAGGTAGAGATCGCCACCCACTAAGTGCACATCCGGGTCACGCGGATAACTGATTTCAAGCTTTTTAAAGAGTTCCAGAACAAAAACCTCTAGATCGGGATCATTAATCTTTTTACTTTTATTTTGAGAAAGCGTGGCATTGTAGGTGCCAAGCATTAATACTTTAATGCCCACCTCCACCTGGGTATCCTCAAAAATCCCCATCACGTATTCACGCGACTTTTGTTCCTGTCCCGACTCTCGATACAGGCCAGCCAGTAACATTTTGGAACTGCCTGCATCGGGGTGATCCGCTATAAATTTCTCAAGATACGTGATGCCGACTGCGGCACGGCCATGCTGCGCCAGTGTTTCTGCCAGCCCCATCACATACCGTTCTTCATCGGGGTAAGCGCCTATTAGTTTTTCACCTTCTGCGATTGCCTCATTCAATTTTCCTTTGACTAAATAAATCCGTTGTTTTTGTAATGACGAAAGTTCGGAGATGCCCATGGCCGTTTCAGCCTGATTGTAAGCATTCAAGGCGTCATCCAACTGGTTGTCCTGCAAATAAATAGAGGCTAATTGATAGAGATGTTCTTCGGTGCCTTTTATTTCTTTCATCATGGTCTCCAACGCCTGTGCCGCTTTTCCAAATTGATGTTGCGCCACGTAAATTTGGGCAGCCAACAGGTAGATGTATTTATTTCTTTTCTCGAAACGAAGAGCATTCTCAATGTTTTGCGCTGCCTGAATCAAATCTTCATCTTTACTCCCTTTCAGATAAATTTCAGCTATTTTATAAAAGACAGTGGCATTGGAGGGGCTGTACTCTAACGCTTGCTGAAAATAAAAAAGCGCCTTTGTATAATCTTCAAGTATAAAGAACTTTTCTCCTTCGGTAAAAATCCGTTCGGCCTCTGCAATTCGAGCAGAAGAATAAACAGGTTCGGATCTTTTTTTCCGTTCTTTTTGCGCCAAAACCGGGTGGCTTGAAAAAGCGAGACTAATCGTAGCTAATAGAAGGATAATTTTTGTTTTCAACACGTTTTGTTTGAACAAGCAAAGGTATGAATAAATCGCTACCCGTAGGTGAGGCGAATAGATTTGCGGAGGCTTAAATGTTCGAATTTTCGAATTTATAGCGGTTCCTTCTTGACCAACTCCCTTCTTTCGATTCCGTAAACGATCAGGAGAAATGTCAAAATTACAGCCGTATGAAGGATGGCTGAAGTATAGAGATTTTCGATCTTTATTTCATTGACCAAATAAATAATAAGTATGGTGCCGGTAATGTACAGGGAGTCCGAAAGGATCTGATAAGGAATGGGATAATATTTTTGACCGAAAAAATAACAGGCAACCATCATATAAAAATAGACTAATGCTGTGGCTAAACTGCTACCGTAATATCCCGCCATGGGGATGAGAACATAGTTAAATACAACCGTCAGGATGGCACCGCCAATGGTGATCATCGTACCATAATAAGTCTTATCAGTGAGTTTAAACCAGATGGTATAGTTGTAATAAATACCGAGAAAAAGATAGCCTAGCAAAAGAGGAGGAATGATATCGAGTCCCTCCCAGTACTCATGCTTTTGCATCAAAAATTTTAGCACGTCCAGGTTGATGCTGACCCCAAGTAAGATGATACAGCATACGATAACGAAATAATGGTTCACTTTAGCAAACAGTTGTGGGGAGCTTCGGTCGCTGGATTGTGAAAAGAAAAAAGGTTCACCGGCCATACGAAATGCTTGAACCGCTAAATTCATCAGGACGGAAAATTTGTAGCAAGCCCCAAAAACACCCAAGGCATAGGCTGAACTTTTTCCGGGATAAAAGTTCTTGGGCAACCAATTTTCCAGCGCGAGTCGGGAAAAGAATTCGTTGGTCATTCCTGCCAAGCCGGTGAGCATAACGGGGTAAGCATAGCGGATCATCGAGGAAAATATCTGACCTTCAAAGGCCGGCCGCCATCGCGTTAGTGTTTTGAAAAAGAAAATGAGATAGAACGCATTAGCAATCAGGTTGGCAATAAAAATGTAGGAGATTCCGATCTTCGGATCGAAGATCACGTAGAGAAAATACAGGTTGAGGCCCGTGAGGATCACTACATTGGAAATTCTAAAAAGTGCAAAGGCAAGAGCTTTCTTGTGAAGTCGGAGTCGTGCAAACGGAATACTGACGATGTTGTCGATAAACATGATCAGGCTAAGCCACACAATATAATCTTGGTGGCGACTTACCTGTAGCATATCGGCAAAAGAGGAGGCAAATAAAAGAAACGATAAAGAGAATAAGGTGCTTATGCTCACGACAACCGTTTGCGCGACGTTAAAGACTTTCTTTTCGTCGGCGCCGGGTTTGGTGGCAAAACGGAAATAAGCGGTCTCCATGCCCAGGGTGTAAACGATATTGAGCAGGGCCACCACGGACATGAGGTAGGTGAATACCCCGTATTCTTCCGGGCGAAAAAAAAGTGTGTGGATAGGAAAGAGAAAAAAGTTGAGCAAACGAGGCACCATGTTGCCCAGTCCGTACAACACCGTTTCCCCAGCAAGATTTTTAATTTTAGAATGGTGCAATTCTCAACGTAATTTTTTTATTCACAAAAATGATCATTTTTCGAGTTCATCCATCTTCTGGTCAATTTAACTGGGTTTATTTTGGCCTATTCTGTTGAAAGGACTTTGCCTGATCGAAATTCAAAAGCTAGAATGACTCATAATAATTGAAAGGACAGGACAATCTTCCGGTTGTTTAGTTACTTTTGCCGTTTGGTTGGGATTGATGAAATGGCTATTTGACGGAGTACGTTGGGAACCCCAATAGATTAATTTTTTATGAAAAAGAGGCTTTTAATGATTTTCTTTTATGGCAGCGTAGTTGGCGCCGCCTTTGGACAGAGTTGTACGTCCAACCCCACTACTATTTCATCCAATACGAATTTTGCCTCAATTTCATGGACCGGCGCCGGTGGGGTGTCTGCCGCTACCTGCGCGGCCATTGCCAGTGGACTAAATACTTCGACCACGGCTAATTTTTTTGTGGATTTAGCCAACAACACCGTGCTAACCATAAATAACAATGTAACCATTAATGGAACGTTTGATATAACTGGTGGTCCGGGATCAAATCTGACCGTAAATGGCGGCGGCCCTTCCACCACACTTCATGTAACGGGTAACCTGGGTGACGCCACCAATAATGGTGTAGACTATGTTGTTACGGGCGTCAACGATAAAATAAAAGTTGACGGAACGTTGTATGGAAAGAATAATAATGCCCTTTCTGGGAACGGATCAATTTCGGGAGGATCTATTAATGTGAAAAATGGTACCACCTGTAGTTCCCCTTGCCCCGCTTCTGGAGGATTTACGACTTGTACAGCGGGAGACTCTTTTTGCACTACCTATTCCTTACCGGTAACACTACTTTTCTTTTCAGGCGCGTTGAACAGTGACTATATAAAACTTAGCTGGGCAACGGCCTCAGAGCTAAACTTTGATTACTTCGACTTGGAGAAATCAAGCAACGGAAAAGATTTTTTCAGTTTGGCCAATGTGAACGGTCACGGCACGACCAATGAAAGACATGACTACTCCTTCGAAGACAATTTTCCCTTGGTAGGAAAAAATTATTATCGTCTCACCTCCGTTGATTTTGATAGTTATCGAGAGACTTTTAAAGTGATCGTGCAGAATTATTCGGGTGAAAAAACCTTTCAGGCAAGCCCTAACCCTTCGGATGGTCTTTCTTTAACCTTAACTTTTAATTTCGATCAATCTGATGGCCAAGTCACCATCTATGATAATATGGGCATCTTTATAGCGTCATTTCAAGTTCAGGAATCAAGCCGGCTTTTATTTTCAAATCCGTTAAGGAGTGGAATTTACTTTGCCAAGTTTTCCTCTCCCGCCCTTACAAAGACTATTCGTTTTTTAGTGAATTAGGTTTCTTTTAAAAAGATGATGTTTTGGTTTTGTTTTGTCCTTTTTGGATAAGGTATTACGTTGGATTCTAAAACAAGCCACCCCGACATTTCTTCTGTTTTTAGAACGTGATTTTTCACTGGTTAAGGGAATTGAATATGGCTTATATTATGTATTTTTCGGCCGGCTTGATTTGAAGTCAACCTTAACGTTTTGCCTTTGCTTCCGCGAATTGCCTTTTTGCTGTTTGTCTATCATACTCCATGAATAAGTTAAAGCGAGCCGTTCTAAAAGCCTTTATAACCATCGTTGACATAATTTTGATTTCAAATTTATGCCTCGGTCAAGCGACCCATAAGCAGTCGGTTTGGAAGTGGGATGGCCCGAACTCTGCCGCCTCGACGCTGTCGTCTGCCTTTGGTTCAGCGAGCACAACCGGAAATTTGATTGTGGCTCATATATCTTATTCGGGCCAAACTGTACAGGTCTCTACCGTTACTGATAACAGGGGAAATACTTATTCTAAAATTAATGGCCCCACCAATTGGGGAGGGGTTAACTATTATCGTTCAGAGTTATGGTATGCCTATAATATCACAGCCGGGGTCACCCTTACGGTGACGGTCACCCTTACCGGCGCTCCGCCCCTGTCAGGTGATGGAACCCTTCGGTTTATTCAATTGTATACGAGCGAATTTTCTGGAATTGGATCAACTGATCCTTTGGATCAGAAATCAGTGGCCATAGGAGCTACCGTCCCATTCAACAGTGGATCAGCCATTATTAACTATTCGAATGAATTGATTTATGGGGCTGCTATAGGTGGAACCTTGGGGGCCATAACCAATGGTGCAACCTTTACTTCCATTTCGACAGGGAATAGCAATCAGATTGAATTCAAGAATGTAGCCACGGCCGGCACCTATAATGCAGATTTTAATTCGGGAGGCAATGGCACGTATGTCGCAGAAATGGCAACTTTTAAAACTACGGGCTCGGTTCTGCCGATAAAGTTAATTGACTTTGAATCATCAATTTTAGGAAATGGTAAAGTGAAACTAGATTGGGCAACAGCCGCTGAACTTAATTTCGATCATTTTGATCTTGAAAAATCAATGGATGGATTAAGTTTTATTTCAATTGGCCATATTAAAGGCCATGGGACTACCAATGAAACACATGACTATTCTTTTGATGATGATTTTCCGTTGATCGGAAAAAATTATTACCGCCTTACCGCTGTTGATTTTGATGACAATCGCGAAATATTTGACGTCATCGTGCAGAATTATTCAGGCGAAAAGAGTTTTCAAATTAGTCCTAATCCTTCAAATGGGCGAACCATTAATTTGAGTTTCAACTTTGAAAACAAGGAAGGACAGGTAGTAATCTATGACGCCATGGGATCCATCGTTGACTCCTTTAAGATCAACGAAACGGGCGAGGTCTCCTTTACCAACGCCTTGAAGAACGGAATTTATTTTGCCAAATATTCCTCCTCTTCCTTCGTTAAAGCCGTTCGGTTTTTGGTGCAGCAGTGATCCTACAAATATTCAGCCCCGTTTGATTTTCCCTTCAGGTCGTTGACAAACCGACGGAATAAGTCTTCTTTATCTTTTTCGCAGACGATGACCACGTTGTCAAATGCGCCCACCAAGTAGCCATTAAGGCCCTGCACAACAATCAATTTATCGTTTGGCCCCTTAATGATGGAGTTGCGTGTGTCATATAACAAGGTATCGGCCGCCACCGCGTTATTATTTTCATCTTTGGGGGAAATTTCATGGAGCGATGCCCATGATCCTAAATCGCTCCAGGCAAAGTTGCTTAGCCAAACATACACGTTGTCAGCCTTCTCCATGATGCCGTAGTCGATGGAAATATTTTTTACCTGCCCGTAAGCGGTTTGAATTACCGCTTTTTCTTCTGGGGTGGAGATTTTTTCGGCGGCATCATCAAAAATTTCCGCCATCTCGGGAAGAAATTTTCGGAATGAAGTTAAAAAGGCCTGCACGCCCCAAATAAAAATACCTGCATTCCACACAAAGTCGCCACTGTCGAGGAACTTTTTCGCCAGCGTGAGTTCTGGCTTTTCGGTAAAGGTCTTCACTTTCTTTAATGGATTTTTGCTTTCAAGAAATTGAATATACCCATAACCCGTTTCGGGCCGGGTGGGCTTTATTCCAAGGGTGATCAATTTATCCTGTGACTTGGCCTGCTCTGCGGCTTTAAGTATGGTTTGATGGAAATCGGACTCATTCAAAATCAGGTGATCCGACGGGCTCACCACCAGAACAGCCTCCGGGTTGATCTTTGCAATTTTATGACAGGCATAAGCGATGCAAGGGGTGGTATTTTTGCGCATCGGCTCAGCCAATATTTGTGATTCTTTAAGTTCGGGCAGCTGTTCTAACGTGAGGGCCAGATGCTCTTCGTGAATGACCACAAAAATATTTTCAGGCGGGCACAAGGGAAGAAATCGTTCGTAAGTTGACCGTAACAACGATTTGCCCGTGCCCATCACGTCTAAAAATTGTTTGGGATGTGAATTGCGGCTATAGGGCCAAAATCGGGTGCCCACACCACCGGCCATCAGGGCCACGTATAAATTTTTATTCATTGAAAGTTTCCGAATTG
>Ga0209067_10001175_pt1 | contig 16461 bp, 9 predicted proteins | sample ColStrG_CSR_2013_FD_187199 | JGI IMG/M metagenome (GOLD analysis project Ga0209067, IMG submission 187199) | Freshwater sediment microbial communities in response to fracking from Pennsylvania, USA - Cold Stream Run_MetaG_CSR_2013 (SPAdes)... | ecosystem: Environmental > Aquatic > Freshwater >...
GTAGGCAAGAATACAGCGGTCTTCGAGACACCTTTTACAGTTTCTGTTGATCTGATCGGTCACGGATGCACCACGGGCATCTCGGCGCACGATCGATTCAAAACAATCAAAGCACTGGTCGATCAGGAAACGCGGCCGGATGAATTGGGCAAGCCCGGCCATATTTTTCCGTTGAAGGCGAAGAAAGAAGGGGTGCTGCGCAGAAGCGGACACACCGAGGCAGCCATTGACCTGGCGCGCCTGGCGGGATTTCGGCCAGCCGGCGTGCTGGTGGAAATTATGAATGAAGACGGCACGATGGCGCGTCTGCCAGACCTACGGGTGGTAGCTGATCGGTTCAAATTGAAATTGATCACCATCAAAGACCTGATCGCTTACCGAATGAAAATGGAAAGCCAGATCCACCGCCATCTGGAGGTGAGCCTGCCCACGGAATTTGGCGACTTTACATTGGTGGCCTACGAAGAAAAAGCAACACAGGAAATCCACATGGCCCTGGTGAAAGGAACCTGGGAAAAAGACGAAGCGGTGCTGGTAAGAGTGCATTCGTCGTGCGTAACGGGCGACATCTTCGGTTCCTGCCGCTGCGACTGCGGATCGCAACTGCACAACGCCATGATGATGGTAGAAAATGAAGGAAAAGGCGTGGTGCTTTACATGAAGCAGGAAGGACGTGGCATCGGGTTGCTCAACAAATTAAAAGCCTACAAATTGCAAGAACAGGGTTACGACACCGTGGAAGCCAATTTGCAACTTGGCTTCGACATGGACAACCGCGACTATGGCATTGGCGCCCAAATATTGCACGACCTAAACCTCACGAAAATAAAACTGATCACCAACAACCCCAAAAAGCGTGTGGGCCTGATGGGTTACGGGCTTGAGATTGTGGAGAATATTCCCATCGAAATCGCGCCCAATCCACACAACGAAAAATACCTCAGAACCAAACGCGATAAACTGGGGCACCTGATTTTGAGAAAATGATCCGTCGCTATATTATTTGTTGTCTGGTCTGGCTGCCGGGCGCGTGTCTCGCGCAGGTCTTTCCTTTTGACTTATGGCACGACGGAAAATTAGTAATGGATTCCGGCGACACACTGCGCGGAGCAGTGAAATACAGTCTTCAGGACCTTGTCGAAGTCAGGCATGATGGAAAGTTGGAGACGTTTGCTGCAAGAAAAGTGCTGCTCTTCGAAATTTTTGATCAGACCTACAAACGCTACCGCACGTTTTACTCACTCCCCTACTCTGCCACCGGTGGTTACAAAAGCCCGGTTTTTTTTGAGGTCTTGTGCGAAGGGAAAATCACGCTGCTCGCGCGCGAAAAGGTGGAGTTGCGCAACATCAGCTCACCCTATGGCTCGCCCTTCTACTCTCCCTATGGCGGTTACGGCGGCTATGGTACCCGCCGCGTGCTGGTCAACGTTTATTTCATTCTTAAGCCTGATGGCAATATAGAAGAGTTCAGAGGTCGACGGAGCGATTGGATGGATCTGATGGGGACCAAAGCTGAAGACGTGCATGACTATGCCAAAAAAAACAGGCTTGACTGGGACACGAAATACCAACTCAAGCTGATCATCGACTATTACAACTCATTTTTTACCAAATAAGCATGCACACTCCCCTGATCTTAGTCACCAACGACGATGGCATCACATCGCGCGGCATCTCCAATTTAATCAGCGTGATGAAAGGCCTTGGTGAGGTGCTGGTAGTGGCGCCCAACAGTCCACAATCAGGCATGGGACATGCGATCACGGTGGGCGACACCCTGCGTTTGAATGAGTCTTTTCTCTTCGAAGGCGTGAAGGCCTACGAGTGCAGCGGCACGCCCGCCGACTGCGTAAAGATGGCCCGCCATTTTATTTTGAAAGGAAAGCGCCAGCCCGACGTCGTGGTCAGCGGCATCAACCACGGAAGCAACACGTCGATCAGCGTGCTGTATTCCGGCACCATGTCGGCGGCCATCGAAGGGGCCATTGAAGGTACGCCGGCGATTGGTTTTTCACTTTGCGACTACGGCGCCAAAGCAGACTTCTCCCACACCGCAGAGGTGGTGAAAAAAATCACACAACAAGTGTTGTCCAAAGGTCTTCCGAAAGGCACTGCCCTAAACGTAAACATTCCGCCAAGGCGCAACGAACCCCTGAAAGGTATTCGCATCTGCCGCCAAGCCAACGCGAAATGGGTGGAAGACTTTGACCAGCGCTTCGACCCCAACGGGCGCAGCTACTTCTGGATGACCGGCAACTTCGTCAATTTCGACAAAGGCGAAGACAACGACGAGTGGGCCATTGCCAACAACTATGTGTCGGTGGTGCCTTGTCAGTTTGATCTCACCGCGCACCAAGCCATACCCGTGCTGAACGAGGAGTGGGATATTTTGGGCTGAACTTGAAATTTACGGGTTGGGCTTAGGGGTATTTTGAAAAAGTCTCCCGTTTTCTGACACAGGTGTTTTGTCGGTTTAATCCGAAAAATAACTATTTATTTTACGGATTTTCCATAGATTTTAATAGAAAGTCAGTGTCAGACAGCAACCATTGGCCTCGTGGCTGCAATTAGCAGACCAATCCATTCTATGATGAATGAACCAAGGTGACTTCGGGTCTGTTTGCCTATTTCAACTCAAACTCCGCCTTGGCTGCATCCCGCGAATTCGTTCCGACAAACACCTCGAATTTTCCAGGCTCACTTCCGAACTTTAAGTCGTAATTGTAAAACGACAGGTCTGCATTGCGAAGCACAAAGCGAACGGTTTGGGTCTCGCCTGCTTTCAGCAGAATCTTTTGAAAAGCCTTCAGCTCCTTCACCGGTCTTGTTACCGAACCAACGACATCGTGCAGATACAGTTGCACCACTTCGCGACCATCCCGATTTCCTTTGTTCGTCACGTCGATAGATACAACCAAAGAGTCAGTCGCCTTCATCTCCGTCTTACTCAATTGCACCGGACCGTAGGCAAACTCCGTGTAGCTTAGACCATACCCGAATGGATACACTGGATCATTGGAGACATCCAGGTAGTTTGATCTGAACTTTTGAAACCATTTTCCTTCCGGCAAGGGGCGGCCTGTATTCTTATGCGCATAGTACATCGGCACCTGCCCTACACTTTGCGGGAACGTTGTCGTGAGCTTTCCAGACGGGTTCACATCGCCAAAGAGCACGTCGGCAATGGCATCGCCCGCCTCGCTGCCACCGAACCACACATTCAGAATGGCGGGGATGTTTTCATTCTCCCACGGCAGCGTGAGGGGGCGTCCGGTAAATAACACCAGCACGACCGGCTTTCCGGTTTTCACGAGCGCTTTGAGCAGTTCTTTTTGCGTTTCTGGAATATCGAGACTCGCACGGCTGGAGGCCTCGCCGGTCATCTCGGCCGATTCGCCCACGGAAGCGAGGATCACATCCGCCTGGCGGGCGATGGCCACCGCTTCGTCACGGATGACAGACGCCGGACGTTTGTCGCGGCGAAGCGACTTGCCAAACGGCGTAGCATTTGCTTCCAGTGTCTCATCATCATACAGATTGGCTCCTTTGGCGTACAGAATTTTGGCTTTGTCGCCCACGGCATTTTTTAAACCCTGCAGCAACGAAATTGATACTGAAAATCTTGCGGCCACGCTCCAGGTGCCCGTCATGTTTTCTTTTTCATCACCCAGCGGTCCTACCAACGCGATTGTTCCTGATTTTTTGATCGGCAACAAAGATCCTTTGTTCTTCAACAAGACAAAACTCTGTGCCGCGATGGCGCGTGATTCGGCGCGGTTGCCCGACGTGAACACTTCTGTTTTGGCACGTTCCGGATCGCAATGCCGATAGGGGTTGTCAAACAAGCCCAACTTAAATTTTGCTGTCAAGATCCGACGACAGGCGGCATCGATTTGCTGTTCGCTCACCTTCCCTTCTTTCACGGATTGGGCCAGCGTCGTGAGCAGCCCTTCGCTCACCATGTCCATGTCGATGCCGGCGTCCAGCGCGCGCGCCGATACCGTCTGCAGGTCGCCAATTCCGTGGCTGACCATTTCGCCCATGCCGGTATAATCCGACACGATAAAACCCTTAAAACCCCATTGGTTACGGAGCACGTCTGTCAGCAGCCATTTATTGGCCGTGGCCGGTACACCGTCAATCTCATTGAACGAAGCCATCACGCTGCCCACACCCGCATCAACGGCGGCGCGGTAAGGTGGAAAATATTCATTGTACATGCGCACACGGCTCATGTCGGTGGTGTTGTAGTCGCGACCTGCCTCGGAGGCGCCATACAAGGCATAATGCTTCACGCAAGCCATCAGTGCATTGTTCGCCGTCAAGTCGTTGCCTTGATAGCCCCTCACCATGGCCGCGGCAATGGCGCCGCCCAGATAAGGATCTTCGCCACTTCCTTCGGCAATGCGACCCCAGCGTGCGTCGCGGGAGATATCCACCATCGGAGAGTAGGTCCAATTGATGCCGTCGGCGCTTGCCTCATTGGCAGCAATGCGGGCACTGCGTTCAATCAGCTTCATGTCCCAACTGCAACTGAGTCCCAGCGGAATGGGGAAAATCGTTTCATATCCGTGAATGACGTCCATCCCAAAAAGCAGGGGTATTTTCAACCGACTCTTTTCTACGGCGAGTTTTTGAATTTCTTTGACTTTGGCGACAGACTTGATATTAAAAAGGCCGCCGACTTTGCCTTGCTCAATTTTTTTGGCGATGTCAGAGTTTTCGGCCTGGCCCGTCACAAAATCTCCCGCCGACGGAAGGTTGAGTTGCCCGATTTTCTCTTCGAGCGTCATGAGGCGCAGCAACGAGTCGACCCGTTGGTCGATGGATGTGGTGGTCGATTTTTTTTCTGTACAGGCCACCAGCAGCACCGGCAAAATCAAGATCGTTAATTTTTTCATGATTCCATGTTTGATGAGTAACAATTCGAGGTATCTAGTTAAATCCAAGTTTGGCTTTTGCCGCCTGCACTTCCGGGCAGGACATAAATAAGTTCCAGAGCAATTGGGTGCGATAGTTTTCGATCATCACCACAATTGGGCCTTGGTCGATGGCCAAATATGAAGTTGCCGTCCAGGCTTGAGAAATATTGAAAGCATCATGAAAGCCATAGGTGCCCCACATGCGGTCACCGAGGGTGTAATAGAAGTATTTTATGGCGTTCATGGATTGCGTAGGCGTATATGGCATCGAGGAGATCGCTGCCGTCGGCGTGATCGTGCCGTTGTCGTTGGTGGGTGACTGGGCATCGTACCCCGCAGGATTGTCGCTCGCGGTAAGTCCCCAGCAATTGGCACCATACCCTGCATAATTTTTCGGGTTAGCCACGCAATAGGAATAGTTGATCAACGCGTGATTCTGGTTTTGCGTCCAATAATTGGCGTAGGCATCTGTGGTGTGCGGATTGAATCCTAAGAAGGAATAATGTGTAAAAAACAATGGACCACCATAATCCTGACCAACCGGCAGCGGGTAGTTATAAAATGATTTTCCATTTTTTATACTGCCATTCAAGGCCCAGCCTTGTTGATAAACACTGGCGGGAATGGTGTGCGTTGGAGACCCTGCCGCCAGCAGATAGACGACCAAGGCTTCATCATAGCCATTGATCTGCATATTGCTCGACCAATTGTAATTGGGCGACCAGTGCCAATATAAAGTCTGTTGATTGTTTTGCCGAAACCAGTCAAATTCCACCGCCCACCATAATTTATTGATGCGATTGATCAGGTTGTTACCCACTGTATCAGATGGCGTGAGATATTGCCGAACCGTGAGTAAGCCTTGCACCATGAATGACGTTTCCACTAAATCAGCTCCATCATCTTGGGTGCCGAAAGGAATCACCGCGCCGGTGGTGCCGTTCATCCAATGCGGCCAGGCACCATGAAAACGATTGGCTGTTTCCAAAAAAGAAATAATCTTATTGAACTGGGCAATGCCTTGTGGGCGTGTAATAAAATTTCGCTGAACACCTACGATCAACGCCATCAAGCCAAAGCCACTGCCCCCAGTAGTGACAAGATCACCGGAAGTATCGCGTTCGCGGGCCATACCGCTGTTGGGCTCCGCAAAATTGTAAAAATATTTAAAGGTTTGCTGCTGCACCAGCGTGACCAGCGCAGTATCTGAGATCGTGGGGAATTTGGGTGTCGGGTCCACCGCTGTGACAATATTTATTGAAAGCGACGAACTAAGTCTATGATTAGATGATGAAAGCACATTCGGCAAGATAACAAACTGATAATTCGTCAAGGCCTGTAATGGATTAACGGTCGTGATGCTGACAGTGCTATCGCTGTTACTATACGAGAGTGTCAACGGAATAACGGAATTTCCCGCAAGTACGATCTGACCGACAACCGAAGAACGATTGACAGGCGCGGAAAATGAAACAACGATTTGTGGGGTTAGGGACACGCCATTGTAGTTGGCTTTTTGGGGTAGCCCATCTACTTGGAAATGCTTTACGTAAAACGAAACCGTGGGAGGAGGATTATCTTTTTTACATGCTTCTAGTAAACAGATCGAAATGAAAAATAAAAGAGTCGTGAACTTCGGCATGAATCTTGGAAAAGAAGGGAAGAGAAAGGAAAAGGGGTGCGCAAGCACACCCCTTAAAAAACATTTGAATTATCTGCCCGCCTTTCCTAATAGATAAAGCGCGCTAACGTCAGTTGCAGACAGCGCTTTATTGTAAACACGCAATTCATCCATTTGGCCGACGAAACATCCATTGGCTCCCAAAGTGGGGGAAACACCGTATAATGTTGCCGGCCAGGTACCGATGGTAATTACTTTCGGAGCATCCGTAGACCAGCTAAGACTTCCCTGACCAGTGGTAGCCGCCGCTCCAGAATTTCCCTGGTACAAAACATACGAAGTGAATTTTCCCCAAGCACTCGCATTTAAAAGCGGTACTCCGTCACCATAAATGACATAAGTTGACGAAGCGCCATCATAAGTTGTTACCATATGCTTCCAACCTTTATAAGACGACGTGTCATAAGCTTCCATTGTAAAACCTTGCCATCCGGCAGATCCAAGATTGGTAAAACCATGGTGCAGCTTCAATGAATCGGTTCCAACCTGCGAAGTATTGGGGCGGTCAATTTCATAAATCAATTCATTCAATGTGTTAGTACCGGACAGAAAAAATAATCCTTGAGGGCCAGTAGTTGCATTGGGCTGACCGCTCACTTTATACCACACAGAAAGTGTATAGCTTGGAAGACTGTTATACGCTGCACTGGGAGCAATGGTGGCGTAGGCACCGGCTGCACCTTGGTACGCTTGACCACGAAGACCCTTGGTAAAAGTTGCCCCAACTACAGTGGCCGAAGTACCCGAATTCTTTGAGTCATTGGCATTCCCGTCAAAAGGAAAATAAGAGACCAGATTAGTTGATGCTACCGCGTCTGATGAGGCGTAACCCCCGATGGTGGGCAACGTATCACTCGATTTTGAACAACTCCCTAATGTCAGCATCGCCATTGCGCTGACCCCCACCAAAAGATAACTGATTGTTTTTTTCATTTGTTTTAAGTTTAAAAGTTAAGAGTTTACTATTAGAAAAATTGAAGTTCATTTAGATCACTTGGGAGAACCTCTTGAGTCAACATGGAAATAGGTCATACCGTACAATATTTAGTTCTGACTAGTACCCTGGATTTTGTGTAAGCTTTCCATTGCTCAAAAGGATCTGATTAGTCGGTATCGGCAGGAGTTCATTTCTCCCGGTCTGAAAGTTAGTTTTTCCTGCTAGCTGCATCGCCGCCGCTACATCTCCCCAGCGAACCAAATCCCAGAAACGATCGTCCTCCATGGCCAATTCAACGTGTCGTTCTTGTTTTATATTAGCCAATGTCCCCGGCTTTGGAGGCAATCCTGCCCTTGCCCGGACAAGATTGAGCGGTGTGGCAGCATCACCACCAAGGTTTACTGCTGCCTCAGCGCTCATTAACAAAACGTCCGCATAACGGAGTATGATAACATTTTTCGGACGGTCTTTATCGGAAGGAGTGATATACGTTTCCAATGAACCATGAGGCCCGTTCGGGTCAGTATTGCTAGTATAGGCCTTATAATTGTAATACAGATTTTGAACCGAGTCTGAACTTGGAACCCGGAAACCGTCCCAAAGGACAGTGCCTTTGTGTGTCCCCGAGTTATCGATAAAAATGATCGTCTCATTCTTTCTCAAGTCACCCGACTCATAAGAATTGATTAGCGCGACTGAAGGGTCGTTAAATCCCCAACCCAGATCATTCCAACCAGCAACTCCTCGAGGCCCCTGACTGTCACAATAATTATTAATTCGGAGTGGTGCATTATTGTAGGTGCCGGTTTGAATTTCAAATATCGACTCCAGACCGTTCTGACCTGCCTGACGAAACTGCATACCATAATCAGTCACCAACTGATATTGAGCAGAGTTAATGACCGAATCTGTATATGCCTTGACCATATTCCAGTTTGCCGGGTTTGTGTACATGTATACTTTTGCCAACATTGCATGCGCTGCACCTTTCGTTGCATGACCAATATTCAGACTAGATAATTGCGATTTGAGTGGTAAATATTTCGAGGCATATTTTAGGTCTTGAATAATGCTATCGTAGACAACAGCGGCATCTGCCCTCGTGACATAAACGGGGTTGGTCAGCGCGTCATGAACATCGAGCGGAACTTGCATCACCAGCGGAACGCCCCCAAACATCCGCACGAGAGAAAAGTAATAATACGCCCGGACAAATCGAACCTCGGCTCTTAATTCTGATAAAGTGGCAGCAGAAATTGTCGCACTTTTGAATGCCTTAAGGGCCTGGTTGCAAGCGGCAATTCCATTGTAATGACCCATCCAGAGTGTGTTGCAAAATTGGTTGGCCGGAGAAACCGTAAAATCATCAAACTGCCCGGTTGTGCTAGCCTGATCCAACGCGAAACTCCCCTTGTCGGCATCGTCCGACATGATGTTAGTGGCCGCCATAAAGGCAAATCCATGAACATCACCGTTGCCAAACGGATCGCCTTGCAACAAGCTGCTATAAACACCAATGACCAATTCGGAAGCGAGATTAGGGTCGCTGGTAATGTTTTCCTGGCTTTGAACCTTCACGTTCAAAAATTCTGAGCTGCAGGAAAAAATAAACAAAAGAGAAAATATTCCTACGAATCGAATAGACTGACCTTTCATATTGTTCACTTTTTGATTCATATCACTGCTTTAAAACCCAATATTTAATCCAAAAGCCACTGTCCTGGTTGTGGGATAGGTGCTTGATTCAATACCGGAAGCCGTTGGGGAGCCTGGCAATTCCGATGTAAAGCCACTGTACTTTTTATAGGTGAATAGATTCTGAGACACCACAAAAAGCCGAAGGTTCGACACCCTCAATCGCTTAAGCTGTTCGCTATTGAAAGTATATCCTACCGTAAGGTTATTGATCCGAACAAAAGAACCCGATTCAACAAAGTAGGTGGAGGCGGGTAAACTACCCGAATTGGCAATCGGTTGGCTCTGGGTTAGGTTGGAGGGTGTCCACCGATTGTACACCAATGCCTTTTCAATATTGTCTGACCCCTGAATTCGTGCGGCCCTTTTGCCATTGTACACATTGTTGCCGGCATTGCCATAAATGTTGGTGCCAAAATCAAAGTTCTTGTATTTAACGCCGAGGTTGATACCATAGTAAGCAACCGGTTGATAGGAACCAGCAAAAACCTTATCATTTCCGTCAATTTTACCATCCTTGTTCGCGTCTTGATATTTGAAATAGCCTGCGCCTTTTTTCAAGCCAGCACCATAGACCGTTGGATCATTAGCAGCATCGGCATCTGAGTTAAACACCCCCGCGGTTTTCAATACATAAAAACTTCCTACCGGATGACCGACATCTGTCTTTGTCACAAAACCCTGACTCGCAACTGATCCATCATAAATGGCCCCGCCATTGTTCAGTCCTGTCACCTGATTTTTGTTGAAGGTGACATTGCCCGAAATCGTGTATGATAGGTTGTCGTTGATCCGATCTTTCCAGTTCAGCAAAACCTCAAGACCTTTATTTTGAATCCCCATGACGTTACTGATAATCACGGCGGGATTGGCGCCCACTGTACCTGAAATTGGTACTTGGTCAAGACCGTTGTTCAATTGTTTGTTATAATAATTTACCTCACCTGAAAGTTTTGATTGAAACAATCCAAACTCAACTGCCAAATCGTATTCCGTTGTTGTTTCCCAGTTAATGTGCGGATCGATAATTACCTGGATAAGGGAACCACTGGAAGCTGGATTAAGCGATCCGCCAAAAGGATATCCTTGATTCTGCGCAACTGTTTGAACGAAGGAACCCTGCGGGATTTGGGCGTTACCAACCTTTCCGTAAGACGCGCGGACTTTAAGAAGGTCAAAAATCTGTTGACTCTGCATAAATGCTTCATTAGACATCACCCACGCTGCTCCAACAGATGGGTAATTCGCCCAGCGATTTTCGCTTGGCAGTAATGAGTTTCCGTCTCTTCGCAAACTAGCGGTGATCAAATACTTTCCATCATAGCCGTAGTTCAACCTGGCCAGATAGGAATTTCGCGACCAAGCATCTCCACTTCCCGTATTTTGAGAAAATTGCGCGTTCCCATTGTTAAGGTACCAAAGACTTGGATCCGCCGGGACACCATTTCGATAACCAGAAAAAAGTTGTTTATAATATTTTTCCGCAGTCGTACCTGCCAAGAAAGTAAAATCATGTTTATCTATTTTTTTAGTCACGGTAGCGGTATTATCCCAAACCCAGCGAAAGATTTGAGAATTCTGCACCGTCAAGTCACTAATCGAATTCACCTGATTCCCATTGGGCGTCAAAAAAACGCTGGTTGGGCCTGCAGAATTAAATGCATAATCATATACACGGCTCAAGGTATTCTGCCAATCCGCTCCGATCGAAGATTTTAAGGCCAACCAATTCACCGGTTTATATTGCAGGTAGCTTGACCCTTGCAAACGGTTATTATTGGCCTTAACGCTGTTGTCATTCAGATCCAACAGGGGATTGCCCACATTCTGATAAACCGAAGTGTTACCGTACAAGCCACCGATTTGACTGGGAATGGTCGGCGCAGCCCGATACGCATCTTGATAAACACCTCCCACATTTCCATTTGGATCAATATTAATATTGTTAAATCCGTTTTGATTAATGCTATTGCTATAGGAAGCTTGAGTACCTAATTTTAGCTGGTCAGTGACAAAGTACTCACTATTCAACCGCATGGTTAACCGCTTGAATGTATTGTCAAGAATAATCCCCTGGTCATTCATATAACCGACATTGAACAGATAAGTCGATTTATCGCTCCCTCCGCTCAACGAAACATTATGGGTTTGCTCCAACGCATTTCTTAAAATTGTTCCATACCAATTGGTATTGGCATTACCTTGCTGGACCGGGGTGATGCCTGTTGCCGCCTGAACATAGTTTTGATACTCTGCAGTATTTGCCATGGGTACAAGATTGGCTGCCTGCCTGAAGCCGATTTGTGTGTTGTAGGTAATTTTCATTTTACCACTCACGCCTTTTCGAGTGGTGATGATTACCACACCATTTGCACCGCGTGAGCCATAAATCGCAGAGGCGGAAGCATCCTTCAAAACCGTCATGTCGATGATATCTGCTGTATTGATGTTGGAAATATCGTCCGTCAGCACACCGTCAACGACAAAAAGTGCCGTTGTCGCGGCAAATGCCGTGCTCACTCCACGCACCCGGATTTGGGGTGAGCTGCCAGGTTGCCCACTGGTGATGATCTGTACTCCGGCCACCTTTCCCTGAATAGCTTGAGTAGCGGTAAGCACCGGCTGCCTGGATAACTCTTCTCCCTTGATATTCGCAGTAGACCCCGTGATATCTGATTTTTTCTGTGTTCCATAACCGACTACAATCACTTCTTGCAAATTCGTTGCCTCCGATTCAAGTACAACGTCAATAATAGATTGACTGGTGATCTCCACCGTCTGTTGTTTGTAGCCAACGAAAGAAAAGGACAGGGCCTTGTCTCCGGCTTCAACAGACATTTTGTAACTCCCATCTACATCGGTCGTTGTGCCACGTGCCGTACCGACCACCACCACATTCACCCCTGGGAGTCCCTGACCATCCTCCTTCGAAGTGACCTTGCCCGAAATAGAGCGCCCCTGGCCCATCAGGTGCAAGACTGAACCAGACAACAACAACATCAGCAGTACTTTTTTCATCATAACAGGACTGATTTTTAACAAGTTACCAATACAAACGATCGCAGCATAGCCAAAAATGCAATCGGTGACTGAATAAAATTATCATTACACAATCTAGAAGTGAAATATTTTTAAATAAATCGCAAATATTTACACACCTGAAGCCAGTAATCTTCAGCAGAAGATTTACGTTTAAAAAACATTGATTTCAAACGATTACAGGCAGATTTATCGGAAATATAGAACCGGGATTATCGCTTAAAAAACGATGCTATTTTACTTGTTGACAGCGCTTGTCTGCCGGGGTTGTTTCGTCGCTTGGTTTTGGGGGCGATCGGGCACATCCAAAACCAATTCTTCCCACGAAATAGCCTGCAAACCTGCTGCCCGAACACCCGCCATCCGGTCGTTGACCTTCTGCTTGAATGCCCAAACGGTGCTGAGCCGTAAATCAAGTTTTTCTGACAGTTTCTCTAAGGTCAACTCCCGTTTGCCCGAATGGGTCAGATAGGCCAGGTAAAAAGCCTTATTCAAGCTAAATTTTACCCCCTGAAAGAGTGTGCCGGCTGTGATCGATTCGTTGTAGCCACAGCGGGTGCACCGCCGCGAAAACTTTTGAGGCCCCGGTGAATACTTGGCATTCTGGCATTTGGCGCAACTAAACGGACGGCTGGATTTAAGGTCGTCGATAAAACGAAAGCAGGCCAGATCGTCTGGATAGAGGGTGGAAAATTCGGCGTAGTCCATCAGCTTTTCGTGCATCCGCTCTTCGAGCACCTCTTTTACCCGGTTCTTCAATTTCCAATTGTCCAGGTCCAGCAAGGAGTTAATCTGGTTGATCTCGGTTGCCTGGCGGTGGAGTCGGGCATTGCTTTCCTGAAGTTCCTCATTCTTGCGCCCCAACTCCTGGGTCCGCTCCCGCACCTTCTCTTCCAACTCGCGGTTCACCTTATCTTTAAGGTTCATGTTGACCTCATGCTGGTGAATAATCCGGCGCATGGCACGGTCACGATTATCTTTCAGAATCCGAATCCGGTCGCCGAGCGCAACTGTCAAAAAAAGCATTTCAAAAACAAAACTGAAGTGCAAGCTGTAATGGGTCGTCGTCGTCAGCGGCAACACATTGAAATAGACCAATGTGCGCAGAAAAAATCCAAAAAAAAGAACGCCGTAAGCGATGACAAAAAACCGTGCCGGCCGATAACCGCCTCGCCACACCGTGATCGCCGAAAAGAAAATCAAGGACAACGGAATGATCTCCAGTGTCCTGAAAGTAAGCAGCTTTGGATAAATCACCAGGCTGAAAACAAACCAAACCGTTCGCAGCACAATCATCCAACGTAGCGCCTTGTCCAGCCGCGGCGCATTGGCGCGCGCACTAAGGAAGCGTCGCGTAAATACCAGCGACCACAAAATCAGGAGGTACAACGAAATCCCTACCGCCCAATCGTTGAAGCCGGGATGCGACGGCCAAAGAAACTGAAACCCAATGCCGTCGTAGCTCATGGCATACAGCGCCACACTGAGAATGTAGCATATATAATACACGAACTTGATCTCTCGAATGGCTAAAAAGACCAGGAAATTATAAACGGTGATAATGAGAATCATCCCGTAAAACATGCCGTAGAGATAGTATTCATTCAGTGCATAGTGAATGAACCGGTCTACCGAACGAAATGCAATCCGGACGTCGGCAAAATCGTGCGAGCGAACTCTAAAATAATAAACTTGCAGGGCGTCGCCTTTGCCGTCAATTAACACTTCAAAATTCTTGTGGCCGAAGGTCCTCTCTTTGAAAAGATGGTGATCGCCCATGCGAATAACTTGAAAGCCACCGCCGGGTTGCGGCACATAAGCCTCCAGACTGTCGATGGTTTGATCGTAAAATTCCAGTAGCCATACCTTTTTCGTCGTGGGACTTTGCCGAATGGGAAGTTTAATCCAGTACGACGCATTGTTTTTAAAATCAATATTCTGATAACTGCCGTGCGTTTTGAAGCGACCCCAAAAATCCGATGCCGCAATGTTGCGAAACGTGACAGTATTGGTGGTGTCTATAAAATACGACAGCTCACCGGGCATAAACACCCGCTCATTGATCGCGTCATCCACCGTAAGCACCGACTGGCCGTGTGCTACCGAAAGACTAAAAACCAACCATCCCAAAATTCGCCTGAACATGACATTAAAGTTATCTAAAAATCTTCGAACGCTACCGGCCAGCAAACTCCAACTGATACAGCGACGTTACTTCCGTGGCCGAAAGCGCCACATTGTAAATTCGAATTTCATCCAGCGCGCCCTGAAAATTCCCTTCCTCCGGCAGCGGAGTTAGCGGACCGGCGCTCAAGTGAAGCGCCTGCGGAAAGGCGCCGATCAACACACCCACGGGCGCAGCCAACTGAAGCTTGCCCAGCCCCACGGCTGCACTGCCCTGGCCCACCGTGAATAGGACAGGGCCTGCGTTGGCCGCGGCGGTGCCGGACAACAAAACAACTAACAGCCTTCCGTTTTGATACATTGCAAACTTTGACGATAGCGCATCGTACGTCACCACCAACTGGGTCCAGTAGCCCGTGGCATAGGTCAGGAATCCTTGCGGGACAAATTGCACCAGCGAATCGCTTTTGCCTACTGAAACAAACTGAGTCGCAAAACCCGCCGCTACGGAAAGCGAGTCGTGACCAGGCTGTGCGGCAAAGATTTCGTTGTCAATGCGCAGCAAGGAACGCGCACTATCGTCGTAAAGCATGAGCATGCCCTGCGCACCAAGAGCGGCGACAAAATTCTGCGTTGTGTTTACCACCGGAGCAGCAGGTTGCCACATCCAAATGGAAATGGTCAAACTTGTGGCTGTTCCCAAATTGCCAATTGGATAGGCCACATAGGTATCGTCTTTTCCGCGGTAAGCGAGCCCCTTGATTCCAGCCGAATAACCCGGAGGTGGCTGGCTCGGGCTTGGTTTCAATTGCTGAACCTTCTCGGTCAGATTTCCATCAAAAGGCCAATAAGCAAGCAGATGTGCCGATTCAATATCGCCGGCTGCATTAAAACCATTGATGGCTGGAAGCGGATAGGTTGGACTCGAATTTAACTCAAGCGAGGAGCACGAAACGAGAAAAATCGCGACACCTGAAAACAGTCCAAAAAATATAACCGCAAAGTCCCGACGCATATCAAAACAAACTTATGAGAACAATAAAACTAACGCATTTGCGCCACTTTTAGCGCGCGGCCCTCAAAACTGAAAATAAATAAATGGCTGAATCCCCGCCGATTTTACCTGAATCACCAGCACAATCACCAGCACCACCAGCGATCCCTGCGCCATCCATGGCAACGCCGCCACTTTTTCTTCCAGCCGGCGCGAATACGCATGGGGCACGAGATGCAACGCAAAACCGATGACCATCAACATCACAACCATCTTGTACCCTGTGAGAAATGCCAACAATAAATGAGGGCGGAAGTCATGAAAGATCTGGCCGATCATTTGAAACGCGGCGTCCATGGTTCCGGCCCTGAAAAAAATCCAACAGAAGCAGACAAAGTGGAACGTCAACAACGCGCCGCCAATCGACCCCACCCGCCGAAGCACCCCCAACGCCACCATGGGCACTTGCAAGCCCGTGTAATATTTATGCACAGCCAAGGCCAAGCCATGCAGTCCACCCCACAACATGAATTTCAGCGAGGCACCGTGCCAAAGACCGCCCAACAGCATCGTGATCATCAGGTTCACGTAGGTCCGGCCAGCACCCTTGCGATTGCCACCGAGAGAAATATACAGGTAGTCTTTTAGCCAGGTGGAAAGAGAAATATGCCACCGCCGCCAAAACTCTGTAATGTTTCGGGATTGATAAGGCGAGTCAAAATTGTCTTTGAAACGAAACCCCAGCAACAGCGCGATGCCGATGGCCATGTCCGAATATCCTGAAAAGTCGCAGTAAATCTGCAATGCATACCCGTACACGCCGAACAGATTTTCCAGACCGGAATACAGCGCCGGCGCGTCAAACACACGGTCGACAAAATTAAGACTGATGTAATCCGAAATTACTGTCTTCTTAAAGAGCCCGGCGGAAATAAGAAAGAGCGCTCTACCCAGCACGTCGCGCGAAATAAAAGTGGGACGGTGAAGCTGCGGCAAGAAATCGGCCGCCCGCACGATGGGGCCGGCCACCAACTGCGGAAAAAAGGAGACAAAAAAAGCATAGTCCAGA
>Ga0209067_10001177_pt1 | contig 16452 bp, 7 predicted proteins | sample ColStrG_CSR_2013_FD_187199 | JGI IMG/M metagenome (GOLD analysis project Ga0209067, IMG submission 187199) | Freshwater sediment microbial communities in response to fracking from Pennsylvania, USA - Cold Stream Run_MetaG_CSR_2013 (SPAdes)... | ecosystem: Environmental > Aquatic > Freshwater >...
TGCCAGCTCTAAGTTGCCCGTCGCCAGTTCCGAATTCATCTCATCGACAAGTTCCGTGCTTACCTCTGAAAAATTATTCACGAAATTTAGCGGGTTCTGAATTTCATGAGCAATGCCTGCGGTCAGTTCTCCCAGTGATGCCATCTTTTCGGACTGCACGAGTTGAGCTTGCGTTAGTTTTAAATCCACCAGCGTTTTTTCCACTTGCTGCTTGGCCGCCTCAAGCCGGCTAAAATCTTCGTAGCGCGCGTAGGCCGTAGAGAAGGCATCGGCTACCGACTGCACCAAATGCAGGTCACCTTCATTCAACGAACACGTGTTGCCTACATACAACATGCCTTGCAAGAACGGAAGGTAGTGTAAATAAATACCTTCCTTCGGTACGGCGTTCAAATATTGTTCGCGCGTAACGATGGCAGCTTGGTCAACCAGAATATCCGCGAGCGCTGAAAATTCCTTATCTACCCAATGGGCCACATAGATTTTCTTTTCACGCCAATGCTCCACCGCATCAGTAAAAATGGCAGAGGTGACCGGCAGGTGAAATGCAGCAATGGCCTTGCCTTCCGGGGTGGAGAGGAAAATGTGGATTTGTTCGCTGGCCTGGTCAATGATGAAAACGCCGCAACGAACGAAGGGAATTCCAAGGATGGTGAGTTCGTTCCAGATTAATGGCGTAATCCGATCCAAATCATTCTTCGTGCGCATGGAGGCAATCTCAGCACGTACCCGATCGAGTGACGCCTGACGCACGGCCTCGCTGGCGATCTCTTCCGATTTTTGCAATTCCATATAGCGTCTGAAGGTGAGGTCCACTATGGCCTTAAACCGGTGCAGGATTTTTACTTCGTCTTCGTTGTAGGCTTTCTCAGACCAGCCATAAAACAATCCTTCCGAGAAAGGGAGGAAATAGCCATACTGCTCGTACTGTTCAGTTTGTTCCACCGGTACCGTGAACGTGGTATTAATTTTTTCGTAATAGGACTTAAGTGACTCCCCTTTCAATATCGGAAAATAATTTTCTTTCCGCAGCCATCGCTCATACATTCCCGTCAGCACTTCGTGGCCTTCCAGTAGCGCCCAGCCAACGACAGGGAGATTATCAGTTTGTTCAGAGGTAGCCGCGGAATATAATTTAATTTTACGATTTTCTTTGGTCAGCAATCCCACACCACAGCGGATAGAGTTGATGCGGAGCTTTCTGAGCTCGGCAAACAACACACCCGCTGTGGCAATCAGGTCATTGCTGTTATGCATGGCCATAGCCTTGCCACGTACGCGTTCCAATGAAGCCTCGATGGTTGCTTCACGGGCTTGTGCCTCAGCCTTCTGCAGATCCAGATAGCGCCGATAGGTTTGGCCAAAGACATTAGCGAAGCGTTTAAAAATTTGTGAAGCTTCTGGCCTTAAAGGTTCAGGGGTAAATGCGAATACTGCTCCTTCCGCAAAAAAGAATTCCGAATGCACCTCTCGAGACGGTAAAGAAGCCAGGTTAAATCGTGCCTTATAGCCGGGCTCCTTGTCAATGGCCTGGTAATAATTCTTCAAATCAGAGCCGATCATTTCATAGTAATAATCAGGCTGGCTGCTCATCCATGCTTGTCGGGCACCGGTCATCATAGCATGAATTTTCGGATTAAAATAACCGATAATTAACTTAACCTCCCCCGATGGTTCTGATTTTGCAGTCCAGACTTCGTTAACCTCGGAGTTTGCATAAATCAATATTCCACAACGATTCGTTTTTACCCCTAATTTCACCAGTTCATCAAATAAGGTCGCTATCGTATCGCCTACATCTTTGCTATCATGCATGGCAATCGTTTTGCTGCGGACGCGTTCTAGCGAAGCCTCAATCTGAGCTTCTCTCGCCTGCGTCTCCGCTTTTTGGAGATCGAGAAAGCGAGTGTAGGCCTGTTCAAATACCAGTGCGAAGCGTTTAAAGATATTGTTTTCTTCCTCCGTGTAGGGAAGGGGTGTGTAGTTGCCAATGTACATTTGAATATTCTTCAACACTGCCGTTGACCGGGCAAAACCCTCACTATTCAATAAATAGTCTTTTATTTTTTGGGGCAAATTATTGAGGTGGGTATTGTCCAATAAATGCTGTACCCACCTCCTATTCTCCTCCTTGGTCAATACATCGGTAAAAAAGTATATTCCCTTTTTTTGCGCCTCAATAGCACGGTTCGGAGCGGGATTATCAATATAGGGAGCATGGATTTCAACAGGCCATTGCTGTCCAAAAGTTGCCAGCCAGAAATGAAAGTCAAGGGATCCGTTATTGATACCGAAACTAACATTATCAAATTTGAAATTCAGATTTTGCAACTGCTCAGAAACTACGGTAATCACTTCAAGCAGCTCATCACTGTGATGCATCGCCATGGTACGGCTTCTTACTTTCTCCAGAGCCGCTTCAATTTTTGCTTCCCTTGCCTGTGCTTCTGCATTTTGGAGATCGAGGAAGCGGATATAGGCTTGCTCAAAGACTTTCGAAATACGCTGCAAAATTTCTGTCTCTCCTTCAGAAAACATTTTTTCTGTATATCGACTTATCTGAACGGCTGAATTCTTCGAAAATGAAGTAGCCACCGAAATGCCTTTTGCTTCCGAAATAAACTTCTTTCGCTCCTCGCCAAGGAATTTATAATCGGTGTGCTCGAAGGCATAGCGAAACATGGCATTCTTCTCCTCGAAGGAATACGATTTATTTAAGAGACTAACATCATTTTCTTTTGATGTAATGATGTCTTTCAGTATCCCGACATCAACATAGGGCAAATGGAAAACGGAGGCGCGATGTTGAACCGGGCTGGCAATCCATTGGTCAACATCCCGCGACCCTTCGTTGAAAATGTAAATGAGGGCCGTATCCATTTCAATATGAAGATCCTTGACCCGCTCGAACACCGTATTGACAACTTCCTGCAGTTCATTACTTTGATGCATGGCAAGCGAGCGTGACCGGATTTTTTCTAGGACAGTTTCAATAGTTGCTTCCCTTGCCTGTGCTTCAGCCGTTTGAAGGTCGAGGAAGCGGGTGTAGGCTTGTTCAAATACTTTTGCAAATCTTACTAAAATCTTAAAATCTTCATCTGTGGTAACGTGTCCTGACCAACTGTCAAAACCAATCATCGAGTTTCGTTCCGTAGCAATATGTACCGTCCACCTTTCTTTTTCAATCTGAAGTTGCCTTACCGATTCCGGTATTTTTGATTCGTTATATTTTGCTACGTATCGGAAATACTCATTTTTGCCTTCACCCGAGTATGATCTGTTGATCATGTGCTCACCCGTTTCGATGGCATTCCAAAGATCCTTGATAATGACATTGTTTTCAATCGATTTATCATGGGGTAGATCAATTTTAACCGTTGCCGCCAAGTGATTGGTCGCAATCCAGAGACTAATGTTGCGCTTTTCTTTATTAAAAATAAAAATCAGAGCGCCGTCAAAAGAAAGCCCCAACTCGGTAAGCCGATCAAACAATGAACCGGCCACTTGCTCCAATTCACCAGAATGGCGCATGGCTAATGAACGGGATCGCACTCTCTCCAGAGCCGCTTCAATCTGTGCTTCGCGGGCCTGAGCCTCTGCATTTTGAAGATCCAGAAATCTTCGATACGTCAGTTCAAATACCTTGGTGAACCGCAGCAAAATTTGGAGTTGATTGGCGGTGAGCGGCTCCCCTCCAATCATAAATATGTATCCCTGACTAAAGTTGAAGGTATTGATAAATGCCTTCTTGGGTGATACCTCCAGGAACGCATCTACCGAGAATGGCACCATGAGGTTATTCTCTTTTATCGAAGCCAGTATCTGTTGCCCGATATAAGTTTGATGACGTAACGTGCCTTCTTCATTAAGTTCAATGGTGTGAACCGGCTCCTGTTTTTTCCAACTCCGAAAAATGGATTTCATTACCTCCGTCTCGGTATGTAGAAAAACAAACGGCTTGGCCGGCATTTTCCCGTCTACCGGATTGATGCCGTAGTAGAATGCACTCTTTCCATCGTCAGCTACGATGGAATAGGTAACTGACAGCGAGGTGATTCCCAACCCGATTAGCTCGTGATACAATCGTTCACCGGCATCGAGTAGCTCATCTGTTTTGTGCATGGCCATGGCACGACTGCGAACTCGCTCCAAAGCGGCTTCGATTTTTGCTTCTCTCGCCTGTGCTTCCGCATTTTTTAAGTCAAGAAAGCGTGTATAAGTGAGGTCAAAAACATTGGCAAAACGCTCCAATAATTGAATGGTTTCCGTCGGCCTTGGCTGAGGACTTGAAATCGAAATGTGCCCATTCGAAAAAAAAGCAAGGCTCACTACTCTGCCTCCCCCTGTTTGTTTGCGGCTTACTTTGACTCCGGTATGTGCATTACGATACTTCAGCCATCCTTGCAGTTCTTTTCCGGTAAGGTCAATAACCATTGATTTTTTCCTGGCCTTCCATCCTTCAAAAGCTTTCTTCAGTAGGGTAGGCTCATCGATGCTCAAATAAAAAGTGTTATTGATTTGCTTGCCGCTGTCCGCCCAATCGGTAACATGGAAGTCGATCACGCGCTCCCCTTCGTCGTAAATTCCAATGTGCATTTGAATTGGATTCTCCCCTAACTCTCTGAACTGCTGGTGAAGAACAAAAACGGTTTCAGACAGTTCTTCGCTTTTTTGCATCGCCATGGTCCGTGCGCGAACACGCTCCAAGGCCAATTCGATTCGCGCGTGGTGAGCTTGGACTTCTGCCTTTTGGAGGTCAAGGAAGCGGGTGTAGGTTTGTTCAAACAGTTGAGCAAAACGCGCCACCACGTTAACTTGCTCAGCTTGATAGGCGCTTACACCTTGAAGGGTGATAAAGCCATGGGAGAAATAAGCGTTGTGGGTAACCCATTGCTTTACCTTCCCTTTTCGAAGAGGAGCAAATCGGTCTTTGACAACTGCCAGCACCTTCAAAAAGGTATTCCACTCTTTGCCCTTATAGGTATTGGTAATTAACAAATTCTTCCTCTCGCTTGGTGGTGTTTGTCTATAAATCTTTAGTTCATTTCTAAGAATGGGGAACTTATTCAATGGCATGTCGAACTTAGAAAAGGCGCTATTAGAATTAAAAGCGCTCGCCCACATAGTGGCAATGCCAGTCTGTTCATCAATCAGCCCTATCTCAATATCGGTTGACGTATTGGTGATGTTGAGTTGGTCAAATTGTTGATACACTAAGTTTACGACCTCCTTGAGTTCCTCGCTTTTTTGCATTGCCATGGTCCTGGCGCGGACGCGCTCCAGGGCCAATTCGACTCGGGACTCCCGCGCCTGAGTTTCGGCTTGCGCGATGTCCACATAACGTTGATACGACAAACTAAACACGTTGCGAAAACGCTGAAGCAGTTTAAGCTTTTCATTGTCGAGCGAACGAAAAGAAGAAATTCCCAGAGCGCCAACACCTACCGAATAAAAATAATAATGGAGTTCGGTGGCCTTATTTAGTTTTTTGTCGCGCTTCTGGGGAAAGTGGTTAACGAAATCTTTCCAAGCGGCCAACTCCTTACCGGAAATGGCAATGTCAGCAAAGGAATCACTGGCCTTTCGTAATTTTTGATTTAATTTCTTTATAATGGGGTGCGTGTTATAAGGAACCTCAGTAATTTCTCCACCCACATCATCGGAATACTGATAGCCCGTATATTGTCCCTTCTCATCGTGGTTTATAACAATCTGCGTATTTCTCAATTCAGCTACTTCCAGGCCGAGCCTCCGTAATTCACGAAACACGGACTGGCAAACCCCCAGCAATTCTTCTGACTTGGTCATGCACATCGCCTGTGCCCGTACACGCTCAAGCGATTCTTCCACAGCGAGGTTTCGGTTTTTAATTTCCAGTTCAACCGTGCGGCGTTTAATCGCACCTTTTAGACGAATATTTTCCTCTTTTAACGCGTTCAGTTTCTTGGTCAGTTTCATTATTGACTATTAGCAGACAAAATAAAAATAAATTCGGACCTTTCTCCATTCTTCATACCACCTGCAACTCACCGCCATGTGCTTTCACGTATGGCGTGATACTCCATTGTCTGTAAATAATTACAAATCTGGAGCTTAGCACCTTTTGTCATTCAGACTGCAGGCAGCTGAATTAAGAACGGTTCTTCAGTTTCAGTGAAATTTCTTGCAAACGCTCCTGCTTCTTCGGCTCCCGGTTTGCTTTACTGAAATCGGTATGGTAGCGGTGCGATTCCAAAAAAGTCTTCTGCATAATATTCCACTCCCGATCTGTTTCAACAACTCCACCCGTTTTCATTTCTTCCAAAAGTTTGCCGCCGGTCTGATAAAAATCATCGCGGCCTAAGTAATCAAGATCCGCATCACACAGGATTTTTTCCAGCCTTGTCTTAGGTGATTGCGGAAGTTTCGTGGCCAAAATCATATTGGCAATCATTTCGATCTCTTCTTTACGCAAACCAAAGTTTGTCAGTATTTCACCTGCCATTTGTGCGCCCCGCAATTCATGATCCCTAGAGGAATGAATAAACCCAGCATCATGATAAAGTGCAGCCAACCGGAGCAACTTTATTTCATCTTCATTGACTTCCTCGATTTCGGCGATCGCCAATGCTGCGCTAAGCACATCATACACATGCTCAAGGTTATGATAAGGCAGCTTGGGCATATCGCTCGCAAGTATATCAGTGATACGCTTCTCCGCTCCTGCATAATCAGGAGCTGCATCTCGTTGCTGTTGAAGATACGTTCGCGTCCCTTTAAAAAGCGGGTCAACGTCCCAGGAGATCAAACCGACATCATTGGTTTGTTTTGCTTTGCCGAGCCAATGCAAGGCAGAAGTAAAATCACCCAATGCGTTGCACACATACACGATATTGCTGTTCACCATTCTTTCTTTTGCTTCGCTCCTTTTAATGAGCTCATCCAGCAACCCCTTTCCGTTTTCTTTCTTGTTTAATGAATACGATGCGATGGCGAGAAACGCGACCATGGACGGAGGTCTCACCGTAGACATCCGAAACCCATTGAGCACGGCTTCCTCTGCCTCTTTCCATTTTTCCATCGTCAGATACAAGCGGGCGAGAAAATCATAAAATCTCAAAACCGATGGATATAACCTCAACCCTTCGGTGATCGTATTCAAGGCGGCCTGGTAATTGCCCGTCAGGTGCTCGGTAACGAATTGATAATTGAAATAAGCCACCGATAGCGGCTCAATCACTTTGGCCTTGTTCACCCACAGAAGTGCCTCCTGGAAACGGCCCATCATGTTAAGCAAATAACTGTACGTATAAAGAACGGCGGCATTGTTAGCGTTCAACTCAATGGCTTCAAGCAATAATTTTTCGGAAGCTTCAAAATCCTTGTTAATAAAAAATTCAACAAATGCTTTTGTCAGGTAGTCGTTATCGCTGGGTCCCCTTTTCCATGCTTCGGGCAGATAGCGGTCGATATTTTCCTTCGCCTCCAAGGGAGAGAGATCACCATTCCATGACACGCGTGCCGAATAGGAGCTTGCCAGGTAGGAATAGGCCTGTTTAAAATCCGGATCTAAGCCAATGGCTTGTTTGAAATACTCCGTGGCTGCCTTATAGCCTTCCACACCCCATTGATTAAACGCATGCCTTCCTTTCAGAAACAAATCGTAGGCTTCCAGGTTTTTGGTAGGAACGGATTTCAGTTTTTCATTCTCCCTGGGAGCCAGCGAGGAAAGGAGTTCCCTGGCAACAATTTCGGAAACGTTATTTTGTATGGCAAAAATATCATCTATCGGTTCAACGAACACTTTTGACCATACATGATCATCTCTTTCTGCATCGATGAGTTGCACCTGGATGCGGACTTTGTTTCCATGCGATTGCGCGCTACCTTCCAAAATATATTTCACGTTCAATTCTGCGGCGATCTCCGGCGCCGATTTGGTGGTTTTTTTATAGCGCATGATGGAAGTACGCGAGATCACCCGCAGCTGCCTCAGGCTGGCCAACTGCACCAAAATATTTTCTGTGATCCCATCAGCAAAGTACTCCTGGGAGGCGTCCTGCGATAGATTTATGAACGGAAGGACGGCGATTGATTTTGTATTCGTTCCGGGAAGAATTTCGTGCGAAGCATTAACAGGGGATTTCCTCGGCTCCTCTTTTTTTCCTGGAAACCGAATGCCATTGGTAATTTCCTTTACCGCATTGGCTACTTTATTAATCTGATCGCGATAAAACAACCGGTTTAGATTGTCCTCACGCTTGTCGCTGGCGTGCAGCGGCCGATTTACTCCGGCCGACTTAAAAATGAATTCCACTGCCCGAAGCGGTCCGCCCAACTCTTTTTCGAGTGTGGCATGATCTTCCGCATCGAGGTCATGAATTTTAACCGGCAGAATGCGACTGGCCACGTTTCCGTTACTCAGCTTGATGTCCCTTCCAAACTCATCTCCTTTTGACAGTTTATTGAACACGCAGAATTCATGTTGCCAGGCAAAGCTTTTCGTATCACAGTACGTTTGAGAAATAATTGGAATAAAAACCACACTCTTCAACTTCGCCTGGAGACTTTTGTCTACACTGTGGGTTTCCAACAGGCCATCATAGGGGTTGCTGTCAAAATAAATGCTGATGTCTTCCTTGAAAGTGGCTCCAATTTCTCTTTTCAGGTTGGCAACAAATTCCGTTACCCATTGGTCATATTTATTGTCCTTATGTCGATAGGAAATAAAAATATCATACTCGAAACCGCGCAGGATTGAAGCCATTACCAAATATAGCCAGTTTTACAAACCTGTAACACCCCTCGCCGCACTTCACAGACGCGAAAGAACATAGCCTTGGACCAATTTTGATTTCGTTGGATTCCACCTCTTTTATAACGAGATTGGTAACACCTAAACCTAAACCAAATCCTATGACACTTATTGACAGGGCGAAGAACATCCTGCTCACGCCCAAAACTGAATGGCCAACGATTGCCGGTGAGTCGGCCACCCTTCCGGCACTGCTGACCTCTTATGTTTTGCCGATGGCGGCAATTCCCGCCGCCGCGTCCGTGGTAAGTGGAATGGTGCTGGGGATGGGAGCAAGTACAAAATTCATTATCATGTCTGCCATCATAGCCTATGCGATGGCAGTCATTTCATTTGTGATTACCGCCTACGTGGCCGATATGCTCGCCCCTACCTTTAAGTCTGAAAAGAACCTGGACAAGTCCGCGCAGCTCGCTGCTTATTCCGCCACCGGTGTTTGGGTTGCCAGCATTTTATCGGTCATCCCGGTTATTGGATGGCTGAGCTCCCTTGCTGGCGGTATTTATGTAATTTATCTTTTGTATCTGGGCGTTGGACCCATGAAGAAGACCCCTGAGGACCAACGGGTGATTTATGTCGTGATCATCTGCGTGGTGTTGATTGTGGCCAGTATGGTCCTTGGTTCGATACTGGGAATGTTCTTGCTTGCAGGAGGTGCGGTCTCCACGCTATAAAAAAATTGTAGAGCGTTGGATTATTTAAAGTCAAAGCCTGGTCACCATTCGAAATGGGGTCTTTTTTCATTTCATTAGTATCTTAGGGCATGCAAAAAAGACTTCTAATTAGTGAAGTAGAAAAAGCGCTTCCTCGGATTGACCCTGTATTTTTGAATTCTCCTCAATTCTTTCAGGAGCCGTTAAGTGAAGCACTTGGATGCAGGTTATTATTAAAAATCGAAACACTTAACCCGGTTCGTTCATTTAAAGGCCGGGGGGCTGATCTTATCGTTTCTAATGCGATAGAAAATGAATTGATGTGCGCCAGTGCCGGCAATTTTGGCCAGGCCATGGCATACGCTTGTCGCAAAGCCAATAAAAAGCTGAGCGTTTATGCCAGCACCAAGGCCAACCCGCTCAAACTGGACCGTATGAAGAGCATGGGCGCGGAACTCATCCTATTTGGTGATGACTTCGATTCGGCCAAAGCTGAAGCCAAGAGCACGGCGGCAAAAATGAAGATCCGATTTGTGGAAGATGCCCTTGACCTGGAGACATTAACCGGGGCAGCTACTATTGCACTGGAGTTGCTTCGCGTTAAGGAGCAAATCGACATTCTTTTGGTGCCTCTAGGCAACGGTGCTTTACTAAATGGAGTAGCACGTATTTTTAAAGTTTATAGTCCACACACCAGAATCATTGCTGTTCAGGCTAAAGGCGCCCCCGCTATGGTCGAGTCATGGAAAGAAAGAAAAATAAGAATCCACGATCAAATCAATACTATTGCTGATGGTATCGGCGTGAGGATACCGATCGCGCAAGCCTTGGAAGATATGGAGGGCTTAGTAGATGAGGCTTACCTGGTAGAGGAGGAAACGATTATTGAGTCGATGAAATTAATTCACCGGCATGCCGGGCTGGTGGCAGAACCTTCTGCCGTCGTGGGCCTTGCGGCTCTACTTGAAAATAAAGGGGTTTTCGAAAACCAGTCCGTGGCTACCATTATTACCGGTGGCAACCTGACGGAGGTCCAAATGAATGTGTGGCTTTAGCTGCGCACTACCAGAAATAAATATAAAGTGCCGTTAACAGTACAATAATAATGGCTGATCCAAAGGCAAATTCCTTTGACACCCTGAACATGCGGGTATCAATTTCTACCAGCAGTGAAGACTTATGTTTTTGTGGCGCCAGCAGGCTCATGGCAACCATCACAACGATGATAAATACAAAGGTGATCGACATCCGGTCCAGAAAGGGATAATCTGGAAAAGCGCCATTGGTCAAAGACGGAAGAAATTTCAATAAAGTGGAAACAGGAATGGTTAGCAACGTGCCGGCAAGGGCTGCCGCTGAGGTGGTTTTTTTCCAAAAGAATCCCATTAAGAAGATAGCCAGCACACCCGGTGAGATAAACCCAACATATTCCTGAATAAATTGATAGGCTTGATCCAATGTTTTTAAAGCTGGCGCCACTAAACCCGCTGCGATCATCGCCACGATAATGGCCCATCGCCCGATCCAAACGATTTTTTTCTCACTGGCTTTCGGATCGAAATATTTCTTGAAAATGTCCAATGAGAAAATGGTAGAGATGCTATTGGCCTTGCCCGCTAGAGAGGCCACCACCGCTGCCGTCAGTGCAGCAAAGGCAATTCCTTTCAAGCCCGAAGGCAATAAATTCATCAGCGTTGGATAGGCATGATCCGGTTTTAACACGCCCAAGTCATTTTGCATTTCAACTTGAAACATGCCCTGCTGATGCAATACATACATGGCAATGCCGGGAAGAACGGCGATTACCGGAATCAACATTTTCAAAAAAGCGGCAAACAAAATTCCTTGTCTGGCGGTCTTCAAATCCGCACCGAGAGCGCGTTGTACAATGTATTGATTGCAACCCCAGTAATTCAAGTTATTGATCAGCATCCCCCCTACCAATACCGATATTCCGGGAAGATCGTTGTAATACGGATGGGACTTTTCGAAGATCATATGAAAATGAGACTCCGCCTTTTGGTGAAGGATGGAAAGCCCGGAGAGCACGTCGCTGCCCATTCCTGATTTTTCGGAAAGCAAGGTTAATGCCAGATAGGTAGTGATCAGCCCACCGACAATGAGCACAACCACCTGAATCACATCGGTGTAGGCAATTACTTTCATCCCACCCAGGGTTACCAAAAGTGAAAAGACAATCAGCCCTGCCGCACACAGCTCAAACCGGATTCCCGATATCGCATTGATGGCAATGGCGCCCAGATAAATGATCGAGGTTAGATTTACAAAGACGTACACCAATAACCAAAACACGGCCATGATGCTGCTCACGCGCTCGTCGTAGCGCATCGACAAAAATTGGGGCATGGTGTAAATCTTATTTTTCAAGTACAAGGGAATGAACACAACGGCAACGATGATCAAGGTTGCTGCGGCCATCCACTCGTAGGTTGAAATAGCCAGCCCCAGTGCAAAGCCCGAGCCCGACATGCCAATAAAATGTTCTGCTGAAATATTGGAGGCAATCAGTGAGGCACCAATCGCCCACCAGGTCAACGATCCTTCGGCCAGAAAAAATTCTTTTGCGTTTGTGGCCAGCGCTTTTTTTCTCCGATAAATGTAATAGCCGTAGCCAGATACAATCAGAAAATAGAGAATGAAGACAACATAATCGGCCGAAGAGAGCTTATTCATATCAGCCGTCAGTTGCTCGTATAACTGGAGATGGCCACTTCACAGATCACCAAAGTGTGCCGCACGGTAACTACTAAAATTTTAATGTTGCTGGCAGATATTTAGCCACCAGATCCTGATAGTAAGGTTTCAAAATTTTCCAATCCGGTGGGTTGGGGTTTTTTGAATAGAGATCGTACGGATTAAAAAGTTTAACCCACTTGAACATTTCCCGGTCATGATCGTCCAGGAGATGATCATAGGCATTTTCGCGATGCTGTGCATAGAACGAATGATACCGTAACATATAAAGGCCAGGTTCAGGAAGGTTGTTCTTCATCATTTGATAAACGTATTCATCATGCCCCCACGACATGTGCACATTTCTCAATCCGCAATGCGGTTGATAGACGCCAAATTTAGAATTGTAGCGGCCGTCGGCGTAATCCGGGTTTTCTTTAAAGAATTCAGGGTAAACAATTTTATCTGAGTAGGCACAGCCTACCGGAAAGGTATCCCCTACCACGGCCCACTGGGGTTCTCCAAAAAGACAAAGCACTTTACCCATGTCGTGAAGCAAGCCCACGGCCACCATCCAATCCGGATGACCGTCCCTTCGAATGGCCTCAGAAGTTTGCAATAAATGCTGAAACTGATCCAAGTCCGTGTCAGGATCAGAATCGTCCACCAATTGATTGAGAAAATCAAAGGCATCCCAAACGGGCATTTCCTTCTTATTAAAGGATAGGAATTCAGCCTCCTTCTTTAATACAAAATCATAAGTCTGATAGGTATGATTGAGCCGGTAAAACTCACGCACGGTATCCCGTTTGGGGTCTTCATAATTCCGGTATTCTTCCGTGGATTTCTCTGTTGCAATTGTTTCGGGGTCAGGGTATCGCCGCAGCAAATCCTCTTCCCATTCATCCAAATTCTTCAGCGGCGCTGATTCGACTTGATTCTTCATAAGATCAGAAGCTAATTATTACACGAACTTGTAAAATATTTTGGTAAGCGTCAAGGCTACAAACGCTTTTGTGACACATTTTCCCATAGAAGTGTAAATGCTCTCGCTTAGTTCCTTGGCATTTGCTATTTTTCTGACAAAAGGCCCCAAGCCCCTATCCTATGGTCCGGAAAATCTTACTCTCCCTTATTCTACTCTTTCCAGTTTTACTCGTGGCGCAAAAGAAGGATGCCTCAAAATGGATCAACCTTTTTAATGGCAAGGACCTTCGCGGGTGGAAGCCGCTTAATGGAAGGGCAACGTACGAAGCGCAAAATGGGGAGATCATTGGGACGACGGTTTCAGGAGAACCGAATTCCTTTTTAGCCACCGAACAGACTTATGGCGACTTCATTTTGGAGCTGGAATTCAAAGTTGATCAAACGATGAATTCCGGTATCCAGTTCCGAAGTGAAAGTAAACCTGAATTTAAGAATGGACGAGTACATGGTTATCAATATGAAATTGATCCGTCTGCGCGTGCCTGGTCGGGCGGTATTTATGATGAAGCACGAAGAGAGTGGCTCTATCCGCTGGAATATAATCCTGCCGCCAAAACGGCTTTCAAACCAAACCAATGGAATGCTGTTCGCATCGAAGCGATTGGAAGCACAATCCGCACCTTTCTAAATGGTGTTCCAACCGCACACTTGGTTGATGATCTTACCCTTAATGGATTTATTGCTTTGCAGGTACACGCGATAGCCAAAGAACAGACTCCGGGCAAACAAATTCACTGGCGCAACATTCGAATCCAAACCGACAATTTAACAGCCACGCCGTGGGACAGTATTTTTGTTGCCAATACCCTGCCTAATACCTTGTCCGCTCAGGAGAAAGCCAATGGAGTAACGCTGCTGTGGGACGGCAAAACAACCAGCGGCTGGCGTGGTGCCTATAAAGAAAAATTTCCTGAAACCGGCTGGGAAATAAAAGACGGTGTACTGAGTGTTCTTAAATCCAGCGGCGCGGAATCACAAAATGGCGGCGACATCGTAACGGTAAATGAATACGGGGCATTCGATCTGCAATTTGAATTTAAGCTCACCGACGGGGCCAACAGTGGGGTAAAATATTTTGTCACCGAAAAAGAAGGCAATAAAGGTTCTGCTATTGGGTTGGAGTATCAAATTCTAGATGATGATAAACATCCTGATGCAAAACTAGGCGTGGTGGGCAACCGAACCCTTGGATCCTTATATGATTTGATTCCCTCGTTGAAAGTAAAATCCGGGCTGCATAAAATCGGAGAATGGAATTTTGGAAGGGTGGTCGTCTACCCCGATAATCGCGTCGAGCATTGGCTCAATGGCTATAAAGTAGTGGAGTATGTACGAGGGTCTGCCATTTACCAGGCGCTGGTAGCCCGAAGCAAATATGCACCATGGCCGGATTTTGGCATGGCTGCCAAAGGAAGGATCTTGCTGCAAGATCATGGCGATAATGTTTCCTTCAGAAGTATTAAGATTAAGGAGTTGAAATAAACTTTTAAAAGCTCATTATGAAAAAATCAAGACGTGAATTTATCAAACGTTCCGCCTTTGCTACGGCGGGGGTCTACTTGGGCGCGATGGGGTTCAGCGCGAAAAGTTATGCTAACATCATCGGTGCAAACGATCGGGTGCGAGTTGGGGTAGTCGGTTTTTCAGATCGGTTCAAGTACTCACTGCTTCCGGCCTATCTCAATCATTACAAAGAACTGAATTTTGACATCGTCGCCGTTTCCGACATATGGAAAATTCGCCGGGAAGAAGGTCAGAAGTATCTCCAGGAAAAATTTGGTCACGGTATTGCTGCTTACAAAAACAATGATGAATTATATGCCGGTAAAGGAGTCGATGCGGTCTTCATCAGTACATCCGATTTTCAACATGCGCTTCACGCCATTGAAGCCGTCACAGCCAATTGTGATGCCTATGTGGAGAAGCCCTTTGCGGAAACCATGGAAGATAATCGTGCTGCGCTAAAGGCCATTAGGGAATCAAAAAAAATTATTCAAATCGGTTCGCAACGCCGAAGTGGTTCCAACTACCATGCGGCGGCCGATTTTATTCAAGGTGGAAAGTTTGGTCCCATCACCATGGTGGAACTTACCTGGAATGTGAATCAGCCTGGGCGTTGGAGAAGATCTGAGCTAGTAGCACGCATGAAAGAAGAGGACACCGACTGGAATCGTTTCTTATTAAATCGGCCTTTTGAAAAATTTGATGCCCGTAAACATTTAGAGTATCGTTTGTTCTGGCCTTATTCTTCAGGGATGCCAGGCCAATGGATGAGCCACCAGATTGACACGGTACATTGGTTCTCCGGACTGCAGCATCCACGAAGTGTGGTGGCCAATGGCGGTGTTTATGTTTGGAAAGACGGCAGGCAAAATTGGGATACGACGACCGCTGTTTTTGATTATGGGCCATCGAATGACCCCACTGCCGGATTTCAGGTAACGTTTGCTTCGCGCATGCATAATGGCGATGAACGACCCACCGAAATTTACTTTTCAAACGGCGGTGAATTGAATCTGATCACCAATAAAGTCACACCAACCGGTGGTTTAACAGAAAATTTTGCTAAAGCCATGAATCTGAAAGCAAACTTGCTGCCCGAGGTTGATATCTCTGCGAAGGGAGAAAAAGTTGTCGCTTCTGCCATCACCGGCGGCGATATTCTTACTTCCAATCACGTGCGCAATTGGATGGAATGTGTGCGGAGTCGAAAAGAAACCCATGCTCCCGTTGAGGCTGGCTATGCCCATGCCATTGCTGTGATCATGACCAACGCCGCCGTTCGCACGGGAGCGAAAGCGACCTTCGATGAACAAAATCAGGAAGTGATGGCAGGGGGAAAAGTGTTTAAGTATTGAAAGATTTAAATAAATAGAATGGTCTCTCCGACTCAATTTTTACAGCACCAATTTTCATTACAAAACAAAGTAGCTGTCGTTACCGGAGGCACGGGGGTATTAGGTCGCCAGATGGCCAGAGCTCTGGCTGGGGCGGGCGCAAAGGTGGTCATTGCCGCCCGTCGAAAACCATTGGCGGAAGAGTGCACTAAGATGTTGGAGAACGAGTTTGGCCATGAAGGGCTCGCCGTTCAGGCGGACGTAACCCACCAAGAAAGTCTGGAAAACGCTTGCAAAACAATCTATGCTAAATTCGGCGTGATCGATATTTTAGTAAATGCGGCAGGGGGAAATCTGCCGAGTGCCGTCATTCAACCCAGCCAAAGCTTTTTTGATTTAAACTTATCCGATTATCGGAACGTGCTCGATCTCAATCTCACGGGAAGTCTGTTGCCCACCTTGATTTTCTGTAAAGCCTGGTCAAAAA